>Ga0308163_10000790_pt1 | contig 44092 bp, 34 predicted proteins | sample PhyTR1_FD_201037 | JGI IMG/M metagenome (GOLD analysis project Ga0308163, IMG submission 201037) | Phyllosphere microbial communities from UC Gill Tract Community Farm, Albany, California, United States - DLSLT.R1 | ecosystem: Host-associated > Plants > Phyllosphere > Unclassified | place: USA... | reverse complement strand
AGAGTTCGCTCTTGCAGCTTAATCCGAATAAAGTAAGATTTCAAGCGCTTTCCCGAAGATAGTAAGGAAGCAAGATGTCTCACAAATGCTCTGTTCTGCGGCGTTTGATTCTGGGATATAGTAATGCAGAAATAAGGTTTTGGAAGCTTTGACCAAGACTCGAAAACTTCAGAAGCTAAGGTTTAAGTTGGGTGTTTGCTCTCTGCTTAGGCTCGAAAACTAATAGCAAAATAAGCATGTAGAAATCTTATGTATTGCTTGTTTGGACGAGGGTTCGAATCCCTCCAACTCCACTTAAAACCCTGTAATCAACTGATTTACAGGGTTTTTTATTTAAAGATGCCAGTTTAGGTGCTAATATAGATTTAACATTTTTACTTCCAGCAAGAATTACTAGTTTTTTAATAAAAACAGGTAATTGAGGCGCTCCCACTTGTGTAGTAAAGCCGTTACTTTGCTCATTTTTAACTACTTTGTAAGAAGCCCCAGTTACGATTTGGAAACCAGAAGACTGTGTCGCATATGAATATAAGACTTGTGTATACACTTCTATTGCGATCAACAGTAAAAGAACGTGTAGAGTTTTTTCATGGTAGTTCAGTTTATTTAACAATTAACTTCTGAGAAAATTTTTGTTGTTTTGTTTTAATTGTGAGTACATAAAGGCCTTTGACGAAGTTTGAAGTATTTATTTTAATTTGTTTGACTGATATATTTGATTTTAAATAAATTAACCCGCCGGTCACATCAACAATAGAAACATCTACATTATCAGTTGATAATTTTCTTAAATCAATATTAACCTCATTAGAAGTAGGATTTGGATAGATGCTTATTAAATTTTTAATTGCAGTTTCATTAGTTGTCATAATTTCACCTGTAGTGTTTTTCCAGACAGTTCCTCTATTATTTTTATAACCTACTGCATAACCTAACTTTTCATTACTGAAATAAAAGGATAACTTTTTTTGTGTTTCACTATCATATTCATAAGATTCGGTATATCCATTTTCAGGGTTGTAACTCATTTTTACTATACCTGCACCTATTCCGTTTATTGTTGGCCAGAGAATACCCCAAACTGTATTATCATTAATAGCGAAGATTTTTTTAAGGCTTTTACTTCCATAACCTAGCTGTATAAAGTTCTCGCCCCCATCGTTCGTTTTTTTTAAGCCTCCCATATAGCAAAATCCTGTTGTATTATTAATAAAATGAAAAGAAGATGATCCTGCTATATCATGCCAAGTTTCACCACCGTTTTCAGATTTTAACATTCCTCCATTACTTTTTGATGAGTAACCAATTTCTCGTGTTAAAAACTGTATGTCACCAATATAAAAATCCAAAGGATAATTTTGCCAAGTTATTCCACCATCTTCACTTCTCAGTAGATGTTCTTCATAAGCGATATACACCACATTATCACCTAAAGGAGATAGGGATGCAAAATATTCTGAGTAACCTGTATTAATAGAAGCCCAACTTTCGCCTCCATCTGTTGTTTTTAAAAGAGTGCCTTGGTCGCCAATGATATATCCTATATTGGAATTAGAGAAACGAATCTTTTGTAAATATCGGTTAGTCCCAGAGGTTTTCTGTTGCCAAGTTGCGCCACCGTCCGTGGTTTTGAGAATAGTTCCATTGGAGCCTACAACCACCACAATATCTGGCGTTATGGCATAAACGTCCGTAAACGTTGCACTCACGTTACCCACATTCAATTCTACCCATTGAGCTGTACAATTAAAATGGAAAGTCCACAGTAAAAATGTTGTTAAAAAAGTTTTCATTATAGGCTAATTAATTTGTGATAAATGTAATAAAAAAATTTAAAAATTTATTTATTCGTCATAATTCTTAAATAATCACTAAACATTAGTGTTAATTTAACACTAATAATGTTACATTAGTGAACAATTAAGAATTACTACATACGATATTAGCCAATAGTCCTTCTTTTGGTATAAGTATTTCTACTTGTCAGGTAAAAGAATTGACTCAAATCATTTTTGTTCAACTCTTATTAACGCTATTTCAAATAAGATTTAAACATTAGTACCTTCTCTAGCATACATTCATTTAGAGAATTACTAACCTATTTTTATGAAGTAATTTTAGGCTGAGAAAAATTTAATATGCGATTACGAGAAACCAGCATTTGAGAAGTCAGGAAAAACATTTGTCAGCATCCCGATATGCTAAAAGATAAAGCCCTTATTTATTATGGCTTGATAAGAACAATAGTGTCTATTTGTGTATGTAACTTTAATAATACTTTTAGAGATAATTGTTCAGTAATTATATTATCTGTTAAACGTCCAATATCTAGCTTTGAGAAGTTTTATGAAAATTCGGAGGTATATTCTTCTTCGAAAATAACACATACTGAAAATCAATTTGTTATAAATTAAAGATACAAATAAGATACTGATTTACTTATACTATTTGTGAAATATATTCTAAACGTTACCCCATTTATCGTTTATCACTCTATTAATTTATATTTAAAAAACTGATAACCAGTTTTTTCCTGCTTCCATTTCGTCAAGTTTACTAGTAGCAATAAGCAAAATCAAACTTGCTGAGGCATCTTTTCCGATAACGAGTTCATTTTGTACATTTAAAGGCAAATCTTTAGCTTGCAAAAATTTCATAAAACACGCTTCTGCAATTCTTTTGTTGCCGTCCACAAAAGAATGATTTTTAATAATTAAATATAAAAGCATTGTCGCTTTCTCCCCGGTGTTGGATAAAAATCATTTTCTCGGAAACTTTTATCTTTTTGCGCAATTGAAATTTCTCTTTTCCAAAAACTTGCGAATCAAAGTCAACTACCATCTGATTGATGAATTGTTAATAATCTTCTCCGGTAGGATATCGGTTATGATTTGAATACCCACAATCTTTCAGTAAGCTTTTCAAAAACAAAAAGAGTAGGCCACCAAAGTAGCTTAGAGCCATCTATAACCAATGTGTTCTAAAGAACTAGTTTAAATTTTGATCTAATATTCTTATACAGAATTCGATCTATCAATAAATTAACCCAAAAATGAATTGATTATTCTTTTATATTACTAGCTCTAAGCGATAAATGGGAAGACCAGTCATTGATTTAAAATGGTGGTCATTTTAATTTCTAATGCTTGGGAAAAGTTCTTTTGTCCGCATAATCATCTTAATACTTAGCCACCATAGGTACATACCATATTTATGAATCAAGACAGTATCCATCATTCCATGGGCAATCTCATTTCTAAAATTGACATTATTCCCGTCGATTAAAAAACTTTTGAGTTCAGCAATTAGATTGGGATCAGCTAAGATTGATATTTTTTCCAGACATCCACCTAAAAGGTTTTCAAATTGTAATTCTTTTGCATAGCTGGTAACAATTATATCATTCTGTTCTGCAAGATATCTTATACTATTTTCAATTTGCGGAATTAATATGTGAGCAGCAGTAATAAAATTATTATTAAATCCTTCTGTAATCCCTTGCACATAAATATAGATTCGGTCAGGAGGTAGAAATTGACTCTTTGATTCTAATAATAACTTCTCGACCATCGGCTCATCAAGTTTAACATATCCGTCGAACTTGTTTTTGACAATATGAATAAATGCCATCATTCTATCCCGATAATAATATCTAGCGTTATTTTTATAAGAATCTAGAATATTTTGACTGGCAATCTGTGCGCCTTTTTTGCCAACCTTAATTGTTTTAGGAAATAAAACTTCAAAACCGCCCGCATGCTTGTGATCGAAATCTGCTTGTTCTTCAATGATTTGCAATGGGATTACTGGAATATCAAGTAAGACTTTATAAGCAGTTGCGAATGAGTCTATATCAAACTTAAGTACCTTTCTATGGATTTCATCCAAATCAATTTCAGGATTGATCTGTACTCCTGCAACCCTAAGCATTTTAAAATCATTTTTCTGTTCATCGGCAACCTTCTTTTCCAACCGTTTTCGTAGTTCTAACGCTTCTCCAATAGAATCAATCATTCTCAGCCCTTTAAGGTACGTCTGTGATATGGTTGGATAAAATGTGTTGGATTTCTTTTCAGAAACTTGTTGATCTCCCTCCGCCATGTAATTCGCTGCCATTCTAATACGATAATTAACAATATCAATTTTCGCAATTATTTGCAAAGATTTTATACAAAATCGGGACGATCGGAATTCAAGTTTTTCTTGATAGTGCACATTTTCCACTTCCAATAATTCAGATAATTCTTGTTGACATTTTTCTGGACCATAAATAGCCACAAGTTCAATAATCAACAGTTGCTTATAAAAGGGATTGTCAAGCTCAACAATATTCTTCTTTGCATACACAAATATTTCATCAAGCTCATCTCTAAAAATGCTAGTTGCATATTTCACTTGTTTTAGCGCCCGCACCAAATAGTCTATATTTTTTGTATTTTTATAAACTTGGGTATAATTTTCCCTTATTCGCTTGATATGCTGGTTAAGTTGTTTTTTATTTAGAGTAACAATAAGATCCAATCCCCTAGTTATGATCTCTTCATTATCAATGCTTTCAATCCACGTATCGTCCGTCAAAAATGATTGATATTGTGGGACGAATATGGTCTTTAAAATCTTAGGATCAAAATCCGAAATATCTATTGCCATCAGCCTATCTAAAAAATTCACTGTTTTAAGATCTACATCTTCTGAGTATTTAAGTTGCCACAGATGTTGACGTAAATCAAAACCGAAAATGTTTTGTGGAATTGTCTGTAATGTCTGAATTGATGTTTTTCTCATATATGTTCATATATCTAAACTTTCTTTGCAAATCCCCAATTCTTGATATCCTAAGGATACATTGCTTCAATGTTCACTTAAAGATACCGCCTTTATTTTAAATTGACTTCATCGAATCTTCAATTTCTAAACTATAATGTTCTGGTCTTTTTCATACTCTTAAAGTTAAAAAGTATAAGAATTTTTTCCTAACAAAGTTAGCAACTCCACATAATCTCGTTACTTGATAATTTTACAAATCTTATTTACATAAAAAACTCCCGATCTGAAACGTCCTCCTATAATTTAAAGTTAGGGTTTCCCAAATATGTTTTTTGATAATTTCCTCAGTAGTCCGTAAAAGTCATCTGTGCTAAAGCCCCCTAAAAATGCAATTCCTAGTACAGTTGTACTCAGACCCGTTGAAACTTGCCCCTCCAACAAATGCTTTCCATCTATTAGTAGAAATATTGCTGCTCCCGTAATAAATCCTAATATTGGTCGCACTAGGTACCAAGGCCACCAAATATGAAAGTTGAAATCATTTTTAAAACAAGCAACCCCAACGAAATTATTTATTGTTCGCATCTGTACACCAATTAGTCCAGCGATCGCATATAATAAGATAAGCCAATTGCTAAAATTAGTATCTTTATTTCTATTGGAATCAAAGGCTAATTTATCTATAGCCTGAGTATATGAACGGAAGTTCTTATCACCACTTTCTAATAGTGCAATGAGCAATGTTTTGTCATTATCGTTGATCTGATGTAGAGCGCTTATTTTGCCCAATTTGCCATCATAAAAAAACCATGTAGGACCAGACTTAATTTTTAAGCTGTCCGTCTTTATCCAATTTACAGTTGTCGGTTTAACTTTTTCCGCAACAGTTTTATGTGTATAATAAAACATAGTTAGTGCAAGAATGGTCGTACAAATAATAAACGTGGCAGTATAAATTGTTGCTTCCCGGGTATTGATATTATTATAAAGTGACGATGTAGCCAAATTCTGAATCACTACCTGATTAGTAGCGACAGGTTGGTTCGCATTTGCATTAATGGCCTGATTAGAATTTGCTGATAAAGTCCGGACCGCTTGTCTATTAAGCCACAATAATATCATTGGTAATAATGCAATGATGAAAATAAAAAGTCCACCACATATCATTAGTATTGTTTCGTTTTCCATATTAGAGAATATCGTTAATTATAATGTTTATGCCTTTAAAATAATTAGTAATTGGATCTCTCGTTTTTCCCGTCGGCATCGGAGTTTTTAAATATTGACTAATTCTAATAAGCCTAATTAATGCGTAATAATAAATATCTTCAATTTTAAAGGGAATGAATGTTTCAAATGATTTAGCAATTGAAAAATAGAACGGACTATCTCCTTCTTTTGCGTATAAATAACCAAGAGAAATTAAAGGATCACCATAAAAGCAAGATTCCAAATCTATTATCGCTTCGAATTCTCCTTTGTTTACAATAATATTCTCTGACTTCAAATCACCCCAAGCCATTCCTGCATATTTCAAATCTTTCTTATAATGATTAAGATAATTAGTTATACTAACAAGCTTTTTTTTACTTATAACTTGAGCATCGTTTAGATTTTCAATCCCAACCTTAATAGTCTCTTTAAGAAAATTGCTCCAATTTCCATAAGTGACTCCCTCTTCGGTTACATTTCCGAAGTGCGGAGCCGATAGTTCACTAAACTTCCTAAGATTTTCTACTAGTGTAGTACTGAAAAAAACTTGTTGATTAGCATTTAGTTGATCGAACCGTAGATCCTCCCCAGATATATGGTGATAGATTATAAATCCTAAATTTTTATAAGTTCCAAAATTAATGACCTCCGGTACTTTAACTCCGTTCTGATATGCATTCAGTAGCATTTTATATTCCGAACCCGCGATATATGCTCTAGATGGAGGATAAACTTTAAGCATTACTTTATGCTCTGGTAAAGTGATTGCATAAACGTAATTCATACCTCCTCGGTAAATTGCTTCACAGGATATGGGCAATGTTCCCCAGAGCCGTATAACCAGTTTATCAATTTCGTCGTTTAAAATCATAAGCTTAATGATGGACTAAAAAAATGATTTGTAAACTCAGCTAATCCATGCTTTCTAAAATCATTTTCCTTTAGCCACTTTTTGGTTATTGGATCTATAGTAAAATTGAGCTTTTTTGCATAATGATAATATCTGAACCAAAGTACAGTATTTCTTGATAATGTAATATCATTGGATACTGCAATCTCTGGATAATCAAATCGAACAGCTCTCAATATTCTCTGCTGTATATCCAACAATCCGTTCTGAGGATTATAGAATATTCCATTGAATAAATCAAACGCCAGAGCGTTTGCGGTAATATCAAATTGATTTAATGCATCTGTAATATTTCGACATTTCCATAAACCGTTATAAAACTCTGGTATGATGATAATATCATAATAAAATTCATCATCGATAAATGCGTACCATCGATACGTTTTAAATTGGTTGACCGATAATTTTCCATGTTCTTTAAGATGATCCTTAATTTGATCGAACGCCGATCTGGTAATAAAGATATCTAAGTCTTTCGCTTTTAACTCTGGGTTTATAAATGCGTTCCTAACGGCACCTCCGGCAAGGTAAACACCTTCGACATTGGCCTCCAGTAAATGCCCCATAAATTGCCCAAAGCTTGAAACCTCCAGCTTTAGGTTAATCATTAGTTTTTTGAATGTGCTATCCGGATTCACTTTGATTTTTGTTAGTGCTAAAGGTACGAATATAATTTTCGCGGCCCCCTTCTTTTTATGTGACCGAGATGTTCTTTATATATAAGGGTTCATTAGTATCTTTTTTTCCATTTTACCCAATCATTTTCAATTTATAGTCTTAATAGCGCTAAATATCACTAATATGATTTTCGCCCTTTGTAACTTTTGGTATTAGTAAAATCACTATTTTTATAAAAACTAAAACGCTCTGAACCATGAAACTTAAAATGACCAAGATTGTCGATTATGGCACACACGACTCTGAAAAAATATTGATTGATGTGCTTGAAGAAGCAAATCTCAGATATTATTTAGTTAGAGACACGACTTTTTCAACAAAGGACACTATTTCCAATAAATGGACACATGTCCACAAATTCTTAAATCAGATTGTAAAGACGGGGGATAAGGTCGTGCTTTATACGAAAATTGGTACCAATAGCAAGAAAGAACTGGCAAACGGCAATATAGAATATACGTACTATTGGGGCTTAGGTAGTAGTGTATGGAACAACGACGGTGATGTAGCGGTACTCTATGAGATCAGTACCTGGGAAACGCTAGGAGTTAATAGCAGCAAATAATTATGTAGAATCTGGCAAAACAAGAAGTCTATAAATTTTGCTTTAAACCTTACACAATTTCATTAATCCTTTGTTTTACGGATTGCTAATGTTGCTGTCCCACTACTATTGATAATCCTTGTTCTTTTCATAGAATAGTAGATACCCGTAACACAATAACTAATAACCAGAAGTTCAGTCATGATCTGAACATAAATTAAATATTTATGAGCTTTAATAATTTTAAAACTTATGGCGACAGCCCTCGTGATGCTTTTGAAACTTTTTGCACGCAGTTGTTCGAGCGATATCTTAAACGAAAGTATGGGAGGGATCTTGTTAAATTTCGGGTAGTCAATGGTGCCGGAGGTGACGGAGGTATTGAAGCTTACGGAGAAATTGCCAATGGGGATATTATCGCTGTACAGGCTAAGTGGTTTCCCAGTACTATGGAAGATTCGCAAATCAAGCAAATTCATAAATCCATTACAATGGCAACCAGAATGCGAAATATCAAAGAGTATATTATTTGTGTGCCACGTGCGATTAATTCAATAAAGATTGGAAAAGGACAAATTCCCATTACCAATACTGAAGAATCAAGGGTAGATAAATTGACTGCAGAAGTGCAAACAGCACATGCTGCGACAACTTTCACGTGGTGGTTCGAGCAGGATTTGGAGATTCAGCTGTTAGAAAGTGATAACGAAGGTATGCACAGGTTTTGGTTCGAAAGAGAGATAATTTCAATGCAACAGCTTATTAACAGATTTGACTTAGAAAGGCATGCCTGGATAAACAAACGATACACTCCTGAATTACATGGAAGCGGGGTGATTCAGGAACATATAGGGCAGGTGCTATATAATGAGGCTCATAGAAAAGAACTGCTTTCATACATAAATGCTGAATCAAGGGTTCTCTTGACTGCTACTTCCTTAATCCCAAGATTTAGAGCAACAATAGATGAAGACAGTAAATTGAGTGTGGACTTGGACATACTTTATGAATCAGTGAGGGACAACCTTTCTGCATTCTTGCCGCTTACTAGTGCAATCAATAGTGGAATTAATCCATTACCTTCAGTTTTCTTTAAGCAAATGCAAGTAACAGAAGAAATGTTAGAGACTTTAGAAGCAATCATTCCTTGTGACCGCCAGTTTGGAGTTCTGCGCCGCTTAATTGAGAATTTAAATCGAATACATGACGTAGATTTGAAGAACGTCACAGAACGGGCTATTGCTGATTCTTCTCAGATTGGTCGATTATTTCTTGGAAATTCTGGTACAGGTAAAACTCACGCATTTTCAAATACAGTGGATATACGCCTAAGAAATGATAAGGCTCCAGCGATTATTATAAGGGCAAAAGGATCATTATGCGATAGTTGGACTTCATTATTAAAGAAAGCGATAGATATCGATGGGTGGAATACAAATGAAATACTATCTGCACTTGAAACATTGAGTATCAGAACAGATCATAACAATTCGAAGTTACTTGAAGCTGGTGCGGAAGTAAATAAAGAAGTTACAAAAGTAGTTATTTGTGTTGACGGCCTGGAAGAAGATATCGAGCACTGGTCGGAATGGTATGAAAGAATTCGCGAAGGTGTTGAATTAAGCTCTCGCTATCCTCGAATACGTTTTGTATATACAGCAAGGCCTTATTTTTTAGATCGTAGTGAGGTTCCAAAAGACATGAATTTTAAAGTTGTCTACCTTCCAGCTGAAGGAGATATTCCAGTATTCGATGTAATGGATAATTATTTCAGCCCCAACCATTATAATATCGTGGTCGAACCTAAATCCTTAATTCGCGGTATTGATAGTTTATATGCACTACGACTCTTCTGCGAGTTGTACGAAGGTAGAATACTAACCGCAGAAAGTGAAATTTTAACAGCAGAAAAGGGCTTATTAGACGAAAAGATAGAGCGCATTGAAAAGGAATTCCGGCCATTCAAGAGTACTGTAAAAGCCCGTAAACCTGTCAGAGACACAATTATTGTATTTTCCGAAATATTTCTCCGCGAGTCTGAGATCGAGCATGATATATTGTTTAATATTCTTAAAGATGACAAGCTTGCATATTTAGGGCATGACGATGTTGAGCAAGTAATAGAATTTCTGGTTAATAATGGTTTTCTTTCCCGATCTGAAATACCAACTGGTACAGGTCTTCTTAGAACCACGAAAATAACATATACATTAACATACCAATCTATCATGGAACTTATTATGGCTGAAAAATACACAACAGCTATAGCGAATGGAGAAATACAGAGTATACCATCACATTTGTTAAAAATTAGCGGTGAAGGAGAAGGGATGAGAAAGAATCGTTTAGAAAATGAACGAATAGTCCAACAGATTGTAAATAATCTATTTCATGAACATGACATGCTAATTGGCCGCGATGGAGCTCTTAATATAGGTATAGAAACACAAACTGTGGTAGAATTGCAAACAAAAGCAATGATTAAGATTCCAAAAGACGTGGCAGAAAATTTTAAGGAGAATATTACTGAGAGTTTTTTCCGGGATCATAAAAGTCGTTTCTTTGTATTTAAAACCTTAATTTTTCCTTCAGCGTCATCTTCTAACCATTACTTTGGGGCTGAATTTCTGCATGAAATATTAATGAAGCAGGCCACGGCATTTGATCGTGAAAAAGTTTGGCTTGGATGGGACAGCTTGGATATACACGAACTTGGAGTGTCAGAAGAGGATCAGTTTTATAGATATGATTTAAAAAGTGTAATAGATCCTAATGGAAAAGGTCCATTGTATTTACCAGAATTCGCACTATACAATGAGGTTCCACTCATTTATGGTTGGGCGCTTACAACACTTGACCAATCTCTTCGTGAACGTTTGCGAATATCTTTGACAAGTTGGGGTATTGGCCAACCGATGGAGTTTTATAACCTACTTAAAAAATTATTTTCTGTTAACGATCCACAGGTTCAGGAAGATTTAGCATCAATTGCGTTAGGAATAGCCTCTCGCATAAAAGGAAATGATGAACTGAAAGTGTTAGCAGAATGGGCTCTTGAAAACGTTTTTGGTCCTGCGGAAGTAAATGAAAACATCATTGTAAGAATGGGTTTTAGAGCGTTAGTTGAAAAAGCCTATTTAATGGGAGCAATTTCCCTAAATGATGTAGTAAAAGCCAGACCAAAGATGGCGGTTGCACTAAAACTACTTCCAATTGATAATAATGCATTGGAGATTGGTGGGGATGAAATATACCCTATTGTTCACGACTTAGCGTGGTATGTGATTAAACGCGCGTATAATGATTTTATGGAATATGAGTCGGTCGAATCGGAAAGTGAACCTGAAAACATCACAGAATCTTTTTTGAAAAAATATTTAGATCATTTTAATCTAGAAAGTTTAGATGTCTATTCATGGACTGTATCAAGTGCTATCGGCTACATGAAGAGTTTAGGGTTTTCCCGTACGAGTCAGAATGGAAATGGATATACAGAGGCGACTCATGGTAGTAAGAGTAAAAATTTTACACTTGAAGAAAAATATACTTGGCTCGCTGTCCATCACTTACAAGCCTACCTTTCAGACAATTTACCTTTGGAGAAAAACGGCTTGTTCTTAGATGATTACATGAAAATTAACAACATTGATAACCCGGCGGAAGAATTAACTAACGCAGCGCAGGTTAAGGTACCAGATATTGAAGATAACTGGTTAATTAAAGAATCATTGGCACCTGAGATGATTGAAAACGGGAGCTATGATGAGCAAATAGAATATGCAGTTAATAGTGAACCGATCGTTAATTTTCAGAATTGGATCGAGTTTCAGAATGATGATTTATTTAGTTCGGGAAAAGATAAAGATTGGTTAGCGCTTTTTAATTATACATCTGTCCATGATTCGAAAGCCTACATTTCTTCAAGTGTTGACATCCGTGGTGTATTGATAGAAAAAGGGCATATTGAAGATTTAACTGATTTAGTTGAAAACCACCACGATGCAAGTTATTTTGTTGAACGTATTGATGGTATGGTAGGTTCCCCTGATACAGACACATATAGTAACCCTTCAGATGTTGTCTGGATGCAATGGATCAATGAAATAGAATCGGGAGAAACAATTTATTATCCAAGTATCCATGAAGAGAAAGATATAAAATATACAGTCACCAGCGTAACCCGGGAAACAATTGATGGTGAAGAAGAAACATATATTCCTTCAAAAATTATCAGAGAATTTTTGGGAATAACTGAGATGAATAATAATGTTTTTTTTGATGAGAATAATAATGTTATGGCAATCAATCAAGTATTATCGAAGTCAAATTATGATAGACAAGAAATGACATTGGTGCCGAAAAGGGAATTTTTAACGAAATTAGAGGCAAATGGGTTAGAGATAGTCTGGTTTGTAGATCTGTTTAGGAGCAAGAATGCGTTAAATCAGAGGATTAAGAGTGATCGACATCCTATGAAGACCCGGAAGTACCTTATTTACTATGAGAACAATCAGTTAAAAAGTAAAAAGTTTTGGGATGCACGCTTTTCAAATAAACGTGATAAACTTGGTGAAGTATAAATGTTAGCAAAAAAAATTGACTACTGTCATAATCTCAAGAAATATCGATTTATAATTAAGTAATAATGAATACAATCAACTGGACCAATTATGACGACAAAGAATTTACTAATTTCTGCAATGCACTTTTAACTTTCGAAGTCAGTAAAAAAGTTAAACCATTTTCTGCACCCGGCAGAGACGGTGGTATTGATGCAAGTTATACGGGTGAGTATGATGGCATGATAGGTAGCTGGCGCTTTCAATTTAAATTTCACAAAGCAGTACGAAAGCAAGGCTTCCACCAATTGAAACGTGATGTGATTTCTGAAGTTAAAAAATTAAAAGGGGAAGATTTTTTTGTCCTGATGACTAACGTAGAGCTACTACCCCAGGAACTGTCGGAGCTTGAATCTACTTTTGAATCATATGTACACAACAATTCTCTTATAACCAAAATGTTAATATGGGAAGGAGCAAAGCTCCATACCTTGTTCTTAAGACATCCCTTACTTTCAATATGGATGGATGAAGGATTTGAAACTGCACAACTACAAGAATATCAGGTATTTTTTAAAAAAGGTCTTGAAGCAACAGATTTTGTTCCAAACACATTGTCTAATAATTTTATTGGAAGAAATGCCAGACTCACAGAATTAACTAACTTTCTTGATTCGGACAAAAATATTGCACTTATTGAAGGCGAAGCTGGAATAGGCAAAACACGCTTGGTAATAGAGTTCTTTAAAAAATATGTGGATAGAACAACAGAGTGGAAACCTTTGGTTTTAGCAAGTAAAAATATAGATTTTGATCGAATAAAAAACTCACTTTCTTTGAAAGGCAACTTCATTATATTAGTTGATGATGCTCACAGCTATGATAGTAATTCTATTGCAGACCTGAAAAAGCTTGCCGAAATTTCGAAAGGAAAAGTAAAGCTTCTATTAACAGCACGCTCTATGGAAGCATCAAAGTCACTTCAGGATATAAGAGAATTTGACCAGGATGATATTTTAAAGGTAAATCTGACTACCCTCGATAGACATGAAACAAAAGCCGCTTTCAAACCATATCTAGAAAAAGGCTCCTATTGGCACCACATCCGTGAATTGATAAACATCTCCTATGGAAGGCCAGTACTTATTGTGGCAATTTTAAGAGCTATATTCAATAATACGAGGATCGAAACTATCCGGCAGAACGATTTTTTAAAATCCTATGTCGCCAATTATTTTGATGAATTTCATTTGGAACTTGGCAAAATGGCAAACATAAGTAAACTTCGTTCCAAACGTCTACTTGAGAATATAGCTCTCATTGAACCATTCAATTTCGACGATCAACATATAATTGAAAAACTTAGTAGTCTTCACGACATAGCACGTCCCGAAATAATTCTTGCTCTTAAATTATTGAAGGATTACGGCTTTGTAAGCGGCAGATATGAGCAAAGCATCAGGCCAGATTATTATAGCGATATAGTTTTAGAGAATATAAACGCTCCTGATGCTTCCAACTATATCATGTCGTTCGGCGCTCAATTGGATAATATTATCATAAATCTAAGTAGTGTAGACGAGGGTGATAGTGGGAAGGGTTTGTTATTAAATAAAACTCTTAATGAGTACGTTGGTTGGATTGCTGTAATAGACGATCCGACAATTACCACTGAAATGAAGATTTCAACAATCGGTCGTATTCTCAATACGGTTGGAAGAATCGTATATGTAAAGCCAGAAATTGCTAAGCGTGCCGTTGACCTGTATCTTGACAATATAGTTAAAGAGGATCATCCGGTAAGGATTGAATTTGAGGCTAATTTAAGGTACCAGAATTATTTTACTGAAGCCCTTGGCAATAAAATAAACAGCATATTATCAAGCCTCCTCTCGTTCTCTGAGTTTTATGGATTTGTATTTGACCAGATTTTTAAACTTTATGAACTCACCAACGATAGTAAAATATCTGGAATCTATTCATATTCCAAAAAAGATGTAGTTGAAAACTTCAAATTAAAAAGGCAGTTTTATTTTATAAGGCGGTTAAAGCATAGATCAGAAGATAACGTAGCTAATTATTTCCTTATCCGAGAAATTTTGAAACAGATGTTAGTCCTGGACTTTACTGTCTACGAACCTAGTGCTACAGATCGTGATTCCTTATCGATCAAGAGATACGCTCTTCCCCGTATAGAGAGTGTTCAAATGTTTAGGCTGGAGACTATACAGCTATTCATCTATTATTATCAATTATCAGTTTTAACTGAATATAAATTAGAAACATTAAAGACAATATTGGATATTGTACGCGGAATTTTCGCTTCTAATAGAAATCCTAAAGCTTATCAAGATAATTCAGAAATAGCGCAAGTACTGGGATTTTTAGAAAATAATGCTACGAACTTTGAATTATTGGAGCAGAAGGAGGTATTAGAGAGACTCTCCCATTTCATTAAATGGAATATTTCAGAAGAATTTATCCCTCAAATTACTCGAATTAAAGATCTACTGAAACCGAAAAATTTGGCAGAGCGCTTGTCTCAGCTTTTTAGTAACTCAGTTATCTTATCTTTAAAAGGTGATGATATGCGCAACTATATCGCAGAAGAATGCGATAATATTGCGGGTACTTTCAATGAGCAAGAACTTGCTATTGCTATGCAAAAATTTCTGGAGCCTCAGCCCTATCCTCCACACTATTTTTGGGAATTTTTGCGAAATCTCCTGCAAAAGCATACACAGTATGCAATTTATTTCCATGACTACCTTTTTGAAATTAAGTCACATTTGTACTATCAGTATGCAAGTGGAATATTATCGACGCTATATTTCGAAAAAAACCTTCAAGAAAAATATTGGAGCCGTATCAATCAATTGGAAGTTTTGGATACTTGGCAGGCAGATAATGTTATCTTAAATAGTTATGGTAACAGAATCCCAGGAACTGCGATTTTATCCGAGAGGGACGCGGATTTAATTATAAGAATTTTCGAAAAGGGACGGACTGAAAACGATCAAGCACTTGCCGGCGGACTTCAAACTGTCATTGCATTTGAACATCCGCAAACAGAGAATATTATAGCCAGCTACCTTGGAAGAGTGCATCAAAGAGATGCTGAAATGTTCTTTATATGGTTATCTGATAACGGTCCGACCTCAAAGGAATTGATTAAAACTATAGTACTACAAAATACGATACGCTTCTACCTCTCCTTTGAAATTGAGCGTATACTTTCATCTATACTAAAATATTACGGAGTTGAAGTAGTGTTCGAATATTTAGTTAGACGTTTCAATTATAAAAAGCAGCTTGTGATCGAAACAAAATCTCTTATGGGTTACGATTTTGTTCCGCCAGCAGAACATTCAAATTTATTTGAGGAAGAACCTGCAAAGAATTTACAAATGTTTGATCTGGCACTTAACTGGTATATAGAACTTGACGCAGATGGTGGACATCTTTTTTATGCAAAAGATATGCTATCATATATTCAGACGCAACAAGTCATTACAAATGAAATTTACGCCATTTATAATCGGTTAATTGAAAAATTTAGTGATAATTTAAATTCATTAGCACGAATCGCAGATAGCTTATGTATTTTCCATTCGAAGGATTCCAAACTTGTAGCCTTAGTCATTAAAATCTTTGATTTAGTAATTTATTTAAAAGATCACGATAGTGACTTGTTAAGCTATACTAGATATGCTCTTTATGACGCTTTAACATCTATGGGCGTAAAAACAGGTATTCCGGGTCAGCCATTTCAGGTGGATATTGAGCTCCGTGATTTACTCATGCGAGAAATTAACCAGCTACCGGATTATTTTGAATCAAAGCAATTTCTCAAGGAAATTCTAAAAAACCTAAACAACCAAATTGATCAAATACTTGATCACGACAACGAAACATGGTAACACCGAATTCTTCTTCCAAGATAGTTATTTTATCCGAATTCTCTCTCGAAAGCACCAATTTATTAAATGCGGCGAGTAGCAGAATCTCTGGCAATTTTTTTAATACGATAAACTTTGAAATTCATAATCATTATGAACTTGAAACAACCTTAATTAAGAGTCGTCTTGATGCAATTACACAAAAATTCAGAAAATGCGAGATGATATATCATCTTTATTTTGACGAGCTTGATCATGGCATCTTGGCATCTGCATCCACAAATCTTCCAATTAGTAGCCAAAGGTCTTTTCAGAGCAGTGATGGAGAGGTCAAGCAATATTTTGAAGCTGATAGCCGTGCGCTCTATCAGGAATTAATTGATTACCAATTCCAAGACATAATTCTCTTCGCATCATCTATTTTGGAGAATCTTGTATACTTATCGGAAACTTTGGTAAAGAAAGTATCGGTACATATCAAAAAAAGTCCGCCTCAAAGCATCACAATGATTAGTTTTATTGAATTATTGGGATATCTCCAGCGGTTAAATTATCGGAATGCTGCAGATCCTATTGCAACATGTTTGAGCTCTCACAATCATTTCCTATCTCGTTATTTACCAACTATAAATAGTTTCAGAAACAAATTTATCCATGGATATAAAAAAAATTTGATGAGTGATGGTCATGAATATAGATTAAGCAACGTTGTATTGCCCCTTACATCTTCATCAGCTGAGGTGGAGGTCAGGGAGTTTACTAAAAATATAATTGAAAATCTAGAACGACTTATTCCAGAGTTTTTCACAGCAATAACAACAACAATTAATGCTTCCACACAGCTCCCTGCGTAATGTTTGAATCGCTCGTAATGCAGAAGCTCATAACTTTAAAATTATTAATTTTATTCCATGAATAGAAAACCTCTCAATACATATAGCTTTCAAAAATTTTATGATCAGGACATTATAAACAGCTATAATTGGTTTATGTCTTTCATTTCTCCCGCAGATTGGTTGAAAAGAAAAACAGAAATCGAGAGGTTGCTTACCTGTGAAATAAAATCACAGCCTCCCTTAGAACCTTTAACAAAAGGTATCTTACTTGCGATAAAAAAAGATGTGATCGGCTGGTATCTCTATTTGATATATGTGCTAATCCACGAACCTCAAAAGTATGAATATTTCCAAGGTGCCAGAGTAATGCCGATTTTCAAACGCATGGGAGAAGATCTCGATTTACTGAAGAGTATTTCAGGCATCGAAAAAAGAGTCCGGGAACTACTAAAAAAAAGAACAGCGGAAGCAGATGCATTGCTTTTTGAATTTTTGGTTGCACTGCTGTGGAAAAAAAATGGATACGAGGTATTCTTTCTTGAAGAAAAAAAGGTGGGAAAGACTCCTGATCTGATGGCAGAAAAAAATGGGGAGATATGGCATATCGAATGTAAAAGACAATCTAAAACTTCTGAGTATACTTACGCAGAAACGGCTAAGCGTCAGACAATGTTGTCACATATCAACCTCGACCTTCTTCAAAGAAATTTATTATTAGATATCACATTTCATGTCGAGCTAAAAAGTCTACACGACACTTATCTTAAGGATTTGTTAAGCGGAAAGCTTGACGTTATTAGTTCTGGTCATAAGATTTCAAATGAACAGGTAACTATTGTATTCTCTTATGTTGATTTGCTGGCAGCCAACAAACATCTGGCAGATTATTCGGTCAAAAGCAATTCTCCTCAAATGAACCTACTAATCGGAGGGAAAGCCATCGATAACATGGCTTTTTCGTGTGGAACTAAAGCTGTGTATTTTAGATTAGGTGATGGAGAAATAAATAATCTTTACGTGGATAAAATAGCCAACGCATTCGGAGTCTTCTGGACATGCGATGCTGAAGGAGCTATTCACGCCAAAGCCAGAGATGTTATCAGACAAGTATATTCAGCAGCTCAACAGTTTGAAAGTGACGAATATGGGTACAAATCGGTTGTACATATAGGCATGGAAACCCTTGATGGCCCTGCTGTAGAGCGCGCAAGATTGAAAAAAATTCAGTCTTCTACTGAAAGCATAAATCCGGCAGATCACAAATTAAGTTGGATTTTTTGTCACTTCTTTCAGTCATACTCTACAGCCAGAGAGGATTGGGTTTTTGACGAAACAGTGCAGTCCCTAACTCCATATATTGATCCGATTCCACCGATAAGCCGTAGACTTTTAGTGGTACCTGAGGATGGAGATACGACCGATGATATCGTTCATTGGGAGCGTCCTTTACCTGAATAGAAAAATTCTAAAAAAAAGTAATAATTAAGAATCTTTTCATGATTTGAAAAATGACTTTCGTTAATAAGATTAAATGTTTCCACAAGAGAAGTTGTTTCGCTAGAATTCTCGTCTAGTTGAAGTTTATAATTACTGATCTCATTTTGTTCAAAATTGTTAAAAATAATTAGTTTCAAATCTCTAATAAAAACTTTTCAAACTTTTCTTCTTCCTCATATCGATCCTCTTGTCCTAAGTTATTCTTCTTAATAGATGTATGCTTTGTTAAAATACCAACTTTACATTTCTTCTTTTTAGTAAACTCTTGCAACAATGATTTCTTTATCATTAGATAGGTACCATATCCCATGGGCTCACCAAAAGGTGTAGTATCTTTAAAATCTTCAAGAAAATCACCAAAAAAGGCGACAATTTCATTATTTTTTTTATAAATAATTTGATTTGAGGAAATGTCAAAATGTAAATCTTCAGATAGAGTTTTTGTTAGAAGAAAAATATTTTCTTTCATTCTATAATAATTCCACATATTATTAGTTTGTCTCGCTAAGGGAGAAATTAATGAAATTAGTCCTGAAGGTATTTCTTTAGGTTTAATAAATTCTAATTCACAATCCAATAAACCATATTGAAATGGAATAAGTGTGGGATTATACCAAATTCCTGCATCGAAAAGTTTATTCTGAATTTGTACTTCACTATTCATACCGATAAACTTTTCATCACAACCAAACACAGTTGTTGTTATGTTATAGAAATTTGATTTTCGTTCATTAGAATGATTTTTGGCTGGAAAAGTATAATTAAAATAAACTGGTATAAACTCTTTGTCAACGTCTAATAGATTTTTATGTAGATTTCCAGAATTTTTAACATTTAATAATGTATCTATTGAAAATTTCTGTAACCAGCTCGGCTTATCGGTTACATCTATTTCCCATAGTGAATAATCAACTGGTAGGTTCATTATCGTAAGCCTCAAAATATCACTAACCTCGATTAAATCAAATTGATAAGCGGCATCAATCAATCTAAAAAAAGTAGATTTAAGAATATCAGCAAATATTGTAGATCTGCCAGTCATATAACTATATTGTGAATTTTTAAAATCTTCATCAGTATTTCTATTATATTTTAAGCCCCTGATTTCACATTCATCTTCATACATATTACACCATACTTTCCATATTTCGAATTGATATGTGGCTTTTGATTGAAGAAAATCAATATCATCACAGTATTTCAAAGGTAAATTTCTTCCAATCAATTTTTTGAATTTTTCCTCTGTAAGTACTGTCTTTCCAGAACTTATAGCAACTACCATCTCCTCTGAAAACCTTAAGTTTAAATTAAGCTTACTCGATATCTTCATCAGCAATAAATCCGTAGCCATACATCTTATTGATAATAAATTATCTAAAATGGATTGTGTAAGAATTGTATATGTTTTAGAATGTGATTTTGCAAGTGATTTTATCAAAACTAATAATCCTTCACAAACTCTGCTCTCTAATTCTTCCTCAAACAAATAATTAAGAAAAAGCTGATGATATTCTCCTGTTTTATCAAATATCAAAAGATTTGCGATTTGTTCTCCTGCTAATCCTCTAACTATTGGACTTATCCAGGTAAATCTAGACAGTAAAATATCAAAGTTTGAAATTTTTCTTGGTGAAATAAAGTAATCAGATACTTTTAATTCTACGTTAGGAAAAATTTGGGGTAGAATATCCAAATAATATTGAGAAATCTTTTCAGCTTCGGTCAAATTATCGATATCAGTAAAGAATTGATTTGAATTTGGAATTGGAACAGTGTAATCTTTATCTGATCCGTAATGAAGACCAACATTAGAGACGGTTTTGAAATAGAAATCATTAATCCGGTCAGGAAAATCGGTTCTAACTTTTTTCCATCTATTCTGTGATTTTTCTAACTTTCCAGAAAAAACAGACCATCCTCCTCCATTAGAATGTGCCCAAGTAATACACTCATAGGCAAATTCTTTATCATATTCAAGCGCAAAAGGATAAATTTCATCTAGCAATTCTGACGAAGCTTTTGAATAATCACCATTGATTATTTTCTTTATTTCTATTATACTTTCTTCAGTACTTAAATTTTTACTTAATCGTGACTGAAACCAATCCTGTAAAAGTCCTGAGATACTGTAATCAACAAACCTAATTTTGTAGCCTATTTCATTTTCTATGTATTCTTTGATTTTGTTAGGGAGAACTGCACCAATTTTCCCGGCTTTTTCCGGTTTTTTTTTATCTTTCTTTTCTTCTGTTGATAAATCATAATTAAACCTTCTTTGTAATTCAGTCAAAACAGAAATAACATCTGGTTTTTCTTTTGACACTTTAACAAGAGTTTCATAATGTGGGTCAATGGACGTTCCTGCTATTGCCTTTGTTATAGGATCTTTATAATCTAATGTGTATAGTATATCACTAAAGCTGTTCTCGATATCATAATATTCTCGCTTTTCGATGTAATAGAAGTATTGATTGTATAATAATTGAGGATCTACTTTTATTAGCAATCCACATAATTTACCCATAAAATGCCTAGTTTCATCTCCGTCTGTCAGGTCTTCAATATTAAAAACATATGGGAAAATTTGTTTAATAAACTTTGAGCCTAATTTTGAGCCAGATTTTATACAAATTTCAATACTTTCCAGAATTTGATACAGAAGCATATCCTTATGATTTCCATACGCAAGTATATTTTTAGATGCTTCTCTAATTAGAATATTAGCATTGATATTATCATTATTGTTTAATGCAAAAATTGCCAATTCACATAGCCGTTGTGCTTTTTCATTGAAAGGAATAATTTTTTCTAAAATATTTTTAGATTCATTTTGAATGAAGAAATTAAAATCATTTATTTCAACAAAAATCATTTTCGAATTAACTACGTCGTTTAAAGATTTACGATTATAAACCTTCCAATTATTTAAAAATTCTAAATCGTCGTAGTTAAGTTCGTATTGCACTCCGCCAAACCGATTAACTGTAGTTGTAAGCCAAAGTGTAATATTGATTATTTTGGGTATTGTTTCCCTTTCATAATCATAAATATCCCGATTTTCAGAAAAACTCAATTCTGGAAGTTCAATTAACGGCAAAAGTGATGATTTGATACTTAGATAATTTTTAGAATCATAATGCATTCTAATGATCTCTCCTGTTTTTAGAACAGCATTGTAGAATTGGATTAACCACTCTTCATTTTTATCCGTAGTAATATTTAAAATATAATTTACTTTCTCATTTAGAAATGAAGAAATAAGGTTTTGTTCAAATTTTTTAGAAATTGGATGTACTTCGTAAGAAAAATATGTTACTTTTTTCGGAAATGATTCGAACGGCAAAACCTCCAAGTTTGAGTCATACTCCAAATTAAATAATTTACAATATAAATTTCTTAGTATCTCATTTCCTTTTAAAAGCGTGAAAATTAATTCTTGGTATTTGGGTGCTTTTTTTAATAAATCATCAAAAATCAGACTCTTTGCAATTTCCTTCTTTTCTTTGATATTAATCTTTAGAGATGTTATTTTATTTATTTTTTGTTCTGAAGAATTTATCTCTAAAAGTACTTTGATATAATATCCAAAAAAAAATGAGAAATTATTTTCTTTTCTGAATTGTTTAATAAAATTAAAAATTCTATTAACATCAGGCTCGGCATAACATAGAACTTCTACCCAATACTTTGCCAGATCCTTTGAATCTTCATCATTGGTTTGAAATAAGTCATTGATACGATTGATAGCATCATCCGGTATTTCTGAAATCTTACCTTTTCTGAATAGTTCGATTAATATTTCCTTAACTTGATAGCCTGTCAATTCGGAAAAATCAGGAAATACAAGTGGAGAGTCGGTTGTCATTCGGAATGATGTCACCCACATTGTTGCTAAAGTCTCTCCTAAATTGTATTCTCTATTTCTAAAAATATTTAAAACAGTTGCAAAATAAATTACTTTCTCTAAAGATTTAAGTTCAAATGAAGCTTTAGATGCAATATAAAGTGTGCTTTCAATGATGTTTTCGCTTTTCCCTTTTAAATAGTGACTGGTAATCCATTCATTATTAATTGACAATAAAAGTTCAGGTTTTCTTAAATAATACTGAATTTTAGGAAGTTCAGACCAGCAGAGATCTTTCTGATTATCTTCTTTCAACCATTTTTCAAGCTCCCGATATAAACTAATTTGCTGTATTTTTAATTCGGGTTGCTTTAGAATAAATACTAAAAAACTATTGTGAAAAACTGATATTCCTCTTAAGTCAAATCTAAAAAGATGACGAATTTGCGTAAAACTTTCAGCTATTTTATGAGGTTTTATATCTAAATTTGAAATTAACGAATACAACTGTTCTTCCTGTAACTTGAAATCAAGTGTTGTAAGAGCAAAAGATATGGTTTTAGAAATTTCTGGAAGCCTTCTCCAAAGTGCTTCATAATATTTCTCAATTTCACCATAATAAGGGGAAATATTATCTAAATCATAGGAAGATAAATGCATTTTTCGGTTCTTAATTTCTGTAAGAATATATCTTAAATGCAGAGGATTTCCATCTGTTAATTTTTGAATTTTTGAAATAATTTTCTCATAATAACTTCCATAGGATTCTTCTTGCTTAGGAAAAGATTTGTTCACTATGGATTTTATGCTTTGACGATTTAATCCTTTAATTTCAATCCATTCATTTTTTGGAGCGTATTGATGAATAGCATTCGGGAAACAATCTGTTGCCACTTCCTGTGTTCCAAGTAACAGCCAAAATCCTTTTTGTGGAAATAATACTTCATTAAGAAAGTCAATAAGCTGCCTTTGGCTATTACCTTCTCTAATCACGTGGTCAAGACCATCAATGATTAGTACAAACGGGACACCGGAATTGTTACTATAATTTGAAATTTGATCAATAAATTCTTTTAATTGAATATGAGACGTATTTTGTTCTCCCAATGATTCTATTATCGAGTTTTTCTGCTTTTTGAATTCAGCTTTAAGTCCTTCTATAACTCTTTCTGAGTTTAATCTCTCATAAAAAGATGAATCTTTAGGATTCAGATGATAGTGATGTCGAAAAACAAGACACCCTTTTTTTTGCAAAATACTGTATAGTTTAGAAAGATATGTGCTTTTTCCTGAACCTGGCTTACCTATGAATACTTTTATGCCACCTTTCAAAGTTTGTAATTCATCAATAATATCTTCATGTACTAGTTTGTCAAAAAATTGAAAATCAGATGGAACTACAAAGTTTTGATTTAATGGTCTAGGATTATCCCACGATAATCTAGATCTTATCTCTTTAAGGGTAATTATTTGAGGTTTTTTCTCAGAGCCTTGTTGAGCAATATATATCAATAAACTATCAACTCCAGCCTTTGTAACTTTTAGATCTTTGTATAAAACCTGACGTAGTTCTTCCTCAAAAAATATTTTGCTAGGTTGATTAAACTTAAATTCAAAATTATCAAAAAAAGACTTTAATTCTAATTCTGAAAATCCCTCAGTTTCCAAAGTTTGAATAAAATCACTATCATTTTTTTTTAATTTTTCAAAATTAAAATGATCATCAGAAAAAAAATCAAAAAGTGTTTCATCTAGTTGACCATTTGTAATCAAAGAACAAAATCGTTCATTTTCTTCTAGAGCGAAAAATGACTTTATCCATTTGGAAAGCCCCTTTTTTAATAGTTTATTTAAATCCCAAAAATCTGTATCGGGGTTTTGGATATTCTTGATTTGATAGTATTCAATTACGCCATTCTTACGACTTGCTGTTACGTCATCTAGTGCAAATCCTTTAATTTCTATACTTTCAGGAACAAATTGAATTTTAATATCAATGTACCTATCAGGATTTCGCAACCAATCTACACATAACTTTAAAACAAATAAATCTTCATAGGAATAGCCACTTCTTATTGAGCTATTAGGATTAATTCTCATAAATTAAATATACAAAAACATATCAAAAAGAATTAGAAACATTTGAAAAACAAAGAAAAAACAAATTCTATAATGATGTAATCATCAGAAGAAAAAACTCATCATTTAGGCTCCAATAAATAAAAATTACCGACGAGAGCCGGTAATTTTTATTTATTAATTTCCTTAATATCGTATTTCTTATCTCGAATCGGTTCGTTAGGAAGGAATTCCTTAATTGAGCACCCTAATGCGATTGCAATTAAATTTAAATGAATTAAATTATATTTTGCTTTTTTGGATGGAGCTTCTATTTGTGAAATAAATCCAATATTCTTCCCAATAGAAAGAGAGAGCTCCTCTTGGGTGATACTCTTAGATTCTCGTACTTCTTTAACACGTCTTATAACATATCTTTCTATTTCGTCTAATGATTCATTCATAAATCAAAGTGAATGAAAAACATCAAAAAATATTATGTACTATAGTACATATTTTAATAAACTTTATTATATTTGTAAAATAAGTTACTGAAATGTAACTTTGCGATACTTCAAAGAAATATAGAAGCTATTGCTTAGAATCTCGAACTGAAAACTGGTAATTTTTAATATGCGAGAGGATAAGTAAAGTAGCTCACGACCTAGGCGTGAGCTCACTTATCTGCATATAAGGTATACCAGTGCCTCAGTTCGGATATGTTGAGTTTCACGCCATTTATTTGGGGCAAGATGCAGTGAGATAGTGTATTAAATGGTACAGATAATTCGTACGAAATCTAAGCAGTTTCTTTTAGCAATAATTAAGCTGAAAAAATACCGCTTATGAAAAGATCCAACTCTCCACCTCGAAAGCTGACCGATTTTCAGTTGTACGAACTGCTTAAAAAAGGCAACCCTACTGCTCTCGAACATCTTCATTTACGTTATAAAAGACTTCTTTTCTGGCTTGGATGGCAGATTCTGAAGGATGATTTCGTAGTGGACACTATTGTTCAGGATACCTTTCTAAAATTGTGGCTGCACCGCGACAGCATTGAAACGCCTGATCATATTACCGGATTTTTACGGTTTGTCATGAAAAGAGATTGTATAGCGTATGTGACTGCGCCCAGAAATAAATTCACCCGCCTGATGGCTTCTCTGGACAGTTTTGAGAATTATCAGGATTATCTTGCAGGTTACGATCCTCGGAAAGATAAGGAATATTTAAATAACCAAGAATCCGATCAAAAAAAATTCGATGAAATCACAAAAGTTTTGCCCGTTCTGAACTCCAAAAGAAAACACTTGATAGAACTCTGCCTTGAATATGGCTTTCAGTACAAACCCATCGCAGAAGCAATGGGAAGCAGCGTAACGGGCATCAGCACAGAGATAAGCAAAGCCATAGATGAACTTCGGAAAATACTTAAAGTCACCTCTTTTGAGCAGCCGGAGGAAAAAGTTTTTCTTAAAGAAGAACAGACAGAAAAACTTAGCAGTCAGCAACTTGAGATTATCAAAAGAAGGTTTGAACAGAAATCTTCTTTTGCAGTAATTGCAAAAGAACTCAAGTTGCCTGAAAAGGAAGTTCATCGGGAATTTCTGTACGCCTATCAGCATCTACAGAATCAAAACAATTCTCAAATACCACTTTGATATGGAAAAATCCACGATAACCCTGACCCGAAAAATTCAGCTGGTAATTGATGTTCCGTCTGAAGAAAAAAGCCAAATGTGGGAAAAGCTTTACCGGTATCAAAACCGCTGTTTCCGTGCGGCTAATCTGATTGTTTCCCATCTGTATGTGCAGGAAATGATCAAGGATTTCTTTTACCTCACCGAAGAAATCCAATATAAGTTAGCTGATGAAAAAAAAGATAAAATGGGAATCTTCAACCGTTCAAAAACAAACACCACGGCACGCCTGGTCTTTGACCGTTTCAAGGGAGAAATTCCGACGGACATCCTGGGATGCCTGAACAATACGATTCAATCCACCTTTTCCAAAAACAAAGCCGCATATTGGCAGGGAATACAGTCCCTGAGGAACTTTAAAAAAGACATTCCGATTCCGCTTCCGGTCAAATGTATCAGCAAAATGAAGTATAATGCGGAAAAGAAAGCGTTCAGCTTCAATATGTTTGCGATCCCGGTCAAAACTTATTTAGGGAAAGATTTCTCTGATAAACATTTGGTACTGGAACGCCTTTTACGGGAAGAGATCAAGCTGTGCAACTCGCAGGTCCAGCTGAAAGGCGGTAAAATCTTTTGGCTCGCCGTGTTTGAATTTGAAAAGGACGACCACGGCTTAAAACCTGAAATCATTGCTGAAGCCTCCCTGTCATTAGAACATCCTATCGTCGTAAAAGCCAACAATGTGCGAATGAATATTGGTTCGAAAGAAGAATTTCTCTACCGAAGACTGGCGATTCAGGCAAGTAATAAAAGGATTCGAGCTGGAGTGGCTTATTCCAGTTCAGGACATGGAACCAAACGGAAACAGAAGGCACTGCACAAAACAGAGAAGCTGGAAAATCGTTTTGTCAGTCATCATCTTCATTTGTATAGCCGAATGCTCATTGATTTCTGCATCAGGCAACAGGCAGGCACCTTAATTCTCAAAGATCAGGAAGACAAAATCGGGATTGCAAAAGAACAGGAGTTTGTGCTTCGCAACTGGAGTTATTATGAATTGCAGACCAAAATAAAATACAAAGCAGAAAAGGCCGGTATCGAATTGATCATCGGATAGCTTAAAAAATGAGGGTGCTTGTACACCCGTAGGGTGAGGTCGTGTACACTCACTGAATACCTAACAGTATATACAACGGCGTGGGTCTCTTTTTTACAAAAGAGTAGAATAATTCTTGAGGTTAGTAAAAGAGCTTGTAATAATACTTGAGAAAATACCTTGAATTTTAGCAAATTATTAATAAAAGAAATCACGTTGGTTGTTAATTTAATAAGCAATTTAGTTTAAAATTCTATAATCGTAAAAGAATAAGATTAAAAATAATATTCTTGGAACAATATAGCAAAAAAACCGTCTCACAAATGAGACGGTTATAATATTTATGATTTCTCAGTATTATTAAAAGGAGTAGCCCACTCTTAAATGAACATCAATTTCTCCAAAATTTCCATAATCGGTTTCGTGACGAAAACCAAAGCCGGCTCCAGCTTCATAATTAAAATTTCCTCCAAAATTTCTACGAATTCCCCATTTAGGAATGATTGAAAAACTCTCAACTGCTGAAACATTATTATTCGAAAAAAGAACAGTATTAGGTCTATAATTGAATGCTACGCCAAAAAAATTGCCTGAATTATTTGAAATATTCTTACCTTTTTCTAAACGGTTTTCCAAATTATAATAATATCGTGGCTCTAACCTTATATTTGGATGCCATTGACTACCATTACCGATTGCCCACATAGGTTCTATTCCGACTTCTGGGCGTAGAACGATTTGATTGGAGAGTTTGAACTCGGCACTTAGCCAAGCGCCGACAAAACCCGTTTGAACATTAAATACTGCTTTTTCGACACTTGCTTTTTCTTGTGAATAAGCAGATAAGCTCACTATAGATATTATTAAAACTAATAACTTTTTCATTAAACTATTGTTTTTTTACAGACCAATTTCCATTGCGTCCATCAATTTTCCACGTTCCTGATTTCTTTTCAAAATTACCAAATAAAGTAAACCCAGAAGCTAGCGATACTGATTGTAAAGCCCCATCATCTCTGACCATACCTGATAAAAAAGAATTTTCAATGCCATTTATTGTTGTTCTAGAGACTGATGTATAGCCATTTTTGGCAACTTCAATTGTTAAATTTCCATTCTCATCTCCTGAATATGTTCCTACCCAAACACCTTTGTAAGGAGAGTTATAACTATTTTCAGCATCGCGCTGATCTATATTTTCAAGTAATTCACTACAAGAAAATAAACTAAATAGGATAATAAAATAAATAGGAAGTCTCATTACTTATCTTGTATTATCAATTTTGTTTCCATGCCATTTTCCGTTTCTTTTGGCAATACCATACATTTTCACCAAAAAATCTTCAGGTTTTTTTATTGTAGTACCTGGAGAAACGTCAATATTTCCACTGTTAGGATCAATATTTAGTTTAATCTCAGCTCCGAAATCAAAAGTTTTCTCAAGAACATCTTCATTGTACCTGTGTACAAAGTGAGTTTTTTGAATTAATACTTTTCCAAAATCTGGATATTTTCTAAATAAGGTAATATTATTATCAAGAGCAGCAGGTGCTGGTCTACCAGTTTTCGTCCAGAAATCTCTCAACTCTTTAATAGATTGCTCCCAAAATAATTTATTTAAATTATCACCTTTAAGCTGTCTATTACCTTGGGCAAGTGCAATACCAACAATATCAGCAGATACATTCCTTCCAAAGTTTTCAATAACAATATCATCTTGCATTAACTTTGGAAAAGATGGCATACTAAAACCAGTCATATCATATACGCCATATGAATTGGGACTCCAAAAAGTTGAAGCATCATATTGATATCTAGTACTTCCGGTGTAAATATTAGTTTTGGTAGAATTACTAGATAAAGGGACGAAACTTCCTGAAAAATCATATTGAAATTGTAAGCCCTGCACTCCTAATCTTAGTTCTTGTGCTTCTTCTTTTCTCCAGCCAACCCATCCTTTGTATTGATGTTTCACTTTTACACCTAAATGATAAACGAGAAAATAATTGTAGTTGAATGCTTTTGTCTTAACTCTATACTTATCTTCATATCGATCAATACAAACGTCATTTTCACCAAATAGACTGCCGAAAACACCATGTCTTATATTACATAAAGGCATAGCCATAATATAATTATTAAGAACTACGTTGGGGTCTGTAGTATTTGGATTCCCCGGATTTCCCGGATTTGGTGGATAATTTGCGACTTGCACATTGATGTTTGGATTTGAAACTTGACGCTGATAAGCATTGAAATATTCTATATCTGTAGCTACAGTAATTTTTTCTTCAGTAGGCTGACTTTCAATATATGCCTTTTTAATAGAGTCATCCGTCGCATACATTAAATTATCAGAAATCTCTCTAACAGCTAAATATTCAACTAATTTGGTGTACTTTGTATCCTCAACAATGAAAAGTCCAACATCAGTATATTTGTAAATTTGATTGCCGACCTGAATTTCTGCTCTGCTATCTAAAAAAGCTGAGTATGCATCATCTCCGATAATTTCTTCTAAATCATCAATATCATCCTCTAACTCTTCTTCATTTTCTGTCTTACTACTAACACCTTTAGAAGCTAGATAAGACATATATCTCTTATTTTGCTTTAAAAGTTCTATTCTTTTATTGAACTGTTGTGAAATTTTCATTTCATTATCCTTTGTTACTACAGGTCTTAATGAAATAATATTTTTTGAATCAATATACTTTGCTAATGTTTCATCCGCTGCATCTTTAACTTTATTATATGCTACATTTAAAGCTTCTTTACTAGAGAAATAAAGTCTTCCGTTTTTAACAGTACCTTCATCCAATTTGGATGCGATAGTTTCATTGTTGTCAATTGTAATTTCTTCTCTGCACGAAGAGAAAATTGTGAAAATGCTAAGTATAGCAATCACGTGAGTTTTTTTAAACATGGATTATTATTATTTTTGCAAATATAAACAAAATGTATCCAAATTTAATTATTTGTATGTATTTTTACATATGTCAATAATATTCTCGAGTTTACTTAAAAGAATCCAAACATATAGTAATATTCCTCGGTACGTTACAATATTCAGATTATGCAAAGAAAATTTAATAAGTTTGTTTCAATAAATCGATTCTGTTTTCAAAGATTTAAAAAAAAAACGCCTCCGTGTCATTACCAGCGTCTTATCAGCAATCTTAGTGCTGTTTCTAAATTTCCTGTTTGCATAGAGAAAACTTCTGTCATTTAAAAAAAATTAAACCCTCAAGTATTTTTAATAAATTTTTCTGGAAAATTCTGAACAGTTTTACCCTTCAATCTTCTTGTAAATAAAATAGAGAGTGGGACACGGCAGTATATTTAATTAGTCAAAAACTAAACTTAAACTGACTATCATTCGATTTTTCTTGCATTAAATCCATCTTTAAACCTCAAAAAATCTTCCGCTTTCTTTGGGTTACTCTTAATCCAAAGTTGCATTACATTGGTATTTTCCTGTAACATCTTTACCTCATTCTCATCATAGATTTTTTTTCCTTCATCAGCAATCTCATTTAGAATATCTTGGCGCAGTTCACTTTTTGCCTTAATGCTCGATTTGTACCAATTCGTTGCAAAAATGATTGAAAGGATGAAAGTAAAAATACCTAAGACAAAAATTCCCAATCCGCTCCAAATAAAATTCTTTCCCCATTGTATATTCTTTTTAAAACTTTCCAGATAATCTATAGTTTCTTTTGAGATAGCAGTTTCTATTTGGGTTGGAATACTTGCTAAAAATTGATTTCTTGCAAGTTGTTCTTTTTCGTAAAAAGCCAATACCTCAGTAGGAAATTCTTTTACAACTTCAAGGTCTAATTGCACTTGACCGATTGCCAGTAACAAATATTCCATATCGCTCGCCAATTCGGCATTAGACTCTTTATTCTCCAAATTTGAAGAAATGTTATTTTCATTGGATTTTATCACGTTTTCCAAAAGTTCCATCCCACTACTTTTAGATTCTTCGTTTTGTTTTTGACTTTCCATTTTTATATCTTTTAATAGTTGATATTTATCTTGATTTCCGCTTCTTTTTCCTAAGTTCATCGTCGTTTTGAGCTACAAAAGTAGGCTTCAAAAGTTCTTCTAAAAATTCGCTTGCAATTTCCGAGACACTTTCTTTTGATGACGATTTGGGTTGTGTATTTAGATTGTTTATTTCTCCATTTTCAGATATTGATTTTATCAACTCTTTAAAATCAGAATCAATCTCAGAAAGTGGAAATCCTTTATATTTGTTAAAGAACAATCCGTTTTTCAGTTGGCTATTTCCTGATTGCTGAATTTTGCCAATCCAAATATCTTGAATTTCATTTTTTTGATTAGGTTTGAATTCTCCTTTATATTGCATTTTTATGGAGAATCCTTTTTGAGCAAGACTAGCTCGGAACTCTTTCCAATTTCCAGATGCTCTCCTTATTTCACGAACTGCATTTTTAACTTCAAACAGGGATTTTATTTCCGAGATTTTTAATTGATTGGAGATTTCTGATAATTTGTTACCAGCCTTATAAATTCTTTCCGTTTGATGATTTTTATCCTTTTCCATCACAATCCGCATTCCCGAAATACCGTCTTTTACATTCGTGGATAATTGAACTTCAAATCCTCTTTCTTTCATTTTTAAAATGAGGTCAACAAAATTATCGGTTGTTTTCAAAGTTTTGGATAAGTTCTTCAGCATTTCAGCCTTTTTCTGAATTCCAATTTCGACATCAGTTAATAATCCTTTTTCTTTACAGACTTCCCGAACAGCTTCCCCAAATCTTCTCCCTATATCGTGTGATTTTACTGTACATTTTCCAGAAATATCAATCCTGTTCACAATGAAATGAATGTGTTTTTGCTTCGTACTATTGTGAATATCCAATCGAAATTGATTCTTTGCAGTCACGCCAATTTTATTTAAAGCTTTTGTTGCAATTTCTGCAAATTCTCTATCCTTTAATTTCCTGCCGATTTCGTCCGGCTGAGAAATATAACCAGTTAATGCCCATTTTTGCACTTTTGAATTTCGGTCTGCAACTATTTTCATTTCCTTAAACTGACCTTCTGAAGTTGAACTCAAAAGATTATTTGACGAAACCATTTCAGCAGTTCCTTTGTCATTACCATTATATTCCAAAGCAATTTTTGTAATGGTTCTTGTGGTTGCAGAATTATTCATTTTTCTGAGTTTTTGAATATAAATACTGATGAATCAATTCGATTAGATTTTCAATTTTAATTAATATTTCTTTCTTATTTTCAAAAACATTCCATTCTCGACTGCGTAAAAGATTGGTTATTTTTTTGAAATGAGTTCCATATTTAAGTAAGACTTCATCGGTTTGAAATTCATTGATTTTAAGTTCTTTATCAGACAAAACATTCCGAATATAAGTGGATAGTTTGAGCGGATATTTTTCTTGTTTTTGAATCAGCATTTCATATTCGGAATTAGTCATTCTGATGGAAATAACTTTGTCGCGTTTTTTATTTCCCTTGGTCTTTAACCCACCTTTTTTACCCAGCTCTTGAAAATGTTTTTTTCTCTTTTCCTTAGCGATATTTGCTTCATTTTCTTTGGTGGCTTGTTGTATGAATTCTTGTAAAAATTTATTTTCCATTGTGTTAATTTCAGCGTATTTAAAATCATTTCTGACGATAGGAAGAAATCAAAAATCCCAATTTTGCAATCAGCGGATACGCTTATTGTAAACTTTGGGTACTTTTTGCACTAGCTACCCACCGTATTTTACCTGTATTTATTTTACTCACCTTCTCCTAAGTTTCACTTGTCTTTCGGGCGGTGAATTTTTGTGAATTATCCAATCATTTAAGTCTTTAAAATCTGAATATAAAATCCGACAATCTTCTGCGTTTTTGTTTTCATTTTTAATCATTTCAACCGCACGATTTCCGGCTTCGTCATTGTCAAAATAAAGCTCAATATTTTCATAATTTCCAATTGAATTTTTAATGTTTTGAATCATCGAAACGGAATTCAAAATGATATGATCAGAAGGTTCTTTTTCTAAAAATTTCTCTACATCTTTAAAGGAAAGAAAATCAAAAAAGACCTCAAAAATCCGAAGTGAATCAGAACCGTTTTTAATGGTTGAAGTATCTTTTTTACCCAAGCAGATTTTTGAATATTTATTTCGAATTTCATAACCGCCAGAATCATTTTTAAAACCAATTCCGAAATAGTTTTTATCGTTCATCCGGTAATGAACTTCTTTTAAGAATTCGATTTGACTTTCTACTTTTCTTTCATTTAGATATTCTAAAAGGGCTGGATGTTGAATCCTTTTTGATTCAAGTATCTCATAATTTTTAGTGAGGTCTTGTAACTTATGATCAGAAATTCTTTGCTTTTGAAAAGAAGAAAAATTCTGATCCTCTGCCCAAATTAAAATTTCACTTGCAGTCTTGTTCAGATATTTTTTTAATAGATCTACGTTAGTTCCGCCGATCCCTTCTGAAAATAGATACCAATAATTTAAACTTTTATTCAATTTAAAAGAGGCTTGGGATTCGGTGGCAAAGGGGTTGAGATACCAAGCTTCTTTTTCATTTTGTTTCGTGGGAAGGTGTCCGAGAGAAAGGAGGACTTCTTCCAACGATATGCTGTTGAATTGTTTGCAGTTCATTTTGTAATTCTTAAATGTTTTTAGTAATAAAATAGTTTGTGTACTCTCCGCAAAATCGAATGAGTTCGTACTTGAGTAATTTTTGATGAATTGATGAGAAAGCCTTGTAAAAAATTGATTAACAATAATTTAAACTTTCATCAAAGCCTCATCACCTCATCAAAGTGGAAATATTCTTCTCATCATCCGCTCATCAAAAATCAAGGTTTAAAAGTTTGATGAGTCTTTTGATGAGCTGTAACTAGTTGATTTTAATTTCATTATCTACTAATTCATCATTTCATCAAATTTTTCGAGAATAAAATTCCTTTCTATTGTAAAATACCGCCCTGTTTTGTTCTGTTGGAAGAAACTTAAGCCATAATCCAGGTCGTATTTGATATAGGCTAATGAATTGTTTTGAGGCTCAAGCTTCCAGATTTCTTTGAGTAATTTCCTGACATCGTTGACTGTCCAATATTGATTTCTAAACATTTTACCCACCATATTGAAAATATCCTGCGGAATACAGTCGATCTTGTTGTCTTTCGTACTCTCAAAAAACTCATATAAAAGTTCGATGATCTTGGATTCCAGTTTATTGTTGTTGTTCCAAACCAATTTCTGAAGGGCTTTGGTTCTAACCTGGGAATCCGTGAACCACATTCTTGTCTCCTTCCGGCTATGAAATGGTCTTTGGATTAGGTAGAGAAGGAAATAAGGAATCTCATTCTTGAGATTGAGTAGAAATTCAGTGTTCTCGCTTTTGATTGCTTTCACTTTGATGATCCAGAATCGAATTTCGTTTTCATCAATCTGAATGAAGTTGTCTTCATTATTGGAACAGAGAATGAATTTTCCAAAGAATTCTACTTCTTCACGGTCTTTTCCTTTTGCTTCTTTCTTGTCTTTGTCGGTGGTTGAAAGATAATTTAAGCGTTCTGTGATCTCTTTTTTATCAAAGAATACTTCATCAATAGCAACAATTAGCATCGATGTCCAATCAGAATTGAACTGACTGCTGAAGGAATCTCCTTTGATATAGGTCATATTAAGCCCGAAAATGGATTTCAGCCATTTAATGAATGTGGATTTTCCTGTAGATCTTTCTTTGCTGACCAAGCAAAGAATCGGGAGCATTTGTATTGGATATTGCAACAATATTTTAATATAAGCTAAACCCAGTTCCAACTGTTCTTCAAAAATATGTTTCATAAACTTCAAGGAAAATGGAATTTTTTCTTTTAAAACTTCAAAGCTGATATTTTCTTCAACAGGGTGGTAAGGGATTTCATTATAAGTATTGTAGAATCCTTGAATGATTTGCTGGTATTGTAGATGAGAGGGGATGCAACAGAACCATCATACTTGGGAACTTTAGAAACATATACTTTTCCGTGATCGCTAATAATTGTTTCACGATTCCAACGCACCAAAATTGAAATCTTGTCTCCAGAGATCAATGGTTTCTCGATAGTTTTATAATAGGTTGTGCCTACTCTGAGGTATGGGATTTTTTCGCTCATATTTTTAGGGTTTGAGTTTGTAGAAGAAGTACAGAAAGATGAATAAGAATGCTTGATAAAATAAAATCTTTATCTATCTTCTGTACTTAAGCGATTTGACTTCGTTTAATGCATCCATCAGATCAAAATGGTTGACCCTGTAGAATCTTCCGATCTGTTCCGCTTTGATGTTACCTTTTAAAATGTGTGAGCGCACGGTCTGGTAATCGAGTTTAAGAATTTCTGAACACTCTTTGATAGAGTATAGTTTCTTTTTTAACTCAATTTCAGGTGCTTTTTTGAGAGAATAGAGTAAGTCTTTTACTTCCCCTAATTCGTCGAGAATGGTTTGGAATGGATTTGTTGTCTGCATAATCTGTGATATTTATTTGCAGACAAAATTGTATGATTGGAATAACTAATTATGCAATTCTACTCAATTGTGTAAAATTTTATACTACATTGAATAGACTACCATAATTGTATTGTTCTTTCAAGAATAAAGCTGAAAAAAAAATATTTCCAAACAAAGTAAACGCTATCAATTTATTCAATTTTAAGTATCATATATATTTATATTACTGATTTGTTTGCTCAAGCGCAGCTCTTTTTGCAGTCTGTCTACTATACTAGCACTTCTGAATCATCCACAACACTTATAACACTTCTACCATCTTAAAAAAGCTACGCCAGTATATAATTAATGAATCCTTTAGGAGTTTTCATTTGTTATATATAAAAAATTGGATGAGTAAATAACAAAAGCCCATTCAATTAAGTGGGCTTTGCTATTTAATTAAGGATATCATTTTCAGTAAAAAAATTATTTTACAAAGAAAAAATATATTACAAAGAGCACTAACGGTAGCGATAAAAGTATATTTATAATATTTCTATGACCACTGAAAATATTCTTCATCAATGTTATAAATGATAAAATCACACCTACAAATATTATAGGCAACATTACAAAACTAATTAATCTATTTGTTGAACTGTAAGGATATATTATCTGCTCTAAATTAATTAAATAATATTTAATAGTATTAATTAAAAAAATAACAAAAGATAATATTGAAAACAATCTGTCATTTAGTTTTTCCATCCTACTCTTTTATAATTATATCCGTTAGTAATTGCTCTTCGGTCGGCACTTGTATCTGATCCATTTTGTAAATCGTCAGCAAAAAGTGGACATTTGATATTAGAAATTTAAGGAGTTTTTTCATAAAAAGAGTAATTTTAATTATGGCAACACCGAAAAAGAAACCCACCGAGAAATTCGTAAAAGATATTCGGCAGAACACCCGCAGAATATTCACTGCAGAGCAAAAGATTTTAATCGTGATGGAAGGTCTTCGAGCGGAGACTTCCGTAGCCGAACTTTGCAGAAACCACAACATTGCACAGTCGCAGTTTTATGCCTGGAACAAGGAGTTTATGGAGGCAGGAAAGAAGCGCTTAAATGGAGATGTTGCTCGAGAAGCTACGAGTGATGAAGTATCAGACCTGAAGAAGGAAAATGCACGTTTGAAAGAGATCGTAGCTGATCTGGTCGTTCGCTATGACATTGTAAAAAAAAGTTTGGACAGGCTGGATTAACCGACAAATACAGGAAATATATGAGATTATCAGCCGCCGAGAAATACGAACTTATTCAAACCGTGACGACAAGTGAAACCGGGGTAAAGAAAACGCTGGAAAGTTTTGGAATTGCAAGAAGCAGCTTTTACAAATGGTACGGGAGCTACCTCGAATACGGCTATGATGGCTTGGAAACTACGAAAAGAACAAACCATAGGCAATGGAACAGCATTCCTGAAAAACAGAAAGATCTGGTGGTAGAGATCGCTTTGGAACACACCGAATTATCTGCAAGGGAACTGGCCTACAAAATTACCGATGAGCAAGGTGTTTTTATTTCAGAATCCAGTGTTTACAGGATCTTGAAGCAAAGAGACTTAATCCCCGCACCGAATCATTTTCTTCTTTCAGCAGCAAATGAGTTCAAGGACAAAACCGAATTTGTGCATCAAATGTGGCAGACAGATTTCACCTATTTCAAGATCATTGGCTGGGGATGGTACTATCTGAGCACGATTTTGGACGATTACAGTCGCTACATCATTCACTGGGAGCTATGCGATTCTATGAAAGCCGAAGATGTGAAACGAACGGTGGACACAGCCATTAAAAAAGCGAAATTAAAGACCAAAGTCAAGCCGAAACTACTATCAGACAACGGTTCCTGCTACGTCTCCAATGAGTTGAAAAGCTATCTGAAAGACGGTTTAAGGATGAAACAGGTTCACGGAAAACCAATGCATCCGCAGACCCAGGGCAAGATTGAACGTTATCACAGAACGATGAAAAACGTAGTGAAACTAAATCATTTTTATCATCCCGAAGAACTCATTCAGGCACTGGAAAAATTTGTAGAAAACTACAATAACAAGCGCTATCACGAGTCGATAAATAACCTCACTCCAGCAGATGTGTACTTCGGAAGATCAGAACAGATTTTGGAAAAAAGAAAGAAGATAAAAGAAGAATCCATCCGTAAAAGAAGACAAATATACAACCAACAAAAATTAGTAAGTTTATAAACCGAAAATCCTCCTTAAGGATTTAAACTAAAATGTCCAAGTTGGTTTGAAGACGTACAATTCATACCAGCTAAATCCGGCTTTTTATGAGGAATAAACCCTGATGAATCATAAGATATAGAGATGGGAATATTAACCCCATTCTCATCAATTGATGTTATAGGAACTTTAAGATCAATTGATCCTGTATATAAATTAATTGGAACATTTCCGTATTTTTCAAAAGCATAGGACTGCCGGGATTTTATTTGAATTGGAGGGAACGTACCTTGTTGGGAATTGCCTTGACTCTTTAATGCTATTGAAAAAAGTATTACTTTAAATAAAAAAAATTTTCTCATAACTATTGTTTCACGATTTTAGTAGTTAGTTTTTTGTCTTTCTGGGTTGGGATATTAGCCTTGATGATGTAAATTCCCTGTGGCAAACTTGAAGTGTTAACCTTTGTTATTTTATTTTTTGTTTGTAATTGTTGAATAATCTTGCCTGCCATATCATACAAGTAGATATCAGCTTGATCGAAGTCTAAACCAATCTCTACATAACAGTAGTCATTCACAGGATTTGGGTAGATCTGTATATCCTTATTCTTCATCAGATTCTCAACATCACCGTCTAATAACTTTACTACCTTCCAATTCTCCTTGCCTAATTCCTCTGCACTTGTCCCCGCCAGGATATATGAGCCATCTCTGTTAAGCATAGCGGACACCAGCCTGTCTTCATTCTTCTTGTCCTTTCCCTCGACATACTTTCTCCAGACTTCCTTACCATTACTATCGATGTAAAGCATCCAGAAAGTTTCATCATTTTTCTGCACCTTTCCTTCAGATTGAGTGTAGCCACCAATCAAAAAGCCTTTGTCTTTTGAGTTGGAACCTTTAATCGCATTAAGGCTCATCAAAACATCCCTGTTCTTGAAATTATAAGACTGCTGCCATTCTTCATTCCCGTCCTGATCTATGGACAATAACCAAAGGTCCGTTCCTTCTTCCAGCTTGGCTTTTTTGTTCCCCGAAGTCTGCGACCTGCTTTCACCCCCAATGATATATCCTGAATCGGTCAAAGCCATTGTCCGTATATGGTCGTCTTCACTCCCTCCGAAGTTCTTCTCCCATTGGACATTTCCATTTATATCGAGCTTTACGATCCAGTAATCGCCTTCACCAAAATTTCCAAAAGCTTTTCCATAGAAGTTAATATCGAAGGATTCCTCACCGTTTTGACTATTTGACGTAGATGAATTCTGTTTGCCTGCTGAATTAGTTGATGTCGATTGAGAATTTAAATTTGAGGATGAATTATTATCAAGAAATCCTGCATTTTGAGATAACAGATCCTTAGAATGGATCTTAGTTTTGGCCTGGCTTTCATTCACTCCACTTCTGGAATAGATACCCATCAAAACGCCGCCGTCATTGGTTGGGATTACCTTCTCAACTTCATCCAGTCCTTTTCCTCCGAGGATTAATTCATGTAGAATCTTTCCTGTTTTGTCCAGTTTTACGACCATCACATCAATTGAACCATAACCGAGTTTCGGATGGTTGGTGCTTCCAACAACTACAAAGCCTTTGTCCATTGTCTGGGTAACAGTCTTTGCTTCTTCGGAATATCGTGTTCCAATGGTCTTCTGCCATTCCTCGTCGCCATTTTCATCCACTTTGATGATCCACATATCTGAAGATCCGTTGGATTTCTGTTTCTTATCAATTGCTAAAGACGAATAAGAAGTTCCGGCCAATAAAAATCCACCTTCCTGAGTAGCGACGGTGGAACTGAGATAATCATGCTGGTTGCCAGAAAAATATTTCTCCCAGACTTTCCGACCCTGCTGGTCTAATTTGAGAATATGATAATCATAACCTTTGTTCTGATTATTGCCTGCTGTTGGATTTTGATTCCTCTGGATAGATGATCCTGAAACAAGATATTGTCCGTCAATTGTTACTGACAGGCCAGAAAGAAAATCCTGTGTTCCAGATTCTACATTCTTCTGCCAGCTTACTTTTTGAGCATAGGAATATCCTACAGCAAGGACTCCCAAGCTTATAATGAGTTTTTTCATTGGTTAAATTTTTCGTTGTTAAATTACAAAATTTTTATTATATCTTTAACAAAATTTAAAATTAATTGTAACTTTTTTAAGAAACACCGCTCTTGAATAAAAAATGAAACAGTAATAACTATAATACTGCAGTCTTTGAGTTACTTTTTAAACTCCGAAATGCAATTGAAATGTAGGTAGACTGTAAGAATTATCAATTCAAAATTTAAATTTAATCAACTCCATTTTGATAATATAAACTTTATATACTTAATAAAGCAGTTAGTTTTTTATTTAAAGATTCCTCAAAATCATTTGGCTTAACAATTATCGCTCTTGAAAATGTTCCTTTATCAAAGTTGGTATTATATTCATTTTCCATAGCCTCAATTACTGTGATATCTTGGAAATCTGGGTTGATGATGTGATTGTCCTTTAGAAAACGGTGAATTCTTATAAATGAAGATTTGTGATCTACCAGCAGATTGTGATTTTCATCGATGAATTTTTTGTCTTTTAAAAATGCAATGAAAATTTTAAAACTATTATCACCAATCATAATATCTGATAAGCGAATTTTTCTATTTATTTTGCTTTCTAGAGCAAAGTATAAAAAAAGTGTAGTTTCAGCACCATTTAAAAAATTGCCCTGCAACTTCATCAGATTACTTGAACTTAACAGGCTGTTTGATTCTTTTTTATATTGATCCAAACAATATTTAATCTTTTCTTCAAAATTGTGATTTCTTGATTCATCAATATCTTTGAAATGAAAACTGAAGAAATTGTCTAACTTTTCATATCTAATCAAATATTCATTTCTCAACTTTTCATCGAGAACGATTTTAGAAGATTTCTGCTTGGCTTTTTCAATTCTACTTTGCAAACGTGTTTGAATTTTTTGCCTTCTAATCCAAAAATAAATCATCATTGGATAGCCAACAAATTCTTCCCAAAGGTTCCAACGTCCGTAAAGCTTTTTCTGATCCATAATCTAAATTCGTAATTATTTAAAAACCTCATTCATATAATTAATCTTATCATCTTCGCTTGGTCTGTAGTAGGCGTTAAACACTTCTAAGCTCGTATGACCCGTATAGCTCATGATAACTTTATCTGGGACTCGTTTGTTTTTCATTATTGTGATGAAGCTTCTTCTTGCAGTATGTGACGAAATTCTTGTCCAAAATTCGGCTTTTTGATCTACCAACTCATCACCATATTTCATAGTTTTTTTTATTTCATTAGTAAATTCCAACTTTTTAAAAACCTCCTTAATATACTCATTCATCTTCTGATTTGTAATAGTAGGCAGGTTATAATCATACTTTTCGAGTATTGATTTAGATATACTGTTTAAAGGAATTGCTAAATTTTTAGATTTACTTTTTAAATCGATAACCCGGATAAAATGACCGTCAACATCACTTCTTGAAATCGTACTGTAATTTCCAAACCTCATTCCTGTAGTGCAGCCAAAAACAAATAGGTCACGAACTTTTTCCAATCTTTTATTTTTAGTAAGATCGTAATTGTAAATTAGCTCAACCTGTTCGTAGTTCAATGCAATTTCGTCAGTAATAAATTTAGCAGGTTTCTTGAAAGAAATAAAGTCATTGTTATAAGTATATTTCTTGTTTAAAGCCCAAAGCAAAAATGTCTTTAGAAGACCAACATTTCTATGTACAGTATTCGCAGAATGCTTCTTTTCTTCAATACAATATTTAAGAAATCTATTATAGAGCTTATCATCAAATTTTCCGAGAGTAACTTTGATTTTGCTATTCTTCTCAAAATCTTCAAGTAAAGTTTTGTTGCATTTATAACGTTTTAAAGTCGAATTTGAAATTGAATTTCCCGTATAATCATTTTCTTTCTCATCCAAAAATTCCTGATAAATTCTAAAAAAATCACTTTTTACGGTAATTTTCTTGAACTTTTCATCAAATCGTTGTTTAAGTATATCTACAGTAAGTTCTTCGCTTATATTTTTATAACGATTTACTATCTCAGTAAAAAAACTACTGTACCTATCTAGTTGCATTTTCAGACTTCTATGAAGTTCAGCTCGCTTAGTTCTGCCATTCAAATCGTTAGGTTGCCTATTTTCAAAGTCCCATTCAGAAGGCTTAATTTTTTCACCAGTTGAATAGATAAAATTCTTATTTTCACTGTTAAAAAACGTGCGGAAGTAAATGAGAGTTTCCTTAGTTTCACTAGGCTTCTTAAGTTTAAAAGTATAATTCATTGGGTGCCAGTTTGGGTGCTACTTCTTCTATATTTAGATATAAAAACTAATTATATCCACATATACAAATATAGTTAAAATACTGATAAATAGCACACTTACATATTTTAATTTATTTTAAAATATGTAAGGTTCGAAAACCTCCAACTCCACACAATAACAAAAAAACACTCCTCATTTTTGAAGGGTGTTTTTTTATGATACAGATTCTTGATAATTGTCGCCTGACTGGGTTTTCAATTGCTCTATGAAATTAGACGGCGTGACGCCAGACTCTTTTTTGAACGCAATTACAAAAACCTGTGGCGATGCATAGCCACATTCTTCTGCCAGATATGTAATTTTATATTCTCTATAAACAGGGTTTTCCGATAATTTTTGGATGATATACTCTATTCTCAGTCCATTAATGTAGTTATTAAAATTTTTATTTCTATGAATTTTTATAACTTCAGAAATATATTTAGTATTGGTATTAAGATGATTAGCAAGCCAAGTGAGATTTATATCTTTTCTCAAATATTTATCCGAACTCTCAAATCTCATCAGTTTTTTCAGTATCGCAGTTGATGTTTCGTCTGTAATGAAGTTGATATTTTTTATAGGTTCTTTGAGAATATCATTCAAATCCTGTTCATTAATTTGTTTGATATCATCAACTATATTAACATCATTTCTATATAAAGATATTTTTTTCTTACGAAATATTAGAAATATTACGCACGCTATTATTACAGTAATAAAGCTGGCATAAAGTATTTTCATATTTATCCACCCATCAGCCGTGTTGCTATTATGCGAATTTTGGTTTGATTTTTCTGGACGTTCAGAGACTATTAATATTTTATCAACAGAAACAAAACTACCAATCTCATCTTTTTCAATTGATAAAATTTCATTTATTAATGTAGGCTGTGCTTTTATAAATGATGAGAAAAAAAGGAAAATAAAAATTGGAAAATATTTCAGCAAAGTAAGGTGGCCAAATCGTTTTCTCCAAAAAAAAGAAACAGATGCCAGTGGAAAAAGCATACCAAAACTCATATATAACCCTTTGTTGTGTTTTTATTTTTAAGCTCTTCAAGCTTATTTGTTTCTCAAAAATATAATTCTGAATTTCCTTATGCGAAAAAAGCATAGAATTTTTTCTGATATAATTCCATTATAATATCAATTAATATATTGATTTACAATATATCTTATTTGTAAAATACGATTTAGAAATTCACATTTTAACAGCAAAAAAAGAGCATCTATTTTCGGTATTTATTCCATATTGTTGTTGTAATTATAGTCAGGATATAGTATTGAAAGACTCAAATCCATTTAACTTAAAAAATAAATAAGACAATATGTTAAAAAATATTGAGATTAAGAATTTGCATTAAAAATGATTTGGTTTAATATTGAATTTAAGCCTAATCAATTTCTGTAATTAGATTATAAATTTTATATTCACGGTCTTAAAAAAATTCATAAAAATGAGTGTTCACATTAGTGCTAAAAAA
>Ga0308163_10000788_pt1 | contig 44325 bp, 43 predicted proteins | sample PhyTR1_FD_201037 | JGI IMG/M metagenome (GOLD analysis project Ga0308163, IMG submission 201037) | Phyllosphere microbial communities from UC Gill Tract Community Farm, Albany, California, United States - DLSLT.R1 | ecosystem: Host-associated > Plants > Phyllosphere > Unclassified | place: USA... | reverse complement strand
TTCCGGTCGTGAGCCCGTTCTCGCCGTTCCTGCAGTTCACGCCGGACGGCAAGGAGGTCTGGATGGGTCACAAGGACGTCGGCAAGGTCACGCGCATCGACGTGAAGTCGATGGCGGTGACCGGCGTGATCGACACCGGCTTCATCACCAACCATCTCGGCTTCGCCAAAACCGCGCGCGGCACGCTGGCGTACGTCGCCGTGGGTGGTGAGAACGTCGTGAAGGTCTACACGACCGATGGCGAGGCGAAGCTGCTCAACACCATCGCGACCGGCGCGCTGCCGCATGGCGTCTGGCCATCGGACGACGGCACGCGCATGTACGTCGGACTGGAGAACGGCGATGCGGTCCAGGTGATCGACACCGCCAGCGACAAAGTCATCGCGGCGGTGCCCATTGGACAGGCTCCGCAGGCGCTGGTCTACGTTTCGAACGCCGTACCGTCGGGCGCTGGCACGGACAACCTGAAGCCGCTGGCGAACGCGGCGCCGGTCAACATTCCGCTCATGCCCGATTCCGGCGACGCCAAGGGCTTCGTGGTGGCACGCAATTTCGGCGTGGTCGATGCGCTGGAACTGTTCCTCTACAAACTCAAGCCGGAAACGGTCTACAGCATCTACGTGGGCGATCAGAAAGTGCCCGTCGCCAGCTTCAAGACCAACCCGATGGGGATGGCCAACGGCACGGCCATCGGCGAAATCCGCGAGGTCGCTCGTCTGCAGTCAGAAGCCAATCCGAAGACCGCATCGATCGTGGTCATCGAAGGCGATGGGCCGATGGATGCGGCGAAGGTGGTGCTGCGCAGCCCGATGTGATCGGAGGCCCTCGCATCTTTCGTTACGTCGTGCGGCAAGACCGCGGCGGGTCGCCGAATCCTTTTCACGGCTGGTGCTCGCTCGCTGTGTGCAAGCCGCAGATTCGTCGCTCGGCACGTGTCGGCGACTGGATCGTCGGTCTGCGCAGCCGCCACAACGACCAGCTCATCTACGCGATGCGCGTCGATGAAGTCATGGCGCTGGGCGACTACTGGGCGGACCCGCGCTTTGTCGCCAAGCGACCTGGCGGCGACGGCCCCCCGGACAACTTCTATCGGGCGATGGCGAACGGCTCGATGAAGCAGGTGGCCAACACGTTGCATGACGACAGCGAGGCCGCGCGAGACATTGCGGGCCTCAACGCCCTGGTGTCATGGCATTTCTGGTACTTCGGCGACCAGAGCCCACCGCTGCCGACCGATCTGGTGCACCTGACGCATTCGGGCCAGGGACACTCGCTGCACCGGCGGCGGCGGGCTGATGACGTCGCCGTGCTGCAGCACTGGCTGGACCACTGGCCGATGGGCCGCAACGGAAATCCCGTCGATGCCTGGCCCATCGGGCGCCAAGACTACTTGCGCACTTCGAGCTGGCTGTAGACCGCCTCCGCGACCCGCAGCATTTCCTGCTTGCTGTCGCCTGAAGAGATGGCGTAGCCGAAGTCCTTGTCGACCCAGTAAAAGACATTCACCGGGCCATCCTGGCCGAACTTGAAGGCCGTCTCGCGTCCGGCATCCTCGCGAGTGACGTACAGCGTCAGACGCTCGCCCTTTGCGCTGCCGAACATGAACTGCGCCACCGGCCCCTTGTCGCCCGGCAGCAGCCGCCCGCCGATGAGCTCGTAGCCTAGGGCGCGCAGGTCGGGCGGCTTTACTTCGGTGCCCATGCGCTTGGTCAGCCAGGTGACGAGCGCCTGCTCCTGGTCGGCGCCGACCTCCACCGGACGACGCACGTCCGGGCTGTAGACCACGTGGGCCACGGCCGCGCGGTGGGCAAAACCATTGAGCGTGCCCGCCCGCGCCGCGGCCAGCGTGGCACTGCGCTGCAGTTGCCCGTCGTAGGCGCCACGGCCCCACCAGGCCGACCCGGTGCTGACGACCGCGATCGCCACGCCGGCTGCCAGGGAGCGCCACGGCCATTCCTGCCAGCCCGCCCCCGGCGCCGGCTTCAGCGGCAGGCGCAATGGCAAGGGCTCGGACAGGACCGGATCGAGCAACTGCCTGAGCGCCAGGTTCTGCGCGCGCCAATCGTCCACGCGCTCGCGTTCGGCCGGATGCGCATCCAGGAATGCATCAATTTCGACATGCCGGGTCGGGTCCAGAAGGTGGTCCGCGTAGGCATGCAGATCGGCTTCGGTCACCGGCTTGATGCCGTCGGTGGAAATGGGTTGGAGTGGGGGAGAGTCCATGTCACTTGATCCTGCGCAGGGGTGCGACCGCTTGGGCTGACGGCGCGCGGCCTTGCAGTTCCTGCCGCAGCTTGTCGCGGCCGCGCGCCAGCCGGGACATCACCGTGCCAATGGGCACGCCGAGCGCGGTGGCGGCTTCTGCGTAGCTCATTTCCTCGACCGCGATGAGCAGCAGCACCTCGCGTTGCTCCACGGGCAGCCGCTGCAGGACGCGGTCCAGGTCGCGGACTTCGATGCCGTCGGACTGGCTGGCGCGCTGCGGGATCTCGGGCAGGTCGTCACCCGCGCTGTCCTCGGGTCGGCTGCCCCTGGCGCGTACGCCGTCGATGAAATGGTTGTGCATGATGCCGAACATCCAGGCCCGGACGTCTCCGCGTTTCTGCCAGAGCGAGAACCGGCTCCACGCCCGCTCCAACGTGTCCTGCACCAGGTCGTCGGCACGCGTGGCGTCCGACACCAGCCCGCGCGCGTAACGGCGCAGGCCGGGAATGCAGGCGACGATCGCGGCTTCGTCCTGTGCGCGCATGGGCTGGAAGTTCGTCCTCGTGCCGACCAGGCTGATCAGGGCTTGATGACGTGCCAGACGTTCTTGAAGTTGTCGCCGGTCATGTCGCCGGCCTTCATGTCGGACTTGTAGAGGTAGACCGGCTTGCCCTTGTAGGCCCACTGCTTGGTCCCGTCGTCTCGCGTGACAAGGGTCATGTCGCCTTCGGGCTTCGCGTCCGCTTCCGCCATCACCGGCGGCCACAATCCGGCGCACGGGCCGTTGCAGGCGCTCTTGCCGCTGCCGGCGGTGTCGTTGTCGAAGGTGTAGAGCGTCATGCCGCTGGTGTTGACCAGCATGCCGCCGGCCGTCTTCACTGGGGCAGCAGCCTGGGCGAGGCCACCCGACGCGGCGGCGATGGCGAGAACGAGAGTCGAGACGAGGTGCTTGTTCATGGGAGTCCTTTGAAGGAAAAGTGGAGAAGACACTGGATGGACGCGCGACGCTGGCTGTTTATTCCACTGGACTTCCCATTTTTTTGTTGAGACGAACAGCCTGAGAGGGTCGGTTCGCTCAAGACACTCGCCGTTGATAAATCGCCAAAATGTGGTTTATCAACACCATCGATGCCTGACTGATGGCTTCCTGGCGTTTGTAGAGCGCTGGGTCACCTTGTCCAACGCCCTAATGCGGGCTGTTGGTCTCTATGCTTCGTTCGCTACTTCCAACGCGTTTTGCCGATCGATGCAAAAAAGCTTTCGGTAGGCAGAGGGCGAGGTCTGGAGATGGCTGGCGAACAGCTGGCGAAGCGAGAGGGCGGTACCGAACCCCACCTCGGTGGCCACGCGCTCGATTGGGAAGTCGGTGGTTTCCAGCAACTGCTGCGCCCGCGCGATGCGCTCCGCAGCCAGCCACTTGACCACGGTGGTGCCCGTCGCCTCGCGAAAACGTCGCGTGAAGGTGCGTCGGCTCATCCGCGCGACATCAGCCAAGGTGTCCAGCGACAGCGGTTCGGACGAGTGGCTGCGTGCCCATTCCAGCACGCCGGGCAAGCGGTTTTCGCTCGGCAGCACAGGCACCGGCTGCTCGATGTACTGGGCCTGGCCGCCCTGGCGGTGAGGGGGTGTCACCAGCATCCGTGCGACGCGATTGGCGACGTCGGCGCCGTGGCGCTGACGCACGAGGTTCAGGCAGCAATCGATCGCTGCAACCGTTCCGGCCGATGTGATGACGTTGCCATCGTCCACATAGAGCACATTGCGAAGAAAGTCGGTCCGCGGAAAGCGCGTGGCGAAGAGTTCGCGACAAGCCCAGTGTGTGGTTGCCCGGCGCCCGTCGAGCAAGCCGGCATCGCCCAGCACGAAAGCGCCCAGGCACAACCCGACTACCTGCGCGCCGCGCGCATGGGCCTTTCGCAAGGCCTCGCTCAGCACTGCGGGCGCAGCGTTCTCAGGATGGTCCCAGGCTGGAACGATGACGACGTCGGCATCGACCATGGCATCCAGGCCGCTTGGCACCTCGATCTCCATGCCCTGGTCACAGCGCACACGACCGGGCGTCGGTGCGCAGTAGCGCACTTCGTACGGTGGGAAGCCCACGGGTGCCGGCGTCACCCCGAACACCATGCTGGGCACCGAGAGGTGAAACAGGCTGACGCCTTCGAAGGCAAGCACGGCGACGCGGACGGGTTGCATGGCAGCTCCAGGGACAAGACTGAACAAATGGCCCAATCGTAACGTTCAAAGTCATCCGGGCCAATGGTGCAAAGCGTCGTCGATCCGCAAACTGGACCCACCGCACGAACACCAGTTCATCGTGCACAACCAGCAAACCAACGATCGGTAAGGAAATCCCCATGAAAGTCTTGAATGTTCTGCGTGCCAGCGTCGCCCTTGGCAGCATCGGCATGCTCGTCGCCTGCGGCACGGCCTACTCCAGCAACAGCGCTTCAAGCGTTCCCGCTCCCACATCGGCAACCGTCGTGCAGCTCCAGCAGATTCGCAATGCGACCGTCAAGATCGATTTCGCTGGCACCACGTTCCTGGTCGATCCGATGCTCTCAGCCAAGGGTGCGTTCCCGGGTTTCCCCAACACCTACCGCAGCGAACTGCGCAATCCCCTGGTGGATCTGCCCTTCACGGCCGATCAAGTGCTCGAGAGCGTCGAAGCCGTCGTGGTGACCCACACCCACACCGACCATTGGGACGAAGCCGCACAGAAGCGCATTCCGAAGAACATGCCCATCTTTGTGCAGAACGACCTGGACGCCAAGACGATCCGTGGTCAGGGCTTCAAGGATGTGCGTGTGCTTCGGGACACCACCACGTTCAATGGCGTGAAGCTGAGCAAGACCGGTGGCCAGCATGGCACCGACCTGTGGTTTGCGGATCCCGTACGTTCAGAGGGCATGGGCCCGGTCATGGGCGTCGTGTTCTCGGCACCCAAGGCCAAGACGGTCTATGTGGCCGGTGACACCGTCTGGCGTCCAGAAGTGGACCAAGCCCTGAAGACCCACAAGCCGGACGTCATCGTCCTGAACACCGGCAGTGCCCTCATGAGCGGCTTCGAGGAGCATCCGATCATCATGGGCAAGCAGGACGCCCTCCAAGCTGTCAAGGCAGCGCCCAGGGCGGCCATCGTGGCGGTGCACATGGATTCGGTGAATCACATGTCGCTCAGCCGCAAGGAACTCCGCGCTTTCGTGCAGGAGCAAAAGATTCAGGACCGCGTGGCCATTCCTGCGGATGGCGAGACGTTGCGGTTTTGAGCCCTGCTGTATTGCCCGAGATACCAAGCAGTTCCGTCCACCCACAGAAAGACCAACCCATGAAAAAAGCACTTGTCGTCATCGACATCCAGAATGAATACTTTCCTGGCGGAGGATTCGTGTTGGAGGGTGCCGATGAAGCCTGTCGAGGCGCCATCGAAGCGATTGAGCACGCCAAGCGTGAGGGATGGCTGGTCGTCAGCGTGCAGCACGTCAATGCGCCCGATGCACCTGTTTTCAAACCCGACACGGAAGGCGTGAAAACGCATGCCAGCATTGCCGCCGCGCTGGGGAATGTTCCCGTCGTCGTGAAAAGGGAAGCCGACAGCTTCTTCGAGACCGACCTGGAAAAGATCGTGCGTGACGCCGGCGTCACGGACCTCTACCTCACGGGCATGATGACGCAGCACTGCGTCACCCACACTGCACTGTCCCCACAAGCAAGCGACCTGAATGTTCACATCATTGCCAAGGGCTGCGCTGCGCCTGCCAAGGCGTTGAGTGACTTGGCCCTGCAGGGACTGTCTGCTCGCTGCCAAATTGAGTAGAACGATTCCGTACCGGCAGAGCCGCCTGTTATTTGAAAGCTTAACTGGCTGTATAGCGCATTGATGCGAAACTAAAAATTTCCAAATTAGCACCACATGATCCGCATCGAAGCATGACCAACATTCCATTCGGCGGGCGCCCGCTAGGGTTTGTTCTTGTCGCCTTGACCGCCACCGGATGGGGGATAGGTTGGACAGTCTTCAAGTCGCTGCTCGACATCTGGCCTCCGCTTTTCGCCAGAGGTATGTGCGGCTTGGTGGGTGCAGCCACACTCGCAGCAATCGCCTACGCCACCAATCGCTCGCTTGCTGTTCCTCGTGCCATCTGGCTCAAGGTCATCATGGCCTCACTCATCAACGTCGCTGTTTGGATGGGCTTTACTGCACTTTCCTTGCGCTGGCTCAATGTGAGTGAGGGTACGCTGCTGACTTACACCATGCCACTTTGGGTCATGCTGTTGGCATGGCCCATGTTGGGTGAAAAACCCAGTGTGCGAGATCTGGTCGCGTTGTCGCTTGGTCTTTCAGGTGTTGCATTGCTCGTGGCGGGCCCACAGCTTTCTATTCCAGCCAATAAATTTCCTGGCGTTTTATTCGCACTGACTGCTGCAGTGTTGTTTGCTTTTGGCAGCTTGAAGGCCAGATCACCTCTGCCCATCGACCCGCTTTGCGCCACGGCTTGGATGGTTTTCATGGGAAGCGTGAGCATGGTGTTGCTCAGTCTGATCTTTGAGAAACCAAAACTCGGCGCTGTAGGTCTGGCGAACGTCGTACCATTTCTTTATATTGCGCTCGTTCCTATGGCCGCCTGCTATTTGTCCTGGTTCGGAGCGCTACAACGGCTTGCAGCAACGGAGGCCGCAATGGGCACATTGCTCGTTCCCCTTGTCGGGACTGTCACCGCAGCGATCTGGCTGAATGAGGAATTAAGCGGAAAAACTTACGCGTCCTTCGCACTGATCATTGGTGGCGTTGCTTTGTCGATCCTGGGACGCAATCGATAATTGAGGTTGAGTATGCCAACTTCACCAAGAGAGAAATTTCTATAGCGTCTCTTAAAAAATGATCTGCATAATACGAAGCATCCTATGCTAATAGATATATACGATTAAAAACGTATTTCTGCGCTTCAATGCTGATCATGATGTTGGGTGACAACGCTGCTTCAGATATCGCTTGGGACGCAAGTTCTGTCATGGTGGCGGCTTTCGCACGTTCCAGCAGAATCTGAATTGGGTGTTGGAGGTCGACACCATCGACGAGTGCAGCTTGGCAGCGGCATGAATAGCCAGTGGCGGCCAGCCGGCATGTGTGGCGAGGCTTTCGAACGATCAATTTCCAACCTAAGCCGTAGATCTTTTTGACGTTGCCCGATTGGCAGGCTCGTAACCGTAGAGGTCGGCCATGCCACAACCTCCGCTTGGCACGATGTGCAGGGTAATGCGCAAGCGTTCAGCAACCTTATCCAATCTGGCGACTGCGGCAGGTGCCTTGATCTTTTCTTTGCAACGCGGCAGCATTTGCCAGGGATTCGATAGGTCGGCCTCTAGCGCTGGCAGGTCGTTCAGATGGCGAGCCAACCACTCCTGCGGCAGCAAGACGACCGGCACACGTTCCGCGCCATCACGTCATGCCGCTGCCAAAACCCAGTATCTGCGGTAGATCTTTCAGGCGATGCCTCTGCGCATCACGAAGAGGATTCCGATGCGGGCAAGCCCGTTATCCAGGCGAAGACATGTTCCCTGAGGGGTAAGTTTTACTACCGACAACTAAGGCTGCAGCCGTTTCTACAACACTGAGTTGATCTCATTTTTCTTTCTCATGCGACGTCGAATGCACCACTGTCTCACGGCGATGGTAGGTATTGTTAGGCCGTTCTAAGCTGGAAAAAGCGTTGCCTCAGAAATAGCAAGTCGTCATGGAAGCCATCAGACTAGGGTCGGTGCAGGCTGTTTAACACCACTTGCGATTCGGTCTTCGTCCTCCTCGTCAATACTGCCGTCAGAGCGCAAGCCCCCCTCCCACTTGGCAACGACCGCGCTGGCGATGCCGTTGCCGATGACGTTGGTGGCGGTGCGGCCCATGTCGAGGAACTGGTCGATGCCCATGATCAGCAGCAGACCGGCTTCAGGCAGGCCGAACATCGGCAACACCGCCGCCACCACCACCAGCGAGGCACGTGGTACGCCGGCGATGCCTTTGCTGGAGACCATCAGCACCAGCAGCATGGTGATCTGCGTGCCCAGCGACATCTCGATGCCGAAGGCCTGGGCCACGAAGATGGCGGCGAAGGCCTGGTACATCATCGAGCCGTCCAGGTTGAACGAGTAGCCCAGCGGCAGCACGAAGCTGGCGATGCGCTGGCGCACGCCGAAGGCGCGCAACTGCTCCATCATCTTCGGGTAGGCCGATTCGCTGCTGGCGGTGGAGAACGCGATGAGCGTCGGTTCGCGCAGCAGGCGCAGCAGCCGGATCATCGGACGCCCGCCCAGGAACAGGGCGCCGACGCCGGCCAGGACCAGCCACAGGACCGCCAGCCCCAGGTAGAAGCCGCCGATGAACTTGCCATAGGTCACCAGCACGCCCAGGCCCTGCGTGGTGATCACCGACGCGATGGCGGCGAACACCCCCACCGGGGCGAACTTCATGACGAAGTCGGTCAGCTTGAGCATGATGGTGACCAGCTCGTCGACGAAGCGCACGGTGGTCGCCGTCGCCTCGCGCGGCAGGGCCGAGATGGCGAAGCCGAAGAACAGCGAAAACACCAGGATCTGCAGGATGGCGTTGGTCGACATTGCCTGCGCGATGCTGGTGGGCACCAGCTGCGTGACGAAGTCCGCCAGGTTGAGCGACGAGGTCTTGAGGTTGGTGGTGGCGCCGACGTCGGGCAGCGGCAGGCCGAGCGAGGCGCCCGGCTGCAGCACGTTGACGAACACCAGCCCCAGCGCCAGCGACACCAGCGACGCGCTGACGAACCAGCCCAGCGCCTTGAAGCCGACGCGGCCGACTGCCTTGGCATCGCCCATGCTGGCGATGCCCGCCACCAGCGTGGCGAACACCAGCGGCGCGACCACCATCTTGATCATGCGCAGGAACACGTCGGTGGCGATGTTGAAGTAGCGGGCGATGTCCCTGGCCGCCGCGGCATCGGGTGCCATCGAATGGCAGATGTAGCCGACGGCGATGCCCGCCACCATGGCCAGCATGATCCAGCGCACCAGCGCATTGGGTTTCTTCTTGTTCGCGAGCATGTCTGTCTCCTGGGTGCGTCCGCTCAGAGCGGCTTCGGCTCGAAAGGCTGGGGCGTGGTGAGTGCCTCGGGGCGCAGCAGGTGGTCGAGCTGCTCCTGCGTCAGCAGGCCGCGCTCGAGCACGATGCGGTAGACGCTGCCGCCCGTGGCGTGCGCATGCTGCGCCACCTCCGTCGCGTTGCGATAACCGATGTACGGGTTGAGCGCCGTGACGATGCCGATTGAGTTTTTCACCAGTTCGGCCAGGTGCTCGCGGTTGGCGGTGATGCCGTCGACGCAGCGCTCGGCCAGGGTCAGGCAGGCCTGGCGCAGGTGGGTCACGCTCTTGAACAGGCTGTGGGCGATGATGGGCTCGAAGGCGTTGAGCTGCAGCTGCCCGCCCTCGGCGGCGAAGCTGATGGTCAGGTCGTTGCCGATGACCTCGAACGCCACCTGGTTGACCACCTCCGGGATCACCGGATTGACCTTGCCCGGCATGATCGACGAGCCCGCCTGCATGGCCGGCAGGTTGATCTCGCCGAGGCCCGCGCGCGGTCCGCTGGAGAGCAGGCGCAGGTCGTTGCAGGTCTTCGACAGCTTCACCGCCACGCGCTTGAGCACGCCAGAGAGCTGTACGAAGGCGCCGCAGTCCTGCGTCGCCTCGATCAGGTTGGGCGCCGTGACCAGCTCGATGCCCGTGTTGGCCGACAGCCGCTCGCGCACCCGCGCGGCGTAGTCGGGGTGGGCGGTGATGCCGGTGCCGATAGCGGTACCGCCGAGGTTGATCTCGTGCACCAGCGCCACCGCCTCGCGCAGGCGCTGCTCGTCCTCGCCGAGCATCACGGCATAGGTCGAGAACTCCTGGCCCAGCGTCATCGGCACGGCGTCCTGCAGTTGGGTGCGGCCCATCTTCAGCACGTCGGCGAACTCGTCGGCCTTGCGCTCGAAGGACCGGCGCAGCACGGCCATGGCGTCGATCAGCCGCAGGATGCCGAAGTGGCTCGCCACTTTCAGCGCAGTCGGATAGACATCGTTGGTGCTCTGGCCGAGGTTGACGTGGTCGTTCGGGTGCAGGTGCTGGTAGTCGCCCTTGGCATGGCCGAGGAGTTCGAGCGCGCGATTGGCGATTACCTCGTTGGCGTTCATATTGGTCGAGGTGCCGGCCCCGCCCTGAATCACGTCGACCACGAACTGCGCGTGCAGCCGGCCGTCGCGCAGCTCGCGGCAGGCTGCGATGATGGCGTCGCAGCGCTGCGCGTCGAGCAGGCCGAGGTCATGATTGGCTTCGGCGGCGGACTGTTTGATGCATGCCAGCGCGGCGATCAGGTCCGGGTAGATGGCGATCGAGGTGCCGGTGATCGGGAAGTTCTCGACCGCCCGCAGGGTGTGCACGCCCCAGTAGACATCGATCGGCACGTCGCGGTCGCCGATGAGGTCGTGCTCGACGCGGGTCGCGACGGTGGGGCGGCGGGCGGCGTCGACGTCCGCGAGGGCCTGGAGGGCGGCCGCGGCGTCGGCCGGGGCGGTGTTGGAAGCGTGGTCCACGGGTGGGGTCCTCGGGGGTCGGGCGGGACGCTGCGCGGCGGAACTGCCGCGCTTTCTTCGTCCCTGCCCGTCGACACCGAGCGTAGGCAGCGCCCCCGGCAGCGTCCAATGACGTGATCGGCGCGTCCCATGCGGCATGCGCGGGACGCTTGCGCCGCGCGCATGGAAGCTTGCGTGGCGCGCATGACATGCGTGCGATGTCGTCCGCCACGGCCGTCCGCGCTTTAGCGGCACCCGCCGCCGACACAGGGACTTTCCCTTAGTTCACGCCGGCAGCCCGTCCTTGAGCGCAGACCAGGCCTGCAGCACGCGCGGCTTCTCGACGTCGGCGCGACGGTACAGGCGGGTCTCCAGTTCCAGCTCCCACCCGGCGTCGCCAGCGGGCACCAGTTCGCCGCTGGCCAGTTCCCGCTCGATCAGGCCGCTGGGCATCCAGGCGATGCCGTGGCCGGCCTTGACCAGCGGCTTGAGGCCTTCCGCCATGGGGTTCTCGTAGCAGCAGCGCAGGTGCACGCCTTCGTGCTGCTGGCGCTTGAGCACGAAGTCGGCCGCCTGCCCCAGCATGGTGGCGGGACCGTAGGCCAGGTAGGGCAAAGGCTCGCGGCGCTTGCCCGGCAGCGCGAACAGCGCCCGCCCGTCGGCGCCGGGACGGCTGACCGGCAGGAAGCGCTCGGTCATCAGCAGGATCGACGGAAAGAGCCGGGGATCGAGCAGCACCGCGAAGGACGCGTGCGCATAGGACAGCATCAGGTCGGAGCTGCCCTCGTTGAGGGCGCGCACGCAGTCGTGCAGGTTGTCGGGCACGAGCCGGACGTCGAACGGCCCGATGCGCTGCTGGCAGGCCTGGAGCCAGCGCGGGAAGCAGTCCACCGTCAGCGCGTGCAGCGCGGCGATGGTGACCGCGTCACTGCCCGTCTGCAGGCGGCCGCGCAGGTCGTCGCGCACTTCGAGCAACTGCCGCGTTACCTCTTCGGCCGTGTCGCGAAACGCGATGCCGGCCTGGGTCAGCGCGGTCGGATAGACGCTGCGATCGACCAGTGTTGTGCCCGCCCAGACCTCCAGTGCCTTAATGCGCCGACTCAAGGCGGACTGTGTGCAGAAGCGTTCGGTGGCGGTGCGCGAGAAGCTGCGCGTACGCGACAGACTCAGAAAATCCTCCAACCACTTCAATTCCATAAAAACTTCCATTCGACGGGCAGTTGCGCTCGTGGATTTATAAACAACATTTTTTAAATTAGTCTCGGCTATTGGTACCCCAGAACTAACGCCAACGACGCAACTTTCCACAGTTGCTTAGTCGGAAAAGTAAATTCTATGCAGCATCGTAGACGTCTTACGCACGGCAGAGCATGTCAACTTTGTTCGGGTAAACCATGCAACATGATCGCGCAAGTCGTTGACCGTGAGTGACGCAGACGTGCTAAATGCTGCATACAAAATTTCTTCATTATGGCAATGCTAAGAAATTTTAGCTTTTAACTCTTGTATGTTAATTGTTATCTATCAATTATTGGTGTTATAGATGATTATTGTGCTGTGGTGAGTTTATTTTACTCGCCGGAATTAAAAATGTAATGTGCCAATAAAATAGACGCTGAAGATTGCGTCATAATTTCTTTAGTTTTTTATATCGCTGGCAGTGAATGTTTTACTGTGCTTCAAAGCCTGTTATCAACGGAGCGGATTGCACTCACGCAATTTATGCGTCGGCCGTAAATCGATGAATTGGGAAGGTAGCTGATAGAACATGTAAGGATTGCATCTGCAGCCGATGTTTTCACATGGAAGAACGACGTTCTGTGCATCGCATCGGTCTCACAAAACGTCGATTTCCCTCAGAACCGCCAACCCACGCTGGCAAAGACACCCCGGCCATCCCCAGGAGAAAAACCCGAGGAGCCACTGTCATTCCAGGCGTACACAGTCTTGCGATTGGCCAGGTTCTTCACTTGCACCTGCAAGTCGATGGCAGGCGACCAGCGGTAGGTGGCGCCGACGTTGAGCAGCACGGCCTGGCCGAAGCGGCCCAGCGTGTTGGTCCGCTCGACATAGTAGTCACCCTGACCGTTGGCCCAGGCGGAGAGCTTCCATCTGTCGTCCGGCCGCCAGTCCAGTCCCGCCGACCATAGGTAGTGCGGCACGTTCTCGATCTCCTTGCCCAGCGTCGCAGGCGCGCTCGGGTCAGGCGCGGTGATGCGAGCCACTTGGTGCGAGTACGCCGCCCAGGCCGTCGTCCGAGCGCTCGGCTTGGCCTGGAGCTGGACGTCATAGCCTTTGCGGAGCATCCGCCCGACATTGCCTAGGCCGCCCGGGTCGGGCAGGCCGTCAACGCCCAGCACGCGCGCGACCTCGCCCGAGGCACGCTGTTCCCAGTAGGCCACCCGGGCGTCGAGCCACGGCAACGGTGCGAACTTCACGCCGGCCTCCCACCCGTCGTTGATCGAGGGCCCAAGGTTGCGCGCCTGGGTGCGGTAGGCATCGATGCCCGTACCGATCTGGAAGGTGCGTCCCCAGTTGCCGTAGACGCTCGCCTGCGGCGCCAGGGCGTAGGCGATGCTGATTTTCGGTTGGCGGATCGTCCCGTAGTCGTTGACTGGCGACGTGGTGCCGGCGAGGCGGTTGGTGAAATCGCCACCGATGCGGTCCACGCGCAGCGCCGGCACGATCCTCAAGGCTTCCACGGGACGGATGACCGCCTGCAGGTAAGCGCCTCGGGTATCGAGGTCGAAGTCCCAGTCGCGGATCGTTGCGCTGCGCACGCGCTCCACGGTGCGGTAGCGTTGTGCGACGTTGTGCTGCCACTGGGCGTCGAGTCCGCCCTCGAGCGTGAACTCGTGGGCCCAGTCGACGCGCGGGCGCCAGGTCAGCGCCGTAGTCACGCCGTACTGGCGCTCGTCGTTGAAGCGTTCTTGCTGCGCGCCGGCGGCGGTGAAGCGCACGAAGCGCTGGTTCTCATAGCGGTTCACGTAGACCTTCGATGACCATGACAGCTCGGAGGTGAGGTCGCCGTCGAGGAACGCGGCGACCTGGTTCGTCTCGCGTGTTCCCCGGTCGGCCGACGCATAGGACGGCGAACTGCGTGGCGCTGCCATGGCCTGGGCGTAGGTCAGGTAGCCCGACTCCAGCGCCTCGTTGCGGTAGTGGCGCGCGCTCAGGCCAACGCGCCAGCGCCCGTCGTCGGTGGTGTAGGCCCACTTGCCCGACAGCGCACGCTTGGTCGCGTCGGCGTGGTCGCGGTAACCGTCCGAGTCGCGCCAAGCGAGCGAGTAGTTCTGGCTCCAGTTGCCGCTCTCGAAGCCCTTGACGATCTGCGCCTCTTTGGTGCCAAAGCTGCCCAGCGTCAGGCTGGCCCGGCCCTCGTTGCCACCGGTGCGCGTGAGGACGTTGGCGTTGCCTGCGATGTTGTTCAGGCCGTACCGGGGATCGTTGGTGCCGCGCACTATCTCGATGGCTTCGATGTCCAGAGGAAACACGGCGTCCAGGAACGGCATGCCGCCGGCGTTGTCGTTGCTGGGGATGCCGTCGATCAGGAGCTTGACGGCGTTGATGCGGCCCTCGCCGTTGAAGCCACGGAACGAGAAGCGGCCGGCGTCCGTGCCTTGTCCGAACGTGGTGACCTGCACGCCGGGCGCGCGAGAGAGAAGCTGCCAGCTGTAGTCGACGTGCTGGTCCTGCAACACACTGGCGCCCAGGATGTCGACGGAGCTGAACACCTGGCGTGCTGCCAGGGGTCCCGTGGCTGCGGCATTGACGTTGACCGTGCCCAGCGTCAGCGTCGAGCCCTCCGATGGGGTCGCGTCGACACTTTGCGCCATCGCATGGGATGCCAGGGTGCCCGTCAGCGCTAGGGCCAGGGCGCGTGAAAGCAAATTTTGTTTTTTGTCATGGAAGCAAGATGGGAGGGATGGCATCGAGATCTCCCGCTCAGTGCTTGTGGTCGCCATGGGCCGCCGGCTGGCCCGTGCTGTTCAGAGCCCGAACCTGGGCCTTGACCTCCTGCGTCTCGCGTTGGCCGTCTGGGCCTTCGAAGACCAGCGTGAGCGGGACGGTGTCGCCGGCTTTGACCTGCTGCTTGAGGTCCATCAGCATCACGTGATAGCCGCCCGACTTGAGCTCGACCGTCTGGCCGGCCGGCAACTCGATCGCTGGGACTTGGCGCATCCGCATGACGTTGTCCTGCATCGCCATCTCATGGACCTCGACCGTGGATGTCAGGGACGAGCGGGCAGCCACCAGGCGGGTGGCCTTGGAAGCGCGCAGCTGCATGAAGGCGCCGGTGGCCTGTTGCTGGGGGACGGTGGCGCGCACCCAGGCGTCCTGAACCGTCACTTCGGCCTGTGCGGCCGTGGCGATCAGGAACGTAGCAGCGAGGACGAACGAGCGAAGAAAGTGAGTCATGAAAGATCTCCAGATCAATGAGGGTCAGGCGGTGTGCAGGAGCTGGCGCAGGTCGTCGGCGCAGTCCTCGGCGCTTTGCTCGTGCTTGAGCAGCAGGCGCAGGCGGCCCGCAGGGTCGTAGACGTAGCTGAAGGCCGAGTGGTCCAGGGTGTAAGAGGCGCCGGTGGGCACCTTCTTGAAATACACCTTGAATGCACTGGCGGTCTCGGCCGTACGCTGCAAGTCGGCGTGTAGGACCAGGAAGGTTGGATCGAAGGCGGCGGTGTAGGCCGTGAGTACTTCGGGCGTGTCGCGCTCCGGATCGAGCGTGACGAAGAGGACCTGCAGCCGGGCGCCGTCTGCACCCAGCAGCCGCTTGACTTCTGCGGCACGGATGAGCGCGGTCGGACAGACGTCCGGACACTGCGTGAAACCGAAGAAGATCAGCACGGCTTGGCCCTTGAAGTCGGCCAGCGTGCATTCGCGGTTGTCGGCATCGAGCAGCTGGAAGTCGCGTGCGTAGTTGGCGCCGGTGATGTCCACGCCATGGAAATGCGGGGTTTCAGTCTTTTGGCAGCCCGCCAGGAGCAGCAGGCCTGCGCCCAGGACCTTGCGCCGTGTCGCGCTTGCCACGGCGGGGTGATGCATCGGGTTCATGGCTCAGAACCTGTAGTTGGCCGACAGCGCGACGTTGCGACCCTGGCCGGGCGTGATCCAGCGGCTCACGTGCAGGTGGCTGGAGACGAAGTAGTGCTTGTTGAACAGGTTGCGCAGCGCCAGCTGGACCTCCACCGACTGGCCGCCTTGCAGCGCCATGCGCCAGCTCTGCACGATGTCGAAGCGGGCGTAGCCCGGCAGCACGGTGGTGTTGGCCTCGTCGGCAAAACGCCGGCCCTGGACGTAGAGTCCCGCGCCAGTGCGCCAGCGCGCGTCCCAGGCGTACTGTCCCCACAGGCTCACCGCCTGCCGCGCGACGTTGGGCACGCGCTGGCCGCCGTAGACGGGGTTGTCGAGGTAACGCGCATCGGTATAGGCGTAGCTCAGGGCCACGTTGAGCCGATCGGTCACATCCCCGCGCAATGAAGCCTCCAGGCCCTCGGAGCGTGCGCTGCCCGAGGTCGTGAAGTCGAAGTTGTTCAGCGGCGTGCTCAAATCCGATGCGATCATGTTCTTCTGGTCGAGCCGGTAGACCGCCACATCGCTGACCAGCCGGCCGCCTTGCCACAGCGACTTCCAGCCGAGTTCGGCTTGGGCCGAGCGGCGTGAGGGCAGCGACTGGTTGGACGAGGACGACACCTGATTGGGCGACAACCCCGTCGAGACGTTCGCATACAGAGTGTCGCTCTCAGACAGGCGCCGCAGCACGGCCAGTTTGGGCGACCAACGCGACTCGTCCACCGGCTGCACGCCGGCCGTGCCATAAAGGAACCGCTGTTGTGTGAGCCGCAGACCGCCTACGACCGACCAAGCTCCGAAGTCGATCTGATCCTGTGCGGAGGCCGAGGTGCTTTCCAGGTTCTGCGTGGTCAGCGAGCTGGGCAGCGGAGCACCTGCAGCCGGTGCCGTGACCCGGCCAAAGACAGGCGCATAGACATTGATGCTCGGACTGGTGGCGGCCGGCACCGACAAGGCGGGCTGGTTCAGTTCCTCCTTGTAGTACTCGGCGCCCAGGTAGAGCTGGTGGCGCAGCCCGCTCCACGACTGAACGCTCGTGAGCGAAGCGACCACCGAATCGATGCGGCGCGTGGTGTCCGGCTCCCAGGCCGAGACACGGGCCCAGGTGCCCACGGGCTGGCCCGCCAGGGGATTGCCGTTGAGCAGGTTCTTGATCGATGTGGATCGGCCCTCCAGGTGGGTCAGGTCCAGTGCGAGCCGGGTGTTCGCGCTCAGTGCCACGTCGCCGTGCAGGTCGACGATGCGGTTGTTGGTGGTGGAGTCGCCAAACGGCTCACCGAACTGCCGGCCTCGCGGCACGTCCACCGGCCGACCACCCAAAGCGGGGATGCCAAAGTCAGGTTGGTAGGTCTGGTTCGTGGCCTCGACGTTGGCACGCAAGTGGTAGCGGTTGCCATCGCTCTTGGCCACGCCGAACCGCACGCCATCGAGTCGATCGCTCACATGACGCCACTCGCTGATCTCCGAACGCGTGGCCGTGAGCCGCACGGCAAGTTCCTGTTCGGCCGACAGCACGCGATTGAGATCGATCGAGGCCTCGCCAGCGCCGTGGCTGCCCGCGCGTAGCGACACGCTGCCGAAGTTGGCCAGCTGTGGCTGGCGCGTGACCAGATTGACCGTTCCTCCCGGTTCACTGCGCACGCCCAGTGCAGCGCCCGGGCCGCGCAGCACCTCCACGCGCTCGAGGAAGGCCGGCACGAATGGATAATTCGACAAGCGAACCCCATCGCGCAGCACCCGGTTGGAACCCGTGCCACTGTCCACGCCCGCGCCGCGCAGGATGAAGAACTGGGTGTGGGCACCGTTGAAGCCCGAGTCGGCCTGCGCACCGGGGACGTTGCGCAGGGCGTCCTGCAGCGTGGTCCCGGCTTGCTCGCGCACCAGTGCGGCGGGCACGTCCGTAACGGAAAAAGGCGTGTCCAGTGTAGAACCGCCGACGCCGGTGGCGAGGCTACCGGCGCGTTGCGCCGCAGGAACGGCCGGTGCGGTCACGGTGACGGGTGACAACGAAGGAATGTCCTGTGCCGACACCGATGCAGGCGAGAGCGCTGCGACCCCCAGACTGGAAGCAAGCAGGGACAGTGTGAAAGGCAAGCGGTGGTCGCCGCGATGAAAGTGAAGCATCAAAATCTCCGGCAAACGCCATGCCGGCGCTTGCCCTGATGCCCGTTCGAGAACGCTCAAGCGCCTGCAACGGGATCTGTGAACTCAAGACCCGACCTCGAGCGCCGTCAGCGGACGGACTCGAGCTCGGAAGAACGAAATCAGTTCAGGAGATGGACGGTGGACCGCGAGCAGGCAAGGGTGCCCGAGTAACGGCCGCTAGGCGCGCTGCAGGGATGGACCGAGCCGCATGCGCCAGTGGCAAGGGCTCGGCCAAATGCACGGTGATTTTGGACGGCGGTACACCCGAGGGCGCGCACAACGCACATTCCATGGTCATCTGACCCAGCTCTTGCGTGCCCTCATCGGTATGCACCACCACCTTGGTCATCCCAGCGCTGGAGCACACCACTTCCAGCGATTGCGGATGCACCAGCGGCGCCGCTACCGCAACGCCCAGCGAAAGCATGAACCACGCGAGCACCCAGCGATGCAGGAAGGCGAAGCGACGTGGGTGGAACATGGCCATGAAATTATCAACGCAATGGCGCCTCAATTCACCCCGTAGCTCGCAGGATCGTCCTGCCTGCACGCTCGGCTGTCCGTCCGCGCAAGCCTGTCCTGTGCATCGTTGGACAAGCTATGGCCTGCGTCCATTCATCGCTTCGCGTCGTGTCGCAGGCTCATGCCCAGGCCGGTTCAAGCGAACAAATTGCGCTCGGTCTGGATAGCCGCCACCAGTCTGTCGAGTTCAGCCGTGGTGTTGAACAACGCCGGCGTGACGCGCATCACCGGGCCTGACGCCAGGCCTGACTTGGCCACCACCAGCACGCGATGCTGGGTAGCAAAGCGGGTCTGGACTTCGCGCGCCTGCTCCATGGTCCGCAGACCTCGCAGGCGAAACGCGCTGATTGCACCGTAGTTGTCCGCCTCGGCCGGCAGCATGAGTTCCACGCCAGGCACATCGCGCGCGCGTTCGACCCAGTAATCCCGCAGCGCTCTCAGGTGGGCGAACTTGCGCTCGATGCCAATCTGCTGCTGAACGGCCAGGGCGCCTGGCACCGTCAATCGGGCAGCAACATCCACGGTTCCCGTCGGGATGCGGGAGCGAAGGTCTTCGGCCTTGTAGACCCGGTTTCCAAGCCAGGGCTGGATGTCGGCTTGCCGGTCCTTGCGGATGTAGATTGCGCCGGTTCCCAGCGGTGCGCCGAGCCACTTGTGAAGCGAGAACCCAACGAAGTCGGCGCCGTAGGTGCGCAGGTCAAACGGCATTTGACCGACGGCCTGGGCGCTGTCAAGGATGACGTCCACGCCGCGCACCTTGGCCATGGAAACGATCTCGGCCACCGGCACGACCAGACCATTGCGATTGGACACATGGGTCAGCAGCAGCAGCTTGGCGCGTGGCGTCTCACGCAGGACACGTTCGTAGGCCGCCAGGATGTTGGCCCGGGTGTGCGGCTCGGGCAAAGCGAACCGAACCACCTTGGCACCGCGACTCTGTTCGAGATAGTCCATCGCGTATTGCATCTCGTCGTAGTCCACATCGGCGTAGATGACAGCGTCGCCCGAGGTGAGCGGCCGGTAGTTGACGATCAACGCGTAGAGCGCTTCGGTACCCCCACCGCAAAGCATGATCTCCTCCGGCGTTCCTCCCACCAGAGCGGCGACCGCAGCCCGGGATTTGTTCAACTCAGGATCTCGAGGCATGCCCTCCACGGCGCTGCGCAGGAACGTCGAGTTGTAGCGGTTGACCCATTTCAGACGTTCGAAGTAAGTCTCCTGGACTTCCCGGGTCATGACGCCATAGTAGGCGGCGTCCAGATTGATGACGGTTCGGTCGACGTCATAGAGCGCTGCCAGCGCGTTCTGCAACCCCTTGAAGTCCAGACCGGCAGGAATCGCTGCCGCTTTGGCGATGCTCGATGTAGGAGAGGCGAAAGCAGCTCTCGCACCGATCGCCGCCGTGAAGGAGCCGGCAGCGGCATAGCGAAACAACTGGCGACGTTCGGTCATCTTTGAAATTCCTTCGGTTTGGGCACAGCAAAAGGCATGAGGTCACGCCTTCGCAGCGAGATCGAGGGCTTGGTCGAGGTCCGTGATCAGCTTTCGGGGTGGCTCGACGCCGATCGACAGCCGCACGATGCCGTCGGTGATCCGGCAATGCGCGCGTTTCTCGAGTTCTTTGGCAGGGTAGAAAGCCGCCAGGCTGTGCACGCCACCCCAGCTCGCGCCGATCAGGAACACCTCCAGAGCATCGAAGAAGCGGTGAACCTTGGGCTCAGGTGAGAGTTCGGGCACGAAGGAAAGCACACAGCCCCCTCCCGTGAAGGTTCGGGCCCAGCGCTCATGGCCACGGTTACCTGGCAGTGGTGGGAACAACACCTCCCTCACCAGCGTGTGTTCAGACAACGCCATCGCAACTTCCAGGGCAGCATCGCACTGGTGCGCGTACCGCAGCTCCAGTGTGTCGAGCCCTCGCAGCGCCAGAAAACAGTCCTCGGCGCTCACGGCCTGGCCCAGAACGCTCTGTGCTGTTCTGAACTTCTCATAGAGGCCACGGTCGTCGGTGGCGATGGTGCCCAGCAGCAGGTCGGAATGACCACTGAGCAGCTTGGATGCCGCTTCGACCACCACGTCCACACCGGCCGGAATGGCCTGGAAGCCGAGCGGCGAGGCCCAGCTGTTGTCCAGCACCGTGCGCACCCCTGCGGTCTGGGCGACCTCCACGATGGCCGGAATGTCCTGCATCTCCATCGTGATGGAGCCGGGTGACTCGAGAAAGATGAGCTTGGTGTTGGACTTCACCAGTTCAGCGATTTCGGCACCGGCCGTGGGATCGAAGGTCTGGTACTGGACGCCGAACCGCTGCAAGTAGTCGTGGGCAAACGTGCGCAGCGGCCCATAAGCCGAGTCGGCAATGAGCACATGGTCGCCTGCGCTCAGAAGGGCCATCGCCACCAGACACAGCGCGGCCTGCCCGGACGGCGTGGCGATGCAATGCTTCGCGCCTTCGAGGTCTGCCACACGTTCTTCAAGCGCCCGCGTCGTGGGCGTGCCGGTAACGCCATAGGTGTAGCCGTCGAACAACCTCTCCTTGCGCGTCGTGAAATCGGCGACGCTGTCGAACAAGACGGTCGAGGCGCGCCAGACGGCCGGCGACAGGCTGCGAAAGCCGCCGGTGCGTGAGGGCAGGCTAGAGGGATCTTCTTTTTTCATTGGGTGCTCAAGCAACCGTCACTCGTGCAGCGACGAGGGCCCGTTCGAACGATGAGGGGTTTCGAGGCAGGGGGCTTGGTGTCACTCGGCCTTGATGCCAAGCTCGGCAACGACCCGGGACCACTTGATGGCCTCGGCCCGGATGAACGCCTGGGTTTCGTCCGGGGAGCGGCTGGCCAGGTTGATGGCCAGGCTGGACGTTCGTGCCTGGACACGCTTGTCGTTCAGGGAAGCCGTCGTGGCCTTGTAGAGCGAGTCGACCACGTTCTTCGGTGTCTTGGCCGGTACCACCAGCGCCCACCATTGACCGAAGTCCATCTTGGTCAAGCGCAGTTCGGTGGCGCAGGGCACGTTGGGAAGTTGCGGGACACGCCGGCTTCCGGTGACCATCAGGGGAACGATCTTGCCGGCCGAATGCATGCTGCTCGCACTCGCGAGCGTGCAGAAATGGCCCGTCAGGATGCCTGCGGCCACGTCGGTCAGGGCCGGCGCGGAGCCCTTGTACGGGACCATCTGGAATTCGATGCCCGTCTCTTTGGCATAGAGGCCAGCTGCCAGATGACTGATGCTGCCATTGCCGCTGGTGGCGATGCTCATCGACTCGGTGGCCTTTTTCGCATCAGCCAGGAATTTCGGGTACTGGCCTTCCTTGTATTTTTGCGCGTCGACAAAAAAGATCAGCGGCGAATCACCCAGCATCGAGATCGCGGCGGTGTCATTCATGATGTCGTAAGACATCTTGGAATAGATGGCCGGTGCGATGGCGTGGGCCAGTTCGATGACGCCAGTCACGTAGCCGTCCGCCGGGGACTTGGCCATGGCGTCGATGCCCAGTCGGCCTGCCGCGCCAGGACGGTTGTCCACGACGAAGGGTTTGGTGAGGACATCGCCCATGTTCTGACCAATGGCACGCGCGAGCACATCGGTGCTCCCACCGGCCGACCAGGGAACGATCAGCTTGACCGGTCGGTCCGGGTAGGTGCCATTGGCCCAGGCGTTTGTCATGGGCGCCAGCATTCCTGCTGCCGCGCCGGCTGCACCCAAGAGGACATTGCGGCGGTTCATCGATTCAGTCATTCCAAATTCCGTTGGTTGCACGGGTGTGCATGAGAAAGCCAAGCGGTTGGCGACGAACCGGCCTGGGGCATGGAACAACTTTAGAATTCGGACGAATAACATTCAATGACGAGAACGTCGTTGTCTATGTGAAAAACTTATGGGTTGGAGATGAACTTTCGTCAGGTCGAGGCGTTTCGCGCGGTGATGGTGACCGGCTCGGCTTCGCGCGCGGCCGATCTGCTGCAGGTGACGCAACCGGCCATCAGCCGAAGCATCCTGGAACTGGAGAAAGCCACCGGGTTTCAGTTGTTTGACCGAGTCCGAGGCCGGCTTGTGCCGACGGCGGAAGGGCAGCTGTTTTTCCGAGACGTGGAGACCAGCTTCTATGGCCTGGACCGTCTGCGCATCAGTGCTGCACGCATCCGCGACTTCGGCACGGGTGACATCCGCATTGCCAGCCTGGCCGCCCTGGGGTCGACGTTGGTGCCGCACGCGTTGCGCTTGTTCAGGGTCAAGCATCCATCCATCGCCGTCACGCTTCAGGTAGCCGGATCGTCCACGGTCCGGGAACTGGTGATGAGCAGTCGGTTCGATGTGGGCCTTGCGGCCGATGAGATCGATGTCGCCGGCCTTGAACACCAGCTCTTCGCCACGCCAAAGGCCGTCTGTGCGATGCCTACCGGGCATCGGTTGTGTGAGCGGAAGGTGATCACGCCCGAGGACCTGCGTGATGAGCCGTTCATCGCGCTTTCGCCAGAAGACACGGCGCGCAGGAAGTTGGAAAAAGTGCTTTACGCCAGCAACATCCGCCCGAAGATCGTTGCTGAGACGCCCAACTCGTCCACCGTGTGTGCGCTTGCCATGGAAGGACTGGGCATCGGGTTGGTCAACCCTTATGCGACCGATGGCTATGGTGCGAGAGGCGTTACCTTTCGCCCTTTTTCCGCGGCAGTGCACTTTCGCACCTTGCTCATCTTCCGGCCGGATCTTCCGAAATCGCGCATTGTTCGGGACTTGGCGGCTTGCCTCCTTGAAGCGCGTAATGAAAGAGCCGATCGGTCAGGGGGATAAATTAGAACATCAGAGAAAAAGGAATTTAATTCTCAGACTTATTTTTTCTATGTGTGTTATTAATTTGATTTTGCCGTGCAAATTGCCTTCAGGACACCTCAAATCACTTCGGTGCGACCGGCTTCAGAAACCACCACGTCCACGTCCTCGGTCGAGCGGCCCTCGCACAGGGCAAACAGTGAGATGGCCTTGTCGCAGTACTGGCAGTGCCCGTGGCAGCAGTCGTGCATGAGAAAAGCCACCAGATCCGACAGCGTGGAGAACACCGCGCTGTAGACGATGAAGCGGCCGTTGCGCCGGCTCTGGATCAGGCCGGCCTGCTCGAGCTGGTTCAGGTGGAACGAGATGCGAGGCGCTGCCGCGCCACCGCTGCCGAGCTTTTCGGCGATGGCGCCTGCGGCCAAGCCATCGGCGCCAGCCACCACCAGCAGCCGGACGATGCGCAACCGGGTTTCCTGTGAGATGGCGGCAAAACTCGTCAGCGCCTGCTGTTCTTTCATCATGGGCTGTGTGACCTGTGTGCTTCTCAAACCGCACTCATTGTGCCGCCAGCACGACCTGCGCGTGCTCGATCATTTCAATAGGACAAGACTTGTTGCAATGTTAGGATGCGGCCCGCCTGACCATCGGGCACGCGCGCCACGCACGGCGCAGGGCTTCCCATGCAACATATTCGAGATCGTCTGGAGACCCATCAGGTCGCCATCTACTTCTGCACCGTCGCCGTGGCGCTGGGCCTGTCCACGCAGGTCGTGGGCACGCAGCGCCTGGAGAGCGCCATCAACCCGGCCCTGACCTTGATGCTGTTCGTGACCTTCCTGCAGGTGCCGCTGGCCGAGCTGGGTCAGGCCTTTTCGCGGGTGCGGTTCCTCGCAACCCTGCTCGTCACGAACTTCGCGCTGGTGCCGCTCCTGGTGGCGGTGCTGGTCCAGTTCCTGCCACCGGAGCCGCTGATCCGCCTGGGCGTGCTGCTGGTGTTGCTGGCGCCCTGCATCGACTACGTGGTGACCTTCGCGCACCTCGGTCGCGCCGACGCTCGGCTGCTCCTGGCGGCCACGCCCACCTTGCTGATTGCGCAGATGGTGCTACTGCCGGTCTACCTGCGCCTCTTCCTCGGTGACGCTGCAGCCGGCTTGGTGCAGCTGGGTCCGTTCGTGCATGCGTTTGTGTGGCTGATCGCCGTGCCGCTGGTCCTGGCGGCTGTGGTGCAGCTGTGGGCCGCCAAGAGCCCGGTTGGCCTGCGAGCGTCGAGCGTGCTGGGCCTCCTGCCGGTGCCCGCGACGGCCCTGGTCCTGTTCATCGTGATCCTCGCAGTGGTGCCGCAGCTTGGCTCGGCCATCGATGCCGCATTGAGCGTGGTGCCGGTCTACATCGCCTTTGCCCTGGTGGCGCCGCTGATCGGTTGGGGAGTCAGCCGGCTGTTCCGGCTGGATGCGCCGGCCGGCCGCGCCGTGGCCTTCAGTGCGGGCACTCGCAACTCCCTGGTGGTATTGCCGCTGGCCCTGGTCGTGCCGGGTGCGATTCCCATCCTGCCGGCCATCATCGTCACGCAGACGCTGGTTGAGCTGACGGCTGAGCTGGTCTATGTGCGGTGGCTGGCGCAGTTCGGCAGGAAGAGGGAACTGGCCTCGATGGCGCCTCGGTGAACTTAGGGCAATGATGAGGGCAGGTAGGCTGAATGCCGGTTAGCGACACGGTTACACAGTCATCCTATCGGTCGCTCAACCAGTTGCCTGCTTGCAGATAAACCATGCACAGCACCTCACGAATGCTCGAGATCAACGAGTGTTTGAAATTCGTAGTGCAGATTTGTAGGGAAACGGCGTGCTCTTGTTTGTCATCAAACAAACAGAGCTATCCTGAAATTCCTCTACACCACGCCCCTGCGCTTCGGGCACCCCGTCTGTCCCAGCGCGCACAACACCATGAATCCCCCCGTCCGAAAAAGACCGTCCAAACTGGCTGCGGTCGTTTTCGACCTGCTCAACCCTGTGGCCTTCGGGCTGTTTGCTGGCGCCTTGATCTTCGACGTCGTCTACGCCAGCAACGCCGACATCCTCTGGATGAAGGCAGCGGCCTGGATGATCGCAATCGGACTGATTGCCGCCATCGCGCCGCGCCTCATCAACCTCGTGCGCGTCTGGCGTCCGCTCGGTGGCGTCGGCCGGCCCGGTGACAGGGCGGCCTTTTGGCTGCATCTGGTGGGCATCGTCGCCGCCATCGTCAACGCCTTCGTCCACAGCCGCGATGCCTATGCGGTGGTACCCGAAGGCGTGTGGCTGTCGGTCGCGACGGTTGCACTCTTTGTCATCGGCAACGTCCTCGTGTCCCTGCAGCCGTTCGCTCACCAGGAACACGCATGAAACCCAACCCCTGGACGGTGCTCGTCCCCACCGTGCTGGCCATTGCCTTGAGCGCTTGCGGCGAACGCGCATCAGTCGATCCTCAAAAACAGGCAGGTGGCGATCCGGTCTTGCCCGCAGCGCAGAACTTTCTGGTGCCGCCCATGCAGGTGCCCGAGGGCGTTGGCTGGCAGGGCGACGCACGTCCCACTGTCGCTGCCGGCTTGAAGATCGAGAAGATCGCCGACAAGCTCCAGCACCCGCGCCAGCTGCTGACGCTGCCCAACGGCGACGTGCTGGTCGTGGAGTCCAACGGTCCGGGCCAAGAGCCGGTGACCACGCCCAAGCAACTCGTCGCCGGCCTGGTCAAGAGCCGCTCTGGCAAGGGCGGCAAGGGCGGCAACCGCATCACGCTGCTGCGCAAGGACGCGGCGTCGGGCAAATGGGTGCAGCACGTGTTCCTGGAACGCCTGCACTCGCCCTTTGGCGTACAGCTGATCGGCGACACCTTGTATGTGGCGGACACCGGCCGGGTCATGAAATACGCCTATGCGGCCGGCGCCACCCGCATCACCGACCCGGGTCGTGAATTGGCTGACCTGCCCGACACCATCAATCACCACTGGACCAAATCGCTGCTCGCGAGCCGCGACGGCAAAAAGCTCTATGTTGGCGTCGGCTCCAACAGCAACATCACCGAGAACGGTCTGGCGGTCGAATACCGGCGCGCTGCCGTCCTCGAAGTTGACGTGGCCACGGGCGCAAGCCGCGTGTTTGCCTCCGGACTGCGCAACCCGACCGGGCTGCAGTGGGAGCCAAAAACCGGCAAGCTCTGGGCCATCGTCAACGAGCGTGACGAGATCGGCGCCGACCTCGTGCCCGACTACATGACGGCGGTGCAGGAGGGCGGCTTCTACGGCTGGCCCTACAGCTACTACGGCCAGCACGTCGACCATCGCGTGAGTCCGCAGCGGCCCGACCTGGTCGCCAAGGCCATCAAGCCAGACTACGCGCTGGCCTCGCACGTTGCTCCACTGGGTCTGTGGTTCTACACCGGCACCAATCTGCCAGCGACCTACCGCGGCGGCGCTTTCATCGGTGAGCACGGCAGTTGGGACCGCTCGCCGCTGAGCGGGTACAAGGTGAGCTACGTGCGCTTCGTGGATGGCCGGCCGACCGGGCCCATCGTTCCGGTCGTCACCGGCTTTGCGTCGGCTGATGAGAAGTCGCTGTTCGGCGCGCCGGTTGGGCTGGCGCAGTCTGCAGACGGCGCACTGCTGATTGCCGACGATGTCGGCAACGCGGTGTGGGCGGTCACAGGCAGCGGGTCTTAGGTCTAATCCGACTCACAGGCCGGTCCCGCCAGGCGCTCTGGCCGGCCTGACATACGCGTTTCAGCAAAGTGCGCTGCTCTTCAGACGGTGTTAAGCGAGCCTACGTAAGCTGCTGGCTTTGTGGATATCTGCCTTGGCTGCTTCGCGTTGCGCTTCCCATCGCCTTCTCTTCGGTCTCACTGCACTCGCCTTTGCACTCATCGCCGTGTGGGACGCCTCGGGCCTGGACCTCGCACTGGCACGGCTGGCCGGTGGTACGGGTGGTTTCTCCGGACGCGATAACCGCGCCGTCATCCTGAGCCTGCACGAAGTCCCGCGCTTCATGAGCATGATTGGCGTGGTCACGCTGCTCGTGGCGGTGCGCTGGCCGTTCGGTGTGCTGCACCGCTTGGACCTGCGCGAGCGCTTTCGGCTCGCCATGAGCGTATTGGCCGCGCTGGTGGCTGTGTCACTGCTCAAGAACACCAGCCGCACCAGCTGCCCGTGGGATTTGGCGGAATTTGGCGGTGTGGCCCACTACGTGTCGCACTGGGACTGGCGCCTGGGTGATGGCGGACCGGGTCGTTGTTTTCCCGCCGGACACGCCTCGGCCGCGTTTGCCTACTTGGCGGGCTGGTTCGCGTTGCGCCGCCTCGCGCCACGGGCGGCCCGGGTGTGGCTGGTTACGGCGGCGGTCTGCGGCCTCGTGCTGGGACTGGCGCAGCAATGGCGCGGAGCGCACTACATGAGCCACACGCTGTGGACGGCCTGGGTCTGCTGGAGCGTGGCATTGGCGATCGATGTCGCAGCTCGCCGTATCCACGACGCGAGAAACGCAAGGGTTTTAAAGCGTAAGCAGTAAGCTGAATAAAACCTGAGTTGATCGTTCAGACAGAGTCCAGTTCCGCGGTACACGATGAAAGAGTGACTACTTCCTCATCGACGCCTGTGTCGGCTACCGCATCTCTTGCATCCTCTCGGGCACCAGACGCCACGCTTTATGTGCATCCGCCCAGCAGCTGGCGCGCCGTCGACGCCTGGCTGTCGCGGCCGCGCTCGCCGCGCTTCGTCGTCGGAGGCCTGAGCCTCTACCTGCTGCTGGTGGCCAACTGGCCGCTGTGGATGGAACTGGGCCGCATCGGCGGCGCGCCGAGTCTGTACCTGGGTCCGATCGCCATCATGGCTGTGCTTGTGTTCTTCGGCACCGCCGCCGTGCTGGCGCTGACCGCCTGGACGCGCGGTATGAAGCCGGTGTGGTTCGCCGTCCTGCTGGTCGCCGCCGTGGCGCAGCACTATATGCTGACCTACCGCGTCGTGATGGATCCGACCATGATGGCCAACGCGCTGCAGACCGACTTCCACGAGACAAGCGACCTGCTCGGCTGGCGTCTGGTCATCAATGTGGCGCTGGTGGCGGTGCCCGCGGGCTTGTGGCTGTGGCGTGTGCGCCTGCTGCCGATGCCCGCGTGGGGCCAGGCCTGGCGCAACGCGGCGATGTGCGTCGCGGCGCTGGCGGTGGTGGTGGCGAGCGTGCTGGTCACCGCGCGCGAACTCGCCCCCCTGATGCGCAATCACGTCACGCTGCGCTACCTGATCAACCCGCTCGCGACCGTCTACTCGACCGGCCGGGTCGTCCTGAAGCCGATGTTCGCGCACAAGCGCGCGCTGCTGCCGACCTCGGCCGGCGCGGCGCTGGGCCCGAGCTACGCGGCGGCGGGCGCGAAGCCGCCGCTGTTCGTAGTGGTGGTGGGGGAGACCGCGCGCGCCGACCACTTCGCGCTCAACGGCTACGGGCGCGACACCACGCCCGAGCTCGCCGCGCGCGGCGTGGCCAGCTGGGCCAACGTCCACTCGTGCGGCACCAACACGCTGGCGTCGGTGCCGTGCATGTTCTCCCCGCTGGGCAAGGCCGACTACGAGAGCAACAAGGACGACCGCGAGAACCTGCTGGACGTGGCGCAGGCCGCCGGACTGGCCGTGCTGTGGGTCGACAACCAGCCCGGTGGCTGCAAGGGCGTGTGCGACCGCGTGCCCAACGCGGACGCCCGCGTGGGGCTGGACGCCGCCGACAAGGCCGCGCTGTGCAGCGACGACGAGTGCCTGGACGACGCCCTGCTGGTGGGCCTGGAGCGCCGCATCGAGGCCTTGCCGCCCGAGCGCCGCGCGCGCGGCGTGCTGCTGGTGATGCACCAGATGGGCAGCCACGGCCCGGCCTATTTCAAGCGCTCGTCGGCCGACATGAAGCGTTTCGCGCCCGAGTGCAAGACCAACGTGCTGGCCGACTGCAGCCACGGCGAGTTGATCAACGCCTACGACAACTCCATCGCCTACACCGACCGCTTCCTCGGGCGCACCATCGACTGGCTCAAGACGCAGTCGGCGCGCCACGCGACCGGTCTGCTCTACCTGAGCGACCACGGCGAGTCGCTCGGCGAGTTCGGGCTGTTCCTGCACGGTCTGCCCTACCAGATGGCGCCCGAGGTGCAGAAGCACGTGCCGATGGTGGCGTGGTTCGACGCCGGCCTGCAGGCGCGCGGCGGGCTGTCGACGGCCTGCCTGAAGGCCGACCGCGACACCGCGCTCACCCACGACAACCTCTATCACACGGTGCTGGGCGTGATGGACGTGGCCACGCCGAGCTACCTGCCCGAGCGCGACGCCTTTGCCAAATGTCGTGGCGCTGCCGGTGAGCAAGTGCCGCGCTGAGGTGCATGCCCACCTTCTTAAAGCCAACTTTCTGTCACCAAATCGATCCTCGGACCCAAGACGGCGTCGCTGTCGGTTGACCACGCGCTGGCATCCAGCACACACGCATCGGTCTGGGCCCACATGGCGTTGCCGCTTTAACCAATCCTGAGTTGACCGTTCAGGAAAGCTTCAGCTCCCTTCCCCAATATCAGCCGCCTGCCAGTTCAGCAAACTCATCCACCGTGTCGGACGCAGCGGCGCTGCACTGCATCCATCCGTCAACGTTCGTTTGGGCTAAGGCGGTGGCAGCGTGTCAGACCACAGCAGATCCGGCTGCGCATCGATGCATCGCCACTGGCGGAGCCGCGTTCAGTGACTTTCAACAACTCCAGGAGATTCCATGCGTACTTCCCTCATTGCCCTCGCATTCGTCAGTCTTGTCTCGGTCGGCGGCGTCGCCAGCGCGAAGGGTTGCATCAAGGGTGCCGCCGTCGGTGGCGTCGCCGGCCATGTGGCGGGCAAGCATGGCGTTTTGGGCGCCGCGGCAGGGTGCGCCGTGGGTCGCCACCAAGCCAACAAGAAAGACCGCCAGGAAGCCGCCGCCAACACTCAGGCAGCAGCACCTGCCATGAACACGGCGCCTGCCGCGCCGGCGAAGCAGCAATAATCACCAAGCGCCAGCGCGTTGCGCTCGGGTCAGAAGAACACCGATCAGAGCGCTTGGGGTAGGTTTCAGGTCGCCGTTCCCTACCCAGCGATCCAGGGAGCCGAAACCCGAATGCTCGAAGGTTCCCTGAAGATTCAGCTTGGCCTTTTCTACGTTGTTGAGACGATCACCAGCGAAGACGCACAGCAAACCAACGATGCTAGGGTTGCCATCGGCTATGCGCTGTTTGATCTGCAACACCAGCAACTCACCCCGATGTTCGTTTTCTTCAGTGACGTGCTGATGGCTGCCAAAACGTTGGCGCGGGTCTACGAACGGTAATCTCATGCGATGGCAAACCCTCTGGCTGCCCAGCATCACAGTCGCCGCCTCCATCGGCGTCCTGGGAGGCATCGCACTGCCTGCAGACGCTCAAGTTCAGCCAGGACAATCGGTCGAGGCGAGCCGGCCTGAGCCGTACAAGGTCACTTTGGGTTCCTACAGTGTGGCTGGAGGTGACCTGCCAGCCGGCCCAGGGCTCGATGTCAACCTGCGCTACACCTATGGCCAAGGCAATGTCTGGCTGGGCTGGTTTCGTTCGCCTGCACTGGGATTTTCCGAACCACGCGCAGGTTGGGACGATGTTTTCAAGTTGGGCAAAGTGCGCCTTTTGCCTTCGCTGCAGGTCGCCTCAGGCGGGTTCGTTGGCGGCTCGCTGGCAATGGAGACGGGCGAACGATGGTTTGGCGGCGCTGGCTTGGGTCGAACCAATCTTCGACCGTACATCAACCTGAACTTCGATCCCAACGATTCTTACACCGTCTATGGCGGTTACCGCTGGACCAACGCGAGTTCGGTGTCGCTGCAACTCATTCGAGACAATCGTGAGAATCCGGATCAGCAGCACATTCATCTGATCTGGCGTCAGAAGCTCGCCGATCAAAATCAGTTCATCATCGACGTTCTCGCCAAGCAAGGCACGGTCGAAGGCAAATACATCCACCGGACCGGACTGTCGCTGGGCTATGACTGGCCGGTTTGGTCGCTCAGGGCGGCGTGGGACCCGAAGGTCAATTTCTCAGCGCAGAACATGCTGCGCTTTTCAGTAGCCCGTCACTTTTGAGTTACCAGATCTTCGGATGGACAGGGGCGTTGTTGCGTAACGCGTCATCCAAGCCCGTTTGAGCTTGTGATCTTGATAGCGTGCGGCAATGAGCAAAGCTGTTCGGGCGACAGACCGCACAACGAACTGACCAGCCTACAAAGCTTCGCTCAAGCGTTGCGGTTCGCTGATGGTCTGGCTCGACCCCGAGCTCACATGGCAGGCTGCGCGCCTTAGGCGCCTTGACCGGCCTGCAGTCTTCAGCGACGCGGCACGACGCCGGAAGACATCGAGCATGACCATCACAGACCGTTCGAGCCTCGGGGATATGCACCTGAGCGTGGACGCCCAACTGCACTCAAGCCAGTCTGGAGTTGCTGGCAATCGAACCATTTCTTCAACGTACCGTTGAGATGCTCGTTCTGAGCGTTGACCGACTCAGGATGGATTCCGTCAGAACGCACCTGAAAGACTGGCTCAAGTGAAAGTACTTGCAACCTGCTGGTACATCGAGTTACATTGAGTACTTAAGGCCTCAAAACACTTTCCAACAACGAGGCCGTCGAGAAAGTGATGCTCCATGTCCGCCCAGTTGCTCTTTCCTTCTGCTCCGCCGACCTTGCGCCTGGTGACCGAGGAGATCTCTGACTTCGTAAGTGTCCGAGGCGTGCGCTTGCCACTCGACCAACTGGTGGATGACGCCTATTTCACGCCCGAAGCCATCGCTGCGCTCAAACAACGTCTGCTCAGCGCTGCGCCGTTCCCGCACTTGGTGCTGGAAGACCTGTTCAATCCGGATCTGTTGAAGCTGGTTCGCGAGGAGTTTGACCTTCAGCCCGAGGGTGGTTGGAAGGACGTGCGAAGCGCTTACGAATCGACACGCCGGTCTGAACTGGGCGCAGCACTCGGGCCTGCCTCGCAGATCTACTTCAACCTGACCAACTCGAGCTGGTTCATGCAGTGGCTGTCACAGGTGACCGGCACGCCTTACCTGCTGAGTGATCCACAACGCTTCGGCGGTGGCTTGCACGAGAGCCGGCCCGGTGGAACCTTCGCCATTCATCGCGATTTCAGCTTCCACCCGCATGTGGGCCTCAAGAATGAGATGGTGGTGATTACCTACCTGAACCGTGACTGGCAAGCTCGGTGGGGAGGGGTGCTGGAACTGTGGAACGCCAAGGATGGCGAGTGCAAGGCACGCGTACAGCCAGAGTTCGGCCACACGTTGATCATGCCGCACGGCCCGGCAAGCTATCACGGCCACCCTGGGCCTTTGCAGCCACCCGAGGGAGTGACGCGGCGCTCGATCGCATCGTATTACTACACCAGTCCGAAAGCGGGACAGCAAGACCCCGATGAGGCGGTATCGATCTTCATGCGCACTCGCAAGGTCGACCGGGTCAAGAAGGCGATGCGGTTGATGACACCGCCATTGGTTTGGAACGCTGTGAAGAGGCTCAAGAGAAAATCTTGATCGACTGTCATGTCCGTTCGCTCGCCTTTCACCCGCACATCGCACGACCGCAAGGCCTCAAGCCACGATCCGCTTGCAGCGACCCCCATGAGTCCATTGATCACCATCACGGTAAGTGGCGAGTCGGACCGCGCCAAGTCCACCATCGTTCACACGATCCGACGGGCATTGAAGGATGCGTCTCTTGATGTGCGAGATGACGGCGACCAGTCGGCGATCGCCGTGACCACGCTGTATGAAGAGCAGACTCGTCTGGCCATGACGCATACACAGTGCTTAATCAGGATTGAAGCGCTCATAGGCGAGCATTCATAAACAAATAAAAAACGCATCGCTTCAGTATTTTGAGGTTTGCTGCGTACAACCAGGAGGTTGAATGAAAGTTGTCCAGGGAGCGCTCAAGCTGCAGTATCAACTTTTCTACGTATACGAAATGTTGAAGTCAAAAAGTGCCAAATCGATTGATGGAAGAACTGAAAATGATGTGATTGAAGGTTATGCTGTTTTTGACCTCGATAATCAGCGCGTGGGTCGGTTTTGCGAATCTTATGGTGAAGTGCTGCTTGAGGCAGAACAAATCTCAATAGACGCCTCTATCAATAAAACGTTGGCTTGCGTTTGAATGGCTGACGACGATGCTTCAAAAAATCGAGCTGGCATGTTGATAAATCAGCGAAATGTGATTTATCAATAACGCGGAAGGCTCTGATTGCCGTTTTGAGCCGTCAAGTATTTAAGGAGGAAGGTCAAAGCACGTCTCTCAACGGAGGTGATGTGGATTAGCTCAGGTGGGTGGTGGAAAACCCTTGGTTGCGATGTCGCACAATCCCGGTCCTCACATGACTGGTTTGCCATGACGCCTTCTCCCGCAGGATGGAAGACCAACCGTTTTCTCGCATCCTTGGATGCGCCTGACATGGCGCGTTGGCTGCGGCACTTGCGTGTCCTGGACCTGCCCGCAGGGCATGTGCTCGTGAAAGCGCGCGAAAAACCCCAGTACGTCTACTTTCCAACCACATCGATCGTGTCGTTGGTCCATGTCGAGGAAAACGGCTCGACCGTCGAAGTGGCAGTGACAGGAAGGGAAGGGTTCGTAGGCGTGCCCGTGGTCACAGGCGGGGATGTCATGCCCTACCAAGCCCTCATGCAGATTCCAGGGCAGATCTGGCAGCTGCCCGCTGATCTGCTCAGGGCGGAGGCGGCCTACGCTGGGCCTGTCCTGCGCCACCTGCTGCTGTTCGTGCAGGCCTTGCTGACCCAGATCTCGCAGACGGCGGTGTGCAACCGTCAGCACTCGCTGGACCAGCATCTGTGTCGCTGGCTGCTGCTGATGTTTGACCGGCTCGACGACCAGCAGTTGTCGATGACCCAGGAAACGATCTCGACCATGCTGGGTGTGCGTTGTGAGACCGTGACCGAAGCAGCCGGCGCGCTGCAGGCAGCGGGCTTGATCCGGTACGCCCGTGGACGCATCGACCTCGTGGACCGTCAGGGCCTGGAGGCCAGAGCCTGCGAGTGCCATGCCATCGTTGCGCAAGAGTATTGGCGACTGCTGGGCTAAACACTTCTTGGCGGATCTGTCACCGTTCGCCCTCACGCAGTGGTATGTCAAAAAACGTAAACTGAGCCATCTGCTCGTTCAGCGGTTTTTGTGCCATTGCTGATCTTGGCGAGCAGTGTTTTTGCCAAGCACTTGGTTCAGAGGTGCTCGCATGGACGCTGCCGCTACATTTCAGATTTTCCGATCCACTGATGAATTGATCCGGCACTGCAGAGTGGCGATTGCGGAGGCGCAGATGGCTCGCCAGCTTTCGATGATGACCCGGTCCGAGACGATCGAGTTGCTGGCTTTGGTGGGCGACAAAATGCATCGGCTGAAGGTGCTCAGCCGGCGTCCTTCGATGCCGTTTTGACCCGGTCGGCGTCGCCAGATCCAACTGAAGAAATATAAGTAGGATTTGTCCTGCATTTTGCAGGGTCTTGGGCATACTCGCGGCCTATGCTCAAGGTCGCTCGCTGCTTCGCACTGCTGGCGTTGGTGTCGGCGTTCACGACGCTGGCAGGGTATGGGAGTCGAATCCATGCCTGGACTGGGATGTATCCGCAGCTTCAGGGCATGCCGGCTTCCACGGCGGTCATCCTGGTGCTGCTGTCGACCTCTGTCTTGGCAGCGACCGCATCCTGGGAGCGGCTGCGAACATGGACAGCTGGACTGGCCCTGATGGGCGCGTTCTCCATCCTGCTCAGCCATCTGATCGTTGGCCGTGATGCGATCAGCTCGGCCGTTGCCCAGGCCGTGTTCGGCATGCCGGCTGCTCAGGCCGGGCGAACCGCCCTCGCCACGGCTATCGCTTGCTCGCTCATTGCGCTGTCCTTGTTGATGCAACGCCCGGGCCGCCTCTGGGCCGACGCCGGTGCAGGGTTGGCGTTGGCCATCGCAGCGACCGGCCTGCTGGGACGTGTCTATGGCGTCACCGGGTTGTACGAGGTGTGGCTGTTCAACACGATGGCCCCCCACACCGCGGTCAGTCTGGTGCTGCTCGCCCTGGCCGTCCTGATGTGTTCGCCTGCTCAGGGTTGGTCGGGCGTCATTGCTTCGGCGTCGTCCAGTGGCGCGGCCACACGCCGGCAGTTGCTCATGCTGCTGGTGCCGGTCGTGGCGGGCTGGCTGCTGCTCCAGGGCGTGCTCAACGACAAGCTCAGCGTGCAAACCGCCATCGCCCTGATCGTGGTGGTCACCGTCTGGCCGCTGGCACTTCTGATCCTGCGTGACGGTCGCACGCTCTTGAAGTTGGAGCAGGTGCGAGGCCACCAGGCCGAACTCCAAAGCCATCATCGTCAGGAAATGGAGCAGAAGCTGTCGGTTCAGGCACAAGCCCTGGAACAGGCCAGCAGCGACCGGCTGCGCACCGAAGTCACGCTGCAGAACGCCCACAAGATGGAAACCATCGGGCAGCTCACCGGCGGCATCGCGCACGACTTCAACAACCTCTTGATGGCCATCAGCGGCAACCTGCAACTGTTGCGGCGGCGCTTGCCCAAGGACATGGTCGAGCACCGCTACGTCGACAACGCCATGACGGCCACCAGCAAGGGTGCGAAGGTCACCAGCCAGCTTCTGGCGTTCTCGAGGACCCAACGCCTCACCATGGAGGCCACCGACATCCAGGCGGTCCTGACCAGCGCGCATGCCTTGATCGGCAATGCCCTGGGTCCGGGCATCAGCCTGACGCTCCAGGGCACGCCCGGCCTCTGGGCACGAACCGATCCGGACCAGCTCGAGCTGGCTCTGTTGAATCTGGCGGTCAACGCGCGTGATGCCATGCCCGAGGGCGGCTCGATCGAGATCGATTCGTGCGAGTCTGCGGATGGATGCTCGGTGGACGTCTGGATCACTGATACGGGTACCGGGATGTCACCGGAAGTGCTGGCACGCGCGACCGAACCCTTCTTCACCACCAAGGAGCGTGGCAAGGGCACCGGGCTAGGACTGGCCCAGGTGCATGGCTTCGTGCAGCAGTGCGAAGGCCACCTAGCCATCCAGAGTCAGCCGGGCCAGGGCACCACCGTTCGGATCTCGTTGCCGCGCGTCGAGCCGGTCATCAAGGCTGAAGATCAAGTGCCGTATCAGGATGAGGTGCAGGACGGGTCTGCGCGAGCTCGCCAATACGCCCTGGTGGTGGATGACGACGCAGCGGTGCGCGAGGTCATCGTCGGCGGCTTGGAGCACCTTGGCTTCGAGGTGCAGGCCGCCGTGGATGGAGAAACAGGGCTCGCATCCATCCAGGCACGCCAGCCTGATGTCGTCGTGATCGACTTCCTGATGCCCGGCATGAATGGCGCGGTGTTGGGCAAAGCGGCGCAGGCACTGCATCCAGCGTTGCCCATCGTTTTCGTCAGCGGTTACTCCGACACCTTGGCGCTGAACGGTATCGCCAACGCGGTGGTGCTGCGCAAGCCGTTCGGGATTGAAGACCTGCACCGGGCCGTGCGTGCCGTACTCGACCATGACGAGCAGGCGATCAGCACCTTCGGCGACTTGGCTTGAACATCTTCGAGGATCCGGATGCAACGAGGGCAAAACCCAAACAGACAACCTGTTTTTTTGATCTCGGATGCAGCACATTGCGAAGCACTTCAGCACTTTGTCAAAAGTAGTACATTGGTTTTCAGATGATTTGGATTGCGGCTTCGCCGTCTGAACTTGGTTAAAACACTTTTATGCAGCTTAACTATGGCAAGGAGTGAGCATGGCTTCAAACCATCGTGTGGTCGTCATCGCAGGTTCCATCGAAGGCATCGATGCCCTGGCCCGATTGACCAATGGTCTGCCTGCTGACTTTCCTGCTCCTGTGGTTGCCTATGTCCATGGCATGCATGACAACTCGACAGCGCGGTTGATCCATCAAAAATTCAGCGCGCCTTCCACATTGAAAGTCGCGTTCGCACGCGATGGAGAGAAGATTCAAGCAGGTTACTTCTACATTGCACCCGTGGGTCAGGAGTTGACATTCACAAGCGTGAACACGCTTGGCTGCACGCCGCCGACGGAGCCGGCAAGTGCGGATCGTCTGTTTGAATCGGCGGCCTCTTGGCATGGATCAGGAACAGTGGGCATTATCCTGAGCGGGTTGGGCAACGACGGGGTTCGAGGTTTCAAAGCCATCACCGAGGTAGGCGGTGTTCGGGTGGTTCAAAGTCCCAGCGAAGCCTCGTTCACGGCCATGCCTTCGAACGCCCTGATGGGCGACGATGTTCAGCATTCGGTCGTGCTGGACCAGATGAAGGGCCTGCTGCACGACTTGACGGCACCCGTTGAGCAAGAAAACGCCCGTTTGTAAAAACGCGCTGGAGAGGGGCCGCAAATGACCAGCCATTCATCGCATGACAAACAGGACGCTGCGATCTTGGCATCTGATTCGGTTGCTTTGGCCACTGCACTGCCGGTCATCGGCGCGCCCGCCAACGACGACCCCGACCTGCTGCACCGCAGCATCGTGGACGTTCTTCATCTCATCCGCGAGGATCTGGCCATGGACATGGTGCTCATCACGATCCATGTCGACGACCAGGTGGTGGTGAGCCACGCAGCCGCTGCTACCGAAGAGTGCAACATCGAAGGGCTGTCGCATCCCAGGGAACTCAGCATTTGCCAACGTGTGCTTGAAGGGCGTTTACCGGCTGTGATCCCGGACATGGCCGCTTTGAAACAAACACACGATGTGCCGCCCACGCCCGTTGTGCCGGCGGCGTTCATGGCGGTGCCAGTTGTTTTGAGTTGCGGCAGGCACTATGGCGTCTTGTGTTGCTTGAAATCAACCCCCATGCGTGAATTGGACGAACGTCACCATCGACGTCTGCACATGTCTGCGCAGCACATCGCCCGGCTGGTTGATGAAGCAGGATGAGACCTGCCAGTGAGCTCTATCGAATTTGCGATGTACTGCAACACGTCTGCGTGGAAATGTAGGCGTTTGTAATGCTTCTGTTGATTAATCAGGTGATTGTGATTTATCAACAGATTCGATTCGGTTCTGTGTTTTTCTTTTGCTCCGCTTAGCTTAAGAAATCTTCTTCTCGCATCATGCGTGCTTGTTCACGCAATAGATCCAACATGTCTGTTGCTATCGACGACAAAGGTGTGTCAGCACGCACGCTTAAACCTACTGCACGCCGCGTGGTCCGAAGATCCAGATCGAGCATTGTTAGACGACCTTCATGCAAGTCAGAGACAACCACGCCCGGGGCACAAAACCATATGGCGTCGCTCTGCACGACAAGGCGGCGAGCAAATGCGTCTGAAAGTGTTTCGATCACACATGGAAAATTTCCAACCCCGCCAGAAAGCAGAACTGGATCGAGTGCCGCACGAATGATCGTCTCCGCAGCGGGCAGAATGATCGGGTGCGCACTAAGCTGCGCCAAGCTCAATCGCCTGAGGCCTTGCAATGGATGTCCAGCGGCGGCAACCAGCACCAAGGGCTCTTCATAAAGGGGTTCGAACGATAGATCGAACATCATAGATCCCTCGGCCAGACGGCCAATCACGAAGTCGAGCGTCCCTTGGCGAAGACGTGTCAGAAGCTCCAGATTCGTGCCTTCAACGACGCGAACGATCGAGTGGGGGTAAGCCACTTGGAAACGCAAGACCGCACCTGGCGCCAAGGTCGCCGCCGCGGTTGGCAGCACGCCCATCGTCACGGTCGAGGGGCCACCAGTGCCAGGCCGATCGGCCACCTGATTCAATGCGTCGTCCAGAAGACCCAGGCCTCGCTGTATCTGCACGAGCAGCCGTTCCGCAGCACGGGTGGGAAGCATGCCGCGTCGTGTGCGATCGAAAAGTTTGGTACCGACGATGGCCTCCAACTCGGTGATCGACTTCGACACCGCAGAGGGTGTGCGCGACAGTTCATCAGCACTGTCCTGAATGGACTGTCGCGTATTGACCGTGATGAGGGCTTGCAGGTGACGCAGTTTGAGGCGACTGTCGAGCATGATTGAAGAGTTGGTAGTAACCCTAATGTTGATTTCTAAAATCTCAATCAACAAATCAGATTAGTCAGCCTTGAGAGCATTTGCGGAAACTAACATCAAAGTCTAGCTACTCAAAGATGGAGACTGATTCATGCGCTCTCGTTGTCCAACCCGACGACATGCTCTGGCATTGCTGGTCATGGCTTGTACTTGCGGTGTCGCCAATCTGGCTTCCGCCCAGACTCTGCTTGCAGGCAAACCGGTACGCATCGTGGTCAATTTCCCTGCCGGTGGACCGACCGACACCATTGCCCGCGTGGTGGCTGAGAAGATGGCGACTTCGCTCAAAACGGCGGTCATTGTCGACAACAAGGCAGGTGCCGGTGGCAACATTGGCGCTGCTGAGGTGGCGCGGTCCGAGCCAGATGGTCATACGATCCTGGTGGGCATCGATACGACCTTCACCATCAACCCAGCCATCTACAAGTCGATGTCGTTCGCGCCTGATGCACTCAAGCCACTGATGATCATGGGATCGTCAGGCTTGCTAATCGGCATCAACCCATCCGTGGGTGTGCGTACCGTGAGCGAACTGATCACGAAAGCCAAGAGAGAAAACCTCACTTTCAGTTCGGCAGGTAACGGCAGCCCTGGTCACTTCGCCGCTGAAATCTTCAATGAGTTTACGGGTGGAAAGATCACTCACGTGCCGTACAAAGGCAACGCGCCAGCCGTGCTCGCGATTCTGTCGGGCGAAGTGCAAGGAGGCATTCTTGCGACACCGGGCATGGTGCAACACGTCAGAGCGGGCAAGATCACACCCTTGGCGGTGACAAGCGCAAAACGCTCCCTGGTGCTTCCCGATGTTCCCCCTGTCAGTGAAACGGGGTTGGAGAGTCTGGAATTCAACGTGCTCCAAGTCGCGATGTTGCCTACAGCGACGCCAGCACCGATTGTTGAGACGTTACGCAAGGCGATGTCCGATGCGCTTGAGCGACCAGACGTCAAAGCCAAGCTGGCACAACTTGATCTGACCACCGAGATGCAGGCCGGCGCTGTGGCTCAAGAACGGCTTGACACTGCACGGGCGCGCTACGCCCGCATCGTCAAAGCCACGGGGATGAAAGCCGAATGACGAACTTCATCTTTATTCTGGCAGATGACCTGGGTCATGCCGATCTCGGTTGCTACGGCGGAAGAGCACCTCAGATTTCGCCCTCACTCGACCGCATGGCGACGCAAGGCATGCGCTTCACGAACGCGTACTCGAATTCGCCCGTGTGCTCGCCGACACGTTTTGCCCTCATGACAGGTCGCTACCAGTATCGTCTGCGCGGCGCGGCCGAAGAGCCACTGACTGGCAAGTTTCGAGGGAGCACGACTGTCGGACTGCCGCCGGAACATCCCACGCTCCCTTCGCTGTTGAAGGAGGCGGGATACAAAACCGCGCTGATTGGAAAATGGCACTTGGGCTACCCACCGCACTTTGGTCCCTCCCACAGCGGTTACGAGCATCACATCGGTCCGCTGTCCGGGGGGGTGAGTTACTTCACTCACCTCGACCGTGGTGGCGCCGTCGATCTGGTCGAAGACGGTCAGCCTGCCGATCACCAAGGCACCTATCTCACCGACTTGTTGAGCGATCGTGCGGTTGACTTCGTAGAAGCACGTGCAGTTGATCGGCAGCCGTTCCTGCTTAGTCTGCACTACACCGCGCCCCATTGGCCCTGGGAAACGCGCCACGGCCGTGCGGTCCCGGAGATCACCGGCGCAACACTGGGACATCTTGACGGAGGCACGATCCACATCTATCACGAAATGATTCGACAGATGGACGAAGGGATCGGACGTGTGCTTGATGCGCTGGACGCTGGTGGCTTGGATCAAGACACCCTCGTTGTCTTCACCAGCGACAACGGCGGCGAGCGTTTCAGCGACAACTGGCCATTGGTCGGTGGGAAAATGGACCTGACCGAAGGCGGCATCCGTGTGCCTTGCATTGCGCGCTGGCCGAAGGTCATCGCTGCAGGCAGCGTCAGTGCGCAACACCACCTGACGATGGACTGGACTGCAACCATGCTGGCTGCTGCAGGGGTTGTTGCAGACCTCACCTGTCCCCTCGATGGCATCTCGCTGCAGCCAGCATTGACGAGTGCCGAACATCGCTTTGAGCGCCCGATGTATTGGCGCATGAAACATCGCACACAGCGCGCGCTGCGTGAGGGTCGTTGGAAATACTTAAAGGTCGATGATAACGAGTACCTTTTCGACATCGAGGCCGACGAGCGCGAACGAGCCAACTTGGCAAAAAAAGAGCCTGGTCGTCTGGTCGCCATGCGCAGCGCGTGGGAAACCTGGGATCAGTCGATGCAACCGATTCCGGACGACGCTTTGGTTTCCTTGATGTACAGCGTTGCCGACATGCCGCAGAGATGAAAACCCTGTCTGAATTTTTCAATCATTGGGATGCTGTCAAAATAACTGAGAGCGGGCAGGCAGGCCAAACCGCTTCAATAATTGATAGTGATTCCATGTCGAATTAAACAGGTTGCATGCAAGGATTCAAGCGGAGCGCAATCCAGGCTCAATCGATCGAACCAAGCTTTTCTGCCGATGTTGCTGCTGAGAGTTCGCCCGTTCGCGTGCTGACCAACTGTCCCTTGGCGTCAAAAAACAGCGTGGTCGGGAGTCCACGCTGTTCAAATGCCTTCAGCGCCTGACTCTCCCGGTCCAGGAGGACATTGCGCAGCGGCAGGTTGCGTGCAGCCAACCAGCTGCCCACCCGCTCCGCAGACTCACCTTGGTTGATGAAAACAAAGTTCACGACCGGATTGTCAACCTGTGCCGTATGCAGCACGGGCATCTCACGCACGCATGGTGGACACCAGGTGGCCCAGAGGTTGACCACCGTGGGCCTGCCTTCAAACTGCGTGAGGTCAATGCTGGCACCCTGCAGGCTTGTGAACGCCAACGCAGGAAGCTTGCGCTCCTCGACAGGCAGCGACACGGCAGCCAGACCACCCGCCCAGATTGCAGTGCCTGCAAGCAGGGCGGACAGCAGTGGTTTGCGCAGGACAGGCCTTTTAAACTGCCATGCGATGGCAAACAGCCAGGCGGCGGCAAATCCCGCCAACGGCTGCCACCCGCCGTCACGGATGTCCAGGACCGCCAGCGGCGATGCGCGGTAGGTCGTGCTGAACTGAAGCACAAACGCAAGCCGCGCCACCCCGAGGCCAACCACCAGCGACCAGAACAGCACGGGTTCAACGTCCACCCCGACCCTGCGAGCGGCGCGTCTGCCAATGAACGAAGCTGCTGCGAGGGCAGCGAACATGAAGAGCAGCGCCATGGGCAGGACGAACGGCCCGATCTGAACGCTACTTGGCATCGGGCTGCTTTCGCCTGGGCATTGCGTTCAGTGGAATGCGCAAGTAGGCGATGCCGTTCTCGTCGGCGGGCGGCAGCTGGCCTGCCCGAACATTCACCTGGATCGAGGGCAGGATGAGCGTGGGCACCTCCAGGGTCGCGTCCCTCGCCTTGCGCATCGCGACGAACTCCGCTTCGCCGATGCCATCGCGCACGTGGATGTTGCTCGCCCTTTGCTCTGCGACCGTTGTTTCCCACTTGGCTTCCCGACCCTTGGGTGGGTAGTCGTGGCATACGAAGACTCGCGTCTCGGACGGCAGGGCCAGGAGCCGATGGATCGAGCGGTACAGCACGTGGGCGTCGCCGCCTGGAAAGTCGGCGCGGGCAGTGCCGACATCGGGCATGAACAGGGTGTCGCCCACGAAAACGGCGCCGTCGACCTGATAAGCCATGTCCGCGGGCGTATGGCCAGGCACCAGCAGCGCAGTGGCTTCGACATCGCCGATCCTGAACACCTCGCCGTCTTGGAAGAGATGGTCGAACTGGCTGCCATCGGGCAGGAATGTCCGTTCGAGGTTGTAAATCTTCTTGAACGTCGCCTGCACCTCGCGGATGTGCTCGCCGATGGCGATTTGCCCGCCCACCTGCGCTTGCAGGTAGCGCGCGCCCGACAGATGGTCCGCGTGCGCATGCGTCTCGAGAATCCACTGCACGGTGAGCCCTTCGGCCTTCACGTACGCGAGCAAGGCATCGGCAGCGTTCGTGTCCGTGTGCCCGGACCTGAAGTCGTAGTCCAGGACCGGATCGATGATCGCCGCTTGCCGGGTTCCAAGGTCGGTGACGACGTACGAAACGGTCCAGGTCTTGGCATCGAAGAACGATTGAATGTGAGTGCGGGCAGCCATGCAGTACCTCATTGTTCAGTTTATTGACATTGATTATATGTTTTGGTATATTGAAGTCAATCTTTCTAAGACTCATGAACGCCAAACCCACCGCCATCACGCCCGAGCTGCTGCGAAACGCAGCTACCGAAGCCGTGGCCGCACTCAAGGTGCTCGCTAACACGGACCGGTTGCTCATCCTTTGCCAGCTTTCCCAAGGAGAGATGTGCGTCAGTGATCTCGAAGAAACGCTGGAGATCCGTCAGCCCACGCTGTCGCAACAGCTGTCCGTGTTGCGCAACGAAGCCGTCGTGAGCACGCGTCGGGACGGGAAGAACATCTTCTACAGCGTGGCCGATGAACGCCTGCTTGAAATGCTGTCGGTTTTGTACCGCTTGTACTGTCCCCAGGAGTAACCCATGTCCATCGATTGGAGCGTCTTCACACCCTGGTCTTCCCTGGCCGGCGGCGTGCTCATTGGCATCGCCACAGCGATGTTCATTCTTTTGAATGGCCGCATCGCCGGCATCAGCGGCGTGCTCGGCGGGTTGTTGAAGCCGGTCAAGGGCGATGTCGCCTGGCGTCTCGCCTTCGTGCTCGGCTTGGTGAGCGCACCCTTGGCGTACCTGCTTTTCGACAACGTGCCAAGCCTCCAGATCGATGCTGGCTACGCGGCCCTGGTTGTGGCTGGACTTCTTGTGGGGGTGGGGACACGGTATGGGTCGGGTTGCACCAG
>Ga0308163_10000785_pt1 | contig 44627 bp, 39 predicted proteins | sample PhyTR1_FD_201037 | JGI IMG/M metagenome (GOLD analysis project Ga0308163, IMG submission 201037) | Phyllosphere microbial communities from UC Gill Tract Community Farm, Albany, California, United States - DLSLT.R1 | ecosystem: Host-associated > Plants > Phyllosphere > Unclassified | place: USA... | reverse complement strand
GCGCTTCACGGACACCAAAGGCACTCAGCACCACGTGACCATGCCAGCTCGCGATGCGCTGGAAGACGATTTCTTCGAAGTCGGCAAAATGTTCGACGGTTCCTCCATCTCCGGCTGGAAAGGCATCGAAGCCTCCGACATGATCCTGCTGCCAGACGACGAAACTGCCGTTCTGGACCCGTTCACCGAAGAGCCGACCCTGATCCTGGTTTGCGACATCATCGAACCTTCGACCATGCAAGGTTACGACCGCGACCCGCGCGCTATCGCTCACCGCGCCGAGGAATACCTGAAGTCCACCGGTATCGGTGACACTGTATTTGCCGGTCCAGAGCCAGAATTCTTCATCTTCGACGAAGTGAAATTCAAATCCGACATCTCCGGTTCCATGTTCAAGATCTTCTCCGAACAAGGTTCCTGGATGTCCGACGCTGACATCGAAGGCGGCAACAAGGGCCACCGTCCTGGTATCAAAGGCGGCTACTTCCCGGTTCCTCCGTTCGACCACGACCACGAAATCCGCACCGCAATGTGCAACGCCCTGGAAGAAATGGGTCAGGTCGTCGAAGTTCACCACCACGAAGTAGCCACCGCTGGCCAGAACGAAATCGGCGTGAAATTCAACACGCTGGTCAAGAAGGCTGACGAAGTTCAGACCCTGAAATACGTTGTTCACAACGTTGCTGACGCTTACGGCCGCACCGCTACCTTCATGCCTAAGCCTCTGTACGGCGACAACGGCTCGGGCATGCATGTACACATGTCCATCGCCAAAGACGGCAAGAACACCTTCGCGGGCGAAGGCTATGCCGGCCTGTCCGACACCGCTCTGTACTTCATCGGCGGCATCATCAAGCACGGTAAGGCGCTGAACGGCTTCACCAACCCGTCGACCAACTCCTATAAGCGTCTGGTCCCAGGCTTCGAAGCTCCGGTCATGCTGGCCTACTCGGCTCGCAACCGTTCTGCCTCGATCCGTATTCCTTACGTCTCCAGCCCACGTGGCCGTCGTATCGAAGCACGTTTCCCGGATCCATCGGCTAACCCATACCTGGCGTTCGCTGCTCTGTTGATGGCTGGCCTGGACGGCATCCAGAACAAGATCCACCCTGGCGATGCAGCTGACAAAAACCTCTACGACCTGCCACCTGAAGAGGCTGCAGAGATCCCACAAGTTTGCGGCAGCCTGAAAGAAGCCCTGGAAGAACTGGACAAGGGCCGTGCGTTCCTGACCAAAGGCGGCGTATTCAGCGACGACTTCATCGACGCTTACATCGCTCTGAAGTCGGAAGAAGAAATCAAGGTACGTACTTTCGTACACCCACTGGAATACGAGCTGTACTACAGCTGCTGATCCAGTCGCGCCAGCGCCTGCTGCGTGAACGAGAGGCCTCCTTCGGGAGGCCTTTTTTATTGCGCGATGCGTTGGCTATAAATATGTACCGCAGATGAAAACGCCGCTTCCGGCAACCTTGTGTTCCTGCTCTTCTACAGCACAAGGATTTCGTTCATGTTCAAACCCGGCCCTGCTTGCCTGCTCCTGGCGATGATTTCCCTCGGCGGATGCGTCACCGCGCAGACGTCCAGCATGTCCGGCGCTTCGGGCGTCGAATCAACCGTTCTACTCAAAAGCTCAAGCGCCTGGGATGGAGTGTCTTATGACGCCTACCCTGCCGGCGTACCCGAGCTGACTGTTTTGAATATCAAGATCCCCGCCAATACAGCCCTCAAATGGCACGAACACCCGATGCCCAATGCGGCCTATGTCGTATCAGGCCACCTCACGGTGGAAACCCTCGAAAGCGGTCAGTCGATTCAGCTCAAGCCGGGCGATGTGCTGCCTGAAATGGTCAACCGGCAGCACCGAGGCGTAACGGGCAAAACTGCGGTGGAGCTCATTGTTTTTTATGCGGGCACCCCGGGAATGCCACTCTCATCCAACCAACGTGTTAAAGAGTGATCGTTCGATCCTACGTGAGTGCATAACAATGCTTAAACAGCTTCAACTCGTTGCCTTAACCTGCGGCCTGGCGTCGACCGGACTTCACGCTGCGGCTGCTCAGCAGCCTCCTGCGCAACTTCAGCCGCTGATTGCAGCCATGGAGTTGAGGCTGGACATTGCCAATGACGTGGCGCGCAGCAAATGGCACAGCGGCAAGCCGGTGCAGGACAGTGAGCGTGAGCGTCAGGTCATCCAGAGCGCCGAATCACGGGCGGGCGAATTCAAGCTGAATGGCGAAGACGTACGCGAATTCATGACAGCGCAGATGGAAGCCAACAAGATGGTGCAATACGCCCGCATCGAACAATGGCGCGAAACCGGCCACTCTCCCGAGACGCCCGATGTCAGCTTGACCGACGGCATCCGGGGTCGTTTGGATACGCTGCTGCCGGTATTGATGCAGAGCTACTCGGCGTTCCAGCCTTATCGCAGCGATGCGAGATGCCCCGGGTGGGTGCAGTCACAGATCCAGCGACAGGCCAGTGATCCCGTCATCGTGACCGCGCTGCAACGAGCGGCAGGCGACCTCTGCCAGACAACGGCAGGGCAGTAAACGAGCGCGCCGGGGCGCGTCTCAAATGACACCCTCGATCAGTATTCCTCTATGCTGCCCCTTATCGCGCCATGCATTGAGCGCGACACCATTGTTGGTTGTCCTGATCGCAGCACTGGAGTGTTCATGCGTCAATGTCTTGCCCTTCTGCTGATAGTGCTTGCACTGCCCGCTGCCGCGCAGATCTACAAATATACCGACGCCAACGGCAATACGGCCTATAGCAACCAGCCGCCCAACGGCACCCGGGCCGAAGCGGTCGAATTGCCACCGCTCAACAGCGTACCGACCGTCGCACCGGCGCCCGCTACCACGAGCCCGCCACAAAACCAGAGCCAGACACAGCAAAACGCAGCGGCCTACGCCGTGCTTGAGTTGACCGACCTGCCGGATGGCGAAGCGTTACGCGCCAACAACGGCAGCTTTACGGTCGGCGTGGCGATACAGCCGCGCCTGCAAACGGGCCATCTGCTGCAACTCGTGATCGATGGCAAGCCTTACGGCCAGCCGACCAATATCCCGCGCCTGCAAGTGATGGAGCTCGACCGTGGCGAACACAGTCTTGCCGTACAGGTCCTGCAAGGCGCCCAGTTGATCCAGCAAAGCCAGACCATCACCCTCACAGTGCAGCGAGTCCATGTCGGTAAACCTTAAAACTCCCTGGCTGCAATGCGCACTCGTTGCACTGTTGATGCTCATTGGCCACTCGGCGGCGGCCGAGGTGTACACCTACATCGACGCCGAGGGTAACCGGGTATTCACCGATCAACCGCGACGCAATGCCAAAAAGGTCGACATCGCCCCAAGCAATCAGATCAAGGCCGCCCCAAAGAAACCCAGCCAGGCATCCAGCGCCAAGACCAGGCCTGGCCCGCTATTCCGGTATCAGTTGCTGCGCATTCTGGCGCCGGAGCCGGACAGCACGATCCGCGATATACAGGGCAACCTGATCGTGACGGTTACCAACGACCCCGAGCTACAACCCGGCCACACATACCGCCTGCTGCTGGACGGCAAGGTGTATGGCGAAGCCACTCGCAGCCCGGTGTTTCCGATGACCAACATTGATCGCGGTACGCATCAACTGTCGGTCGAGATCGTCGACGAGTTCGGGAGGGTGGCGGAACGAACCCCCAATCAGCCGTTCCACATGATGCGAATCTCCCTGGCCCAAAAGCGTCTTGCACAACCTTGCAAGACCGACGATTACGGTGCGCGCCCCGAGTGTCCGATTAAAGACAAGCCGCCTGAAGAAAAGAGCAGTTTCCTGCCTTTTCTCTGATGACACGCGCGCGAAAAGGCTACGCTCCACAATGGTGCGCAACCTGAACGAGCGCGCTGTTTAAAAGCCCATTTTGGTTCACGAATTGTCTGCCGCCGCTCACTCTTTGGGCTGACTGTCCAATAAATGCCCGAAGTGACTCGATCAGCGCTTCTTTTCGGAGCCTTGGTTTGGTTTTTGCATTTTCTAACAAATAAGCATCGGCAAGCCACGAGAAGAAAGGCTTTCCAATGCTGGCGAAGACCAACCAGAGCCTGCACGTCTGGGCCCTCCCACGTGTCATGTGCCAAAAGAGGTCAACGAGATTCATGACTATCAGCGATACGTTGCACCGACTGTTACTCGACAACCTGACCACTGCCACGATTCTGCTCAATTCGGACTTGCGCCTGGAGTACATGAATCCCGCAGCTGAAATGCTGCTGGCGATCAGTGGTCAGCGCAGCCACGGGCAATTCATCAGTGAGTTGTTCACTGAGTCCGCCGAAGCCCTCAGTTCGCTTCGCCAAGCGGTGGAACAGGCGCATCCGTTCACCAAGCGTGAGGCCATGCTGACTGCGCTGACCGGCCAGACACTGACGGTCGATTACGCCGTGACGCCGATACTGTCGCAAGGCGAGACCATGTTGCTGCTGGAAGTCCATCCGCGTGATCGCCTGCTGCGCATCACCAAGGAAGAGGCTCAATTGTCCAAGCAGGAAACCACCAAAATGCTGGTGCGCGGCCTGGCCCATGAAATAAAGAATCCGCTTGGCGGGATTCGCGGCGCCGCACAACTGCTGGCGCGCGAACTGCCGGAGGAAAGTCTGAAGGACTACACCAACGTCATCATCGAGGAAGCTGATCGACTGCGTAACCTGGTGGATAGGATGCTGGGCTCGAACAAGCTCCCTTCGCTGGCCATGACCAACGTTCATGAGGTGCTTGAGCGCGTCTGCAGCCTGGTTGAAGCCGAGAGTCAGGGCTGCATCACATTGGTGCGCGATTATGATCCGAGCATTCCGGACGTTTTGATCGATCGCGATCAAATGGTTCAGGCAGTGCTCAACATTGTGCGCAACGCCATGCAGGCCATCAGCGGGCAGAACGAACTGCGTCTGGGCCGTATCAGCCTGCGGACCCGCGCCATGCGCCAGTTCACCATTGGCCACGTGCGCCATCGTCTGGTGAGCAAGATAGAGATTATCGACAACGGTCCGGGCATCCCGCCGGAGCTTCAAGAAACCATCTTCTACCCAATGGTCAGTGGCCGTCCGGACGGTACCGGGCTGGGCCTTGCCATCACCCAGAACATCATCAGTCAGCACCAGGGGCTGATCGAGTGTGACAGCCATCCTGGCCACACAACTTTCTCGATCTTCTTGCCGCTGGAACAAGGAGCAGCTTCGACATGAGCCGTAGTGAAACTGTCTGGATCGTCGACGACGACCGTTCCATCCGCTGGGTACTGGAAAAGGCCTTGCAGCAAGAAGGCATGACCACACAGAGCTTTGACAGTGCCGATGGCGTGATGAGCCGCCTGGCCCGTCAGCAACCGGACGTGATCATCTCTGATATCCGCATGCCGGGTGCCAGCGGCCTGGACCTGTTGGCGCGTATTCGCGAACAACATCCACGCCTGCCGGTCATCATCATGACTGCCCATTCGGACCTGGACAGCGCGGTGGCCTCGTATCAAGGCGGCGCCTTTGAATACCTGCCCAAGCCGTTCGACGTCGACGAGGCGGTTTCCCTGGTCAAGCGTGCCAATCAGCACGCGCAGGAACAGCAGGGCATGGACGTTGCGCCCACCCTGACCCGCACCCCGGAAATCATCGGCGAAGCGCCGGCGATGCAGGAAGTGTTTCGCGCCATCGGCCGCTTGAGTCATTCCAACATCACGGTGTTGATCAACGGCGAATCGGGGACCGGTAAAGAGCTGGTCGCTCACGCGCTGCACCGCCACAGTCCGCGCTCGGCCTCGCCGTTCATTGCGCTGAACATGGCGGCGATCCCGAAGGATCTGATGGAATCCGAACTGTTCGGCCATGAAAAAGGCGCGTTCACCGGTGCAGCCAACCTGCGTCGCGGACGTTTCGAGCAAGCGGATGGCGGTACCCTGTTTCTCGACGAAATCGGCGACATGCCCGCTGACACCCAGACCCGCTTGCTGCGCGTGCTGGCTGATGGCGAGTTCTACCGCGTCGGTGGCCATACGCCGGTCAAGGTCGATGTGCGGATCATTGCTGCCACGCACCAGAATCTGGAAACCCTGGTTCAGGCCGGCAAATTCCGTGAGGATTTGTTCCACCGTCTGAACGTCATTCGCATCCACATTCCGCGCATGTCTGATCGTCGCGAAGACATTCCCACACTCGCCAGGCATTTCCTCAGCCGCGCCGCGCAAGAGCTCGCGGTCGAGCCGAAGTTGCTGAAAGCCGAGACCGAGGAATACCTCAAGCACCTTCCGTGGCCGGGCAACGTGCGCCAGCTGGAAAACACCTGCCGCTGGATCACGGTCATGGCCTCAGGCCGTGAAGTGCACATCAGCGACCTGCCGCCCGAATTGCTTAGCCTGCCGCAGGACGCAGCACCGGTCACCAACTGGGAACAAGCCTTGCGCCAATGGGCGGATCAGGCACTGGCACGCGGTCAATCCAGCCTGCTGGACAGCGCCGTCCCGACCTTCGAACGCATCATGATCGAAACCGCCCTGAAACATACCGCGGGCCGTCGTCGCGACGCCGCCGTGCTGCTGGGCTGGGGCCGCAACACCTTGACCCGCAAGATCAAGGAATTGGGCATGAAGATCGACGGCGGGGATGATGACGAGGGTGATGAGGGTTAAGGCTCTCCAGCGCGCGCTCCTTCACTTATAGGAGCGCGCTTGGTCTGCGCCTCATCCGGACGATGGCGTCCTGTCAGACTCCAGATTGGTCCGGATGCTGCCCAAGCCAAGCTCCCTCTATAGGTCTGTCGCCAACCTCAGCTGCGTCACTCAGCCGACGACGGCTTTTCCCACAGATTGATCCCGCCTTCCACGGCGAACCGATCAATCTCCGCCAGCTCTTCCTGGCTGAACTCAAGGTTGTCCAGCGCACCGACGTTTTCGATGATCTGCTCGGGGCGGCTTGCACCGATCAGCGCCGAGGTTACGCGCGGATCACGCAACGTCCAGGCCAAGGCCATCTGCGCCAGGCTCTGACCGCGGCGCTTGGCAATCTCATTGAGGGCACGGACGTGCTCGATGTTTTGCTCGGACAGGTGCGACGCCTGCAGCGAACCGCCGCCCGGACGGTTGACCCGCGCATCCTTCGGAATGCCGTTCAGGTATTTGTCCGACAGCAGACCCTGCGCCAGTGCCGTGAAGGCGATAACGCCGGAGCCCAGCTCTTCGGTCGTGTCCAGCAGGTCCTTTTCAACCCAGCGATTGAGCAGGTTGTAGGCGGGCTGATGAATCAGCAGCGGGACTTTCCATTCTTTCAGCAGCCCGGCGATCTCGCGGGTTTTTGCGCCCGAGTATGAAGAGATACCGATGTAAAGCGCCTTGCCCTGCCGTACCGCAGTCGCCAATGCGCCAGCGGTTTCTTCCAGCGGGGTGTCCGGGTCGAAGCGGTGCGAATAAAAGATGTCCACATAATCCAGGCCCATGCGTTGCAGGCTCTGGTCGAGGCTCGCCAGCACGTACTTGCGTGAACCACCACCCTGACCGTAAGGGCCCGGCCACATGTCCCAGCCGGCTTTGGAGGAAATGATCAGCTCGTCGCGGTACTGCTTGAAGTCTTCGCGCAGGAGGCGGCCGAAATTGATCTCGGCGCTGCCGTACGGCGGACCGTAGTTGTTGGCAAGGTCGAAGTGGTTGATGCCCAGATCGAATGCAGTCCGCAACATGGCGCGCTGCGTGTCCATGGGCGTGCTGTCGCCAAAGTTGTGCCACAGGCCCATCGACAAGGCAGGCAGCACCAGGCCGCTGCGGCCTACTCGACGATACGGGACGCGTTCATAGCGGTTTTGAGCAGCGATGTACGTCATTCAATCCTCTCTTTCTTGTCTGAATGATGAGTGGCCCGTTAGGGCTCGGGTCTCTCTTTGGGATGTTCTACAGCTGAATCGGTTCAAGGGCTACGGGTGGGTTTTCAACCCTGATGTACAGGAATAAGCACAACCGATGACAAAGCGGTAAAGCGAGTATATTCAGCCCCGGCAGCTGCCGAAAAATGCTTATTTCCTCTCGCTGGTATCGGTTTCTGATATGGACATTCGTCAACTCAGTGCATTCATTGCGGTCTTTGAAGAGCGCAATATCACCTCGGCGGCTCAGCGTCTGTTCACCAGCCAGCCGACGCTTTCGGTCACCATTCGCCAGCTCGAAGAGGCACTGGGCACGACGCTGTTCCAGCGCTTGCCGCGCGGGGTGGACGTGACGGATGACGCACGCACACTTTATCCACAGGCTCGGCGACTGCTGGCCGAAGCCCATGCGCTGAGCAATCAGTTTCGGCAACGCAATGACCGGTTGGCACTCGAAATAGGCGTCGAGGGGGACATCGCTCCCAGCCACCTCGAAGCGTTTCTGGCGCTGGCCTATCAAGTCGTCCCCAATCTGTTGCTCACATTGCAGGAGGGTTGCAGCGGCGATGCCCGGCTATCGGTGGAGGAAGACTGCTGCGAGGACGAACTGTTTCTGCCGCTTTGGGAGGAGCCGTTTGTGCTGGCGATGCCTGCCCGTCACCCACTGGCGGAACAGGCCACGCTGGATGAGGCCGACCTGGCCAACGTTCAGTGGATCACCTGCCCCTCTCATCCCTCCCACCAGCGGCTGATGGAGCTGTACAACCGCAGCTCCGCCTCTGTCGCCGCGACAGCGGGCACGTTCACACTGGCGTTGCGGCTGGTGGCAGCGGGCGCGGGATTGGCGATGCTGCCGGAATCCATGGCCAGCCACCATTGCGGGGTGATGACCCGCGTCGCGAAAGCGCCCAACCTCACGCGCCGCGTCGGGCTGTGCTATGCGGCGCAGGCGCTGGATACGCCGGCGCTGCGGTTGCTGCACGGACAACTGCAGGGCATAAATTCGACAGGCATCGCACTGTAAGAGCGCGCTCGATCTGGGGGTCATCCGTACGATTGCAGTCAGTCAGAGACATAGGCGTTTCTGTACAGGACGCAATCGCGGGCAAGCGCGCTCCTACAGGTTGCGGTGGCTGCTGAAACCTGTGGGAGCGGTACTGCTCGCTAACGCACCAGATGCAAGAATTGCATGTGACGCTCGTACTGGTCGAGGATGTCGTTGATGACCTGCTCCTTGGTGTAACCGACCAGATCGTAATCCTGGCTTCCTTCGCTCAGATGAACCTCGGCGCGGTAATAGCGGCGGTTGTTCAACTGCTTGGAGCCCATCCCGGCCCGGGCAAAGGACGGCGTGAAATAGCCACGCATGGTCACCTGGTAGATGAAGGGCCGCTCTTCGCCATGCCCGATTTCAAGCCCCACGGTGTGATTGGCCGGATCAGGCTGGGTCACGACGCTAAGGCCCTTTTCGACAAACACAGCGGTGACATCCTCGATGGCCGGACGCACGGTCTGGTCCAGAAACCGGTAGACCTCATCGCGCGACGGGAAATGCACTGCCTGACTCAGACGTTGACGCCAGCCGCCGCGCCGAGCACCCGAGACCGGCGCCAGCGAGTACAGCTGAGCGATCTGGCGTTGCGACTCCATGTAAAACGCTTTGTGCAGGCCCCACATCATCAGCAGCAGGATCAGCGAGAACGGCAACGACGTCAGCACCACGGCCGACTTCAGCGCATCGATGCTGCCGGAGAACAGCAGGCCGCTGGTAATCAACGCCGTCATCACGCCCCAGAACACACGCAACCACTTCGGACCATCTTCATCAGGGCTGCCGCCTTTCGCCGAAAGCGTGGACAGCACGACAGTACCCGAATCCGCCGAGGTCACGAAGAACACAAAGCTGATGAACACTGTGACGGCGATGACCGTCTTGCTCCAGGGATAATTCTGCAGCATCAGGTACAGCGCCATGGACGGATCGTCGATGGCCGCTTGCCCTAATGCGGTCATGCCGTGGTTGAGCACTTGATCAATGGCGCTGTTACCGAAGATCGACATCCAGGCCAGCGTGAAGCCCAGAGGAATCAGCAACACGCCAAAGACGAACTCGCGGATGGTCCGCCCACGCGAGATACGCGCGATAAACAGCCCAACGAACGGCGACCAGGCAATCCACCACGCCCAATAGAACACGGTCCAGCCACCCAGCCAGTCGCTTGGGCCGTTATACGCATAGACATCGAAACTCTTGGATGGGAGCGCGCCGAGGTAATCGCCAATGTTCTGCACCAGCGTGTTGAGCAAGTGCTGGGTTGGTCCGGCGAACAGCACGAACAGCAGCAGTGCGCAGGCCAGCAGCATGTTGATGTCGGACATGACGCGCACGCCCTTGTCGACACCGGCGACCGCGACCAGAATCGCCGCGCCCATCATCAAGGTGATCAGGCCGACTTGAACCCACTGGGTGTGCGGCACGCCAAACAGGTAATCCAGGCCGGAATTCAGATGCAAGACGCCGAACCCCATGTCCGCACCCAGACCGAAGATGGTCGCGATGATGCCGAAGCCGTCCACGGCATACCCGATCGGGCCATTGATGCGTTTACCGATCAGCGGATACAGCGCCGAGCGCAGCGCGAGTGGCAGGTTATGGCGATACGCGAAGTACGCCAGGGCCATGCCGACAAACGCGAACACGCCCCAACCGTGCAGCCCCCAATGCAAAAACAGCAACTGCATGGCTTGGCGCGCAGCTTCAGTCGTACCGCCCTCGCCCTCAGGCGGTTGCATGAGGTGAGTCAGCGGTTCGGAAACGCAAAAGAAGAACAGCGTAATGCTGATCCCGGCGGCGAACAGCATGCCGGCCCATGACAGGTAGCTGAATTCGGGCTGATCATGATCCGCGCCGAGCTTGATCTTGCCGTATCCCGAAAGGGCGGTCACCACGACAAACAGCAAATACAACGTCATGGCGAGCATGTAATACCAGCCAACGGTGTTGGCAGCCCAGTTCTGAGCGGCCAGCAACCACTCTCCAGCAGCTTCGGGAAAGCTGATGACGACGACACCAAAAACCAGAAGAAAGCTGGCGGCGAAATAGAAAACAGGGGCGTTCATGCGAACGGGGGCGCTATTGGGAGCGCTCGGAATACTCATGCGAATACCGCCTTTAGGGCAGGCAAAACATCCATACAAATCTGATACGGCAAGGGCAGGCCTCCTGGTGCGAGCGGGCAGCGAACCACCGGTTTAACTTGATTGAACGTTCAATTAAAACACGGAAAGGGGGCGCAGGACCAATTGCAAAGGCCCAAAGGCAAAGCATGGGCCCACAACAAGCGAGATGAAAACATCTGAACGGTAGGAGCGTGGTTTGTCTCTGGGTCGCATCTGGACAATCTGCCGAGTATTGGCAGTAGAACCTGAAAACGCGGTGCTTCAGGATCGTGGCGTGAGCTGGTTTTACGACGCGTTCCCCGCCAATGCCGGACAAGCCACGCTCCTACAGAATGCGATACAGCGTCGAGACCTTACTTCTGACTCCCATCGTCATGCTGCAAGCTCGCCTGATTGACGTTGCTGCCAGGAGGAACACCGCGCGTCAGCCAGACGTTACCGCCAATGGTCGATCCCTTACCGATGATGATGCGTCCAAGGATGGTCGCGCCCGCATAGATCACCACGTCATCCTCGACGATTGGGTGGCGCGCGTGGCCTTTCTGCAATTGGCCGTCTTCGTCAGCCGGGAAGCGTTTCGCGCCAAGCGTCACGGCTTGATAGATACGCACCCGTTCGCCGATTATCGCGGTCTCACCAATAACGACACCGGTTCCGTGATCGATGAAGAAGCTCGGCCCGATCTGCGCACCGGGATGAATGTCGATGCCGGTCGCCGAATGCGCCAGCTCCGAACTGATCCGAGCCAGCAACGGCAGGCCGTTGTTGTACAGATGGTGAGCAAGACGGTGGTGGATCACCGCCAGGATTCCCGGGTAGCACAGCAGCACTTCATCAACGCTGCGCGCGGCCGGGTCGCCGTGGTAGGCCGCCAGCACGTCGGTGTCGAGAATGCGGCGAATCTGAGGCAGTGCGCTGGCGAAGTCTTGAATCAGTCGTTCGGCGTGGACATCGGCGCAACTGGCGTCCTCGCCGCGCTGACGAGCGGCATACCGTAATTCGAGTCGCGCCTGAGCCAGCAACGAATTCAGCGCCACGTCCAGCGTGTGACCGACATAGAAGTCCTCGCTCTCTTCACGCAAGTCCACCGGACCGAGACGCATCGGAAACAGCGCACCACTCAACGCTTCGAGAATGTCGCGCAGGGCTTCGCGGGATGGCAACTCACGGCCTCCCTTCTCGCCGCTGACACGACCGTTGCGGGTGCGCCAGTCATCGCGTGCAGCGCGCAACTCACCCACAATCCGCTGCAACTGCCAGTGGCCGGTCACGCCCTCGGCGCACGCCTCGGGGGACAATTCGGGAATAGTGCTCACGCAGATTTCTCCTCATTTCGACGGCTCGTCAGGCTGGACATGGCCGACGGTTGAGCCACTGTACGGCAAACATTTGGCGCAAAAAAATAACAATTTTAGTGAGGCTTTTGCTTGGGGGCCGTAAGAAATCGTCAGGTTGCCCTGTAGGTGTCGTCTGCCTATAGTCCAGCGACTCACTTTAAGACGTACCGATACCACCATGATCAAACAACAGCTCGACCGTTTTAACCGCCTCGAACTGCTCGGCGCTCCTACCCCTCTGGAGAAGCTTGAACGCCTGTCGGCCTGGGCCGGACGCGACATCTATGTGAAACGCGACGACATCACGCCACTGGCCATGGGCGGTAACAAACTGCGCAAACTGGAGTATCTGGCGGCGGACGCACTGGCGCAGGGGGCCGACACGCTGATCACGGCAGGCGCGATTCAGTCCAACCATGTGCGCCAAACGGCCGCGCTGGCCGCAAAACTGGGCTTGGGTTGCGTCGCTTTGCTGGAGAATCCCATCGCCACCGAGGACAAGAATTACCTGGGCAACGGAAACCGGCTGCTGCTGGACTTGTTCGACGCCAAAGTCGAACTCGTCGAGAATCTGGACAACGCTGACGAGCAATTGCATGCCCTCGCGGCCCGCTTGCGCAACAGCGGCAAGAAACCGTATTTGGTGCCGATTGGCGGATCCAGCCCCATTGGAGCGCTGGGCTATGTCCGTGCCGGCTTCGAACTCGCCGAGCAGATTCAACAGAGCGGCGTCGGGTTTGCCGCCGTGGTGTTGGCCTCCGGCAGCGCCGGGACGCACAGCGGCCTCGGCCTGGCGCTGGCAGAAGCGCTGCCGCAACTACCCGTCATTGGCGTCACCGTGTCTCGCCCGCAAGAAACCCAGGCACCCAAAGTTCAAGGATTGGCCGAGCGTACGGCTGAACTGCTGGGAGAGACGTTACCCTCGGCTTTCAACGTCCAGTTGTGGGACGAGTATTACGGCCCACGGTATGGCGAGCCGAATGCAGGCACGCTGTCCGCGATCAAGCTGGTGGCAAGTCAGGAAGGTCTGCTGCTCGATCCGGTCTACACCGGCAAGGCCATGGCCGGGCTGCTGGACGGCATCGGCCGGCAGCGCTTCGACGACGGTCCGATTATCTTTCTTCACACCGGTGGTGCGCCTGCGTTGTTTGCGTATCCGGACGTTTTTTCGGCCCAGTGAGCCGCGCGTCTACAGATCGATGGGCGCCACACAGCTTTTATATGCATAAAACAAATAAGCGATTCATTTTTAATTATTTTTAATCCTAAATGACTGCTTCTATGATCGCGCCGAACCACCGTATGAATACCCGGCAGAGCACTGAAAAAGCTGGATAAAAGCGCGGTGCCACAGTAGCTTCGTCAGGTCTGAAGCTTGCCTGACATTCCAATTAAAACAGGGGACTCACATGAACATGTCTGCAATCCGCCGCACCTTCCTGCTGTCGGCATTCAGCCTGGTGCTGGGCACCGGTCTGGTGACCCAGGCCGTCGCTGGCGAGCAATTGGCAACCATTAAAAAGAACGGCACCCTTAACGTCGGTCTGGAAGGCACTTATCCACCCTTCAGCTTCGTCGGCGAAGACGGCAAGCTGACCGGTTTCGAAGTCGAGTTCTCCGAGGCGCTGGCCAAGGAACTGGGCGTCAAGGTCAAGCTGAGCGCGACCCCATGGGCAGGCATTCTGGCCGCTCTGGAATCCAAGCGCCTGGATGTCGTAGTCAATCAGGTGACGATCTCCGACGAGCGCAAGAAGAAGTATGACTTCTCCGAACCGTACACCGTGTCGGGCATTCAAGCGCTGGTGCAGACCAAGGACGCAGGTGTCATCAAGACCGCTGCTGACCTGAAAGGCAAGAAAGTCGGCGTAGGCCTGGGCACCAACTACGAAGAATGGCTGAAGGCCAACGTACCGGACGCCATCGTCAAAACCTATGACGATGATCCGACCAAATACCAGGACCTGCGTGTAGGCCGCATCGACGCCATTCTCGTCGACCGTCTGGCTGCGTTGGAACTGGTCGCCAAGACCAAAGACAAGCTGGCCGTTTCCGGCGAACCGTTCTCCCGTCAGGAATCCGGTATCGCACTGCGCAAGGGCGAGCCTGAGCTGCTGGACGCGATCAACAAGGCCATCGACAAACTGCGCGCCGACGGCACGCTCGCCAAGCTGTCGCAAAAGTACTTCAAGGCTGACGTGACCAAATGATTCCAGAGAGCCTACAGCTCGCGCTGGACTCCGCGCCTTTTCTGCTGAAGGGCGCGTACTACACGGTGGGTTTGAGTCTGGGGTCGATGTTTTTCGGATTGGTGCTGGGCTTCGGCCTGGCACTGATGCGCTTGTCGAAGGTCTGGATCATCAGCGCCATCGCCAGGGTTTACGTGTCGTTTTTTCGCGGCACGCCCCTGCTGGTTCAGCTGTTCATGATTTATTACGGCCTGCCTGACCTCGGCATCGAACTCGATGCAATCAGTGCAGCGCTCATCGGCTTGTCGCTGAACATGGCCGCCTACGCCTGCGAGATCCTGCGCGCAGCGATTGGGGCCGTGGACAGGGGGCAGTGGGAAGCTGCCGCGAGTATCGGCATGACCCGCGCGCAGACCATGCGCCGCGCGATCCTGCCGCAAGCCGCGCGTACCGCCCTGCCACCGCTGGGCAACAGCTTCATTTCGCTGGTCAAGGACACCGCCATGGCCGCCACCATCCAGGTACCGGAGGTGTTCCGCCAGGCGCAGTTGATTTCCTCGAGAACACTTGAGGTCTTCACCATGTATTTCACCGTCGCGGTGATCTACTGGGTGTTGTGCACGGTACTTGCGCATGTTCAGAACCGTCTGGAAGCACGGGCCAACCGCCACGACGTGGAGTCTTGAGGCATGATCACCGTTGAAAAACTGACCAAGGAATTCAAGGGCAACCAGGTCCTCAAGGGCATAGATCTCAACGTCGAGCCCGGCGAAGTGGTCGCCATCATCGGCCCCAGCGGGTCGGGCAAGACGACCTTTCTGCGCTGTCTGAACTTTCTGGAAGAACCCACCAGTGGGACCATCGTCGTTGGCGATATCAAAATCGACAGCAGCAAACCGATCAGCCAGCAACAAGGCCTGATCCGACAACTGCGCCAGCACGTGGGCTTCGTCTTCCAGAATTTCAACCTGTTTCCGCATCGCACCGCGCTGGAAAACGTCATCGAAGGTCCGATCGTGGTCAAGAAGATGCCTCGCGAGCAAGCAGTCGAGCTGGGGCGCACCCTGTTGGCCAAGGTCGGTCTGGCGGGGAAGGAAGATGCTTATCCGCGTCGTCTGTCCGGTGGCCAGCAACAGCGTGTGGCCATCGCCAGAGCCTTGGCGATGGAGCCGGAGGTGATCCTCTTCGACGAACCCACCTCCGCACTCGATCCGGAGCTGGTCGGCGAAGTGCTCAATGCCATTCGGGCATTGGCAGAAGAAAACCGCACGATGGTCATCGTCACGCACGAGATGAGCTTCGCGCGCGACGTCGCTAACCGCGTGGTCTTCATCGACAAAGGCGTCATCGTCGAACAAGGCGAGGCCAAAGCGCTGTTTGCCAACCCGAAAGAAGAACGAACCCGGCAGTTTCTGGAACGCAGCAGGAACTAGTCCTACATCACGCGTATAAAAAGACGGCGCTATTAAGCGCCGTTTTCTTTGCCCACAATATTTAGAAAAGTATGGACCTACCCAAACTCTCTCTCATACTTCCCTTCAATCACGCCGATCCCTATCCAATACTTGAATGTAATGCATACCGCATAACCCCCTCTTCAAAGCCCATGTAAGCGCCCGCCATTCCATTGCAAATAAGTCAAGTGTTCCCCCCTGACATCCTTTAGTCCTACATCCCACCGACGCAAGCGCGATACCGGTAGGAAGGCGGCCCTGCCGCTCGCGATGGATCCGCAGGATATTTCCGTAAGAAATGTCCTTTTCTCAAGTTCACAAGCCGTTACTTCTTTTTTACCGTTGACATAAATGCAGCAACACAATTACCTCGATATCAACTTACACAGCGCTCTTGAACAAATATCAAGCCCGAATTTGGATCCGTTTGTAATGTTTGCCAACACCGTGCATCGAGCGTGTACTAATCGCATCGATTTCAAGTGGCTATTGCGATGACAAACATCGCGGCACGCCTTATTCAGGTTTCACATTCAATGAGTATTAAAAAGATGATCCAGACCCCAGTCAGCTACACGCCTATCACGCTCCTGGCCCCCTGCCTGCCGCAGTCCAGCAAACAAGGCATCGGTGCTCTGGCAGCGTCCCGCCTGTTGGTGCACATAAATCCCTATCCCGAAATGGAGTGCGGCGACCTTATCGAGCTGTTCTGGGGGGACTGTTACGTCGCGTCAACACTTCTAACGCCGTCTGACATCGGCCATACATCCGTCCTACATGTGCCGGAGAGTTTCCTGCGAAGCGGGAAGGTGAAAACTTATTACACGGTCACCAAAATAGGCGAGGCGCCCGTGAAATCGCCGTGCCACAAACTGTGGGTCAAACTGGAGACTCCTGGTGGTCAATTGGTCAGCCCGGACGGTGAGGAGAATCAGGGCCTGGCACCGGTGAGGTTTGCCGACGCCAGCCTGAGCCTGGGCCCGGAGCTGTTCAAAAAAGGCGTGGATATCATTCTTGAGCCCTATCTGAACATGGAGGTTCATGACGAAATCACCCTGCGCTGGGGTGACCTGAGAATGGATTTGCCAGCGCTTACCGAGAGCGAGGTGGGCCAGGAACTCACCGTTCACGTGCCCGCCAGCTTGATCAGCGAAGCAGAAGACGACCCGCATCAGGAGATCACTTACTGCGTGATCGATCGGGTGGGTAACAATTCGAGATGGGCACCTGCACGATCAATCCAATCGTGCACAGGCGACTCGGACGTTCCTGACGATTGAAGCACCGCATCAAACGGCGGCGTCGCGGTGCCGGCGCACGGACCGCGACTGTCGTTTTGCCGGAAAACGTGGGGTGTTTCACACCTGCGAAGCGGAAAGGAAAAATCCCACAACATTGAGCAACTGATCCCACAGATTCGTCCAGGTCGCTGGAAAACAGGCCTGCTAGCCTCGGGAAAACCCTTCAGGAGCCGTTCGCCATGCACTGCAGACCTGTCGTCAAATACGTGATCCTCATGCTGGTTTTCAGCTCATGCCTGGCGTATGCGCAAACCGCCTGAGCAGCCATCGAATTCGCTTTCAGCCTTCTATGCTTATTCCTAAATGCAAGTTTATTTAATTTTTACACACGCTTAGGGTATATGCACCGGACCACCGGACCATCGCTAGTTTGTCTGCCGCCATTGCGGTTTTGATTCGAGGTTCGAATGGTCAAGCACCCCTATCCCCGTGCTCTCGCTCGTGCAGGTCACCACCATGACTGAACTGAGCGCCCGGTCTGTCCAGCACACCCTGGACATTGCTCCCCCGTTGCTGCCCGCCACCGTTCTGCGTAACGATGCCGAAGCGCTTGCTGCCGCTCAGCAACTCGCCGCCCTCGTGCGCGTGAATGCCCCGACGCGCGATCGGGAACGGCAACTGCCGTGGGCCGAGATCGAAGCGTTTACCCGCAGTGGTCTGGGCAGCATCTCCATCCCGCGCGCCTACGGCGGTCCACAGGTGTCGTTCGTCACGGTCGCCAACGTGTTCGCCATTCTCTCGGCCGCGGATCCTGCGGTTGGCCAGATTCCGCAGAATCACTTTGGGATTCTCAACTCACTCATCGGCAGTGCCAGCGACGCGCAACTTAAGGCTCTGTTCGAGAGCGTTCTCAACGGCGCGCGCATTGGCAATGGCGGCCCGGAACGCGGCACCAAAAACACCCTGGATGTGAAAACCCGTCTCACTGCCGACGGTGATCACTTTTTGCTCAACGGTCGCAAGTTTTATTCAACCGGCGCCCTGTTCGCGCATTGGGTCGCGGTCAAGGCGATCAATGACGACGGCCATCAGGTCCTGGTGTTCGTGCCGCGTGGTACTCACGGTTTGCACATCATTGACGACTGGTCCGGATTCGGCCAACGCACCACGGCCAGCGGCAGTGTGTTGCTGGATAACGTGCGCGTGAGCCGTGATCAGGTCGTTGAAAACTGGAAACTCGGCTTGTCTCCCAACATTCAGGGCGCGGTTTCCCAGCTGATTCAGGCGGCCATCGACGCAGGGATTGCCCGGGAAGCCATCGACGAAACCATCCGTTTCGTTCGCGAACGCGCCCGTCCGTGGATCGAGGCCAACGTCGAGCGCGCCAGTGATGACCCTTACGTAATCGCTGACATCGGCAAGCTGAAACTGGAGCTGCACGCCGCCGAGGCGTTGCTGCACAAGGCCGGTCGCGTGCTGGACGAAATCGCTGCGGCACCCATTGATGCGCAGGCGGCAGCGCGCGCGTCCATCGTGGTCGCCGAGGCCAAGGTGCTGACCACCGAGATCGCTCTGCACGCCAGCGAGAAGTTGTTCGAACTGTCTGGCAGTCGGGCCACGCTCGCCGAATTCAACCTTGACCGCCACTGGCGCAATGCGCGGGTTCACACCCTTCATGACCCTGTGCGCTGGAAGGTTCACGCCGTCGGCGCCTGGCACCTTAACGGCACCCTGCCTGCCCGTCACTCCTGGATCTGACCAGACCACTGGAAACACACTTATGAGCATTCAAACCGCGCCGCGTGAGACACAGGCGGCGACCGCAGTCGCGGTCATTCGGGACGACGTCGAAGCCTTGACTGTCGCCCGGTCGTTGGCCGAACACTTCAGACAACACAGTTCAGCGCGTGATCGCGAACGTCGACTGCCGCACCTGGAACTGGAACAGTTTTCCCGCTCGGGCCTGTGGGGCATCAGCGTGCCGAAAGCCTTCGGTGGCGCCGGGGTCTCCAACGTAACGCTGGCCGAGGTGATTCGTCTTATCTCGGCAGCCGACGGATCGCTGGGACAGATCCCTCAGAACCATTTTTACGCCCTCGAAGTGCTGCGTGTGAACGGCCACCCCGAGCAGCAAAAACGACTGTACGCCGAGGTGCTCGCGGGCCAGCGATTCGGCAACGCGTTGGCTGAACTGGGTACCAAAACCGCCCACGACCGCACCACACGCCTGCGCCGTGACGGCACAGGATGGCGCATCAACGGGCGCAAGTTTTACTCGACCGGCGCGCTGTATGCCCAGCGCATTCCGACGTCAGTGATCGACGAAGACGGCGTTCAACACCTGACGTTCGTCCCGGCAAATGCGACAGGGCTGAGCGTGATCGATGACTGGAGCGGTTTCGGTCAACGCACTACCGGCAGCGGCTCGGTGATGTTCGACAACGTCTACGTGGACGCCGATGACGTGGTGCCCTTTCAAACGGCGTTCGAACGTCCGACCACGGTCGGTCCGCTCGCGCAGATCCTTCATGCGGCCATCGACACTGGTATCGCGCGCGCGGCATACGAAGACGCACTGCATTTCGTGCGCACGCGGACTCGCCCATGGATCGACTCCGGCATCGAAAAAGCGGTTGATGATCCCCTGACATTGCACAGCTTCGGCAAGCTCGCGATTCGCCTGCACGCTGCCGAAGCGCTGCTTGAGCGTGCGGGTGAATACCTGGATCGCGCCCAAACCGAGACCACGGCGAACAACCTGGCCGAAGCCTCGATTGCGGTTGCCGAAGCCCGTGCCATCAGCACCGACATCTCATTGGCAGCCGGCAGCACACTGTTCGAACTGGCCGGCTCCCAAGCCACACTCGCCGAACACGGCCTGGACCGCCACTGGCGCAATGCACGGGTGCACACGCTGCACGACCCCGTGCGCTGGAAGTACCACGCCATTGGCAACTTCTACCTCAACGACGTCAACCCGCCCCGCCGGGGGACGATCTGATGAGCCAGAAAAAAATCATGCTCAATGCATTCAACATGAACTGCATCGGCCACATCAATCACGGTTTCTGGACGCACCCGCGAGACACCTCGACCCAGTACAAGACCGTCGAATACTGGACAGGTCTCGCGCAACTGCTGGAGCGCGGGCTATTCGACGGGTTGTTCATCGCCGACATCGTGGGCGTTTACGACGTGTATCAACAGTCGGTCGATGTTCCGTTGCGAGAGTCGATTCAGCTCCCCGTCAACGACCCGCTGTTGCTGGTGTCGGCCATGGCGGCCGTGACCAAAAATCTCGGGTTCGGCCTGACCGCCAACCTCACGTACGAAGCGCCCTATTTGTTCGCCCGACGCATGTCGACGCTGGATCACCTCACGCGCGGCCGCGTGGGCTGGAACATCGTCACCGGTTATCTGGACAGCGCCGCCAAGGCCATGGGCCTTACGGGACAGATCGAGCACGACCGCCGATACGATCAGGCGGATGAATACCTGGAGGTGCTCTACAAGCTCTGGGAGGGCAGCTGGGAAGACGATGCGGTGATCGAGGACCGTCAGGCGCGCGCGTATGCCCAACCGGAGAAAGTGCATTACGTACGCCACAGCGGCGAGTTTTATCACGTCGAGGGCTATCACCTGTGCGAGCCGTCCCCACAACGCACGCCTGTGCTGTTTCAGGCCGGCAGCTCCGACCGGGGTTTGCAGTTCGCGGGCAATAACGCCGAGTGCGTGTTCATCAGCGGACAGAACAAACCCGCGACTCGCGAGCAGGTGGACAAGGTCCGCGCCAGCGCTGTTGCGGCGGGTCGCAACCCGGACGATATCAAGGTGTTCATGGGCCTGAACGTCATCGTCGGCGCCACAGAGCAAGCGGCTCGCGCCAAGCACGCGGAGTACCTGACGTACGCCAGCGCAGAGGCCGGGCTGGCGCACTTTTCCGCGTCGACCGGGATCGACTTTGCCGACTATGAACTCGACGAACCCATCCAGCACGTTAAAGGCAACGCCATTCAATCGGCGACGAAGATCCTCAGGAACAACGACTGGACACGCCAGAAGCTGCTTGATCAGCACGCGCTGGGCGGTCGTTACATCACCGTCGTCGGCTCGCCCGAACAGGTCGCTGACGAACTGGAGTCCTGGATCGCCGAAACCGGTCTGGACGGCTTCAACCTGACCCGGATCGTCACGCCCGAGAGCTACGAGGATTTCATCGACCTGGTGATTCCCGAGCTGCAGAAGCGCGGCTCGTACAAAACCGCTTACGAGCACGGAACGTTGCGCGAAAAGTTGTTCGCCGAGGGCGGACCGAAGCTGCCGGCGCGGCACGCGGGTGCGCGGTTCAGGGATGTGAACACGCTCGACGATAAGCCACCGATTTAACGACGTTCGATGAACCGGCAGGAGCGAATTCATTTGCGGGACACGAGGTCAGGCGATGCATGTGGGTCGCCTTAAAGATGCTTCGCGAATGAATTCGCTCCCACAGAGACCGTGCCAATCCAAAGCATTCAAACCCGCCACTTACCCGGACAAAACACCATGAGCAAAACTCTTCTGACGCTAGCCCTCTCCCTCGGCCTGTTCACCAGCTTCGCGCACGCCGCTGACCAACCGCTGAAAGTCGGCACCACCGCCGCGTTCGCTATTCCGCTGGAAGCCGCCGTGGCCGAAGCCGACAAACAAGGCCTGAAAGTCGAACTGGTGGAGTTCACCGACTGGATCGCACCTAATGTCAGCCTCAATGCGGGCGACATCGATGTGAACTACTTCCAGCACATTCCGTTTCTGGAAAATGCCAAGGCCGCCTCGGGCTTCGATCTCGTTCCTTATGCACCCGGCATCATCAACAACGTCGGGCTGTACTCGAAAAAGTACAAAAGCTTCGATGAATTGCCGACCGGCGCCAGCGTGGCCATCGCCAACGACCCGATCAACAGCGGGCGGGGCCTGCAACTGCTGGCCAAGGCGGGCCTGATCACCCTAAAGCCCGGCGTGGGCTACAAGGCGACCGAAGACGACATCACCAGCAACCCGAAAAAGCTCAAACTGATTCAGGTCGAGGCCGTGCAACTGGTGCGCGCCTATGACGACGCCGACCTGGTCCAGGGTTATCCGGCCTATATCCGCCTGGCGAAAACTTTCGACGCCGGCTCGGCGATTCTCTTTGACGGCCTCGATCACCCTGAATACGTCATCCAGTTCGTGATCAAACCCGACCACAAGAACGACCCTCGTCTGGCCAAGTTCATCGACATCTACCAACACTCGCCGGTGGTGCGCGCTTCGCTGGATAAGGTGAATGGCTCGCTGTATCAAGTCGGCTGGAAGAACTGAAATGATCGCGACCGCGCAACATTCCGTCCCGCGAGAGCCCGAGGCTGCTCGCGCTGCCGAGCGAACCGAGCTTTTTCCCGAGAAAGCTCATGCCCACGTGCGCTTCAGCCAGCTGGGCAAAATCTACGAAGGGCAACAAGGCCCGGTCGCGGCCCTTCAAGGCATCGACCTGGATATCCAGCGTGGTGACATATTCGGGATTATCGGACGCAGCGGCGCCGGCAAATCGTCGCTGATTCGCACCATCAACCGCCTGGAACAACCCAGCAGCGGGCGGGTACTGATCGACCAGGTCGACATCGCCGCCTTCAACGAAGACAAGCTGGTGGAACTGCGCAGAAGGATCGGCATGATCTTTCAGCACTTCAACCTGATGTCGGCCAAGACAGTCTGGAAGAACGTCGAGCTGCCCTTGAAAGTGGCGGGCATCCCCAAAGAGCAACGTCGGCGCAAGGTCGCTGATCTGTTGGAACTGGTGGGTTTGCAGGACAAACACAACGCCTATCCCGCGCAGTTGTCCGGAGGTCAGAAGCAGCGCGTCGGCATCGCCCGCGCGTTGGTGCACGACCCGGCGATTCTGCTGTGCGATGAGGCCACCTCCGCGCTCGATCCGGAAACCACGCAGTCGATTCTTTCGCTGTTGCGTGAAATCAATCACCGACTGGGCCTGACGATCATCCTGATCACCCACGAGATGGCCGTGATACGGGAAATCTGCGACCGCGTTGTGGTGCTGGAGCGCGGCCAGATTGTCGAGCAAGGGCCGGTCTGGCAAGTGTTCGGCAATCCTCAACATGAAGTGAGCAAAACCCTACTGGCGCCGTTGCAACACGCGCTGCCCGAGGACATTCAGGCGCGCTTGCTGCCGCAGCCCTCTGACATATGTTCCAGCGTCGTGCTCGACCTGCAGTTCACGGGCAGCACGTCCCATGAACCTGATCTGTCCGCGTTGTTCAGTGCATTCGGCGGGCGAGTGAGCCTGTTGCACGGCGGCGTGGAGCGCATTCAAGGCCGCGCGCTGGGACATCTTCTAATCGCCATCAGCCATTCGCCGCTGTCCGTCGAAGAGCTGCTCATCCGCGCCCGCAAACAGGCGCAACACGCACAGGTACTCGGTTATGTGGCTTGATCGTTTGTGGCAGGGCGTTATCGACACGTTCCTGATGGTCGGGGTGTCATCGTTGATCGCGCTGATTCTGGGCATCCCGCTGGCCGTGATTCTGGTCACCAGCGGCAAGGGCGGGATCTTCGAAGCCCCTCACGTCAATCGCGTGTTGGGTGCGTTCGTCAACATCTTCCGCTCGGTGCCGTTTCTGATTCTGATGGTCGCGCTGATCCCGTTCACCCGGCTGATCGTCGGCACGACGTATGGGGTCTGGGCCGCTGTCGTTCCGCTGACCATTGCCGCCACGCCGTTTTTCGCGCGCATCGCTGAAGTCAGCTTGCGGGAAGTGGACCACGGCCTGATCGAAGCCGCGCAAGCCATGGGCTGCCGCCGCTGGCACATCGTTTGGCACGTGCTGCTGCCCGAAGCGCTGCCGGGCATCGTCGGCGGCTTCACCATCACCCTGGTGACCATGATCAACTCCTCGGCCATGGCAGGCGCCATCGGCGCAGGCGGCCTGGGCGACATCGCCTACCGCTACGGCTATCAGCGTTTCGACACGCAAGTGATGCTCACCGTGATCGTGCTGCTGGTGGTGCTGGTGGCGGTGATTCAACTGGGCGGGGACAGGCTGGCGGTGCGATTGAACAAGCGGTGATTGCGTAGAAACCCCGGCGTCGCAGAGACCACCGTATATGCAGAATCAAGAGCCTGCCATCCGCCGCTGTGCCTCTGCCGCAGGCCGTAGGAGCGACTGGGGTGGCGCTCCACCTTGCCCGCGATCTGGCGCGAAGCGGCAGTAAACCCTGCAAACGTGATCTTTCTGGAAGGACCGAAGCGTCTGTTGTGACTGCTGCTGCGCAGCAGATCGCGGGCAAGCGCGCTCCTACGCCCTCCGGGCAGAAGTGGGATCGCGGTCAACCCCACGTCCGGGCAGACGCAGGATCGCGGTCAACCCAACGGCCTCAGTGCGGAAGCGGGTTAGGGAGTTTTTCTCCTGGGCAATTGCCGGGAACCTGAGCAGGGGTATATTGGCGGCTTTCCTTGCTCAAACGGCCGCATGATGAAACTCGACCCGCAGGACCTCGCCCAGATCACTACCACCACACTGAGTAACTACAACGCCGTCGCCGAAGGCTTCCGCGAAGGGACGCGGGATCACGATGTCAGTCAGAACATCAATGCACTGCTGCGTAATATTCAGGGTCTAGCGCCGTTTCAGATTCTGGATTTCGGGTGCGGACCAGGGCGGGATTTGCAAACGCTCACGGCCATGGGGCACATCGCTACCGGGCTGGACGGCTCGGAACGTTTCGCCGAGATGGCTCGCGCGGACAGCGGGTGCGAGGTGTTGCACCAGAACTTTCTTGAACTCAAGCTGCCCGCCGAACGCTTCGACGGCATTTTTGCCAACGCGTCGCTGTTTCATGTCCCGCGTCAGGAACTCCCACGTGTACTGCGCGAATTGCGAGCCGCATTGAAACCAGGAGGCGTGCTGTTCAGCTCCAATCCGCGTGGCGATAACCAGGAAGGCTGGAAGGGGGAACGCTATGGCTCCTTTCACGACCTCGAATCATGGAGCGCGCTGCTGACCGACGCCGGATTTGTCGAAGTGGAGCATTACTACCGGCCTGAAGGGCTACCACGGGAGCAGCAGCCCTGGTTGGCCAGTGTTTGGCGCAGAGTGTGATCGCACGCGTGTCGCCCGGCAGCGGTTTACCCTGTGGGAGCGAATTCAATCGCCAATGGCAGTCAGGGCGTTACATCTCCGCCGACTGCACTGTTTTCGCGAATGAATTCGCTCCCACAGACATGTCCTACGTCAGATCAATCACCGTAGCCGTCACTCCGCCGCAGGCTGCGCGCCTGAATCCCCCTGTTCATCCTTGTGCATCTGCTTCTCCGCATCAGCCTTCTCGCGCTGTTCCTGGGTCGGCTCTTTGATCCTGTACCAGGCCACGTAAAGCGCTGGCAGGAACAGCAGCGTCAGCAGCGTGGCGATGATGATCCCGCCGATCATGGCGTACGCCATCGGGCCCCAGAACACCTCTCGGGCAATCGGGATCATGCCCAGGCTCGCCGCCGCAGCGGTGAGTAGAATCGGCCGACGGCGATGTTCGGTGGCCTCGGCCACCGCGTCCCAAGGCAAATAGCCGGCCGCTTCGAACTCATGAATCTGCGTCACCAGAATCACCGAATTGCGAATGATGATACCGATCAGCGCGAGGATGCCGAGAATCGCCACGAAGCCCATGGGCGTTCCGGTCGGCACCAGCGCCAGCACGACGCCGATCAAGCCAAGCGGGGCAACGCTGGCGACGAGGAACATCTTCTGCACGCTGTGCAGCTGGATCATCAGGAACGTCGCCATCAGGAAGATCATCAACGGCACAACCTTGGCGATTGGGCCTTGGGCCTTGCCGCTTTCTTCAACCGTACCGCCGGTGGCGACCTTGTACCCGACCGGCAGACCGGACGCGAACTTGTCGATTTCCGGCTTCAACTGTTTGACCAGATCGGTCGGCTGAATCTCGTCTCGCACCGCCGCCTTGAGCGTGATGGTCGGTTTGCGGTCCCGTCGCCAGACCAGGGGCTGCTCCAGCTCGTACCGCACATTGGCGAACGCCAGCAGCGGAATTGAAGCGCCGTTTTGCGTCACGATTTGCAGGTTTTGCAGCGTCTCAGGGGAGCCGCGCTCGGCATCCACGGCACGGCCGACGACGTTGATAAGGTAGATGTCATCGCGGACCTGGGTCACGTTCGCCCCGGTGACGATGCTGTTCATTAGCTGTGCCACATCTTCCGACGACAACCCGAGCTGCCGGGCCTTGTCCTGATTGATGTCGACGCGCAGGACTTTGCCGGGCTCGTTCCAGTCGTAAATCATCTCGCCGATGTGCTGATTCTGATCAAGTAAGGTCGCCAGCTCGATGGCGTGCTGGCGCACCTTGTCGATGTCGTCACCACTGACGCGGTATTGAATCGGTCGTCCCACCGGAGGACCCATTTCCAAGGGTTGCAGGTAGGCGCTGATGCCGACGAAATCCTCACGCAGCCGCTTTCTCAAGCGGTCGATCAGCGCACCCCGCTCCTCCAGCCCTTTGCTGACGATCACCAACTGCGCGTAGTAAGGGTTTTCCAGTTGCTGATCCAGCGGCAGGTAAAAGCGCACAGCGCCCTGGCCGATGTAAGTACTCCATCGAACGATGTCCGGGTCGTCCTTGATCAACGCCTCCAGCTTGTCCACCGCCTTGCGCGTCTCGTTGATCGAGGCGTTCTGCGGCAGGTTGAGGTCGAGCAGGATCTCCGGCCGGTCCGACGACGGGAAGAACTGGTTTTGCACGAAGCGCATGCAAAACAGCGACACCGCAAACAGCGCAATGGTGATGCCGATTGCCAGCCAGCGATGACGCATGGCCCAGAACATCGAACCGTTGAAGGCGCGGGCGATACGCCCTGGCGGCTTCTGGTCATGCTTCTTGATCTTGTCGCTGAGAATATGCACACCGATCACGGGCGCGAACAACACCGCGACCACCCACGACACCAACATCGCCACGGCAATCACCGCGAACAGCGTAAAGGTGTACTCACCCGCCGAGCTGGCGTTGAGGCCGATGGGCACGAAACCCGCAACCGTCACCAGTGTGCCGGTCAGCATCGGGAAGGCCGTCGAGGTGTAGGCAAAGGTCGCGGCCTGCTCTTTGGTGTCGCCCAGCTCCAGGCGCGACACCATCATCTCCACCGTGATCATCGCATCGTCTACCAACAGACCCAGTGCGATGATCAAGGCGCCCAGCGAGATCCGCTGCATGGTGATGCCGCTGTACTCCATGAACACGAAGACCATCGCCAGCACCAGCGGAATCGAACAGGCGACCACCAGTCCGGCGCGCACACCCAGGCTGATGAAGCTGACGACCAGCACAATGATCACGGCTTCGAACAGCGCGCTGGTGAAGCCGCCAACGGCCTTCTCGACCACTTGCGCCTGATCCGAGACGTTGTGCACGCCCACGCCGACGGGCAAGTCTGCCGTGGCCTGATCCATCCGTGCGTGAAGGTCTTTGCCGAACGCCTGGACGTTGCCGCCCTTCTTCATCGCGATGGCCAGACCGATCGCGGTTTTGCCGTTAAAGCGGAACTCCGGTTTCGCCGGATCGACATAGCCGCGACTGATTTCAGCAATGTCACTGAGCCGGTAGAAACGGTCGTTGAGCCGCAGGTTAACGTTTTCCAGGTCTTTTTCAGATTGGAATTGCCCGGAGGTTCGCACGGAGATCCGCTCGGGGCCGGCCTCGATCACACCCGCAGGCGTCACTGCGTTCTGCGACTGCAGGCTTTGCACGACCTGACGCTGATCCAGCCCCAGTGCCGCCAGTTTGCGGGTCGAGAAATTCAGGTAGATCACTTCGTCCTGCTGGCCGATCATCTGGATCTTGCCCAGCCCCGGGACGTCGCGGATCTGCACCCGGACCTGCTCGACGTAGTCGCGCAGTTGCCGAAGCGTCAAGCCATCGGCAGTGAACGCATAGATGGAGCCAAACACGTCGCCGAACTCGTCGTTGAACGCGGGCCCCTGAATTCCTTGGGGGAAGGTGCCGCGAATGTCGTCGATCTTCTTGCGCACCTGATACCAGATGTCCGGGATGGCCTCGGCGCTGGTGGTGTCGCGCAGGTAGACATACACCGTCGATTCACCCGGTCGTGTGTAGCTCTTCACGTAATCGAGGGAATCCAGCTCTTCGAGCTTCTTCTCGATACGGTCAGTAACCTGTTTCAGGGTTTCATCGACCGTAGCGCCGGGCCAGCGGGTCTGAATCACCATGGTCTTGATGGTGAACGAAGGGTCTTCCTCACGCCCCAGGTTCATGTACGAAAACACGCCCATCAGCAGGCCGACGAACATCAGGTACCAGACGAAGGATTGATGCTTGAGCGCCCAATCGGAGAGGTTGAACGTCCCTTTCATCGTGGGCTGTCCTTATCGACTTTGACTTTCTGCCCCGGTTTGAGGCTGTTCACACCGGCGGTGACCACACGCTCGCCGCCCTTGACGCCCGACACGACGAGGGTGTCGTCGTCGCGGCTGAGGACCTTGACGGGATGCGGCGAGACGGTCTGGTTCTGCATGTCCACGATCCACACCTGGGTCTTGCCGTCGACCTCCTGCAATACGTTCGCGGGAAGCTCGATGCGCGGCTCGATTGTCGAGCTGAGGGTGACGCTGATGGCCGTGCCCAGACGGAACGCGGCGGGCGTGTCCGACAACGTCAGGCGCGCGCGGCGGGTGCGGGTCGAAGCTTCGGCTTGAGGCTCCAGCTCACGCAATGTCGCGGTGGTATTGATGTCCGGCTCAAGCTGGCTGGCGACCTTGAACACCACATCCTGCGGCAGTTGCTCGGCCAAGGGCGCCGGCAGGTCGATGACGGCTTCCTTGATGTCAGGCCGCGCCAGCGTCACGACCTGCTGACCCGCGCTGACCACCTGGCCCGCTTCGGCCTTCCATTCGGTGACCACGGCCGCGTGATCGGTGCGCAATTCGCTGTAGCTCAACTGATCCTGAGCCTGCTGCACCGAGGCCTTCGCCTGATTGAAGGATGACTGGGTGGTCTTCAGATCGGTGACCGCGACGTCGAGCGCTGCCTGGGCCCCCACGCCTCGATCAAACAACTCTTGCTGGCGTCGGGCGTTGGCCTGCGCGTTGATGTACTGGGCCTCGACGCGCGCCAGATCGCCCTGGCTCGAGCGTAACTGGTTCTGCAGGTCGGTGGGGTCGAGTGTCGCCAGCAACTGGCCTTTCTCAACTTCGCTGCCGACATCGACGCTGCGCGACGCGATGCGCCCAGACACCCGAAAACCCAACGTACTTTCATAGCGCGCAGCGATGTTGCCTGCGAAACGCCCGAGATTTTCAGTTGCCTGCGGTTTGACTTCCATGTACAGCACCGGACGCACAGGCTCCGGTGGCGGGGCTTCCTTGCTGCAAGCACCGAGCATCAGCCCCGACAACACCATCAGTGACAGGCGCTTCATTGCGAATCCCCCGTCAGGTTCTTATAGGCAACGACTCTTTCCACTTGCATGTCGGGGTGCAGCAGCTGCGTGCCAGCCACCACCACTTTTTCGCCATTTTTCAGGCCATCGACAATGATCACTTTCCCCGTGAGGTACCGCCCGACAGTCACACCCCTCAAACTGACTTTATTCTGATCATCGACCACCCACACAGCCGGTTTCCCCAACTGATCGCCCAGCCCTTTGGTGAGTGCGGACCACGGCAGCTCGACGCTCTGTTTGGCCGGGACGGTCAACGCCGCGCTGACCACCGACCCTAGATCCATCCCTTCAGGCAACGAACTCAAGGCGATTTTTACTTGCAGCGTCCCTGTCTGCGCCGAGACGGCAGGCGTCACTTCGCGGACCTTGCCGGTGGTCTTGATGGTCGGGTTGTCCAGCAGCGTGACTTCCACTGGCTGGTCGGTCGGCGGCTGAACGAACAGGGATTCGTAGACGTTGAACACGGCGTCGCGCTCACCGTCACGGGCCTGGCTGAAAATCGGCATGGTGGCCTGCACCACCTGACCCACTTCCGCCTGCCGGGCGGTGATAATGCCCGGCGCATCGGCGATCAGCGAGGTGTATCCCAATTGCTCACGCGCACTGGCCAGTTGCGCCTGAGCGGCTTTGAGCGCGCTCTGGCTGCTGCGCAATTGCGCCTGGGCCGAATCGTACTCACTTTTGCTGGTGTAGCCTTTTGGCAAGAGTTTCTGCTGACGAACGAAGGCCGCCGCGGTCTGTTTGACACGCGCCTGCTCGGCGGCCTCGGCCGCGATGGCCGAATCGACACTGGTCTGCAAATCCTTGGGGTCCAGCTTGGCGAGCACTTGTTTGGCAGTAATGCGATCACCGACATCGACCATGCGCTGAATGATCTTGCCGCCGACGCGAAACGACAGCTGCGTCTGCACACGCGCCTGAATATCGCCGGTCAGGGCGACGGCAGCGGCGAATTCCGCGGTTTTGACTTCCTGCACCTGCACGCGCGGGAGAACCGGATCGACGGGCTTTTCCTTACCACAACCCAACAAAAGTGTCAGACACAGACCAAGTCCCAGAGCCATCAGGCGTTTATGAAGAACCAAGGGTTGAGCGGGCATGCAAGCTCCTTGTGCCAATGCCGTTGCCTACACCACGCTGCCGAGCGCCGTCATGATGTGATCATGCGACTGTGAGCGTAGATCAGGGTTCCTTGCACCGCTAAACTCCTTCGAACCTGTTCATCGCCTGCATACGCACGCAGCAAGGGAAGCTCGATGCTCACCACTTTGGCCGTCGCCAACTACCGCTCGATCAACACGCTGGTCGTGCCCCTCGCACGCCTGAATCTGATCACCGGCCCCAACGGCAGCGGCAAGTCCAACTTGTATCGCGCGTTACGCCTGCTGGCCGAAACCGCCCAAGGTGGCGTCATTGGCGCGCTGGCTCGCGAGGGCGGGTTGAAATCCACCTTCTGGGCAGGCCCGGAAAGCATCAGCCGCCGGATGCGCAATGGCGAGGTGGACATTCAGGGTGGGCCACGCAAAGAGGTCGTGCGATTGCGTCTGGGTTTTGCAGCGGCGGACTTCAGCTATGCCATCTCACTGGGACTGCCGCCACCCCCAACGGCCAACACGGCATTCGGTCTTGATCCAGAGATCAAACGCGAGTGCATCTGGGCGGGCTCGCTGTATCGCCCGGCCAGCCTGCTGGTGGATCGTGCAGGTCCGATGATCCGTACGCGTGAAGGCCGCAATTGGGACGTCCTGGCGCAACACACTCCGACCTTCGACAGCCTGTTCGATCAAGTCGGCAACCTGCGCTCATCACCGGAAGTGTTGCAATTGCGCGAGAGCATTCGCGGCTGGCGATTTTACGATCACTTTCGCAGCGATGCCGACGCGCCGGCACGCAAGGCGCAGCTGGGCACTCGCACGCCGGTGCTGCATCACGATGGCCGAGACCTGGCGGCCGCGCTGCAGACGATTCGTGAGATTGGCGAACCCGAAGCGCTGGATGCCGCGATCAGCGACGCCTTCCCCGGCGCGCGGGTGCAAATCAACGCCCAGGCCGGCGGGCTGTTCGCACTCGAGTATTATCAACAGGGGCTGCTGCGGCCTTTATCGGCGGCGGAACTGTCGGACGGTACGTTGCGCTATTTGTTACTGATTGCCGCGCTGCTGACCCCTCGCCCGCCGACCATGATGGTGCTCAACGAACCGGAAACAAGTCTGCACCCCGACCTGCTGCCCGCGCTGGCCAGACTGATCATGCGTGCATCACAACGTTGTCAGGTGTGGGTCGTGTCCCACGCCAGCCGCCTGATCGCCGCTCTGGAGCAAGACCCCGAGTGCAACTGCATCGTGCTGGAGAAGACGCTGGGACAGACGGGAATCGTCGGACAGGGAATGCTGGATGAACCGGCGTGGCATTGGCCGGATTGAGCCCGAATACGTGGCCATGTAGGAGCGCATCCCGCGTCGAACGCGGTTTCGTACTCGCCGTCGTATGTACGTCGGACACGGATCCGATGACATCCGCCAGATTTACGCCGGATGAAACTCCCCTGTAGGAGCTGCCGGAGGTTACGACGGTGGCGAATGCGGCGGGTCACTCACCACTGATATCGCTGAACCCACACATTCGTCCGAACGCCCCCCGCACCAAACCGGCTCCACCATCAGGTTTGGCATCAAGCCAATGGATCAGCTCCCCGCACCGCCATGGGCTTCTTCAAAGAAGAAATCCTTCCAGCTGTCAGCCTTGTTCTTCAGCACGCCAATCTCATGCAGCTTCTCTGCGTAGATGAAGGTGCGTTGCGGCACGACGGTGAAGTCGATTTCAGGATCGGATACGATCTTTTCCACCAACGGCAGCGGCAGCTTGGATTTCTCGACCTCGATGTACGTCTTCGCCGCTGCAGGTTTGTCGGCCTTGATGATCTTCTCGGCCTCGGCCAGCGCGTCGTAGAAAGCTTTGTAGGTCTTCGGGTTTTCGTCGTGGAATTTCTGCGTGGTGTAAAGGACGTTGAAGGTCGCCTGACCGCCCAGCACGTCGTAAGAACTCAGCACTTTGTGCACGTTCGGGTTTTCCAGTTCCTGATACTGGAACGGGGGGCTTGAGAAGTGCGCGCTGATTTCAGAACCGCCCGCGATCAGCGCCGACGTAGCATCAGGATGCGGCAGGCTGACGGAGATGTTGTCGAATTTCTTGTAGTTGTCGTTCCCGAACAGCTTGGCCGTTTCGATCTGCAAGGTACGCGACTGGAAGCCCACGCCTGCCGCAGGAACGGCAATGCGGTCTTTATCGGTGAAGTCGTTGATCGTCTTCACGTCCGGCTTGTTGCTGAGCAGATAGTTAGGCATCGAGCCCAGCGAGGCGATGGCTTTGACGTTCTGCTTGCCCTTGGTTCGGTCCCAGATGGTCAGCATCGGCGGCACGCCTGCCGACACCACGTCCAGCGCCCCAGCCAGCAGCGCTTCGTTCATGGCGGTGGCACCCGAAATGCTGTTCCAGTCGACCTTGATGTCGATGCCCTGCTCTTTGCCGTGCTTCTCGATCAGCTTCTGCTGTTGCACCACGTCGAGAATTAGATAACCGATCCCGAACTGTTGGGCGATGCTGATCTTGCCCTCGGCATGAGCGCCTGTGCTCAACAGCGCGCCGACCAGACCGACCGTGGCGGCCAGTGCGGTCAGCACCGGGTGTTTGGATGAAGTCCCCATAGAATCCTCACAATAAACGCGAAAAGTGTTGGAAAGCTTCATGTCCGGCGGTCCGGTCCACTCAGCAAAATATTCTTCTAATAAACGATCAGCGCTGCATGCCCCACCGCTTGACGGTCAGGCGCTCGACATTGCTGAACAGCAGGTTTTCCACCAGTAGACCGATGATGATCACCGCCGCCAGGCCCGCGAACACCTTATCGGTGTACAACTCATTGCGGTTCTGGAAGATGTACCAGCCCAGCCCGCCTTTGCCCGACGACGCGCCGAAGACCAGTTCGGCGGCGATCAGGGTGCGCCAGGCAAACGCCCAGCCGATTTTCAGGCCCGCCAGAATCGACGGCAGTGCCGCCGGAATCAGGATGTACCAGACGAAGCGCAAACCCTTGAGACCGTAGTTGCGACCGGCCATGCGCTGGGTTTCCGAAACACCGAGAAATCCGGCGTAGGTGTTCAGGGCCAAGGCCCACAACACCGAATGCACCAGCACGAAGATCAGGCTGTTCTCGCCCAGGCCAAACCACAGCAGCGACAACGGCAGCAGCGCAATGGCTGGCAGCGGGTTGAACATCGCCGTCAGCGTCCCGAGCAGGTCACGGCCCAGTTGCGTGGACACCGCCAGGGTTGTCAGACCGAAGGCCAGAACGATGCCGATCAGGTAGCCCTTGACCAGCACAGTCAGGGAAATCCAGACCTTGGCCAGCAGCTCGCCCGAGACCACGCCATCGATAAACGCTTGAGCGGTTTGCAGGAAGCTGGGCAGCAGCAAGTCGTTGCCCTGAATGCGCGCGGCAATTTCCCAGACCACCGCCAGGGCAATCAGAATGACGCTCTTGCGCACCCAGCTCAGTTGCCAGATGCGTTGTGCCAGAGGAATGTCGCGGGCCAGGTCTTCCTGAGTGAAAGGCTCCAGCGCGACTTCGTATTCCTCGCGGATTGGGGGTGAAAGGCTCATTTTGGAAATCTCTTTTTAAGTCGACCCAACCCCTGTAGGAGCACGCTTGGTCTGGGCCGCATCCGGACGATTGGGTCGTGTCAGGCGACATCAATGTCACAGAACTGCCGCAATCGTCCGGATGCGGCCCAGACCAAGCGCGCTCCTACAAGGGGGCGCATGTGCTAATAGGCGATACGAATATCCTGAAACCGCAGGTCCTGCTCGACCGCAGGCACGTCGCCCTCGTCGAACAACAGGTTGTGAATGCGTTGTGCCGAACGCTGGAAATCCACGCCGCCCAGGCTTTTCAGGTCGTACTGGTGGCTGTTGATCTCGGCGCGGACACGGCCCGGATGCGGCGACAGCAGCAAAATCCGGTTGCCCACCACCAGCGCTTCTTCGATGGAGTGCGTGACGAACAGCAGCGTAAAACGCACCTCTTCCCACAGCTCCAGCAATTCTTCCTGCATCTTGCGACGCGTGAGTGCGTCGAGGGCCGCGAACGGCTCGTCCATCAGCAGGATTTTCGGCTGCATTGCGAGGGCGCGCGCAATGGCAACACGGGCTTTCATGCCGCCCGACAACGTGTGCGGGTAGGCGTTTGCGAAGGCACTCAAACCGACCTTTTCCAGGTAATGCCGCGCGCGCTCTTCGGCTTCACGGCGCTTGAGCGTGCGTGAGGCCAGCAGCGGAAACATGACGTTCTCGATCACCGTCTTCCACGGGGGAAGCTGGTCGAACTCCTGAAACACCACGATCCGATCCGGACCCGGTTCCTTGACCTGCTGACCGGCAAGACGAATCTGCCCTTCGCTGGGCTGAATAAAACCGGCAACGGCCTTAAGCAGCGTCGACTTGCCGCACCCCGAAGGACCGAGCAACACGAAACGATCGGCAGGATCGATTTCGAAACTGACTTGATGAGTGGCCCGCACAACGCGTTCCGGCGTGCGGTATTCAAGGCTTACGCCCTGGACTTGCAACAGCGCTTCAGCGGTAGGCTGATTGGCCTGTTGCGCATTCAAGCGATCGCTAGCCGTGTGGCTTTGCAGAACAGCGTTCATGGAACGGGGCTCCTGAATAAGGGCTGCCGGAATCGAGGCGGCATGAATCAGAACGGCGCATCGCCCTGGATGGTGGTGCGATGCAGTCGCCGACGCAGGTGATCGGGCGTACCGCCGGCCAGGTGAATCAGCGAGCGGTTGTCCCAGAACACCATGTCGTTTTCCTGCCACTTGTGGCGGTAGACGCCTTCAGGCCGAACGCTGTGCGCGTACAGTTCGTTGAGAATCTGCTGACTCTCATCCTCGGGCAGACCGACGATGTGGGTGGTGAACCCTTCACTGACAAACAGCGCCTTGCGCCCGTTTTCCGGGTGGGTCCGCACGATCGGGTGACTGACGACAGCCACTTGCGCCAGTTGCTCCGCGCTAAGCGTTGGACGCCAGTTTTCGGCGTTACGGCCATCGCGATAACGGGAGGTGTAACTGTGGACCGCACTACGGCCTTCGACGGCTTTGCGCAGGTGCTCAGGCAAGGTGTCCCACGCCAGGTGCATGTCGGCGAACAGCGTGTCGCCGCCTTCGCTTGGCAGCTCCTGGGCATAAAGCATCGAACCCAGGCTTGGCAGCTCCTTGTAGGACAAATCCGAGTGCCAGTATTTTCCGGCATCACCCAAACCCACCGGCTCACCGTTCTCGACGATGTTGGAGACGATCAGGATTTCCGGGTGATTGGCGAGCAGGAACTGCTTGAGTACGTGAATCTGCAGCACGCCGAAACGGCGACTGAAATCGATCTGCTGTTGGGGGGTGATCTGCTGATCGCGGAACACCACGACATGGTAATCCAGGTGCGCACGGTGCACGCGGGCGAAGTCGGCGTCATTCAGCGGGCGGGACAGGTCCAGGCCGACGATTTCCGCGCCCACCTTTTCGGCGAATGGACGCACATCGAACTGTTGATCCGGCGCTTGGGCGGACAAGGAAGCTTGGGAGGCTGCTGGCATGAGAACTCCGACTCCAGAAAAGGCATAGGGCTTAGGTGTCGGAACTTTATAGCTATAAGAACAGAAATTTAAATATCGTTAGAGCATATGAATAGCGCTGAAAGAACTAGGGCCAGCTCAGTGCCATTGTCCGTAACCGGACCGATACCAAATTCTTATCATTCGGCGAGAACCCGAAGTGCATCATTGCTGTCTATTCCGCATCTCGCAGCAAGGCACTGCCTGCGAACGAACCGATGTCAGGGATGAGAGAAAGAGAGGATTGGCCATGCCAGTACGCGGCAACGATAACGACCATTCGCATGAAAAAGCGCATGAAGACAACGTGAAACTGCTCATCGCTCTGCGCCGCGCCCTGGGCACCCATGCAAAAACGCCGACGCAGGTACAAGCCGTCGGCGTGAGAAACGTAGGTCGCTGATCCCGGACGCTGCAATAACTGTGGGAGCGCATTTACTCGCGAGAGGTTAGTCAGGCCGGCACATTCCCATGGCCCTGCGCACTCTTCGCGAATGAATTCGCTCCCACAGGTTACTCGTCAATCCTGGATCACATCGATCCCTTCAATCAGAACGCTGGCAATACTGCGCCGTCATACTTCTTGTTGATGAAGTCTTTGACTTGCTGGCTGGTCAGCGCCTTCGACAGCTTCTCGATCGCGTCGGTGTGGGCGTTGTCGGTACGGGTCACCAGGTAGTTCACGTACGGCGAGTCCGAACCTTCCAGAATCAGAGCGTCCTTTTTCGGGCTCAGCTTGGCTTCCAGCGCGTAGTTGGTGTTGATCATGTCCAGATCGACCTGATCCAGAACGCGCGGCAGTACTGCTGACTCCAGCTCGCGGAATTTGAATTTCTTGGGGTTGGTGGCGATGTCTTTCGGGGTCGCCAGCGCATCGGTCGGGTTCTTCAGGGTGATCAGACCGGCTTTCTGCAACAGCAACAGCGCACGACCAGCGTTGCTGCCTTCGTTAGGAATGGCAATGGTTGCGCCTTCTGGCAGTTCAGCCAGCGACTTGTACTTCTTCGAATAGCCGCCGAACGGTTCGACGTGTACGCCCACGCCAGTCACCAGCGTCGCGCCTTTACCCTTGTTGAAGCCATCCAGATACGGCTTGGTCTGGAAGTAGTTGGCGTCCAGACGTTTCTCGTTCAACTGAACGTTGGGCTGCACGTAGTCGGTGAAGACCTTGATTTCCAGGTCCACGCCTTCTTTGGCAAGTTCAGGCTTGATCAGCTCGAGGATCTCAGCGTGCGGAACCGGAGTGGCGCCGACTACGAGTTTCTCGCCGGCCTGCGCCGCGCCAAAGGAGAGGGCTGCCGCCAGTGCGGTGAACAACAACGTCTTTTTCATGCGATTTCCTTAGGAAAAATCCGGTCGCCTTGTGGGCAACTCTGTCTCGATAGTGCCGCGGGTACGACCCTTGGCAGGGTGGCGGCTGGAGCGGACATTACCGAGATTTTTTATTCCGAGACAATACTTTTTCGTCGGATGTTTATGCTTTTTGGTTCTCAGGAAGCATTTTGCCAGCAGACGACCTCGGAACTGGCGTCTAGATTGCGGTTTTCACCTCAGGTACAAGCCTTTGTAGGAGCGCGCTTGCCCGCGATTGCGGAATGGCAGTGACATTGATGTGGCTGAAATACGGCAATCGTCTGGATCCGGTCCACACAAGCGCGCCTACAAAAGCGGCTCAGCGTTTTCCTGGCAAGTTCAGGTGTTCAGGGAGGATTTCCGCCCCGCTGCTCACCAGCAAGGCGAAGTGAACAACGTTCTCCAGCTCCCGCGTGTTGCCGGGCCAGTAGTGCGCTTCCAGCACCTGCTGCGCCGCCTCGCTGATCAGCGGCATTTCGAAGTCCAGACGCTGGCTGTAAATCCCGAGAAAGTACTCCGCCAACGGCAAGATGTTGCCCGGTTGCTCACGCAGTGACGGCAAGTCCAGTCGCCCCTCGTTGAGGTAGCGATAAAGGCGCTCGTGAAACTTCCCGGCGGCCACGGCCAGGCTGAGGTCGATGCTGGTCGCGGCCACGAGTCTGACGTCGACGGGACTTGGCTGCTGCGCCCCCACCCGAGTGACTTCATGGTTTTCCAGCGCAGACAGCAATTTGATCTGGATCGACAGCGGAAGGTCGGCGATTTCGTCCAGATATAACGTCCCGCCCGTCGCGGAACCGAACCAGCCCGCTCGGCTGCTGACCGACCCACTGTGAGCGCCTGCGGCATAACCAAAGAGCTCGGCGTCGGCATAGGTCGGACTGATTGCCCCGCAGTTCACGGACACGAACAAACCCGAGCGGTCGCTGCCTCGGTGGATGTGCCGCGCCAACAGTTCCTTACCCGTGCCCGGCTCGCCTCGAATCAACACCGGTAACTCCAGTGGCGCCAATTGCTCCATTTCTTCGCGCAAGCGACGGGAGCGAGGATCGATGAACACCAACGCCTTGGCGCGAATGCTCAGGGGGCTTTTTTCAGCGTCGGGGAAGGTCAGCAGCGGCTGAGTCGGTGCTTGATTCAACGGGGTGGAATGGCTCATGGCAGTCTCCCGCCCAAGGCTTCCATCGACCTGAGCGTTAAAAAAAAGGCCGCAGCGCCTGTGCGTTCGCTGCGGCCAAAAAAACGGTGATGAACAGGTATTCAGGCACGACGCCGGGCCGATTGCTCGATACGACCTTGCAAGCGGTACAGATACGCAAAACCCTGTTCCCAGCGTTGGTGACCGGACTTGACGTTGATGTGCCCCGCACCGCTGAGGATGCCAATTTCCGCGCCCCAGTTGCGGGCCATCTCCATCGCACGCAAGGCGCTGACGGCGGAGTCGTTATCGGAGCTGACCACTTGGCTCGGGAACGGCAGCAAATGCTCGGGCAGCGGCGCAAAGTTGCGAATGGCGGGCGGGCAGTTCGGACGCTCGACATCGGCAGGCGCCACCAGCAACGCACCGCGCACCTGACGAAGAGTCTCCAGCGGAGCCAGTTGAGCCCAATGCGCGACGGTCACGCAGCCCAGACTGTGGGCGATCAGAATCACCGGGGAGCTGTCAGCCGCGATCACACGCTGCAGTTCGCCAACCCAGTCTTCACGGCGGGGTTTAAGCCAGTCAGCCTGTTCCACGCGCACGCTGTTGGGCAGGCTGTTCTGCCAGTGGGTTTGCCAATGGTCGTCGGCAGATCCTTGCCAGCCTGGGACGATCAGGTAACGGATCGATTCGTTATGCATGGCCTTCGCCTCCTGCATTTTTGCGTTCATGGCGGCGAGTATAAGGACGGGACATATATTCGAAAAAGAATAAGAAGATATTTATTAATAACCGAAAATCATATGCCGCACTCTCAGGCGACAGCGCTGCAAAAAAAAGAGGGCCACCCCCTGCCTTAAGGAGTAGCCCTGAGAAATCACGCTGTCTGCCCCCAGCTCGCCGGGGATGAGTGGAGAATACGAGCCGGTTGTTACAGAAATTTTTATTGAGGAAAAATCTTGAAGACTGATTCGGCCTCTGTGGGAACGAGCTTGCTCGTGAAGAGGCCCTCATGGCCGAAACATATCTGGCGCCTGAACGTCAGCTTTCGCGAGCAAGCTCGCTCCCACAGGATGCATCCGCTTCCACGCCCCTCGGGGTAAACCGGTTCGCCCGACCGAACGTCCCGAAGTCATTGAAACGCACGCCCATCTCGGCCATCACCTTGTGCGCCACGGGCGCCGTCATCTGGCGAATGTAGAACGGCTCCTTCACCGCAAAATGATGGATGCCGTGGGTACTGCCGAAGTTGAAGCAGAACGCCTGAAGCGGCCACAGCCACCAGGGATTGAGCACTTGGGTCTGCTGCATCACGTTGCCGGACTCGACATCGCCGTAGTAATGCATGTTCGAACTGACGAAATGCAGACAGAAGGTTCTCAGCACGTTGGGCCCGACGATCACGACCACCGCGATGTCGATCACCTGCATGACCGCGAGGGTGTTGGCCGACCAGTCGACGGACGTACCCATCACGCTGGCGATCCCGTTTGCCGCGTGAAACCCGAGAAACACATACCACGCGCCCCAATTGAGCAACGCAAGCGGTGCGTACACCCGCAACGTGCGCTTCAGAATGCTGAATTTATGCGCCCAGGTTTTCGCCCGCAGCATTCGAATCAGCGACGACATCACGTTATCGCCCACCATCAGCAGCCGCGCGATGCCCCAAGGCTCGCCGTTGGTGATGGCGCGCTCCTCCATGTCGGCCTCGGTGCCGGACACTTTGTGGTGGTTAAGGTGCAAATGCCGACGAATCCAGGGATTGATGGTGCTCGGCCGCGCCATCCACACCAGCGCCAGCATCAGGTTGTGCGGCACACGCTGTTTGCGGAAATACATGCTGTGGATCAGGTCGTGCTCCAGCTCGTGGGTCAGCGACGCGAAGAATGCGTTGAGCAGCAGGCACACCCACCAGGCCATGTAGCCGCCGAGATAGAGCTCTGCGCTGCCGAGCATGCCCGCCAGTGCAAAGACCAGAACGCCGGCCCCGATTGCGTCTTGATGCGCAAGGATAGGGTAGCGCTCGCGCAGGGCGTTGCCATGCGCCATCACCACCGCGCGAATATGCGCTGATCGCTGCTGCGCATTCAGTCCGGCAGCGCTTGCAGAAGTGTTGTGCATGCTTCCATTCTCCGGTTTTATTATTGAAATATGTTTCAACGTGAAACCACTGCTTCACTGTGCCTCACGCGCCGTGAAGCCGCCCGGCCGTGAACGCCAACCTGTTGACCGGAAGCGCCAATCTGTATGCCTGAGCCGAGTATTCTCGCCAGCTGGACCCGCGCCCTGCGCAAGCAACTCGACGCCCTCGGCCTCGACAGTCTCGCGCTGAGTCAGGCTGCGGGCCTCGATCCGCAATTGATGGACGACCCAAACGCGCGCTACCCGGTCACCGTCACCACGCGTTTGTGGCAACTGGCGGTGCAGGCCAGTGGCGACCCGGCCTTGGGCTTGCGGGTGTCGCGCTTCGTCAGTCCGACCACCTTTCACGCGCTAGGCTACGCGCTGGTGGCCAGCGGCTCGCTTCGAGAAGTGTTCGAGCGCATCGTGCGTTATCACCCGGTGGTGAGCGACGCGCTGGACCTGAGTTTTGAGCGCGTGGGCGACCGTTATGAGTTTCGCTTCCGCGTGCCCGAAGGCGGACCGATGCCGGCAAACGAAGCCATGGACGCCTTTGCAGCGATCTATGTGCGCACCTGTCGAAACCGATTGGGGCGTCATTACGCACCGCTCGCCGTGCATCTGGTGCGGCCAGAACCGGCAGACCCGAAACCCTGGCATGACGTGTTTCGCGCGCCACTGTTTTTCGGCGCACCGGAAAACCTGCTGGCGTTCGCCTGCGCCGATTTCGACAGCCACCTGGACGACGCCAACCCTGAACTGGCTGAACACAACGAAGCCGTGCTCGACCGCGCCCTCGAAAAACTCAACCCACTGACCTGGGAACGCAAGGTGCGCGGCGCTATCGAGACACAACTCCCGGAAGGCGAGCCGTCGGCGGAACGCATCGCCCAGCACCTTCATCTGAGCCTGCGCAGCCTGCAGCGACACCTTGCGGACGAAGGCTGCAGCTACGACCTGCTGATCAATCAGTGCCGACAGAATCTGGCGCTCCAGCACATGCGCGATCCCGGCAGCTCACTGGGCGAAATCGCCTACCTGCTGGGGTTTGCCGATACCAGCAGTTTCAGTCGGGCGTTCAAGCGCTGGACCGGCATGACGCCCAGTCAGTACCGCGACAGCATGATTCGCTGATCAGGCGAGCGAGGGTGTCAGACGGTGCAACGCCGCCTTGCGCAGCCGGTCGGTATCGAGGATGCAGATGGAGTCGTGATCACGCCGCAGAATGCCGCGCTCGGCAAACTGCGCAATTACCCGGTCGACCACCTCAGGCGCCAGCCCCAACCGACGCCTGGACAGCACGTCGTGAATCGAGACAACGCGCACGGATCGATTCATGTCGCCGTACCCTTCGGTGAGCAGCAGCAGACGGAACGCGACCCGCTCGTCGGTCGGCATCAGCGTCACTTCATCGGGATGCGGCACCGTCAGCCCCAACTTGCGCCCCAGCAACTGGCTGAACCCGCGCCAGTGATGCGGATGGGTCTGCAGCAATGCCTCAAGCGGAGCCTGGGGGATGTGCAACAGGATGATCTGGTCTTCGGCGTACGCATGCTGCTGACGGGGCAGGTCGTCGAACAGCGACACCTCGCCGAACCAGTAAGGCCTTACCAGCGTTGGTTGAGGTCGCCATTGTTGCTGGCTTACGGGGTCGTTGAAGCGAATTGAACCGTCGAGCAACGCGTACAACCCGCAGGGCGGGGCGCCGGATTCGAAAACCCGCTTGCCAGGCGTCACCCGCCGCTGCCGCATGACGGTCAGCAGGCTATCCTGCAAGGAGCCGGGCAACCCGCTGAACCATTTGTCGTTGTCTAACCATGAGCGCCATTGGGTTCCATTCGTCATGTGAATCTCCTTTTTCTCACTGGCGTTTTATTGCAGGCTGAGCCATCAGGTGGCCCGGCCGGAAAAATCAGCGGCATGATCCACGCATCAAGGGAGGAATAACAATGAAAAACCTCGTCGATCACCTCAGCCAGTACGCGGCGTACCACCGTGATACGCGAAATATCCTCACCCACTTCGTCGGCGTCCCGCTGATTGTTCTGGCGGTGACCGTGCTGTTGTCACGGCCCGGCTGGAGCAGCTGGTCGCTGGGCGAGCTGTGGCTATCACCCGCCTTGTTGGCCACTGTGGCGGCCACGTTGTTTTACCTGCGGCTGGACAGGCCGTTTGGCGTAGCAATGGGCGTCGTGCTGGCGCTGTTTCTGTGGATTGGCGCGCACTTGGCGCAACAGAGCACGCCGGTCTGGCTCAGCTCCGGCGTCGGTCTGTTCGTGGTCGGCTGGGTGATCCAGTTCGTGGGACATTATTACGAAGGTCGCAAACCCGCGTTCGTCGACGACGTCACAGGCCTGATCATCGGCCCGCTGTTCGTGGTGGCCGAAGCCGCGTTTCTGATGGGAATGAGGAAGAAGTTGCAGAACAACATCGAAGGCAGGGTGGGCAAGACCCATCGGCGGAATTTGAAAAAGGCGGCTGTGTAGCAAACACAGCCTATTTGTAGGAGCGCGCTTGGTCTGATCCTGTGTCAGATACTCTCAACCCTCTGCCAGACCTTCGGCTTGAAGAACAACGTCTCCCCGCGCGCGAGTCCGATCAGGCTGTCGTGGTCCTTCACCACTTCTGCTTCGATCAGGTCCGGTTGCCCTTCGACCTTCAACGTCACGCGTGTTGTCGCACCCAAAGGACGAATGTCCCGCACTTCAGCCGCGTGATGCCCTTCCACTTCATGACGCGACAGCGACACCTCGTGCGGACGGAACAGCACATGGTTGTCTTCGCCCAGGTGCAGACGGTTGGAGTCACCCAAAAAGTGATAGACGAAATCGCTGGCCGGGTTCTCATAAACCTCCCCCGGCGAGCCGATCTGCTCGATCACGCCCTTGTTCATCACCACGATCCGGTCGGCGACTTCCATGGCCTCTTCCTGGTCGTGGGTCACGAACACCGACGTCAGGTTGATGTCTTCGTGAAGACGCGCCAGCCAGCGGCGCAGTTCCTTACGCACCTTGGCGTCCAGCGCACCGAACGGCTCATCCAGCAGCAACACCTTTGGCTCCACGGCCAGTGCGCGCGCCAGCGCGATACGTTGACGCTGACCACCTGACAGCTGCTCCGGATAGCGATCCGCCAACCAGTCCAGTTGCACCATGTTGAGCAGCTCATGGACCTTTGCGGCGATCTGGCTTTCGGTCGGGCGCTGGTTTTTCGGCTTCATCCGCAGGCCGAACGCGACGTTGTCGAACACCGTCATGTGGCGGAACAACGCGTAGTGCTGGAACACGAAACCGACATTGCGATCACGTACATCGTGACCGGAGACGTCTTCGCCGTGGAAGACGATGCTGCCCTGATCCGGCGTTTCCAGCCCGGCAATAATGCGCAACAGCGTGGTCTTGCCACAGCCGGACGGACCCAGCAAGGCCACCAGCTCGCCACTCTGGATATCCAGATTGATGCTGTTGAGGGCCTTGAAGGCGTTGAAGTTCTTGCTGACGTTACGGACTTCGATCGACATGAATTATTCCTCCGCCGCGCTTTGGCGCAGAC
>Ga0308163_10000784_pt1 | contig 44761 bp, 38 predicted proteins | sample PhyTR1_FD_201037 | JGI IMG/M metagenome (GOLD analysis project Ga0308163, IMG submission 201037) | Phyllosphere microbial communities from UC Gill Tract Community Farm, Albany, California, United States - DLSLT.R1 | ecosystem: Host-associated > Plants > Phyllosphere > Unclassified | place: USA... | reverse complement strand
CCATCTTGGATCGACCATATAGGTGATATTTGCCAGATTATAATCAGTAGTATTTGCCAGATTAAAATAATTTGCTCTCACTGCATAGCTGTCAGAAGCTGAATTCCCTGGAGATAAAGCAACCCATCTTTTATTAATAGACTCGGTTGCATAGTCAATCCATTCTGCGCTGTTCATGATGTCAAGCTTTTTCTCGATGGTTTGAACACCATAATACTGAGAAAATGAGAATGATGGCTTACCTGAAACCCCTTTTTTAGTCGTTACAATCACGATCCCATTAGAGCCTCTCGATCCGTACATTGCCGTTGATGCAGCATCCTTTAGTACTTCAATCGATTGCACATCATCTGGAGAAACATTGGCCATGTCATCTACTACCATTCCATCAACTACATAAAGAGGAGAATTGCTTGCTGCGATAGAAGCTGAACCACGCACTCGAATTTCTAAGGGTTCTCCCGGTTTTCCTGAAGTAGCACGGGTTTTAACACCCGCAATCTGCCCCGTTAATGCCTGATCAACTCGTGCAATAGGACGATCTTTGAAACTCGCTGTACTCACCTTTCCGACAGATCCGGTGACCTCTCCTTTTTTCTGTGTACCGTAAGCGATGACAACAACTTCATCAATATCCTTCGTTTTATTACTGGATTTTGTACTATCCGAGGCCTTACCCGTGGTTTCTTTTTCCTGTGCGAAGATAAAACTTGTGGTACTTAGTAAAATACCAAGAGTTATTATAGATTTCTTCATTTTGTGGCTGGTGATTAATAATTATTACTTTTATACTTTCATTTAAATTAAAGCATGAGAAAAGTTAAATCTGAAAGACATGATATTTCTCATATTTTTATTTTTATAAAAGTATACTTATCGAAAATTTCAGCTATCCTGCTGTTACCTGCCCAAATCTCATCGTATAGAAATACACACAAACCACTCATTATCAACACCGTTATTTAATTAAAAAAAATTCAGGAATAGAAAAAATTAAAAACAATTACTCAAATAAAGAAATATTTTAAGCGTATGCTCACCAATTTCATCTTCATAAACTTTGAATTCTCATTCTATATTATGATAAATTATTTTAGCGAGATCTCAATGTTGGCTTTGTTTTTGCCAAGCAAGATGTATGAAAACAATTTTTATCGTAGAAGATGAGACAGGCATCAGAGATGCATTACAATTGCTCCTGTCATTCGAAAATTATGACGTACGTTCATTTGCTACTGTTGATGCCTTCAACAATAGAGATCAATCGGTTGTTCCAGATGTTTTTATATTGGATGTAAGATTACCTGATGGTTCGGGCACCGATCTTTGCAATCAAATAAAAGAAGATGAAGCTACTTCAAAAATTCCGGTAATGATTATCAGTGCTCATGCAAAAGCTGAAAATGTAATCAATGCATGCAATGCTGATGAATTTATTTCTAAACCGTTTGACATCGATGATGTTCTTGTAAAAATTGAAAAACTAACTGCATAATATTTCAACAACTATACTCTAAAATAAAACACTCTGAAGCATCTGTTTCAGAGTGTTTTATTTAGAGTGAAAAATTTGAAGTAGCTGCGTTATTTTTGACAATATAGACATGTTTTCATTTAAAATCAATATTTTTCAATACTTTTGTGTTGCGCTTTAGGGGTATTCTGAAAAGAATTGAGAGAGTCCCTTTGAACCTGATACGGCTTACACCGACGTAGGGAAAAGCAATATGTCATCATCCAGATTTTGACTGTTGTTCCGGATTTTATCCTAAAGCTTTTATTGATAAAAATATTAGAATGGAAAACAATCTTTGGAACAGCATCCTTCACGTCCGAAACACTTCTCCCCTCGTTCACAGTATCACCAATTATGTTGTGATGAACAACACTGCAAATGCGCTTCTGGCAATTGGCGCATCACCTATAATGGCTCATGCAAAATCTGAAGTAGAAGAAATGGTAAATATTTCTCACTCACTGGTCATTAATATTGGTACGCTTGATGAATATTCGGAAGAAGCAATGCTTTTGGCTGCAACAAAAGCTAATGAATTAAACAAACCTTGGATATTAGATCCTGTTGGAGCTGGAGCAACATCTTACCGTGATTCGGTTTTAAGTAAGATTCTTTCTTTAAATCCAACTGTAATCAGAGGAAATGCTTCTGAAATTATTGCCCTTTCAAAAGCCAGTAAAACGATCACAAAAGGAGTCGACAGCACTGCCAAAAGTAATGAAGCTGTAGAAGCTGCCAAAACATTGGTCAAAAATCACAAATCGACAGTTTGTATTTCAGGTGAAACCGATATTATCATCAGTGAAAATCAAGAAATCCATTTAAAAAACGGCCATCCAATGATGACCAAAGTTACCGGATTAGGCTGCACAGCAACTGCATTGATTGGTTCTTTTATCGGAGTTATTGATAACAAAACAGAAGCTATTATTGCAGCAATGAGTTTATTGGGTATCGCAGGAGAAATAGCAGCTAAACAAAGTGCAGGTCCGGGAAGTTTACAGCTCAACATCATTGATAAACTGTACAATATTACAGAAGAAGAATTTTCGGCTCATCTAAAAATGATAAAGCAATGATCTTAAAACCTTCATTTCCTTATCAGCTTTATTTGGTTATTTCTGAGAAAGATTGTTTGGGGAAAGATTTTCTTGAAGTTGCAGAAAAATCAATTTTGGGTGGCGTTGATATTATTCAGCTGCGTGAAAAAAATACCTCAACAGAAGATTTTCTTCGGAAAGCATTCGCATTAAAAGAAATTACCGATAAATATAATATTCCGCTTATTATTAATGATCATTTTGAGGTTGCTGAAAAAATTGGTTCGGCAGGAATTCATGTTGGGAATAACGATAAATCTCCATCAAGTCTCAGAAATGAATTATTTTTTAAAGATAAAATAATTGGATATTCTATTGAATATTTAAGCCAACTTGAAAATGTAAACACAGAATTGTCAGATTATCTTGGAATCAGTCCCATATTTAACACCGACACCAAAAAAGATACAGTGACAGAATGGGGATTGGAAGGTTTATCAAAAATAAGATCTCTTACAGAAAAACCACTTGTTGCCATCGGAAATATCAATTCCTACAATGCAGCCTCCATTATAAAAGCAGGAGCAGATGCATTAGCTGTTGTATCTGCCATTTGCAGTGCCCAAAATCCTGAAAAGGCAGCGTACGAAATTAAAAATGAAATATTGAAATGAAAAAATATACTTATCCTACCGTTCTTACGATTGCAGGTTTTGACGGCAGTGGCGGTGCGGGAATACAGGCAGATATCAAAACATTTTCAGCTTTGGGATGCTATGCAACATCTATGCTTACTGCACTTCCCGTTCAAAATACAATGGGCGTAAGAAAAATATATCCTGTTGCAGTGGAAGCTGTTGCAGATCAAATAGAAGCTGTACTCGACGACATTTTCCCTGATGCTATAAAAATTGGAATGGTGCATACTTCTCAATTAGTTGAAACCATTGTGAAAACTTTAAGTAAATATCCAAAAATCCCCATTGTATTTGATCCTGTTATGGTTGCTACAAGTGGACATCGATTGATTGAAGAAGAAACCATTCAAACTATCGTTGAAAAATTATTTCCCATCGCAGAAATTATTACCCCCAATATGGATGAAGCTTCAATATTGGCACAAATGGAAGTGAAAACTTTAGAAGATATGAAAATTGCGGGCGAAAAGATTTTAAAATCAGGCTGCAAAAATATTCTTCTCAAAGGCGGACATCAGGAATTACCTACCGTCACTTCATTATTTTTTGAAGAAAATGGTAAACAATCAACTTTTGAAACCATGAAATTTGAAACAAATAACACTCACGGTTCCGGCTGTACTCTTTCTTCGGCAATTGCTGCTTTTATAGCACGAGGTGAAGATTTATTTAATTCGGTTGAATTAGCGCAGGAATATGTTTTTGAAGCTATTAAAAACGGAAAAGATGTTGTCATCGGAAAAGGAAATGGCCCTCTTAATCACTTTTTTAATCCTCATAAAATAATTAAAAATGAATTGGTCTGAATTAACCTGGAAACAAACTGAAGAACGGTATCAAGCTATTCTTACTATGCCTTTTGTTGCCCAATTGGCAGATGGAAGCCTTCCCAAAGAAAAATTTCAGTTTTATATGGCTCAGGATTCTTTATATCTCGAGCATTTCGGAAGAGCATTGGCATTGATTGCAGCAAGAGCACATGATATTAGCAACACCTTACAATATCTGAAATATGCAGAAAACGCAATTATAGTCGAAAACGCACTTCATGAATCTTATTTTAAAGATTTTGGTTTAAAAGATAAAGGTACAATGCAGCCTGTCTGTCATCATTATGTGCACTTTCTTAAGAGTACCGCTGCACTCGATTCTGTTGAAATAGCTATGGCAGCAGTATTGCCCTGCTTTTGGATTTATAAAAAAGTAGGTGACCACATTTACAATACCATACAATCTGAAAATAATCCTTACCAAAAATGGATTGAAACGTATGGTGGTGAAGAATTTGCAGATGCCGTGCAACAGGCGATTAACATATGTGATGAGGTGGCGGCTTCTACAACTCCTACCATTAGAGAAAAAATGACAGAAGCATTTTTAACCTCATCCCGAATGGAATATTATTTCTGGGAAGCAGCGTATGATAATAAAATCTGGATTTAATTGTAAGAAAAATCAGCATTGATAAAAAATTAAAACCTGGCTTGAAGCTGGGTTTTATTATTCATAAAAATTTGGAAATATGAGTGGGGTATCTATTGGCAATTCATTTATATTTACAGTACAAAAAACTATAATCCAAAAGAAATCTGGTGAATGGATAATTTATTAAATATTGTAACGGGCATCTCAATGTTCATTTCATTTTTTTTGGCGTTTTTTATGCTCGCCGTTAAAACAAAGCACAAAATCAGCAACCGTCTCTTTGCTTTTTTTCTAATTATTTCCGCTATCGATATTAGCGAACCATTTATTAGCCAAATTTCAGACGGTCCTTCAAATCTGGGAATGTTCAGAACCACATTGGCTTTTTTGCAAATTCCGATTTTTTACCTTTATGTTTTATCGGTTTGTTATTCCGATTTTAAACTGAAACCCAAATACCTCATTCATTTACTCCCATTTTTAGTTTCAAATATTGCTCTTATTCCCCGATTTTATAGTGTAGATGTTGCTTCGAAGCTCGATTTCATCATCAATCGCCAAAATATGATAGAGTTGCAATTGACTCATTGGTTGTTTCATCTTCAGGTTATGGTTTATTTTACGGCAGTTTTTCTATTGTTGAGAAAAGCAAAAAAACTTTATCTGGAGAATAATTCAGGCGGAAATCTTAATGCTTATCAATGGTTGTTTCAGCTTACCGGGGTTTTGGCAACTCTTTATGTGATTGTTATTTTCAAAAATATTTTCAAATTTTCTGATTATCCCTACATTTCTGATTGGATTAAAATAGGAATTCTCATGCTACAGCCTTTTATCACTTGTTGGTATCTGTATAAAGCACTCAACAATCCTGGCCTTTTCAGAAATATTGATTCAAAATTGAAACTCGTTTCCGATTTGGTTTTGGAAGACAAAGCAATAGAACCGGAGACACTGAATGAAGATTTATTGAAGCTTAAAAAATACATGTTTGATGAAAAACCGTTTCTTAATCCGGATTTAAAGATTCAGGATATTTCAAAAGAAATCAATATTCCAGTTCGTGAATTATCCGTTTTAATTAATCATCAATTGGGGCAGCATTTTTATGATTTCGTCAATACGTACCGAATTGAAAATGCCATGGAAATTCTGAAAGATTCATCAAAATCTAAGGTTACCATTCTTGAAATCTTATATGAAGTTGGTTTTAATTCGAAATCTTCCTTCAATACAGCTTTTAAAAAACAAACCGGAAACACGCCAACTGCTTATCGTAAAGCGGTATAAAACAACAGTTTGTAATTACTCGTACTTTCTAATTTATTACTCTTACCCATTTTTCTCTCGAAATAAGGTCGAATACATTTATTCGGTCGCATAAGATTCTGCTCTTCCACATCTTTGTATCGAAATATTTATCAAACCTTAAATAACGATACAATGAAAACAATTTCTTACATCAGCTTTTTTCTATTATTCTTTGCAAGCTTTCAGGTTTTTGCTCAGAAAAAAGATTACAGTTTTCTTACCGACAGTTTGAAAATTGACGAACAATTAGAAAAGTACAAACTTCCCGGATTTAGCGTGGTCGTTTTTGAAAATTATAAGATTGTTTACTCTAAACAATTTGGTCAGAAGTCGGCAAATTCTCCAGAAAAGATAGATGAAAATTCAGCATTTTCTACCGCATCTATTTCCAAACCAATCACTGCGCTTCTTTGTTTTATTTTAGAAGAAAAAGGTTTAATTAATTTAAATGAACCGATTGACAAATCTTTGAAAAGATGGCATTTACCCAAAAGTAAATTCACAGAAAACAATGCTCCGACTTGGAAACAGTTTCTGAATCATACCTCAGGAACTACCCAAAGCGGTTTCGAAGACCATTATGAAGGCGAAAAAATTCCTACTCTTAAAGAAAGTCTTTTGGGAAAAATCCCGAGATACGATAAGGAAATTGAGTTTGCTTTTGAGCCGGGAACCGATTGGCAATACAGCGGTGGTGGTTACACAATTATTCAGATGGCATTGGAAGATACTTTCAATAAACCGATTGCAGAGCTTGCAAAAGAATACATCTTTTCTCCGCTTGGATTAAAAAATACAACAATGATTCAACCAAATGAAAAAGGATTTCTGACGAATGTTGCATCAGTTCACGATAAAGACGGAAAAGTAATAAAAACAGGTTTGCCCATTACGCCACAAGTTGGTCCTTCAGGATTATGGTCTACCCCAACTGATTTAGCTAAAATTGCAATTGAGATGCAAAATGCTTTGCGCAATAAAAACAATAAAGTAATTTCTCACAATGTAGCAAAAAAAATGACCGAAGTAACCGCTTTAAAAAATGCAGTTAGCGGATGGAGTTACGGTTGGCAAAAATCTTTTGGATACAATAATTATGATTGGTTTGCCTGCAATGGCTCAAACACAGGAGTTGGCGGAAATGTGATGGGTACCATGAAAGATGGAAATGGTTTTGCGTTTCTTGCCAATGGTGAAAAACCAAATCGTTTTCCTGTAATGGGAGCAACACAAAGAAAAATTCTTTCACTAATGAACTGGAATGGAAATTTCCACAATGAAAAAACTCAGGAAATACCCGCAAGTCTAAAAAAACAACTCATCGGAACCTATGATGACTTTCTTTACGGACAAGGAATGGAAACCAAAATAGTAGAAAAAAACAATCGTCTTTACGTAGAATCTGAGATTTTGGAACATTTTAAAGGAAAAAATGATAACGAGTTGGTGTATCTAAAAAATGGATTATTCGAAATAACAGATTATCCAAACCTTTTAAAATTCGATTTCAAAGATGGAAAACCAAGTTTTGTTACTCTAAAAAGAGATGGTTTAACAGCCACAACTCAAATGATTAATAAAACAAATTAACCTTTAATAGAAATAAAAAAACGGATGTTTACAGTGATAAACATCCGTTTTAGTTATAAATATTTTCTAAATTTTAAAACAGCAATCGCCTTATAATTAAATTATATCAATAATCTTCGGAAATAATATGCTCTATACAATATTCTGCCAATGCAGTAATCGTTAAAAACGGATTAACGCCAATCGTTCCTGGAATTAAAGATCCATCAATGATATAAAGGTTTTCAGATCCTTTAAGTCTGCCCATCGTATCTGTCGCCTTTCCCAATACGGCACCACCCAATGGATGATAACAAATATCGGCACCAAAACCATTATTGAAAAGCAAATGCGCTCTTGTTCCTCCGTTTACTTTATTCATTTTTTTTATAAAATATTCAGCATTCTTTCTCGCGAGCGCCACATTCTCTGCAGACCACTGTAAATCTATTTTTTTAGAAATCGGATTAAAGAAAACAGACCCTTTTTTGGGCACCGGATTAATCATTAAATAAAGTGAAGTTGCTACATCCATTCCCATTGGAAGCGGTGCAATTTCCGAAAAAAACGGATGTTCCTTATCATCCCAATTATCAATTCCACCTACAGGAATTGTAGAATGATTCACCCCAGTTCCACCGGAAAATGTTTTGACAAAATTCCTGCCGGTCATGAAATTTCCGTTGTTGCCCCAGTTTTGTCCTACTTCAGAATCTAAAGTCAATTTATTATCATTTGATGATTTTAAAAGCAATTCTAAAGTTCCCATTGTACCGGCGCATAAAAATAGTTTTTTACAAACAATTTTCTTTTTTGCAACGGTTTCACCCAGGGTATTTGTCTGAATCACTTCTAATACATAGGTATTATCTGAACCTTTTGCTATACTTTCAACTTTATGCAGATCATGAATATGAACTTTACCTGTTTCCTGAGCTTTTTTAAGATAGGTTTTGTCTAAAGATTTTTTACCGTAATTGTTTCCGTAAATCACTTCACCAGCCAAAGCCGAACGGGGAACTTTATTTTCATATTCATCTTCCATATATTTAAAATCATAAACATTGGGAACACGAACGGTTTTAAATCCTGCTTTATGAGCTTCTTGTTCGCCGACTTTATTGAATTTATAAAAACTGCAGTTTTCTAGAAAACTTTCATCAGCAGAATTTACTTCAAGCTCCTTCTCCGCCAAAGGGAAATATTTTTTATAAAACTCTTCAGTATTCAGTTCTGGAAATACTTCGCTGAAATAATCTTTCTTGGGCAAGACGGCCATTCCTCCGTTAACAAGAGATCCGCCTCCAACTCCTCTTCCCATCCATATTTTGATATTGCTAAAATCCCATCGATCAAGAGTTCCTGTATATTTTTTGGTATTGAAAATATTAAAAAATGGGGCAATCGTTTTAGTTCTCAGCCAAGCTGCAGATTTTCCGGGGCTAATCATAGGAGAAAATTTTTCACCAGACTTTTCCCAATTAAGACCCATTTCAAGAATTGTTACTTCATGTCCGGATTGTGCCAAACGCAAAGCAGCAACAGCTCCACCGTAACCGGAGCCAATAATAACATTGTCAATTTCTAAATTTTCTGTCTCAATTTTAGCTTCATTATTTTTTGCAAACAGAACTGATGGAAAGCTTGAGAAGTACAATGCTCCAATTCCTAAAAGTGAATGTCTGAGAAATTCTTTACGGTTCATAAAATGGTCTTTTGATTTATCATAATGTAAAAGGAAGTTAGTTGTATCTTCAGCCATTACTTCTTTTTGCAAAATCAAGACCACTCCGGGAAATTACTTATTTACACTTTATATTTTAGTATTTAAAGCATAAAAAACCGCTTTAGAAAATATCTAAAGCGGTTTATAATATGTAGCGATTATTGCTAATCAATAATTATTTTACTTCTTCATAAATAACACATACTGAAAAACAGATAGTTAATAATCAAAGGTACAAATAAGGTATAAATTTGCAAGTTCTCGCCGCAAAGATTTTTTCTTAAAAACTTAATCTTAATCAAAAAATATCTTATATATTTCTCTTGAAGATGATAGCTTATTTACAGAATATCAAAATATCACTTTATTTCATACGACAAGCTATGCTAAATATGTTTAAGGTCGTTTTCAGCTCTAGCTAATCCTCTCAAGAAAGTTTCATTCTTAGTTTTCAATTTTAGAATTTCACTCCACTTTTCCCAATAACTATTTGAAACATTTTGAGAAATCTTTTGACACACCTGATAAACTAGTTCTTCTTCAAAATGTATCCATTTTTCACTCATAATAATTTCTGTACGAGGGGAATTTAAATCCAAATCTCTGTTCCCAGTAATATCTAAAACTAATATTAATGGGAATGGCCAATTGATTTTAACTTGATTAGGTTTCATACTAAAATCTTCGGGAAATAGTGTCGATGGAATTTGTATTCCGTGCAGAGAAATACTGGATTTGGAGCGTGAAAAGATACTTGATGAATTGTTCTGTTTAATATCTCCGTTATCGTCGATCGTTATTGATTTAGAATTTTCTTTGATAGCATTCTCAGAAATAATCAAATTGCGTTCTAATGAATAAAACTGACCTTCAATCTCAACTTCACGAGAATTTATTTCTATATTTTCTACAGGAAAATTATCAACCTCTAAAATCGAAACAATAGCCGATCCTGTAAATCCTACATTTTTATTATCAAACGAAAGAGTGAATTTATTTATGTAATCATTATCTTTCCATGTATAGTCTTTTAGCGATTCTGCAGTTATAAGTTTAAAACTATTTTGATCTCTAATCTTCTTTTCTTTGGTTGTTTCAATATTAATTTTGAATGGCGGGTTTGGAACAACCTTTTCAACAGATTTTATAAATTCATCTTCAGTCATCTTATCCCAAGGATTTTTTGTTTTTCTTAGAATAAGTTTTGTTGTGGTTCCTGGAATTTCTCTAACACCAGTTCTAATCCAAAAAATACTGTCTTGACCTTCTACAGTTATATTTAGAGGCTCACTTGATTTATGTGGACCCAACGTTCGTTTAGTTTCGACAATTAATGTATCTGTCACCATAAAACATGATAAAATTCCAATACCAAACCTAGATGTAGCTGTAAACTCAGCATTAGATTCAGCTTTCAAATTATAGAAATCAGTCGATTTATAGAATGACGATCCTACTTTTGAATAGTAATTATCTATAATAAATTGATCCATTCCAGTCCCATTATCTATTACCTCCAATATATCCTCTCCACTTTCGCTGTAGTATTTAACAGTAATTTCAGGTTCGTATTTCGAATAACCCCATTTAACCTCTTGCGCATTTCTTAATAAACAGGCATCTATTGAATTCTGCAATAACTCACGTAAAGCTACTTCAGGACTTCCATACAATTTGGTTCCCATTAACAAATCAATAACCTGTTTTTTGCTAAGATTAAATTTTGTATCCTTGTACGTATACAATGGTCTGTTGTAAATATCTTTCTTTGTTTCAATTTTTTCTCTCGAAACTTGAAATGGAATTTTCATTTGAATTCCTCTAGAAATAACTGTATTAAATTCATTCAACACAGAAATAATATTATTGCAAAGACTAAGTTCATGATCTATTTGATCGCAGAATTCATGTATAGAAGCTTCGATTGCTGGGTGTGTACACTTTGCACTATATCTTATAATTCTAGGAGTAATATCCCAATTCTCAATTGCCCGATGTTTCTCCCACTCTTTGATGGATATTGGATTTCTTACGTACAGGTGAGAATATAAAACTGTAGGTGTCCTTTTACCGTCAAAATCCAAAATGTCAGAAATTCTTAGTGAAATACCGATTAAAGGTAAACATACAAAATTTCCATTTCCGCATGGATAATTTTTATCAAAATCTAATAATTTTAAAACATCTTCATTATGACTGTTACATATATTTGCTAATTCAACTGTTAAATCCGTTTCCCTATATTTAATCTGCTCATTCCAATGACTAGCAATTATGTTTCTTGCTCTTTCAGCATGTGTCTGTCTTATAAAATCTGTTAATAAATATGATTTTATCAAGGTAGCTTTCGAGTGATTCCCTTCCTCAATTAATTTGTTAATTTTCTCTTGATCGTCTGGTCTCGCATCAATAAACCTTTTAAAAGTTTCATAAGATTTTTTTTCTGTCTCATTAATTTTAGGAAGGCGATCCCAAACTTTTTTCCATGTAAGAATTTCTTTCTCATCCGGAGCCATACCTAAATCATGAAAAAATGCACTTAAAATTAAAAGCATTTTTTCAGGTATAGAAAGATTAGTAATGGTTTCTTGTGTGAGAATTCTCTCCATTAAATATAATACCCTAAAAAGGTGAATATCATCATGAAGAGTATACTCATCCATATGCCTAACAATAGTTTTAGCTCTATTTATTGAAAACTTTACCGCGTTTTCAACTAAAACAATTACATCGGAATCATTAGATTTTTTACAATCTTTTATTAAAGAAGTAAAAATGTAACTTTTTTCTAGACGAGGTAAATATTCGCTTTTCCAGTCGTCTAATATTTTATAATTCTCCTGATTATTTATATTTTCCATTTAGTAAATTAATTGTTAGACAATTATTGATGAATCTAGAACAATCTGCTGAATATTTTTTATTTCAGTCTTCATATTATACTTCTCAAACTTATACTTCATGTATCTGGAAGTAAAGTCATCATGAGTAGATAATAAAATTTGGTAGTCGGTAAAATCATTACGCACTAATTCAATGAATGTATGGATGTTTAAATCATCCATTGTTTGTACAGGATCATCGATTGACAAAAATTTAAAATGATCATTAGTGTTGTAAACTTTATTTAAGGATAAACAAAAAGCTAGCGACACAACTGCCATTTGCCCTGAACTTAGATGATATACTATATCATGATCAGAAGAATGTCCAGTCTTAAATCTGACATTATTACTTTGTCCTGTAGCATGAATCTCGATAAATATTCCAAAACCTTGTTGGTAGCTTTGTAAAATTTTACCAGAATAAACATAAAATGGCACTTTTATTCTTTCAATCATCTCAGCTTTGTGATCCTGAATAGTTTTGTGTATTTTATCATAGACGCGATTAATATGTGTTAACAAGCTTGATATTTTCTCTTCCCTTGATTGAAGAAAAGTGAGTCTTGTATTCGCTATTACGGCATAAGATCCCAACAAATAATTTAATTTTTCAAGGATCACTTCTTTTGTTACAATGGAGAAGTTCTCTCTATTAGCATCAAAATAATTTACATACAAATGTTTATCTTCTATTAATGATTCATTGTAAACTAAGTTTGATAATACATTCTGCTCAAGAAAGTTTTTAAGCAAAATCTGTTTTTCAATAATTTCAGATAATGTTGTAGGCTTTTGATTAAAGATTATTTCACTAAGCAAATCACTATCTATAACAGGATATCGTTCAGTAGTTTGTATTGTTGAATCTCTAAAATTTGGAAAGGCTCTAAAAATCGCTATAACAGTTTGCTCTGTTGTTTTGTTTGTTGACAAAAATAAATTGACTGAATCTAATATTTTTGAGTGGAATGTTTTCAATCCTTCTTCGAATTCACTCTTTTGTTGTAGTTTCTGAGTATTATATAATTCCAGCGAAGTAGTTTTTGCCATCACAGAAGCTTCTAATGATTCGAAAGAATCAAACACTGAGTCACATAGAGGACAGTTTTTATCTATGACATGATTGGTATGTTTTATCCTTTTAAAATCTTCAAAAATCTTATTCCGCTCAGAATTTATCTCAGATATAATTTTACCTATATCACCTAAATCATTGTCTATATCTTTAATACTATTTTCAAGAACAAGATAATCTAAATATTCTTGAGCATCTTGTAAAAACAAATCAAAATAATCCTTTGAAATAAAGACAGTATTTCTGGTTTCCAAAAATTCTTTGGCCTTTACTATTTTTAAATTAACGTTTTCTACAACTTGTATGAGATTTTCGTTATAAATATTTTTAATTAGTATGGCATTTAGTAGATTTTCACGAGAAATAACTTCAGTGTTTAGCCGGTTATATTTTAGTGATTTTTCATACTCATCTACTGAAAAATTATTTTTAAAAACCGACAGTTTTGAAAGTAAGTCTTGATAAGAATTAAGCTGCTCTTTAGCTGTATCCGAACTTCTGAAAGGAAACTCCGAATCAAAGTCAAAATCTTTTTCTGTAAATAGCTTTTTATATTCTCCCAGTTCCACATCAGGAAGAGAATTTTTAACTTGATTTATTTGTTCTTCAACATGTGAATGCTGTCTTGTTAGCGTATCACGTAACTCTAAAATTTTTCGCTTTTCCCCTTCTTCTTTTTCAATATTAAAAAGAAAGCCTAATGAAGCACCTTTATCATCTTCATTTTTACGCAAAAAATAAATACTATCTTCTTGTTGAATATAGTTAAATAGATAATATACTGATGACAAATCAACTTTAGAATCCATCCCGTAAATAATAGAATTAATTTCGGCCTGCTGAATAGTTGTAAGATCTGAAAAATTAGCTTCTTCGAAATGCGCGTGATCATTTGAATAAAATGTTGCAAAAATATTCACCGCATCCCCCGGTATAAAATCTCTGGCGTAGTTTTTCTTTGTTGGTGATTGATCGTCGTCGTAGAACTTTATAATGATATGATTCGTATCTGTCACTGAATCATAAAGCCATAATTTAAGAATAACATCCTCTCCATCTGTATTTTGAAAAAAAGGCTTATTCTTATTATTGTTCTTCTTTTGAACATTATCAAATAGATTTATTCTTTTGAATTCTCCGGTAAGACAAATTTCTATAACATCAAAAATGGTTGTTTTGCCAAATCCATTTGGACCTGAAAGAATATTAACTTGCGAATTCAGATCATTAAAATCAAAAACTGTTTTAGATTTTATTCCTTTAAAGTTTTGAAGAGAAATCTTTTTTAATTTTATCATGGGAAAAAGCTTAATAGATCATTGATAGCCGCTTCATCTTCTAATCTACTAAAATCTAGAAGTTTTATTTCTTCAGCCTTGTTAAGTAAAGTATTATAGAGAGTAGCATCCTCGGCAAGAACATCATCTAACTTCTGACTTAATAGAGAAAATCCTCCTCTCTGTTCTTCAAGATTTAAAAAAGGAAGTTTAATAAACAATTCCATCGCTACAACATACTCTGAGATTTCAGTGATACAACCTTTAGATGCAAATTCATTAAAAAGCTCCACACTACCTACTTTATCTCTTAATATAGGTATTATAGGGACATTAGTGATTTGGCTAATAGATTCATCTGTATATAATATTACATACTTTTTAAAGAAATACTCGTCCTCTTCAAACAAAAGAACTTGCTGTTGTAATTCGTCAATGGATTCTATCCTATCGCATTTAACAAGAACAATTAATGAAGAATTCTTTTCTATTGATATCTGTTCGCCCTCATTTACAACTTTTGTAAAACTATCCAAAACCTTTTTATATTGCTCATTTTCTGTAATAAGCTCACTGTTTTTAAAATTCTTAAAATCTGTTTCAGAAATATTGACTAAGAAAAAATATGACTTTTCTTCTCTCGTATAATACTCGACTGATTCACCTTCTAATACAGTATAGCCAGACTCATTTAAAATATTTTTAATTAACTCCTCCATCATTCAATCTTTTTAATGCATTTTCTTTGTTAATAAGTTTACTGTTAGTAAATGACATAAATTTTTTTTTCTCATCCATTTGTCGTTCAAGATCAGGAATATTATTTATACTTGGGTTTCTCTCAATAAGGTCAATTTCAATATTTCTATTGATTAGAGAATGATTTTCCCATAATAGATTTTGTGAATTCAGATTAGTCAATATATTTTTGACCACCGTAAGTTGATCTTCTTCTTCATCTATGATTGAAGTTAATGTAAACCTACTCGGTTCATGCTTTACTTGATATTTTACCGCGTTTTCCTCTAATGTTGGGTTTACATTCATAATCTGTAAAATCATCTTAAAAAAAACCTGTTTAAGTCCTGGACCATTATAGGATATTTGCGTCTGTTTCAAACGTTCGGGAGTTTCATTTAAATTTAATCTTTGGAGAAATAGTAAATAATCATCATCACCTAAAGCATTTATTTCTTTAATAATATTCTCTTCAAGAAATTCTACCCTTGATTTTTCTACATCGACTACCTTTAACATTTCAGCATATGTATCGTAGAATAATCGCCTACAATCAAAAATTTCCTTTTTCGCAAATATCTCCTTGCTTTTGATGAGATTATCAATTTCAGATAAACAGAACTTTATATCGAACAAATGCTTATGTTTTTTTTGATGCTCCGATCTAATCCTATGATCAAGTTCAAATGTTAGTCTATGGTAAACTTCGTTGACTACAGCTACATTTTCATTAAGAATATTATTTAATTCCGTTTTTATAAAAATTTCAATTTCCGTAGTTCCACAATGACTCTGTTTGGGTGTATATGCATATCTTAAAACATTATTATTGTTTGTCGTAGAAGAGGTATCCCAATCAGTTATTCCGACTGCTGTATGCAAAAATTTTTCATTCCCATCTTCAAAATCTTCATTTAATACAGAATTATATTTGCTTTTATTTTGGTTACCTTCAGAATAAAATGCTTTGACTTGATGCACTGTTTTATAGACACGAGTACCTCCCGGAATATCTTCGTAAATAGCAACATCTTCATGAGTTTCAAATTGAACAAAATGTGTATTAAGATTTATTCCTGATTCTTGCATTGTTCTAAGAGCAACCAAAAGCCCTACTTGACCTTGATGAGAATATCCACTCCAGCTTGCGGTAGCATTTCTATTACACATAGGTTTTCATATTTATTAGTTTAATTTTTAAAAGATTAAGATGTAAAAATTATACAACAAAATTACTCATAAGATAACTATTAATATTAAGGTTTTCCGTAATAACAAAAAAAGACATAGAAAACATTAGTATAAACAATATCATTATTTTAAAATAATCCAGCAGTTTTATTTTACAAAAACCGATAACTTTCATTATATAATCACTTAATTACAAGAGAAAATTTCTTCCAAATTCATTTTAGAACTTCATATATGGTTATTTTATTGATATTAGTTCTTTTATAATATCATTCTTAAACTTACTAAAGATCCTTTTATGATAATCTTTTTCTTGTAATTCTATCCCGAAAATCAAACGATACCGTTCTTCCTTTGAAATAGCTATATCGGGAAACATTTTTTCCAAAAGAATATTTAGATAATTTGTAGAATACTTATATCGTAAGTCTATCAGATCTTGCAATTCCTTATCTGAGTGTCCATTATATATCAATTCTAAGTTTAGTGCTTTGACAGTATCAATACCTTTAGTATGTAATAATGAATTGTTTTTAAATACAATTTGATTTTTATTAGTATCCAAAGCCAAATAACTAAATGAATAAGTAGATGCAATATTCTCATCAATATATGGATGTAAATGATTCAATAAGTTTAGATTATCACTACTTTTTATTGTATTACAAGTTGCACATGATGGAACCAAATTATAAAAAGAAAGTGCCAATAAAGGAAAATCCTTTTTAGGAAACCAGTGGTCAAATTGAGGAACCATACCTTTTCCTTTTTTTTCATAAATAAAGATGTACTCTCTATTGCAATAATTACAAGTATGCTGATTCAAAAGATTGGCTAATGCATAATTTTTCCTTTCGTGTAAAAACCAATCTTCGTAACCAGAATCAACAAACATTTTTTTACATTGTTCCTTAAAATCATCTAAAGATTTCCCAAAATTATCTACATAAAGAGTAGATTTTTCAGTCCAAATTTCAAATAGCCTACTAGGTTTTGCCCGGATTATTTCTTTAATATCATTTACAGAAAATAATCTGTAAAAGTCTAGATCTAAGCCTCTTCTTATTGTTTGTAGTGAGTTGCAGAAGTTGCATGACCTCAATCCACAAGTATAACCATCTGGATTGGTTCTTAAATTATACCTTCCTTTAAGTTTAATACTAAGCCAACATATGGCATCTTTACTGTAAATATTTAAAGCATTGACCTGTTCCCCTAGATAATTCATTATTCGCCAATATTAATATTTAAACCTGAATTTCTCGCAATTTCCATTATTTGCCTCCTTGCTTCCCCTTTATCTATTTCATCGGGGAAAATTTGGTAATACATTTCATTCATTTTATATCTGAGTAAGGGTTCATCTACAAAATCAATGATTTGCTTGTGCTGCTCTTTTGGTGATTCAAGAACCCATTTATTCTCTTCAGCAATCTCGTTTAACTCCTGCCTCTTTTGTTCTAAGATAAGATCTTCAATCTGATCAAACAAATCAACGTCCTTCACTAATAATTTATATCTCAACCATAATATAGTTCGATCAATCTTCTCTTTTGCAAAATCTCCCATTAAACCGTCTGAGATAAAAAAGCTATCAGCTAAAAGATCATGAATATTTGCGCCAAATGTTTCTAGCTTCTGTTCACTAATAATAGTCTGTCCTCCGCTATTTTTATCTAAGAATACAACATTCTGTCGCGGAATATCAGATAGTGTTAGCGGATCGTGGGTTGTGAAAATAATCTGAATTTTCGATTGAACGCTTGAGAAATTAAAAAATAATGGAAGGCTTTTAACTATAGAATTGACAAATCTCTTCTTCCACTCTGGATGATATCCCAGATCGGCCTCATCTAAAAGTAATATATATTCATCATAAGCTTTGTCATCATCAATTTTTTGTACTAACTGGTAAAGAACAGAATAAAAATTGAGCAAAGCATTTTCTCCTGAACTAAGTTTTCGATCTGTTGCTTGTATCCCTAAAAAATTACTCACTTTTACTTTACGATGATAATAGTTTAACGCCAAGTGATTTAATATCTCTTTCTGCAGAGTTTTAATTTTCTCGAGATTTTCGTAGGTAGTACTGAAAGATTTATTAGATATAAAATCTTCATCCTCTATTTGATCAACTAAATCATAAATAAATTCAAGGAGTTCTAAAACTTGTGGGTTAAACACAACAATCGCTTCACTTGGTGACTGACCTTGTTGATATACCCTCGCATTATTTATAAAACTTCTCAGCAAGTCGATTGCGCTCTCACCGTTGTTAGTTTCAATAATCCCTTCATTGATATAATCGTTGGCATTCTGCATTATCAAAGCTATATTTGACAGAAAAGAAATAATCAAATTACGTTTAAAGATATATGCATTTATTTTATGTTGATTGATCACCCGATTGTTTGCTCTTATACGCACAGTATACCAATTATCTAATTCCGTTTCACACCTGTCGAGAATTTTTAATATTATATCACTAAATTCATAAGGTAAGTTATCCAATGAACTTTGAGATAATTCTTTTTTATTAGAACCACGTAAAATTACATTTCCAATTGCAAATTTTAAGCCTTCGAAAATTTCTGAAAATACAGGATGCTCTTCACGAATATTGGAAGATAAAAAATCCATTTGTCTATCAGTATTCAAATATTCTAAATCTTGTTTAGGATTCAATTTCCAACCATTTTCATTTGGTTCTTTCTCATCATCAATTATATCTTCTAAATCTCTTCTGAGAATATTGTCTAAAGAAATATTGCTGGGATCAACGTCAAAATTATAATCATCCCTATAATCTAGGTGTGGGCTGAAATATATGATATTACCTATAGAGTCATAACCTTGATTTACATCATAATTATCTTTTATATATTTTAAAACACTTGATTTTCCTGTTCCATTTTTACCAACAATGGCAGAAACCATATATATATTTTCTCCCCAAAAACCATTCTTAATGGTACCTAAGCTAAATTCGATTTCACGTTCCTCATTTCCGAACACGTATGAGATTTCATACGCTTTAAATGTAATTTCATCAATCATTGTTATTAGTTTTTAGTTTTATCAATTATAAATACTTGTCAATTATATATATTGGATTCTGCGCCTTGCTTTTGCGGTGCAATCGAAACAGATAAACTCAATCTTCTCCAAAAGTTAAGGAGAAAAACAACTATTGAACTTTACAGTTTCACCACATTGTCGTAAAACACTTGCTATCTGCAGGAATATCTACTTTAGTTTTTTAAATATTTCTTCTAATTTCTCAAATTTTAGTTTGTCAAATTCCTTGCTTGGAACTTGAATATTTCCAGTTTTAGTAAATAATAATGAGTAATCATTTGAACCAAATTTTTCTTTCATAATTTCGTCAACAGATTTCTTATTAATTGTTACTTTTTTTTTGAATTTATAATAATATTTGTTTTATCCTCTAAATCAATTGGAATAGAAGTGATGGTGATTTTGTCAGTTTGTGTTTGGGCAAATGTCTGAAATGCAACATAAACTATATCTCTTTTTACAATCTCATCAACAACTTTATCAATATCGCCTTTAACGATTGGTTTTGAAACTTGAATTTGGGGATTTTGTGGATTTCTGTCAAGTATTTTTAAAGTTCCCATTTCTTCATTAAAATCACCTGCTTGAGAAAGCATTTCTACTACCGTATCAAATTTCTGTAATTTATTTGATGTGATTTTTTCAGTTGACGATTTTTCTTCTTCTTTTTTAGTTTCATTTCCACAACTCTTTAATAATGTTAGGGCTAATAAACTTAATAAAATTTTTCTCATAATTTATAATTGATTGTCTAGCAAAATTTGCTGTGCCTCAATTCGACTGGTTCACGTTTAATCAAAATCAAGTTATTTGCTATGTTTTCTAAAAGCAGCAATGGTTTGATATACTCCATAACCTATGAAAATCTTAAAAAAGAAAAATATAAGTAACAAAACGCCGTGAGATTCATAGTTTTTGTAACTCCTCAAATCAAAAGAAAATGTAAATTTTAGCCATTCCCTTAACATCTCCTGAAAAGTCGCACTTGGTAGTTGTGAATTAAAACTTATCAAATAATTATAACCACTATTACTTAAAAATTTGTTGGTAATTAATAGTAATATGAATCCGTAAATACTCATTCTTAAAGTGAACCAAATACCTTTCAACCAATTATTTCCAAAATAATTAGACTTTTTATTTAAACTAAGTAATATTCTTTCAGAGAATTGAGTTGTATTGTCTTCTAACAAGAGTTCTTGTTCTAAAGCATTATATAATAAATAATCAATCTTATTTTCAGTTTTGGAAAGTTGATTCTTTATTATTCTAATTGTACTGATATCCAATAGTTTTTTCAATTCTATTTTAAAATTATTGAAGAATGCAATTTTATCAAAATGCACGCTTCTCAACTTAATAATACTTACTGATGTTGAATTAAATGAAGTTATATCTTTAAAGAACGTACCACTTATTGCAATTTGATAAAATTTACTATCATCAAAATATGCACTCCTATCAAAAATACATTCATTAAATGTTATTGAGCTTAATGGTTTTTCCGGCACATGTTCTAAGCGAAATATATCTTTAAATGTAATTTGTTCAAATTTTAACTCAGCACCGTAAGTGGAGTTCTTGCCAATAAATTCATTGAATGATGATTTTTTAACAATAGAAGATTCTTTTAGGATATTTTTCCAGAATTGGAAATATGATATACAATTCAATTGTTCAAAATATAATTTCTTAATATTATTACCATTCATCATTACCTTATTAAATGAGCAATTATTTATATGAAATTCATCGATATTATTTAATCTGAAATCGAGATTAGGTGCCAAATCACCTAAGTCATGAAGTACCAATGATTTGATTGTATTATGTTTATTTGGACTTCCAGTAATAGAAATTGATTTTATCTCCGATGTTGTAATATGAAAACTTTTAGATGTAATCTCAACGTTCCTAAATTCAACTGTATGTAACTGGCAGTCTTTTATATACAAATCATTTGATACAGAACAGTCTATAAACTGAAGTGATTGATACTCGTTGTCATTTTTTTGATTTATATAAAAATCAATTCTCTCACCCGTAAACATGCAGTTGTTAAAATAAAAAGACTGCAATCTCAGATCAAAACTGAGTGATTCTTCAAGATCTATATGCAGATTTTCAATCCTTAACGTTTCAGGCTCAAAATTCTCAAGTAGAGATTTAAATTCTTTATAATTGATTAACTTCATTACTTTTTTAGATTTCAAATTACCTTTGGACTTACTTATCGGCTTTTAAGATCGACTACTATTTGAATTTTTCGATATTTTCTGATTTTGAAACAGTTTGAGCTTTTCCTTTGACCATAGTTTCTGTAATGTAGATCAATTGTCCTTTTTTGTGTGTAAAATAGTCCGACTGCAACAATCTAAAATACCCTTTTCTAAAATGCGGAATTTTTGAAATTTGATGTTTACTTTCCTCAAAAATAGCTTGAGACATTTTAAAAACCACATTATTGTCTGATCTATCTTCACCCCTTGGAAATAAAATTTTGGGAACACCTTCTTTTACACATTCAGGAAAACATTTCATATATGCAATTGTGTTGATAGCAAGTCTGAACATTTTTGACAGCGTAAGAGATTGTATATCCTGTTTTTTATTTAAGTGAGTGTAAAACTTGTCTGACAAAACACCATTTTTTTTGCCATGTGAAAAATATAACTCTAAAGTATTATTTTCGAACAAAGTCAGGGCAAAAGCATAACCGTTTTTTTCGTTGGGAATATGTAATCCGAAAGAATAATAAACGCAATTTGCGTTTCCATTTATTTTAGTGTAAGTAATTTGTTTCTGTTCTCCATTATCATAAAGATACTTCCTTATTCCGTCTATGTCCGACAGGTTGGTGTTCTCAAGAAAATCCTGTAGATATTTTTCTAGAAAGAATATATGTAGTAAATCTCCTTTAGAATCTTGTGCCCATAATTCTAAGCCAGTTATTAGCAAGTCTCGTTTTTCCAGGCTTTCATCTGGTAAAAGTGGAGAAAATAAAATATTGTGTCTTAATAATGCGAAGATAACATCATCTGAAAATTCAGGAGTAATTTTTTTTTGATTTTTGTAGAGTTCGTCCCAATAAAATCTTAGTGGGGAACTGTAGCCTATCTTTTTTCCTTTGTCCATCGTTTTTTGGAATTATTTTAACATGAAATTCAAGTATTTAAAAATCGTCTTTGAATTTTTTATAATTGTCATTATCTTTCCAATACGCAAAATATTCGGTAATCTTTTCGATTTCGAAATTTTTATTAGCTTTTAAATCTTCCCAATTCTTATTATAAATATCCTGACATAGCTTGTAGAAGCCATCGCCTTGTTCTTTATCTTTTCCTTTATGAATAATTAAAGCACTTAAAAGAGGTCTTTCTCTTTCATTCTCATGTAATGAAATATCTCCCAGCCAGTCCCCAATCAGTTTTCTATGTGATGGATCGTCAAAATTTAAATTTAGTTGAAGTTGATTATTTAGTTGTGAGTAACTCCAGGTTGTTTTAGATCTGGCTAAATCAATCAATTGTTTTCTTATCTCATGAATCATTGTAGTAGTTTTTATATTTTCTCTCAATACTAATTTGAGATTTAATTTTAATAATTATGATCTATATATTTCAAAAGATACATAAATGAGAAATCTATTTTCATAATATATTCATCTTCTCTAGAATACGTATTCAAAAATCTTTCGGAAAATCCCCATCCCCCATTTTCCTTTGCTTTTTTTAGGACATCACTTAGAGGGTAAAAGGTACTTCTATAACTTCCTGGCGTACGAATTGGAACATCAGAAATTAGAGCATCTTTTGTATCACAAATAATCCAGTATCCTTTACGTTCTCCAAATCTTTCAGCAGCATATGCTGATTTTGTAAAACTTGCAATGTACTCGTGCCTGGATTTCCTAGATATACTTCGTATTAGCACTGGTCTTCCTTTTGGATAGAAATTTTTTAAAACTGTATCCCAAACATCGTAATAAGCCTTAAACTTCTCACTACGGTCAGTTAGTATCCAATTACAAATGAAAGTAACAGTTTCTGCAGAAGGACTAGTATCCTTATCTAAGATGTCAATTAAATTTTGAGAAATATTATTTTTCTGAAACTCAGTTAATCTATAATAATCTTTCATCATATCATAAGATTTAATTTTTTTGATTCTCTTTTAGGGCAAAAATTTCTTTTAAATTTCCTTTAAAATCAGTATCACTAATTAATTCGAAACCAATAATATTCTTAGTTAAAATTCTAAGCACTCTTCCATTATTTCTATCAGCTATTACTAAAATTCCTGCTTTAATTGTATTAAAATTAACTTCAAAATATAAAGGGTATAAATCAAATGTGAATCCGCCGTCCATCCACAATTTGATTTTTAAATCTTTTTTTACAGAATATATGTCCTCGTCAGAACCTTCAAATATTGGGTGTGGTTCTAAAAAAAACTTTAAATCCTTAAGTAGTTGTTTTTTTTTCATTTAATAAATTTACGGTTTAGCTCAATAGTAGGACTTTTACATTATTCAATTAATGGAAGATTACAATATGTATCTAAGTACGTTTCACCAATAGATTCAGGAATTACATAGTCCATTTCAACTTCGTAATCCTCTAGTTTCGTATTATTGACATTTTTCCCCTCTTTATCGTAAACAGCTATTTGGATTAAACCTAGCTTTCTACTATCACAGTCTACTTTGTACAATATTAATTCGTAACCATCTACGACTTTTTTGCCTTGCCGTGTATGGTATTCAACATTTTTAGAAACCTTTTTAATCCATATTGTATTTTTTGTATGTAAAGCCATCGATGTTTTTTCTTCTGGTTCGAAAGAAGTAATAACGGGTAGCCAAGTCTTTTGAGAATACAAGAGATTAGTAATTAGAAATATGGCTAAAGCTATTATATGTTTAATGATTCTCACGGTTTATTAAATTTTATTTATATGATTATCTAATTCTAACAGTACTTGATCTTCAATTAATTTTTTTTGCTTTAAGCTTAGCAAAAGGTTTAATATATCCATCAAATATTGGTGTAACTAATTGTCTTTATTTGATAAGTTTTAACTGTCTTGCAATATCTTGTGTAAATTTTGACATCGGTCTTTTGTGTATATCCTTAACCCCAGTATAATTTCCGACTAAAAGTCTTTCAGCCATTGGTATTTTGTTCGGATATAATTTTTTGAATGAATTTCTAAGAGATTTTAAGTAATTTTCATTGTAGATTACTGATTTAAGAACTAGTTCTTCAGCGAGATCTTTTTGTGTTGAATATATACCTTCAATATCAAAACTTTTATTAAAACCCTTATTTTGTATGTCATCAAATTTAATGATTAGTTTATTTTGCTCTCCATTTATTCGATATAGGACAATCGATCTTTTATCTAATCTAAATTTGAATGGTGAATCCATCAAATCATTCGAATTATCAGAATATACGTCAAAGTCTATGGCGGTTGCACTTTTTTTTCCATTACACGGACTACAAACTGGTAATAAATTAAAAAATGAAATACTAAAACAAGGATATTCAGATTTTGGTAAAAAATGGTCGACCTGAAACTTTGCAGATTTACCTCCATTAAATGATTGAACAGTGACTGCTAATTGTGAGTTACAATAAACACAAGCTTTTAAACCAGTATTCTCAAAGTAACCTGCATAGTAATGATCTCTTAACTTTGAGTACCCTATTCTAACAAGCAGTTCATTTTTAAATTCCTTATGATCTTTTGCTAGACTCTCTCCAGTGATTATAGCATCAAAATCCCTTTGTAAATTCTTGAGTTCTGCAGGTTCAGCCTTAACGATAGATTCAAATTTGTTTATTAAATTATCTAAATAACTAATTTCTGTTTGTTGTAAGACAATTACAGTACGTGGTTTATTTTTACCACCAAATCTATCTGGTGTCTTTCTAAAATCTATGACAGATTGTTTTGCTACTTTGATTAATAAATCAATCTCAGTAGAATTTACCTTTAAAATTTCAGAAATAATATTTTTATTAATTGTTATCAAAACTTTTTCTTTTTTTTAATTCTTGAAGTCTTTCTATTTCGTCATCAATTTTCTTTTCATTATAAAACTTACTTAAGTAAAGTTCTCTTAAATCATATTTTAATAATGGTTCACCTATAATTTGAATAAATTCATCGGCTAGAATATCACTCCACTCTAATTCAGGTTTTTGATTATCATCATCACTTTTTTTCTTCTTGTCATATGTCAAATATTTAAGTAAGTCTTTAATTTTCTCTTTGGCATATTCCCCCATAAATCCATTCTCAAGAAAAAAATCATTTGCTAATAAATCATGGACGTTAGCAGCATAAGTTTCTTCATCTACATTATTATTTTTAATTTCACCTTTATCAAGTTTTAAAATATTGGCTGCCGGGATATCTGAAAGTATAAAAGGAGAATGAGTTAAAAATATAATATTATAATTGTAATTGTTACCTTGTAAGTAATTGAGTGATTTGATTAATTCATTTAGAAATATTCGTTGGAATTCTGGGTGAAAATACAGCTCAATTTCATCTAATACTATATTAAAATTCTTATATGAAATACCATCCTCTACTTCCATATCATATATTGAATCAAGATTAATTAGATGGTATATAATAGAGTTAATACTGTAAATCATTTGTTTCTCACCAGAACTTAAATCTTTAAAAAAACCTTCTTTTTTAAAATTAAAATCAATTTCAAAAAAAGATGGTGGTAAATAATTAATTAAATTATGTCTTTTATAACTGTCCTTATTATTTCTTTCAAAATCACTGTCGCTAGGGTTATCTAAATACCATTGTTTATTACGACTTAGTTCAGCATTTAAAAGAGCTTTCCTTTTCTGATTAACTTTATCAGCTATTCCGGTTTTTGAAGAAGTTGCAAGTTGATATGTTATACTATTTTGATCTTTTAGATTATATAAATCATAAACAATAAAATTAAGAGCTTGTCTAATTTTAAAGGTACTGTGTGTAAAATCATTAGCTAAACTTTTAAAGTAGCTTATAACAGTTTCTTCCTTTGCATTGATCCTAAATACTCGATTTCTATAATTAATAAATTGGGGGTATTTCTTAAGAACCTCTTCTACTTTTTTTAAAATATATTCTTTGCAAATCTTTTTAATTTTACTATTGGAAAAGGAAATGTCAGATAAGTTTATATCTGGAAAAAACGCTTTTACAAGCAATCTGAAATAATCATGTTTATTTTTCTTTTTCTTAGAAAATTCTAAAAAAACAGATTTTTCGTCAATATATAATATATCAAGAGCCGTTTGGTCTGGTTTCAAATTATCTTCATCGACAATCGTAAATTTTTCAAAATCTAATTTTAGGATTATTTCACTTACCACTTTATTATTAACCAAACTTCTTAGACTTTCTTCCTCACTTTGCTTTTCTTCCAACTCCTTAAAAACATTATTTAACAATCTAGCCTTGGATAAATATGTTAATCTATTCATATCAATATTGCCCTCAGTTCTCATCGGATTCAAAACTATGGGAGTTTGATATCCATCATTTTTATGAAAGATAGACTTTAACCAAATCCCAGATTCATTTGTATTTAAACCATATAATGAGTAGTTTGCTACAATTGAATAAAAGAATGAATTACTTAAAAAATTGTTTCTCTCTGCTTCTGAATTTAATATTTCTGACTTATCCTCAATAATGAATAAATTCTCATTGGGATTTGGAGTAGGTGTTTTTTTAAAAGAGACACTGAAAAAGCTTTTATTTTCCTTAATAACTCCGTATACTTTATCATCAACCAAATAATAAATCTCACAGTTAAAAGATTTAAAATTTGCCAATTCACTGTCTAAACGGTTCTGATTTTTCGTAGAAAGTTCGTGTGATTCCTTAAATTTATCTATATTTATTAAATCTAGATGTTCTGATAAGCAAAAAACAAATAGATTGAAAAGCTCTACGATGGTACTTTTTCCACTTCCATTTCTTCCAACAACTGCCGAAACGCTAATATTAGTTCCGTAAAGACTTGCTGGAACCTTTGATATATGATTAATTTGTACTACATCATTATCGTTTTCATCAGTATAAAAATTGAAATCATTATAAAATTTGTAAAAAATATCTTTTTGTAAGTTCTTTAAAAATTCTACATTACAATTATCTGTTGGTCTAATTGCTAATAATTTAAATTTACTCATAATGTAATAGTTTTAATTTTTTCCTTCAAATTCTCCAACTCGTGGCCTTTTATATTATTAATATTTAGAACTGCTTGATCAAAACAATATTTATAGATGGTTATATTCTTTGATAGGTTATTATTGATCTGACTAAAAAAAGCTGAGGGGGATCAGGGACTGCATATAAAATAACTTTTGTTTTAATTTTTTTTAAATTCAAGCAATTTTCCAAAGATAATTATTCCAATCATCAACAAATTGCGTGATACCGTAAATTGCAAAAAAAATTTAAATAATTTTCTCCCAATTTATATTTATTGCAGTAATCGAAATGCTTCCTTTAAGAATGAAGATTTAGCTATTTCTTTATTTTTAAGAAAAAATAAAAATAAAGAAAATTGAAAATTAAAAACTCAGTGTTTTTACCTAATTTAAGATAGTTATGTCGCACCTTTCTAAAAACAAAAAATACCAACTCTCGTCGGTATTTTCTATTTATTTATTTTCTTGACCTCGTATTTCTTATCTCTAATCGGTTCGTTGTTTGGGGACTTTCCGATGGTGTGGCAATCGAAGCCCAAATCTTCAATTTTGTACAAAAGTTCAATTTAAGAACTGCTGTTAAACTTTGCAGCTTAGCCTTACTATCATTTAACTAATTTATAACGTCAATAACTGTAGCCTATTTTTTTTCCTCTTTCCATCTTTTGTCCAATAATAGTTTTTTGAGATTTAGAACGAGATATTTGGTAGTATATATCAAGTGCAGAAATTTTTATCACTTAAATTGACCGAACCACTTTCAAATATTTTTTAAAAGCTTCAAAATCTGTTTTATGATAATATTTCGACGCAGTTTCTTCATTTGCAATTAGTGGTACTACCATCCTCCTCTTCAAAATGCTGCTTAATTGTGGCTTCATCCTCCAATATCTCCCTTACCATTAAATTTTCACTTATTAGCTTTCTAAACCTTTGTTGAGCTGCCAAATATTCCTCAATAAGTTTGTAAGGATTTGGAAATAAAACTATTAAATCTTCTTTTCTCTTTAAATTTGCATATAATTCAGAATTCATCTTGTCGCCTTTATAATATTTCTCAACAAAATCGGTATTGACAATTACTTTATGCGAATTAATTTCACCTTGTTCATCGTCATCATATCTCCAAGATGGATGATGCACCAAAAGAAAAGATTTTGGATGCTTTAAAAAATTTGCCCATCGTTTTATTTTATATAAAGCTCTAAAATTCTTAAGCAAGTATGGTTCTGGAATCTTTACTATGCTCATATATTCAAAGAAGCATTCTACTTGTAAATAAAGGAGCATAATGAAAATTGAATAGGTTGTATAAATATCATCAAAAAATTTAAACGAATACAAAAAGTTTATTATTCTTTCATTTGTACTGTTCAAATTACATGCAACACAATTGTGACCATCATTAAAATTTTTATGGATTTCGCAAAAAAATGAATCTTCATCAATTGCCTTCTTATGAAATTGTAAATAACGTATTAGAACTTTTTCAAAATCATCTTTTAGTTTTGAATCTGATCCTAAATTTTCGTAAACTTCATTTACGATTGATTCGATATCTTCGATTTTCATACGGGTTTCAATTAGGAGCTTGCAAATATTTCTTAAATTTACTCATTGCGCTGATCTAAAGATAAACAATGCGTTAGTATTTTCACCTATACACATCTATATCAATTTTAATTTTGTTTGCCAAAATATACTTTATATTATTGAATCTACTTGACTCTAAAAGTTCAATATAATATATTACTATAGCATCCTTTTCTCCCCACTCGTTCAGTACCAATGCTATTTTTACTAATCGTTCCTCAATATATGCCTGATCTCCATTTTCAAGTGGGTAATCTTTGTATTGGGTTAAAATAGCTACTAAACTTATTCTATGGTCTTTAAATTCACTTCTTTCTTTGTATTCAGTAATAAGAAAACTGAGAGCATCGAGACTTGCTTCAATAACAGGCATTTTTTGAAGCAGTATTTTATTTACTAAAATATCAACATAAATTTTAGAGGAAGACCAATCTTGAAAATCATAAATTCCGGAAACAATCTCGTCCAACGCCCGCAAAACTTTATTTTGCTCCCCACTAATCAAACCTTTAAGCGGATGGTCAAATTGTCTCTCCCTGTTCAATGCCGAAGTAACATTTTCCAGAATATTTTCATAATCACCAATGTTGCAAAGAATTTCAGAATTATCTTTTAAAAATGCCAACATCTCTTCCAGTATGTCATTGAAAAATTCCCTATCGGAGTGTTTTGCCTGAAATTCATTTATTTTTTTTAATACTTTTAACAAAACATTGTAGATGGTCAGCACCTCTTCTGTTTCCCAATTGATTCCAGGATATTTTTCCGTTATCCTCAGAAAATGTAATTTGATAAAATCGCCTCGACTTACACCTCCATTTTTTGTAAATCCAGCGTCCCATAGGGATTCGCTTTGTAGGATAGCATCCTTTATTCTGCATAGTATGATGTTATCACCCTTTATAAAATACAGTACAACACGCCAAAATCTTACATTTCTGACCTTTTCGAAATTAAGAGACTTTAGTTCTTCATAAATTAGCACCTTATCTTGTGGTAATAATAAAACTTCTATATTACCAAGTAAAAATAAATTTTGTGGTAGCTCTCTTAATGCGTGAATCACTTGGAACAACTCATTTTCTATTAAAGATCTGATTAATGAGTCGTTAATTTTAACTGATGGATTTGATGCCAGTTTATAGAGATATTGAACAATTCCGTCAAAACCATTTTGACTTTGGTACAGATTCAAACAATCAATAATAACTTTTCCAATACTTGATGGTTTCTGAATCAATGGTAATGCTTTATTAACATACTCATCCCAAACACTTTTTCGGTTTGATCGCTCATTAACTTTAGTTAAATTTTCGCCCCACACCACAATAAAAAATGCCTGCCATCTTTCAGGATGAACTATGTTAATCAACTCACTAAGAAAGACAATAATGTTTTCTTTGTATCGATAAGGAGTTTTTTTATTTAAGTAGGCATCTTGCAAGTAATCACTAACTTTCTGGTAAATTTTTAAATCATAGGAACACATTGTAAAATCTTGTGCCATACGTCTGGTAAACTTACTGTCATCATATTGCAGGACACTTTGAATAACTGGCAGCCATCTGTATTTCAATGTGTTTACCATTGCCTGATAAACTTTTTGAGTCGAGCTAAAGCCAGATTCATAGGTTGAAAACGGATATCCGCTATCCAACATAAGCCCAACCAGCTGCATACTTTGGAGATCTTTATTTGTATTTGAAAATGACATTCTTCTAGTTACTGTATGTTTTCCTTCACCATATGGTAAGATTTTATCTGGTTTTTCTTTTATTTCATTTATTAGATAATCCGAGCTATTTTGAATAGTATGTAATCCGGACTCCTTAAGATATTTGTAGCGTTCGTTATTTTGGGAGTCAAGCTGAAAGTAGGAATACTCAAGATACCTATGCAATTCAAGTTCATACAAATGTTCTTGAATAATATTCGCTCCATTTTGAAAAAGCAGCTTCGTTGCTTTGCTTGTATCAAGATGGCTGAGTAAACCTGCCTTTTTTACGATCCAATAATCAACGGCCTCCCATTTTGAAAGATATACTTCTAGCTTGTCAAACTTTAATCTCAGAAGGAAATTAAGTGCCATTAGATATTGCCTTTCTTGGGCAATATTTTTGTCCTCGATATATGAAAGCTCCTTTTCTATCTTTTTTAGCTTTCGTTCATCATCATACCAAATTGCATCTTTGAGATTTAAAAGTAAAAATTCACCATATAAGGTTGGAGAAATATCCTTTGCCAAGTTTTCTAACTTTTTTAAAATTTTTGGGTTATCATCATAGAATATGGATTGGGGATATAATTGTACTTGCAAAAAGAAGCTTACTGCTTTAAGATAAATTTTTAATTTCTCCGGATCATTTTCTACAAGAGGCAAGTATACTTCTGTTTGATATAAAAAAAGTTGTCGTTTAAAGTCATAGGGAAAAGCTACTGATGGGAAACGGTTGTATCTTTTCAGGTCTTCGATTGGTGAAAGTCCATTAATAATATTGTCAATATTATCGTTCGTTACGATAGTTCCTAAATGAGGCAAGGATTCGCATAACTGATTAAACTTTGTACGGTGAGACACCTCTAGGGCAAGCTCAGGGCTAGGTGTAAACGTCTCACTTTGCAAATAATCAAAAAGAAGATTTAATACTCCTTTACGGGAAGTACGATCAATTAATTTTTTCCTTGTCTCCTTTTCTAGAAAATCTATACAAACATCTTCCAGTAAAGGAATATTTGCAATTTTCTGATTCTGATAAAAAGTTGATCTGCCGTAATCAGGCTCATCTTTTAAGGGAAACCTCGATGGTGATACGAGGTAGATTTTCTCCTCGAAATCAGTTTTATTTTTTTCTTTGTCTTTAAACAATACATCCCTTACCCATCCTATCCACGCCAAAAAATTCGGATCTACCCCCGAGAATCCTACTAGGCAGAAAGACTCCTGAAGTAAGGAGATTCGCATTAATTGAGTAAAAGCTTCGTGTTTAGTTGGATAACTATCGAAATCGTCCTGCGTGATTACGTATTGTTTTCTTGCATCGTCATCAAAACCAAACGTATTGTTTTCCTCGGTTCGTCTTGATCCATGCAATTTAATAACATTCCTTGTTCTTTTTAATGCTAGTTGTGATGACCGGATGACCACCGACGGACAGGATTTCAATAGGGATCTAAGTCTGCTGAGTTCTTTCTCTTGTTGTAATATTTGTCGTGCTAAAAATTCTATTTCAGATTCAAGTTTGGTAACCTCTAATTTAGCAGATGCTTGCATACTGTTTTCTTCTGGTTCTATAACTACCGCCGAGCTTACATTACTCTCAAGCACAGTATCCGAAGCTCTCAGTATCGATTTGTCAGAATACTCTTTAATGGAATTTTTATTTAATTGCTTCTCTAATTCATCGCGTCTTTTATTATTTAAAATAATTTTTTCCTCCAGCTCATTAAGCGTATTTTCCAATACGCCAATTTGTAGCGAAATCTCCTTTTCTACATTTTCATCTATACATTTTTCTAGTAAATTATCGTAATTTGTGGTATAAATATTATTCCATGGCAGATTAACCAGTTTTCGATGTGCTGATAGATCATCATCACTCAACAACAAATCTTCTATATTTTCTCCGACAAAATGCCTTAAATACTTTTTATTTTCCTTACTAACGATATAAGGTGTTCTAAGTTCAATATAAGTGTCTATTGATTCTCTAAATCCATGAGAATCCATATATTTTGACGCTACTTTTAAAGGTCCTGTTTCGTCGATATATACATTTATTTTATTCTCTAAAAACTTTTTACGATTTGGTCTTTTAGAGACGGGTCTTATTTGCTTATATTCGGCCTCAAATTTTTTCCCATGCATATGAAGCACCATGTCTGCTAATAATTGCCACCATGATGGATAAAGATCATTGTTTACATTTTTACTGAACCCAGCTCCAACCATTACAGACATTTCCTGAGATTTAAGCTTTGCTTTCATTCTTTTCAGAAACTCAATAAGCTGATTTTCTTTAGCCATTAATTTAATTTTTGAATTTGTACGTTGTAGTTTTATCCATTTGTATAAAATTGTGTTAATTAATACTTGTATATCTGCTATTAAAAATTATATAATTGGATATACAAATTTGCATCAAGTTAAAGTTAAGAATAAAACCTTTTTGCTTAATTGAGTTGGGAAATCTTCCAACATCTATATAGAATCAATATAGTTTTTAATATGGATATTGTTTCTAATGTCTGAAATATATCTTGAAGGATTATTTAATCTAATAATAATCAATTCATAAATGTAATAATAAGAAATATTTAGTGTTTACGACAATCCGTATTTATACCGAATATTCATTGCAAATTTTATTTTTTTATTCCCATTTTCTTTATTTCTTCGTCCGTATGATGATCCAGAATTTTAGTATATCGGTAAAAAGCTGCTCTTTTAATCCAAATGGCCTATAAATTTCTTCCGGACGTTTACTGACATCTTTATAAATAGTACGCAAGATTATCAGTTTCGAAATTGTGTCTTTCGTATATCCCTTTGGTCTACCTCCGGTTTGTCCTCTTGTTCTTGCAGAATGCAAACGTGCATTGGTTCTTTCTCTTATCAATTCCCTTTCATATTTGGCTAAAGATGCCATTAAATTTAAAAATAGACGACCATCAATTGTTGAAGTATCTACACCATCCACAATACCTTTTATAATTACTCCTTTTTCATTTAGACTTAAAACTAAATCAATTATATGTTTTAAGCTTCTTCCCAATCTGTCCAATCATCGTAGATAAAGTTCATCACCTTCTCTGAACTGCTCTATCATTTTATCAAGTTCCGGACGATTTTTTGTTGTAACGGAAATTTTCTCTTGATAAATTTTTTCACATCCTACTTTTTCTAAAGCTTCAACTTGGAAATTTAGATTTTGTTCTCTGCTTGAAAACCATGCTTATCCAATTTTTATATCCTATTACATTGTTTAATTATACAAGATTATGGGAAAATTATATAGATAAATAAACTTTTAAAAATCACATTTTTTAAATCTCAAAAATACTATCATCACATACTTGGATAAGTTCTTCTACAAATACAAAATCCCATCTTTTGCTGGGATATACTTAATCATCAATTTTATATTTGGAAATGTCTAAATCAAAATCACATAATTCTTTTGGATGTATGTTCAGCGCTATAGCAAACTTTGAGATTGTTTTCAAGGTTAGATTAATTTTACCTGACTCATATTTACTTATATCTGCGCTATTAATTCCTGTCATTAATCCTAAGGTTTCCTGAGTTAATGCTTTTTCTTTTCGTATTACCTTAATTCTTTTTCCAATACCAATTGTGAAATCCTGTAAAATGTCCATCGTAGCTTTGTTTAAAGCAAAATGCAAAAAACTCATAAAAATTCTATTGGGATATATCCCAAGTATTGAATATTTTGTTATATTTGTACCACAAGTTACAAGGGTGTAACTTTGCGATAGTTCACAAAAAATATAGAAGCTATTGCTTAGATTCTCGACTAGAAAACTGGCACTTTTCAAAAAGCGACGAGTTGATAAGTAAATGTGCCCACGACTTCGGCGTGGGCTCACTTATCGTTGCTTGGTATGCCAGTACCACTAGTCGGTAAGTTGAGTTCCACGCTTTTTCTTTTGTGTTAAAATAAAAGAAATGAGGGTTTAAATGTAAGTAGAATTCTTCTTTAGATATAAGCAGTTCCTTCCAGCAATAATTTTGCTAATACACACTGCTTATGAAAAGAACAAACACTTTGCCTCGAAAGTTAACCGATTTTCAGCTTTACAAACTACTGAAAGAAGGTAATCCCATTGCTCTCAATCATATTCATTTGCGCTACAAAAGGCTTCTTTTCTGGCTCGGAAAACAAAAGCTTGATGATGATTTTGTTGTAGAAACTCTTGTTCAGGATGTTTTTCTAAAACTATGGGTAAATCGTGATTCTATTGAAACTCCTAATCATATTCTAGGTTTCTTACGGTTTGTTATGAAAAGAGATTGTATTTCCTATTTCAATGCTCCTAAAAACAAATTTACCCGTTTAATGGCTTCCCTCGAAAGTTTTGAAAACTATCAGGATTATCTTGCAGGTTACGATCCACTGCATGATAAAGAAATTCTTCTCAGTCAGGAATCTGATCAAAAACATTTTGATGAAGTTAAAAATGTTTTAAATGTACTGGATTCCAAAAGAAAACATCTCATTGAACTTTGCCTTGAATATGGCTTTCAGTATAAACCTATTGCAGAAGCAATGGGAAGCAGTGTGACAAGTATCAGCAATGAGGTAACTAAAGCAATAGATGATCTTAAAAAAATTCTTAACAGAACTTCTTTTGAACCACCACAAAAAAAAGCATTCAATAATCAAGAGAAGTCCGAAAAGCTCAGCAGTCAACAGCTAGAAATAATGAAAAGAAGATGCGAACAAAAGTCTTCATTTGCAGTTATTGCCAAAGAACTCAAATTACCTGAGAAAGATGTGCATCGGGAATTTCTGTATGCCTATCAATATCTACAAAATCAAAACACTTCCGAAATATCTCTGTGAAATGGAAAAACCGACAATTATTCTTACCAGAAAAATTCAGTTGCTGATCGATGTTCCTGCAGACGAAAAAAAAGAGATGTGGGAAAAACTCTACCGCTATCAGAACCGTTGTTTCCGTGCAGCTAATTTCATTGTTTCCCATTTGTATGTACAGGAAATGATCAAGGATTTCTTTTATCTCACAGAAGAAGTCCAATACAAGCTGGCTGATGCAAACAAAGATGAAAAGGGAATATTTACCCGTTCCAAAACAAATACAACTGCACGAATGGTCTTTGACCGTTTCAAAGGAGAGATCCCGACTGATATTCTGGGAAGTCTGAACAATACGATTCAATCAACCTTTTCCAAAAACAAAGCCGACTATTGGCAAGGAACAAAATCATTGAGAAACTTTAAAAGAGATATTCCAATTCCGCTTCCTGTTAAATGCATCAGCAAAATGAGATTTGACTCTGAACAGAAAGCGTTTTGCTTCAATATGTTTGCTATTCCGGTTAAAACGTATTTAGGAAAAGACTTCTCTGATAAGCGTCTGATCATGGAACGCCTTTTAAAAGATGAAATAAAACTTTGCACATCTCAGATCCAGCTGAAAGACGGAAAAATCTATTGGCTTGCAGTATTTGAATTTGAAAAAGAAGAGCACCTTTTAAAACCCGAGATCATTGCAGAAGCTTCGTTGTCTTTGGAGCATCCTATTGTTGTAAAAGCCAATAATGTGCGAATCAGTATTGGCTCTAAAGAAGAGTTTTTGTATCGCAGACTTGCAATACAGGCAAGTCAGAAAAGGATTCAGTCGGGCATTACTTACGCTCGTTCCGGAAACGGAACAAAACGAAAACAAAAGGCATTATACAGAACGGAAAATTTTGAAAGCAAGTATGTAAGTAATCGGCTTCATCTGTACAGCAGGAAGCTTATCAATTTCTGCATCCAGCAACAGGCGGGCACCCTTATTCTTAAAAATCAGGAAGACAAAATAGGAATTGCAAAAGAACAGGAATTTGTGCTTCGCAACTGGAGCTACTATGACTTACAGACTAAAATAAAATACAAAGCAGAAAAAGCCGGAATCGAATTGATCATCGGATAGTTAAAAATATGAGGGTGCTTGTAAACCCGCAGGGTGAGGTCTTGAACACTCACTAAATACATACTAAATGTATATACAACGGCGTGGGCTCTTTTTTTTACTTAAAAACGAATCGTTAATTATGATTTAATTTGTAATTAACGTTCAAAGATTGCATCAATATCATCTTCACCTGAGCCGCCTGAAGAATAGCTGCCATGACTGTCTTCATCATATTCAGATTCATAATAACTTTCCAGATATCTGGTGGCCTTTGAATCAATATCTATACTTGAAATAATTCTAGATGTATCAAATGAAATTCTGTTCAGCACATTTTCGTTAAAGCCATCTAAAATAGAATCAAGATTCTCTCTGATTTCATCTTCAATACCATGTATATCAATATCTATTTCAGGATGACCTTGGTAATGGTCGAAAGTTTGACTAATATGTTTGCCATAATCAATATCCAAATCGTTATCATCAACAAAGCTTCTTAAATATCTTTCAATCAAGATAATAATTTGCATTAAAATATGTTCATCTTCAATTTTGTATTCATCGACAAAATCTAGTAATTTTTTCAAAGTATCTTCATCGGATACATCGTCTATGAAACTGTATAAAAATGCGAAATTTTTATATTCAATTTTTGGCTCAAAATCTGTTAAAATTATCAATAATTCCCACAATCGATTTCCACTAGGATTATTAGTGTTTACTAACTTGTTTAAAAAGAGCTCTACCTTTTTATTTATTTTTTCATCGTAAGAATATAGATAGCACAATGAAATTAAAAAATCCCAATTTTTCTCGTCCATTTTATGTTGAAAGAAATAATCAAATAAATTTTCAAAGATTCTGTTACCATATGATTTATTAATCTTATTAGAAATTAAGAGAGCATGTAAATAATCTATTGAAACTATATTATCTAATGCTTTTAAAATATTACAAATCAGATCAATTTCATTTGAGTATGAGTTTAGTACGAAATCGGCAATTGATGGGTTGAATAAAATATATTCATATTTATTTTCTTCTATTTGATTTCTATTTAATAGCGATTTTGTCGCTAATTTTCGTACACCTTCAAAACTTTTGTCAGAACTATCACCCATATTTACTGTGTGAATTTTTAAAAAAGTAGTATAAGAATTTCTTAAATTATCCTCAGCTATTTTTCCATTATTAAAAACAGTTAAATATGTAAGAGCTCTCATACAGTCATCAGTTTGATTTTGAAAATAATTTTCCCATATGATCTCAGGCTCATTTAGACTTTTGAGAATATATGACCAATAGTTTTCAGGCTTTAAATTTCCAACTAGAGAAGAGTCTGTAATAAACTCTATTATTCGTGGATTAAAATTTCTGTGCTTTATTATTTCCTTGTATCTCTTATCTACGTAGATAATATCAATAAATTGTTCGTGTAAATTTGAATGATATATATGATTGTAAAGGATCTTTGCTTTATCTATATTAGTTAAATTTTCAATTGTTAATAGAAACTCATTGTTGCGAATTTTTAAGTTTTGATAAATGTGACTTAAGCTGTATGCTTTATTTAAAATGTTTGTCCTTGATGTAAGAATAAACTTTTTGCTTTTATCTTTTTTTATTCTACTTATGAATTTGACAATGTGAGAATCTTTTTTATTGTTGATAGCGTCATACATATTACTACCTAAGAAATCGTCACAATAAAATAGGATTTTTTTTTGTTCATTTTCATGCAACAAACTTTCTGCTTCGCTGATATTTTCTTCTATATCGCAGAATTCGTAACCTTTTGCTGTATATAAAATCGCCAAATTATCAGCAAGTGTAGTTTTACCAATACCAGGTTCACCCGTAAGAATGATTACATTGTTTTCCTCCAGTATTTGTATTGCTTTATCATGATTTCCGGTTACAACATATTTATAGATATTTTCCTTAATATCACGTATGGTAGCTTGACTTCTGCCTTTTATGGCATTATTGAAAAGAATGTCTAATACTATTGTACTTGTAATCCATAATTTATAATTTCTTTCAACGATATCTTGATTTTCCTTTTTAGATAAAAAAGTATTTAAATCTTCCACTCCCCAAACATCTCCCTCTGTTAGAATATATGGTTGGAAAAGTTCCTTAATTTCTTGTTTATTTATTCTAGAAAGCTTTTTTGAAGTGACAAAAATATACCTACTAGGATTTAGTTTTTTTACTTTATCTAACTCTTCAGTTTTTAATTTTGAGATTAATTGAGGATAAGAAGTTTCAAAATAATGTTTGCACTGTATAATTCCTTCCTTTTTTTCTCCAATCCAAAATCTACCATCAACACCACGGTCTCGTCCGGACTTAAAAATTTCTACTCTATCATTTAGTTCTTTCTCAATGACAGAAGCAGCTAAAATTTCAAATTCTCGATCATTTAATTTTGAAAAGTCATATTCCATGTTACGCGTTCGTTTTATCCAAATTTAAGGAATAATAAATTTTCAATTATATAAAAAATAACAAAAAAAAAGATAGCATTTTTCAGAATTCCGTTGAAAGAAAAATGAGGGATTGGCGAGAGTTGGCATTCCGGAATTACTTCAGTAATATCTAAGAACTGATTGAGTACGATTAAACTCGTCTATCTGCTTTCATAACCATCTTTAAACCTTAAAAACTTTTCTGCATCCTTTGGATTTTTTTTCATCCATCTGTTCATCAGTTCGGTATTATATTTAAGTTGATCATAGTCATCCATTCTATAAATCGATTGACCGTTATTTTTAATTTCGTCCAGTATTCCCTGCCTGATTTCAGTTTTGCTTCGAAGGCTCTCGGTGTACCACTGCTTTGCAAAAACAACATTTCCAATTGTTGTTAAAACCGAAAGTAACAGAGCTCCAATTATTCCGAAAATAGCAGTCTTGAAGAATGTTGATTTTTTTTCCATATGCTCCAGCTGCCTGACTGATTTTTCTGAAAGGTGCGCCTCGATAGTCTTTGGAATTGCCAGAAGAAAGTCTTGTCTTTTTTGTTCTTCTGTTTCCAGTAGCCTATTTGAGTTTTCAAATGTTGAATTCAAATGAATCAAAGCTTCCTCTATCTTCTGATCCATATGTACAATATCTTCACGGGAATTCATGAGCATAATGTAATGTTCAATAGTGGCTTCATTGGTTTCAATTACTTTGGTGAGTAGTGCTACGCCATCAGGCTGTTTGTTTTCATTATCCATTTTTATCTAAATTTTCTTTTTTTCTTTTTTAGCAAATCATCATCCTGTGCTGAAGTGAATGTAGGCTTCAGTAATTCCTTTGCCATATTTTCAAGCTGATTACTGAAAGAGGATGAATTTTTCTGTTCGTTTAAATTTTCATTCTTATTCACATTTTCACTTACGCCAACTTGAATATTCTTTGAACCAAAACCGATTGATCTTTCTTGATTTTCCTGTAGTTTTTGCTTGATGTCTGTAATCTTTAATGTACTGGTGATTTCAGAGAGTTTGTAACCAGGCTTATAATCACGCTCAGTCTGATGATTGATATCTTCAAATCTTACGATCCGCATTCCTGAGATTCCTACTTTTTCATTTTGAGAAAGTGTTATCCTGTAACCTAAATTTTTCATGGAATCATTAAGCTCGTCAAAGTTTCTCGAAGTTTTACGAGAAGTCATCAACGCTTCAAGCATCATTTTTTTCTTTTCCTTGCTGATCTCAATATCTGTCTTCAGATTCATTTCCCGACAAACTTCACGAACCGCCTTTCCGAAGTTCTCACCGATTTTGTGAGCTTTAATTGTATTGACTCCATGAATGTCAACCCTATTTACTATGAAATGAATGTGCTTTTGTTTAGTCGACGAATGAATATCCAAAACCATTTGGTTATTATAGGTAACTCCTATCTTTTTCAATGCTCTCAGCGCAAGTTCCGTGAGTTCGTCGTTGGACAGTTTATCTCCAATCGATTTTTCAGGAGAGATGTATCCTGTCAGTGCCCAGTTCTTCACATTTTTGTTTCTGGAGGCAACGGTTTTCATTTCTTTAAATTGGTGTTCCGGATCTTCGGTTAACAGATTATTTTGGTAGACTTTCTGTGCAGTTCCTTTATCATTGCCGTTGTACTCGATGGCAATCTTTGAGATGTTTCTGGTCGTTGCGCTGTTATTCATTTTTAGATTTCATTAAGTAGGTTTCTCTCTGTTTTTTTTCTCATACAGATAATGATAAATCAGGTTGGTGACTGTCTCAATTTCCTGAAGGATGTGCTTCTTATTTTCAAATTCTGAGAACTCACGATGCCTCAATAAATTTTTAATTCTGATGAAATGATTCCCATATTGTAGCAAGACTTCATCGGTTTTAAATTCATTTATTTTAAGTTCTTTTTCCATGTAAACCATCCTTGCATAAGTGGATAATTTGAGCTTTAATTTTTGAGCAGCTTTTTGGTTTTCATCATACTCAGAATCCGTCACCCGAAAAGAAATTATTTTGTTTAAATGGTTATTGTTTTTCTTTTTCAAACCACCTTTTCTACCGAGTTCCTGAAAGTGTTTTTTTCTCTTTTCGCCATCAAGTTTTTTTTCATTTTCCTTGATGGCTTTTGTGATAAATTCCTGTAAAAAATCTTTTTCCATGATTTTATTTTTAGTGTATATCAAAACATTTCTGACGATAGGAAGAAATCAAAAATCCCAATTTTGCAATCAGCGGTTACGCTTATTGTAAACTTTGGGTACTTTTTGCACTAACTACCCACCGTATTTTACCTGTGTTTATTTTACTCACCTTCGCCTAAGTTTCACTTGTCGTTCATTGATTGTATTTTTGTGAATCAACCAATCATTTAAGTCTTTAAAATCTGAATATAAAACCCGACAATCTTCTGCTTTTTTGTTTTCATTTCTGATCATTTCAACTGCACGGTTTCCAGCTTGGTCATTGTCAAAATAAAGTACAATATTTTCATAATTTCCTAGTGAATTTTTAATATTGTAAATCATCGAAACGGAATTCAAAATGAGATAATCAGCAGGCTCTTTTTCTAAAAAATCCTCTACATTTTTAAATGAAAGAAAATCGAAAAACCCCTCAAAAACCCTAAGTGAATTTGAGCTGTTTTTTATCGTAGAAATATCTTTTTTACCCAAACAAATTTTTGAGTATTTATTGCGGATTTCATAACCGCCTGAGTCATTCTTAAAACCAATTCCGAAATAGTTTTTATCATTCATTCGGTAATGAATTTCGTGTAAGAACTGAGTTTGATTTCCAACTTTTCTTTCTCTTAGATATTCCAAAAGTGCAGGATGCTGAATTTCTTTTACAGTAACTATCTCATAATTTTTAGTTGGGTCTTCTGACTTCCGATTAGAAATTTCTTGACTTTGAAAAGAAGAAAAGTTCTGATTTTCTGCCCAAATTAAAACTCCATTTACTGAAGTATTGAGATATTTCTTCATAAAGTCAGTATTGTTTCCACCGATTCCTTCTGAAAATAAGTACCACTTGTTTATACTTTTATTAATTTTAAAAGAGGCTTGGGATTCGTTGGCAAAGGGGTTGAGATACCAAGCTTCTCTTTCATTTTGTTTCGTTGGAAGGTGTCCGAGAGAAAGGAGGACTTCTTCCAACGATATGCTGTTAAATTGTTTGCAGTTCATAGCTGTAAATTTTCCGTGTTTTGAGTAAAATATTTTTTGTTGAATTGTTGAGAAAACTTTGTAAATTATTGATTTAATTATCTTTAATACCTCAACAAAAGTTCAACAATTCAACAAACTAGAGTTTTTCCGCTCAACAAACATTCAACAAAAAGTTGGGTTTAAAAGTTTGTTGAGGATTTTGTTGAGTTTAAAGTGTTTGATTTTCTATTCATTATCAATCAATTCAACATTTCAACACGTTTATTAAGAATAAAATCCTTTTTTATCGTGAAATAGCGACCAACTGAATTGTTTTGATAGAAAATTCCTGCAAAATCAAGGTCGTATCTGATGTAAGTCAAACCATTAGTTTGTGGATTCAATTTCCAAGTTTCTTTTAAGAGATTTCGGATATCATTTCTTGTCCAGTAAGTTGGGCGAAACATCCTATTCATCATATTCAGCAAGTCTTGCGGAACGACATTAATTTCTTCATCATTGTTGCTTTCAAAAAACTCATAAAGCAATTCTATAATCTTAGATTCGAGTTTATTGTTGTTTTTGAAAACTAATTTCTGAAGTGCTTTTGTTCTGATCTCATCGGGAGAAAACCACATTCTTGTTTTCTTTTCCGTTGAAAATGTTCTTTCAATTAAATACCGAAGAAAATAGGGGATTTCGGAAATGAGGTTATTCAAAAAGTCAGTGTTTTCCGTTTTGATAGGATTGATTTTCAGAATCCAAAATCGGATTTCGTTTTCATCAATTTGAATAAAATTCTCTTCGTTATTGGAACACAAAATAAACTTCGCAAAAAAATCGATTTCTTCTCTGTCTTTTCCTTTGGCTTCAAGTTTATCTTTATTAGTTGTCGATAGATATTTCAATCTTTCAGTGATTTCTTTCTTATCGAAAAAAACTTCATCGATTGCCACCAACAACATTGCTGCCCAATCGGAATTGAATTGACTTCCAAATGAATCGCCTTTGATGTAAGTCATATTCAACCCGAAAATCTCCCTCAGCCATTTGATAAATGTTGATTTTCCGGTTGCTCTTTCTTTGGACACCAAACATAAAATCGGTAGAATTTGCGTTGGAAATTGCAGGAGAATTTTCAAATAATCCAAACCCATTTCCAGTTGTTCTCCAAAAATATGCGCTACAAAATTCAAAGAAAATGGAATATTATTTTTTAAATTTTCCTTTTCGGATGAAGGAGCAAATGGAATTTCACTGTAAATATTATAGAAACCTTGAACGATTTGTTGATAATTTAAATGCTCCGGAATGCAACAGAAACCGTCAAATTTTGGAACACTTGAAACATACGTTTTTCCGTGATCGCTAACAATTGTTTCACGATTCCAGCGAACCAAAACTGAAGTTTTATCGCCAGAAATTAATGGCTTTTCTATCACTTTATAATAGGTGGTTCCAACTCGGATGTAGGGAATTTTTTGGCTCATCTTTGTAGATTTTGGTTAGAATCCACATTTGCCTTTCTTGAATTTTTTCTAAAATTAGCTTCCGCTTCAGATTGGATTTCCTGTAATGTTTTCTTCTTTCCTTTAGAAATCCAATCCAATAATTCGTCTTCAAAGAAGTAAAGTTTCTTGCCATTTTTATAACAAGGAATCAATCTTTTCCGCACTAGAGTATAAACAGTAGGTTTTGCCTTACCTATAATTTGGCAAGCTTCTACAATATCAATCGGAATTCTTTTTACGGGAATTATCGGAGGTTCTTTCCTTTCTACCAGAAATTTAATTTCGGCTATTTCGCTAACCAGATGCGCAACTGCTCTTGGCAGATTTTCAAATGAAATGTCATTGCTATCCATAACTATTGTTTTTGATTGTTATGGTGCAAAGAAAAAAAGTGATTCCTCTGTGATCGCTATAAACACGCAATCACAGAGGAATCACTGAACATACACTTCATTTTGTGATTTTTTATGTTTTTTGGTAGTCTGTCAAGTCTTCTTGAATTTTGATATTACCTTTTTGAGGTTCATCTTTCAAATGTGACTTGATACTATCTAAATCAATATCATCAAGCGAAACGAAAACAGTTTTTAATAATTTTGAA
>Ga0308163_10000783_pt1 | contig 44763 bp, 51 predicted proteins | sample PhyTR1_FD_201037 | JGI IMG/M metagenome (GOLD analysis project Ga0308163, IMG submission 201037) | Phyllosphere microbial communities from UC Gill Tract Community Farm, Albany, California, United States - DLSLT.R1 | ecosystem: Host-associated > Plants > Phyllosphere > Unclassified | place: USA... | reverse complement strand
AGACTGGCCCGCCGCGCACGCGGCGGGCCATTCGGGTTGTGCGGGGTGTTACTTGGTGTTGACGGTGATCTTGGCGATTCCGACGAGGAGGCCGGGCTTGACGGCGTCGGTGCTGAAGGTCTTGTTCAGCAGGCCGGCGGCGTCGGAGGAGATGTGCACGGTGGTGCCCTCGAGGATGGCGGTGTCGTTCGGGCCGGTCTGGAGCGGCTTCAGGGTTCCTCCGTGGAGGTCGAACAGGAGGGCCTGCTCGACGGCGGTGGTTCCGTTGACGGCGACGTCACCGTAGAGCTTGGAGGTGCCGGGGTCGATGGTGAAGTTCGTCAGGTCGACGACCGTGTCACCGGCGGTGAGGGAGAAGCCGGAGCCTTCGTGCTTGATGGAGCCCTGCACGTAGGGGCGGTACTTCTGGGCCGGGTCGTAGTAGTCGACGTTTCCGCCGGTGATGGGGAAGTGGAGCGATCCGTCGGTCAGCGTCGCGGTTCCGACGGTTCCGGGGGTGAGGCCGAGGCTGGTGAGAGCGGCGGCGAAGCCCGAGTCGAGGAGGACGGCGGTGTCGACACCGGAGAGGCTGGGGATCGACGCGACAGGAGTCGGGGTCGACTCGGCAGACGAGGTGGGCGCCGACGAGGTCGACTCCGTCGACTCAGACGTCGTGGAGCAGGCGGCCATCGAAACGGTCAGGATGCCGGCGGTCAGAAGACCGAGTGTTGCTTTCGTGAAGTTGCGCATGGTGTTGATTCCTTCGCTGGGTGGTGTTGCAGACACGAATGATTCGGCACCCTCACGCAGGCGGTTTGGTCGCGCTTTGCTTCAATTCAGGAAATACCGAGTCGCCGCGCGCGAAGAGCGCGTATCCGCGTGGTTTTTCCTGAGTTAGAGCGGCACCCGCAGGCCAGGTCACTCCGGCTTGGCGCGCCGCTCTTCGAGTTCGGCCTCGAGCTGGCGGATGCGATCCTGCTGCTTGTGGAACTCGATCTCGCGTTCGAGATCGGCCAGCTCTTCCTCGGTGGTCTTGAGCCGCATCGTCTGCGTCGACGAGATCGTGCCCGCGGCCTTCTCCCGGCGACGGGGATCTCCGAAGCCACCCAGATTGATGGGCTGACTGTATTCGCGTCCGATCGTGAACCACAGGATGCTGCCGATCAGCGGAAGGAAGACGACCAGCAGAACCCACACGACCTTGGGCAGATGCTTCACCTGATCGTCGCGTCGAAGAATGATGTCGATGAGCGCGCCGATCATCAGCGCGAGGAGAACAGCAGTCATGACCGGCATGCGCGTCAGTCTAACCAGGCCTCGCACCGGGAATCGAGCTTTCGATACAGATTGCGTCTAATCCGAGCAAAGCTCGCCTCGCAGCATGTCACCCCGTCGCAGTACTGTGTGCTCATGCCCTCCGCGCCCACTGTTCTCTTCGTCTGCATCCACAACGCGGGTCGCTCGCAGATGGCCGCCGGCTACATGACCGCACTCTCCCGCGGCGCCGTCACCGTGCGCTCGGGCGGCTCCGAACCCGGCCACGAGATCAACCCGGTCGCCATCCAGGCCATGGCCGAAGAGGGCATCGATATCTCGCGCGCCGTGCCTCAGCTCATGACGACCGAGGCCGTGCGCGAGTCGGACGTGGTGATCACGATGGGCTGCGGCGACGTCTGCCCCATTTTTCCCGGCAAGCGCTACGAGGATTGGGAGCTGGTCGATCCGAAGGGCAAGAGCCTCGACGAGGTGCGCGCCATCCGCGACTCGATCAAGGGCCGCGTCACAGATCTTCTGTCGGAACTGCTGCCCGAGGCCTGAGCATGGCGGCACTCTCGAGCATCGATCTGACCTTCGACGAGTCGACCGAGGCGGCGGTGCGGGGCGAATGGGATGCGCTGGAACGCGCCGGATTCTCGAGTCTCGGCGCGCACACGGCAAGCACCAACAGGCCGCACCTCACTCTCGTCGCAGCGGCGCCGCTCGAACTCGTACGTCGCCCCACGACGCCCCCGCTGCCTCTTGCCGTCACCCTCGGAGCGCCGGTGCTGTTCGGCAGTGGCGATCGTCGGGTGCTCGCGCGGCTCGTCGCTCCGACGTCGGAGCTGCTCGATCTGCAGCGCACCGTTCACGCGGCGGTGCGCTCTGAGAGCCTGGTCGCGCATTCGCACCCCGGCGCCTGGATCCCGCATGTCACCCTGGCCCGCCGCATCCGGCTCGACGATCTCGCCCGCGCCCTCGAGCTGCTCGGCGACGACATCGTCGGCGAGGCGACGGCCCTGCGACTGTGGAACGCGGCGGAGCGCACGGTGACGCCCCTCGCCTAGAACTCAGGCGGCGATGAGCGCGGTCGCCACCGTCGCGATCCAGGAGAGCACGGCCACGTAGAGGAGTCTCTCGACGAGCCCGAAGTAGCGCTTGAGAGGGCCGACGAGGCTGGTCAACAAGATGAGCGCGCTGAAGACCGCCATCGCCCAGGCGAGCACGCCCGACGCGGGCGCGATTCCCGAGAGCCCTGCGTCGCCGGCGAAGGTGGAGGTGAACAGGAACGCCGCCACCGTGGCCGACGCGAAGAACGCGGTGGCGAGCAGGTTGTGCCGCAGCCCGGTAGCCGTGCGGGGAGCGCCGGGCGCATCCATGGGCACCCACCCGATCGTCAAGCGCGCGAAGCCCAGAATGACGAGGAACACGATGCCGGCGGCATTCGCTTCGGTCAGTGCTTCGATCAGAGCGACGGCGAGCATCAGCGCGGCGACACCGAGCGACAGGGCGGCGGCCCTGTAGAAGGTGAAGTAATCCGTGATCCCGTACTGGCTCACGGGGTCGTGCACCGGGTTCAGGCCGGTCGGGGCCACATGCAGATAGATCAGGCAGCCGAGGCAGACGGCCACACCGAGCAACGCGATCACGGCGATTGCGATCACCATTCGAGAACTCCTTCGGCCCCGTTCAGGCGACGGCGGCGCTCACTGTCGATCATGCACCACTACATGAGCCCCTGCGCGATGAGCGCCCAGCGGATGGCCGGTGCCACGTGCTCGGAGTACTGCACCGTCATGTGCACCTGGTCGTACTTCGTGGGCAGCGTGCCCGCGAAGGCGGGGCACTGGCCATCGACACAGCTGAACGGCAGCGAGCTCACGGCGTGATCACCCGCAGCGGGCGCAGCCGCCTCGAACGCCGCCTCGAAGTCGTTCCAGGTCGGGTCGACGTTCACGGCGCAGTCGATCGGGCTCGACACCTTCGAGTAACACTGGCCGAGCGGCGCACCCAGCGGCGGCGGCGCGAGGTACACGATGCGGCCCGGCGCGTTATAGCCGGCGGCTTCGGCAAGCGTGGATGCGACGAGGTCGGCGGTCGACAGCGGCCGACGGTCACTCGACTGGCCCAGAGCGAAAGCGTTCGACATCACGACGAGCTGGGGCGCGTCGGCCCGGATGCGATCGGCGACGTCCTGCTTGCGCTGCGGGCACGCATCCATGACGCCGTCGCCGTCGTTCTGAACGAGCACGTCGGTGAACCGGCATCCGTAGAGCCCGATCGTGGTGATCTGCCACTGATCGCCGCTAGCCTCGGCCAGCGCTTTGAAGGCCGGGGCATAGGCCATCGCGGTCGAATCGCCCACGAGGTACATGTGCTGCGGAGCGTTGCGGTTGCCCCAGGTGCAGTCGTCGAAGCTCGGTGTGCCACCGATGTCGAAGCAGCGCCTGGCCGGGTTGTTGTTCGAGGTCTGCGACATCGCGTCGTCGATCGAGGGAGAGAGGTTGTCGGGCCACGCGGTCGCGGTGAGGGCGGCGGCCAGGTCTGCCTGCAGCTGTACCTCGGGGTTCTCGGCGGGAACGGGCGCGGCGACGGGAGCGGCCATCGGCGTGTGATCGCGCAGCACGCTGAATGAACTCAGGCCGACGATCACGCCGACCACCATCAGAGCGACGGTCGAGAGGATCGCGTGTGCCCCGAAGCGGTCGCGCCACGCCTGCCAGGCCTCGCGGCTCGCAGCGCGGGAGCCGGAGCGGCGCAGCAGGGGCGAGTGATGGAACGGCTGCTCGATCAGATAGAACGAGATCATCGAGAGGGCGAGGGTGAGCGCCAGAATGATCGCTGTGACCGTCGGAGTCTGCTCGGGCATCAGGAGGAGTCCGAAGACGAGCACGGGGAAGTGCCAGAGATAGAGCGAGTACGAGAGGTTACCGAGGTAGACGCTCACCGGGTTGTCGAGCACGAAGAGGTAGCGCTGGCGTCCCCCGATTCCGCCGACGATGATGAGCATCGTGGCGCCGACCGCGAGCGCGGCACCCGGCCCGGGAAACGGGGTGTCATCGGTGACCTGTACGAACGACCACAGCAGGGCGAGCAGGCCGAGCCATCCGACGGCGAATCGGATGCCCGTGGGCAGCTTGGCCAGAAGGGGCGCGGCGATCGCGAGCAGGGCTCCGGCGCCGAGCTCCCAGGCGCGAGAGAACGTGGAGAAGTAGGCGGCTGCAGGGCTCGAGGCCGTCTGCTGTACCGCGTAGAGGAATGACACGACTACGAGCGCGGCCATGACGACACCGAGCGCAACACGAGCCCGTTCAGGCGAGCGCAGCAGCTTCACCGCGATGGCGAGAACGATGATGACGAGCCAGGGCCAGACGAGATAGAACTGCTCTTCGACCGACAGCGACCAGTAGTGCTGCAGTGGGGAGGCGGGGTCCGTGGCATGGAAGTAGTCGGTGCCGAGGGCCGTGAAACGCCAGTTGGCCACGAAGAGCAGCGAGTAGACGCCGTCCCAGATCGTCGACAGACCGCGAGTGCGGTTGAAGAGGAAGTAGCCGACCGCCGCTGTCACGACGATCACCGTCAGGGCGGCGGGCACGATGCGGCGGATGCGGCGTGCGTAGAACCCGGCGAGCGAGATCCTGCCGTGCTGCTGGTGGTCGCGCAGCAGGAGCCCGGTGATGAGAAAGCCCGAGATCACGAAGAACACGTCGACGCCGGCGAACCCGCCACTCGGCCACTCGATCACGTGGTTCACGATCACGGCGATCACGGCGACGGCCCGCAGGCCCTGGATGTCTGCACGAATGACGCGCGGGTGCGTCACCTCGGTCGCGTCGTCTGTTTCAGGCATGGTCGCGTTGTTCTGATGCGTCACGTACTACTCGTCTCCCCCGGTCTGAGCCGTGCAGAGCCTATCGCGCCGACGTTGAAAGCGCTCTCCAACCGGGGCAGAATCGAGGCATGACTCATCCCGCCTTTCGCCAGGTCGTGCTCGACGCCGAGAACGCGCGCGAGCTTGCCGAGTTCTACCGACAGTTGCTCGACCTGAGCTACGAACCCGGCGACGAAGCGCCCGCAGCAGGCGAGCCCGACCCCGCCGGTGAAGACTGGCTGGTGCTGCTCGGCTCCGACGAACGACGGCTGCTCGCCTTCCAGCAGGTCGAGAAGCTCAAGCGGGCGACGTGGCCGGAAGGCCCCAGGCCGCAGCAACTCCATCTCGATTTCAGCGTTCCGAACCTCGACGAACTCCGCACCCACAACATCCGGGCTCTGAGCCTGGGCGCAACCCTGCTCGACGACCGCATCGACGACCCGGCTGAGGCGCTCGTCGTGCTGGCCGACCCGGCCGGGCATCCGTTCTGCATCTTCGTGACGACGGGCTGACCGCCGAGCGACCTATCGGCCGGCCCGCCGACCGCCCGATCCGCGACCGCACGTGTTTGCCTTGGGCGCACTCGCCGCGGGAGACTGGAAGTCCACACCGGATCGCTACTGAGTCTTCCGCCGACCGAGGAGCTCACCATGGCTGAAACAACCGAGCCGATCGACGCGCGCGTCGGTCTCTACATCGACTTCGACAACATCGTCATCTCGCGTTACCAGCAGCTGCACGGGCGCAACGCCTTTCAGCGCGACGGTATCCGCGACTTCGACAAGACCGACCCGAACAACGACCCCGAGATCGCCGCCCGACTGGCCGCGGCAACCGTCGACTTCAGCGCGATCATCGACTTCGCCGCCAGCTTCGGAACGACCGTGGTCAACCGCGCCTACGCCGACTGGTCGGTTCCGGTCAACGCGAGCTATCAGCGACAGCTCATGTCGCGGGCCGTCGACCTCACCCAGCTCTTCACGACCACCACCCGCGGCACCAAGAACGGGGCAGACATCCGCCTCGCCGTCGATGTGGTCGAAGATCTCTTCCGCCTGCCCGACCTCACGCACGTGATCATTGTGGCGGGCGACTCCGACTACATCGCCCTCGCACAGAAGGCCAAGCGCCTCGGACGCTTCGTCGTCGGCATCGGCGTTGCCGGCTCGACGAGCACCTCGCTGGCCGCAGCCTGCGACGAGTTCGAAGACTACGACTCGCTGCCCGGCATCGAGAAGCGCCCTGAGGTCGTCGCGCCGGCCGGTTCGACCTCGTCGCGCCGCGGTTCGAAGAAGACGGTGGATGCCGCTGCCGGCGTCGTCGACGCCGGTTCGGGTTCGGGTTCGGGTTCCGCCGAGGCCGACGCAGAGACCGAGGCCGAGCCGAAGAAGGCCCCCGCGCGGTCACGCCGTGTCACGATCCCCATGTTCTCGCACACCGAAGACGTGCCCTTCGAAGAGCCCGAGCCAGAGCCGGAGGACGCGCAGACTGTGGCCACGGAACTCCTGGTGCGCGCACTGCAGATCGGCCACGCCAAGGGCGACGCCGACGAGTGGCTCAACACCGGTTCGGTGAAGAACCAGATGCGGCGCATGGACCCCTCGTTCAACGAGAAGCCGTTGGGCTACCGCTCGTTCACCGACTTCCTCGCCTCGCGCGACGACGTGGCCGAGCTGGCCGAAGAGGGACAGCAGCGCCTCATCCGCCTGCTCTCCTCGGCCGACGCCAAGCGCTGATCCGGCGTTCCCTGAGTTCAACCACACCCTGAGCCGGCTCGCGTAGACACCACCTCATCGCTGTAGCATCGCGGAATGCGCGAGCTGACATGGGACGGTGGCCACAACATCCGAGACCTCGGCGGATTGTCGACCTCCCTGTCTCCCATCGGGACAACCGTGTGGGGACGTGTAGCGCGGGGGCCTCGGCGCGAACGACTCACGAAGCGCGGCTGGGCAGATGCGTCGATGTGGGGGCTCCAGACGATCATCGATCTCCGAAATGCCGACGAAGTGGGCAAGCGCGCCGGAGATCCGGAGTCGACACCGCCTCGCGAGGCATCAATCCATCTCGTTCCAACGGAGGACCACACCAACGCCGAGTTCCGGGCGACCTGCATGCCGATCCTCGACTCGCCGGAATACTGGCGTCACAACATCCGAATCCTTCCGAAGCTGGTTCGCCGATCACTCGACGCAATCGCTGCATCCGCACCGGGCGTCCTCGTTCATTGCGGAGCGGGCCGCGACCGAACCGGCATGATCAGCGCCCTGCTATTGGCGAATGCGGGAGTATCGACGGACGACATTTTCGCGGACTACGCGGCCTCTGTCCGTGCGATGGCCGCAACCGGACCGCAGATACATCCGACATCGGATCGACAGGCGTCGTGGACCCATGCCGAGGTTGCCTGCTGGCTGAGCGAGGTCGAGACCTTCGTCAGAGAATTTGTCGACAGCTTAGAGGCGTCGATGAGACAGCTACAGGTCGACGCAGCAACGCGCACTCGGCTCCGGACGCTGCTCACTCAACCGTGACCGATCCGACGGCACACCACTATTCAGGAAAAAGCGGCGAAAAGCGCGGTTTTCGGTCGCCACCGCCCCGGTTTTCCTGAATACGAGCGTGCCCGGGCACGCGTCTCGACAGGCTCGCCGGACTCAACGGCCGGACGGACGGCTCAGCTCAACTCAGCTCAGCTCAGCTCGGGGCGTAGCGACCAGGGCGGTGGTTGAACGCGAGCACGATGTTCGGAACGACGGCGCCCAGGGCCGAGAGCAGCACCATCCACGGCGGGGCCACGGCGAAGGCGGCAAGGACGACGGCGACGTCGAGCCCCATCTGCACGTAGCCCGCGCGCCAGCCGAGCTTCTCCTGTGTCAAGAGAGCGAGCACGTTGAAGCCGCCCATGCTCGAACCATGGCGGAACAGGATCAGCATGCCGACACCGGCGAGCAAGTTTCCGACCAGGGTTCCGTAGACCGGGTTGAGGTGCTCGAAGCTCACGAGCGACGGAACGATCGACGAGAGCAGTGACACCAGGCTGACGGAGACGATGGAGCGCACCGTGAAGGCGAGCCCCTTCTTCCAGAACGCCAGCGCGAAGAACGGCACGTTCACGAGCAGGAACAGCATTGAGAACGGCAGCGCCGTCGCATAGCTGAGGAGTAGCGAGAGCCCTGCGGTCCCTCCGGTCACCGCTCCGGTGGTCTTCAGCAGCAGCACTCCGAGCGAAAGGGTGATCGTGGCCATGAGGATGGCCAGGACATCCTCGAGCATGGTGTGTCCCGGCGATGCCTGCGTCACCGATCTCGCAACGGGGGGCGTGGCGGTGGGCAGGGTGCTCGAAGACGTCATTGCCTGATGCTCTCAGCAGATCGAGCACACGCGCAAACGAGCGCCGTTCAACTAAGCATCCTGCAACCAGACCGGACGTTCGAGTGACAGAATGCACGTGTGAACACGCTCGATGCCCTCGACGCCCGGCTTCTCCTCGCGCTCGACGACGATCCGGATGCGACGGTCCTCGCCCTCGCGCGAACGCTCGGCGTCGCACGCAACACGGTTCACGCACGCTTCGCTCGGCTCACCCGCATTGGCGCGCTGAAGGAACCGAGCCGCCGTGTCGACCCCGCCGCGCTCGGGTACACGCTCGTCGCGTTCGTGTCGATCGCCATCAGCCAGGCGACGGGCCACCTCGCCGAGGCGGGCATCGCCGAGCTGCCCGAAGTCGTCGAGATCCACTCGACGACAGGCGAGGCAGATCTGCTGGTCAAGGTGCTCGCGCGAAGCACAGAAGAACTGCGCCGAATCACCGTGGCGATGCTCGCGATCGAGGGCGTGGTTCGCACGAATACCGCGATATCACTGGTCGAGACGATGCCGCTGCGCCTCCGCCCGCTCCTGGAGCGAGCCGCCGAGGGGTGAGTGTGCAGTTTCTGTCGGTGTGAGCACGTCGTACCGATAGAAAGTGCTCACTCGATGCAGCGGCAGAAGAGGCCGTGCCACCTCAGTGCATGATCATCCCGCCGGTGACATTGAACGACTGTCCGGTCAGATACTCGCCATCGCTCGACGCGAGGAACAGGGCGAAACCGGCCACGTCATCCGGTGTGCCGAGGCGCCCCAACGGTGACTTCTTCGACCAGGTGGCGACATCGTCGTCGGTGCGCGTGTCTTTGCCCATATCGGTGAGCACGTAGCCGGGAAGCAGCGCATTCACCCTGATCTGGTGCTCGCCCCACTCGAGCGCGGCCGCCCTGGTGAGGCCCACGACCGCGGCCTTCGACGCAGCGTACGCGCCCTCATCAGCCCCTCCGGCCTTGGCCGCCATGCTCGCGATGTTCACGATCGTTCCTCCCGATCCCTGATCGATCATGGCGCGGGCGACATGCTGCATCGCGAACAGCGTGCCGCGGGCATTGATATCCATCACGAGATCCCAGCGCTCCGCTGTGAGATCGAGCAGGCTGCCACGCGCCAGGATTCCCGCGCTGTTCACCAGCACGTCGATGCCGCCGAGGTGGGCACGGGCCACGGCGAAGGCGGCTTCGACGCTCGCGGCGTCGACGAGGTCGCAGTGCAGGATGCGCCGGGCCGGCTCGCTCGCATCGTCGAACGCACGTGAGGAGTCGCCTCGTGCGAGGTCGAGCACGATCACGTCGGCGCCCTCGTCGGCGAATCGCTCGGCGATGCGGCTGCCGATGCCCCCAGCGCCGCCCACCACGACGACACGAGTGCCCGAGAACCGGCTCATGCTCGGTCGAGCGACAGGCCGGAGAGCGCGAAGTAACGGTCGAATTCAAGGCCTCCGCGCAACTGATCGATCAGTCGCACGAGCAGAAAACTGCGCCGCGACACGTGCCAGGTGGGCACCGCGCCGGGCACTCCCCCGTCTGCCGTGACCGAGTAGGGCAACGGCAGGGCGGCGCGGTACTGGTCGATCCATACCGCGATCACCCGGTCGACGAGGTTGCCCCGATAGAACAGGTCGACGAAGAAAGGGCGCGCGTTGTCGTACTCGAAGTTCGCCGGCTTGACCCAGTCGAGGAGGGCATCGATCTGGATGGTCGCGGCATCCATTCCGAACTCGATCGAGATGTCGACGTCGTCGTTCAGCACCGCCCTGGTTCCGTGCTCCGTCACCCGCACGACAGAGCCGCCCTGGCTGCTCGATGAGGCCGAGAGGTTCTGGTGGAACATCGGACCGAAGGTGAGCGAGTTCCATTGGGCTGGGCCCGTCGGCTCTATCGAGAGGTAGATCTGGGGCAGCTGCACTGGGCGTCCTTTCGAGAAACCGTTGCGAGGCGGATCAGTATGTGAACGGCAGCGCGATGGTGAAGATCACACCGTTGAGAACGTCGAGCAGCATCGTGACGCCCAGTGTCGTGCCGACGATGGCGAGAAGCTTCGACGGGCCGCCCTTGAGATACCCCAGCACGCCTAGTACAACGGCACCGACGCCGAGCAAGGCGTTCAGAACCGTGTGCGTGCCGTTGAGGAGGCCATATGACGACGGGTCGCCCGTCGCGTAGATGCCGAGCTGAATGAACGTGAAGATGAACCCCAGCGCATAGCTCGAGGCTCCGAGAATCGCAGAGACCAGACCGAGCGTGTTCTTCGGTTGCGCCGGCCGGCCCTGCTTGGTCTGCTGCGGGTAACCCGGATGCTGCGGCTGCGGTTGCTGAGGCTGCTGCTGAGGCTGCTGCGCATAACTCGGCTGCTGCGCTTGCTGGTACGTGGGCTGCTGCGTGGGCTGCGGTGGGTTGTATGACGGCGGAACGGCCGGGGGCTCGAAGGTCATGATCGTCCTCTCTACTCGCTGGGTGCGTGCTTAGAGTATGGCGGCGGTGACCCCGTCGACGCACGCGTACCGCTCGATGTCCCACCCGGCGAGACGTGCGCCCGCCTCATAGGCGGCCTGCAGAAACTCGAGCGCCGCGGCGCGCGGGTCTCCGCTCGCTCGCGACTGGTCGTACGAGAGCACAGCGAGGTGACTGGCTCCGCGATCGAGCCACACAGCGTCTCCGGGCAAGGGCTCGTCGGCGAGCCCCGCAGGCTCGGGCGAGGTGTACGCATACCAGGCCGGAGCCGGATAGCTCGGGTCACCGAACCAGAAGCCCACGCTCACGACCTCGCGCGAGTAGGCCTCGCGAGTCACCGGATCCGCCTCTGCGGTGTGGGCCACGACGACATCGGAGAACCTCGTCGCAGCGATGTCGAAGGTGTGCCAGAAGTGATGCACCGGGCTCGTCTTGCCCGAGAACCGGCCACTGAACTCCTCGAGTGCCAGGTTCACATCGCTCAGAACGCGCCAGTAGCGTGACACCGCCGCCGGATCGTACGTCGCGTGCTCCGTGTCGTCGGCGAACGCCCGGGCTGCGTCGGGCAGGTCGAATGGATGCGCGTCGACGATCGTCTCGGCGGCATCCGGCGCGCCGATAAAGCGCAGCGCCTCGACCACCTCGCTGTGGAACGAGGAGACGGACTGGCCCGCGAGCGCGATGGCCGCCCGGCGGCCGTCGGTGTTTCGCACGAGCACGCGATGGTCGACGAAGTCGAAGTCGATCGCAAAGGTGGGATCGAAGCCCATGGGGCGCGTGGTGATGCCAGATGCGGTGAGGTGGAAAGGCACGTTCCACCAGTGGTTACGCCGCGCACTCGCCGCGAGTCGCACCTTGCCGACGATCTGCACGAAGCGGTGCAGCGTCTCTTTCGTGTCCTGCCAGCTGTCGTAGGGCGCCGCCTCGAAATGCTCCATCGTTCGAGTATGGCCGGTCGACGCCTCTTCTTCGCTAGAGCGACAGGAGCTTCCGCTTCGCGGCGGCGAACTCCTCATCGGTCAGCACTCCGTCGCGGTGGAACGCGGCCAGCGCGCCCAACTCGGCGATGAAGTCGCGAGCCGGCGCCGGGGCATCCGGAGCATGCTCGGCTGCGGCCTCGGGCCGAGCGGATGCCAGGCCGCCGTTAGCCGCGAGTCGCGCGTCGGCTATCGCGCCGGTGATGGCGGCGACCCCCTCGCGGAACTCACGCACGTCATCGAGCGTCAGGTGGTTGATGTCGTCGCCGTGACCGACGGTCACGCGGATCGTAGCCAGCCCGCGGGTCTTCTGGAGCGTGCTCTGAATGACGTCGATCTCGGTGATGTCGATCACGGCGACGTCGTGCAGAGTGCGGGCCGCGTCGCCGAGGTGCACGAAGAGGTGATCGTGGATCAGCAGGTAGCGACCAGCGCCCACCTTCGAGATGGGGTTGCCCACGGCAGCCCAGCGCGTGCCCTCGGGCAACTTGGGTTTGGGTACGTACGACGCGGTCGGTTTCGGCATGTCGGCCTGCCGTGTGGTCCAGGCGCGACCATCCCACCAGCGTTTTCCGCCGGATCCATCGTCGTACCAGCCTGCAGCGACATCAGTCATAGCTCTTCACCCCCCACACGAGCGTAAACCGCTCGCGGCGTCGGCGCATCCGCTGCTCTCGAGGAATGCCGGTCACGTCTGTCTCCAGCGAGGTACGACACACAGTGTATTGTCGTGCAGCCTCGGTGCTGCGAGACTGGTCGCGGATCGGGGGATCATGATCAAGCGCACAGGTACAGACAGAGACGTTCCCACCTGGGGCACACCGCGCCGACTCTCTCGACGCGCACGTCGCGTCATCTCGGTCCTCAGCGACGTGCTCGCGGTGGCGCTCGTGATCTCGATTTTCACGTCGAGCTCTCCGTGGGCGTCGAGCATGCTCATCCGCGCTGTCTTCGAGAAGGGCGGCCGCGACACGGTGGCCGAGATGCTTCCGTACGTTCCGGCATCCGGGGTCAGCGAGACGCTCGACGTGCAGTACGGCGACGGCACGGCCGGCGCCGCGACGACGCTGGATACGTTCCGCCCGGAATCCGCGACGGGCCCACTTCCGACGGTGGTCTGGATTCATGGCGGCGCGTGGATCTCCGGAGACAAGAGCAACGTCGCCCCGTATCTGAAGATCCTGGCTGCCGAGGGGTACACGACGATCGACCTCAACTACTCGATCGCTCCCGAGTCCATCTATCCGACGGCGATATTTCAACTGAACGACGCACTCGCCTACATCGACGAGCACGCGTCAGAACTCGGGGTCGACCCGGAGCAGATCGTGCTGGCCGGCGATTCTGCGGGAGCGCAGCTCGCCAGTGAGCTCGCCGGAATCACCACGAATCCCTCCTATGCGACGATCGTGGGCATCGACCCGGCGCTGTCACCGACGCAACTCGTGGGCACGATTCTGAACTGCGGCGTCTACGACCTGCAGCGCATGTCGGAACTGAACGGCATCGAGGCATGGGGGTTCAAGATCTCGCTCTGGGCCTACACCGGCACAAAAGACTGGTCCGACACCTCTGCCGGCGCGACCATGTCGGGCCTGGGCTTCGTCACCTCCGAGTTTCCGGCGACCTACATCTCCGGTGGAAACGGAGATGCCCTCACGTGGGTCGAGTCGGTTCCCATGTCGAACGCGCTGAAGGCGGCCGACGTCGAGGTCGACGAGTTGTTCTGGGCCGCCGACCACGAGCCCGCGCTTCCTCACGAGTACCAGTTCCACCTCGACCTCGATGATGCGCACACCGCGCTCGACCGCACCCTCGCTTTCCTCGAGGCCCACACCGACGCGGCCTGAGCAGCGCAGATGATTCAATTGATGTCGACACCCACCGAATGAGAGAAGCCTCGTGCCGTCGATCTCCGAGCTGATCATCCCCAGCAAGCGCAACGTCAAGGGGCTCACCGCAAGCATCGCCGAGCTGACATCGGGAGCGCTCGTCAAAGCCGTGTTCTCGACCCCGCGTTACGGCGTCGTGTCGATCGAAGGCCGGGCCCACTTCTCGAAGACGACGAACTCGTTCATGGTCGCGGGCCGGGCTCTGGATGCGAACCTCAAGCCCGACAAATCGCTGCAGCTTCTCGAGATCATCGATCCACAAGCTGCCCTGGCCGACGAGGGCGTTGCAGCGCTCAGCGACGAGGAGCTCGCGGCCCTCCCGTCGGGCGATCCGGCCGACGTCGTTCCCACCCTGCAGCACGGCGACGTGATCGCGGCCCGCTACTTCGAACTCGCCTATGGTGCGTTCACCGTGATGGGCGCCTGTGTGGCCGCCCCCGGACCTTCTCTGATGCTCGGCACCTGGTTCGTCTCGCGCAACGGGGTCGCCGCCAGCCGACTCAACCACGTCGATGTGGTGGCCCGCGCCGCCGACGGCGAGCTGCGCATCCCAGCCCCTATCTCGTCGTGGGGCGACGAGTCGAGCTCCGAAGAACTCTGACCGGCCGGCGTTCCGCCGACGCACACGAAGGGGTTGTCTCGCCCTTCGCCGCGCGCCTAGCCTCGAAGCATGGCCATCGATCCCGCCTCGAGCATGCAGTCCGACGCGTTCGACCCGGCATCCAATCATCTGGATGCGCGCATCGACACCGTGCGCACCTGGGCGTTGCGCCGCCGTCGCGAGCTGGTCGTCACGCGCCACGACACCGGCGCCGTCGAGCTGCGCACCGATGCCGGAAAACCGGAGCAGGCGGGGCGCCTGCTCGCGAAGGCACACAACGACCTGCACTCGAAGACCGTTATGGAGTTCTTCCGCGAGTGGCGGATCATCTCGTAGCGGTTGCCCTTGGCAGACTGGCTCCATGAACGAAGAGCCCCCCGTCAGCACCGAGGCGTCGACCGTCGACGAGTGGACCCGCGCCCTGGCAGGAACGAACGGGTCCCCAGGTGGCGGCGCCGGAGCGGGCGTGATGCTGGCCATCGCCGCATCGCTGATGTCGATGGTCGCGGGCTATTCGGAACGCACCGACGGCCGGAGTGACAGCACGCCCGACGATCTCACCGAAGTACGGGCACGCGCTCGGTCACTGCGCGAGATCGCCCTGCGCCTCGCCGACGAGGATTCGGCGGCCTCCTCGGCCTTCGGCGCCGCCTATCACCTCGAGAAGGGGCCGGAACGAGATGCCGCCGTACGCGCGGCCTCGATCGACGCCGCCCGCGCATCGAGTGTTCTCGGGCGTCGCGCATCCGAGGCCGTCGACGACCTCGAGTGGCTGGCCTCGCACGGCAACCCGGCCCTGATCGCCGACGTGGTCGTCGCCCTCGGCGCGCTGCGGGCCGCGATCACGGGCGCGCGCACGAATGTGAGCTTCGACCTCGCCGCCGTCTCTCGGGCCGGGGAGCCCCGCGAGCAGGTGCGCGACGAGAACCCCGAGGTCTGGCGCTCGGTCGCACTCTTCGACCGGGCACGCGACCGGATCGACGCGATCACGGCCGCGGTCGACGACCGCGCGGCTCCGACCGACCACGTGTAGCAACCGCGTTCCTGAGCCCATCGGAGGGCACGCAGCGCGTCAGCCGAACTGCAGCAGGATCTTTCCCATGTGAGCGCTCGATTCCATGCGTCGATGAGCGTCGGCCGCCTCGTCGGGTGTGAAGACGCTGTCGACGGTGGGCTTCACGAGCCCCTGCTCGATGAGGGGCCACACGGACTCGCGCACAGACGCGATGATGGCGGCGCGCTCGGCCAGCGGCCTGGCCCGCAGCGTCGTCGCCCAGATGCGTCCACGCTTGGCCATCAGCGAGCCGACGTTGAACGAACTCGTGTCGCCGCTCTGGTTCGCGATCACCATGATGCGTCCACCCACGGCGAGCGCTCGGATGTCGCGGCCGATGTAGTCGCCGCCGACCATGTCGAGGATCACGTCGACGCCGGTTCCGCCCATCTCGTAGTTGACGACCTCCACGAAGTCCTGCTCGCGATAGTTGATGCCGACGGCTCCGAGCCGCTCGGCGAATGCGACCTTCTCGGCGGACCCCGCCGTCGCGAAGACGCGCGATCCACGCGCCGCCGCGATCTGGATGGCCATGGCTCCGATTCCGCTCGACCCTCCGTGGGCCAGAAATGCCTCGGTCGACACCAGCTCGGCGCTCATGAATACGTTCGACCAGACGGTAGCAGCCACCTCGGGCAGCACGGCGGCATCGAGCAGAGATACCCCCGCGGGAACGGGCAGAACCAGACTCTGATCGACGACCACGCGCTCGGCGTATCCGCCGCCGGGCAGCAGCGCACACACCTCGTCGCCGACCCGCCACTCCGAGACGTCGTCGCCGGTGGCGCTGACGATGCCCGACACCTCGAGGCCGGGCCACAGCGGGGCGCCGGATGGCGGCGGGTAGTTACCCCGGCGCTGCGAGATGTCGGCGCCGTTGACGCCGGCACCCACGACATCGATGCGCACGTCTGATGGTCCGACGGGAGGCTCGATGACGTCGGCGATCGTCAGCACTGAGGGATCGCCGAATCGGGGAAGTGTGATGGCTCGCATGTCGCGAGTCTACGAGCCGAGTCGGCCGGACAGGCGCGTGTGCAGCGCGCGGCTGCGCCCATCCAGCCCCTCGAAGACCACGGTCACGCCGTGTTGGCGGTACTTGTTCTCGACCGAATCGAGCGCGGCGACGGTCGAGGCGTCCCAGATCTGAGCGGCTCCGAAGTCGACCACCACCCGGTCAGGATCCGTTGCATACGAGAAGTGCTCGACCAGGTCGTTGCTGCTGCCGAAGAAGAGCGGCCCGTGCACCGTGTAGCGAGCTGACGCCCCATCATCGGCGGCGACGCGGTCGACCCGGATGACATGGGCCACCCGACGCGCGAAGAGCACCATCGCGAGCACCACACCCACGAGCACGCCGAGCGCGAGGTTGCCGGTCGCGACGACCACCACGACCGTGATGACCATGACGAGAGTTTCGGGCACGGGCATCCGGCGCAGCGTTGCGGGACGCAGGCTGTGCCAGTCGACGGTGGTGATCGCGACGATCATCATGACCGCGGCGAGCGCCACCATGGGGATCTGCGCCATGAGGTCGCTCAGCAGGGTCACGAGGGCGAGAAGCACAAGACCGGCGACGAAGGTCGAGATGCGGGTGCGCGCGCGACCCATCTTGACGTTCACGACGGTCTGGCCGATCATGGCGCAGCCGGCGATTCCGCCGTAGAAGCCCGCGAGGATATTGGCGACGCCCAGCGCCCACGACTCGCGGCTCTTGTGCGAGCGGGTCTCGGTGATGTCGTCGACGAGCTTCGCCGTGAGAAGAGTCTCCATGAGTCCCACGAAGGCGACGCTCAGGGCCGTGGGCCAGATGAGCTGCAGCGTCTCGAGGGTGAGCGGAGCGAGAAACGGCGTGATGCCGGGCAGCGCGCCGCCGATCTCGCCCTCGTCGCCCACGTTGGGAACGCTCAGGCGCGCGATCATCACGATCGCCGTGACGACGACGATGGCGACCAGCGGCGCGGGCACCGCCGTGGTGAAGCGCGGCAGGATCAGGATGATCGCGACCGTGAGAGCGAACAGCGGATAGACGAGCCACGGCACGCCCAGAAGGTGCGGCACCTGGGCGACGAAGATCAGAATGCCGAGCGCGTTGACGAATCCGATCATGACGGAGCGGGGAATGAACCGCATGAGCCGGGCCAGGCCGAGCGCCCCGAACGTGATCTGCACGATGCCGGCCAGGATGATGGCAGGAAGCAGGTACTCGACGCCGTGATCCTTGACGAGGGGCGCAACGACCAGCGCCACAGAACCCGCGGCGGCGGTCACCATCGCGGGCCGCCCGCCGAGGATCGACATCGTGAGGGCGAGAACGATGGATGCCACCAGGCTCACCTTGGGATCGACGCCGGCGATCACCGAGAACGAGATGACCTCCGGGATCAGGGCCAGCGTCGTGACGATGCCGGCGAGCACTTCCCGACTCAAGAGCCGGGGAGATCGAAGAGCCTGAAGGGTCGTGACTTCGAGCTGAGGGGCGGTAGATCCGGGGAGCGCTGGCACCGCAACAGCCTACGTTGGCATCTATTGAGATTTTGCTGGTACTGCCGCTATCGGTAGTGCTACTATCAGCAGGTGCTCATCTCTCAGGTCTCGCAGCTCTCGGGAACGCCCGCGGCCACCATCAAGTACTACGTTCGCGCCGGCCTCCTCCACGCCGGCACCCGAAGCGGTGAAAACCGAACCAGCTACGACGAATCACACGTCGAGCGGCTCCGGCTCATCCGTGCGTTGCTCGAGGTGGGCAAGCTGTCGGTCAGCTCGGCGACTGCCGTGCTCGCGGCCCTCGACGACACGTCGAAGCCGATCGCAGAGACCTTCGAGGTGGCGCAGAACGCGCTCGCCCGCGATGCCGTCGCCGATGTGAGCGAGCCGTCGGAAGAGAGCTTCGAGCGCGCCGACGGAGTCATCGACCGCGCCGGGTGGAATGACTGCCGCGACAACGTGGGGCGGCGCATCCTGGCGCAGGCCATCGACGGTTTCGCCAAAGCCGGGCACACCATGAGCGACGACTACCTCGATCGCTACGCGGCGGCGGCCGACATCGTGGCCGCCGCCGACCTCGACGCCGTCGGAGCGATCTCCGACCCCTCGGAACGAACCGAACTCATGGTCGTGGGCACCGTGCTCGGCGACCCCCTCTCCCTCGGCCTGCGGCGCATCGCCCAAGCCCACCGAACCTCAGAACGGAACCTGTGATGTTGTCTCTGAAACGCGCCTACGCCTGGCATCGGCCGCTGATGGCGGTGGCCGCGCTGATGGTGCTGTGCGCCGCCGTGTGTCTCGTCGGCGGGGCCATCGACCCCAGGCAGGTGACCGGCTCGGAGGTCTGGCTCAAGCCGCTGAAATTCTCGCTGTCGATTCTGCTCTACTGCGTCACCTGGGCCTGGCTGATCGCTCACCTTCCGCGCTTCAGAAAGGTCGCGCACACCGCCGGCACCGTGATCGCGGTGGCGGTCGCCGTCGAGCAGATAGCCATCGTGGGCGCAGCTGCGTCGGCCACGACGAGTCACTTCAACGTCTCTACTCCGTTCGCTACAGCGCTCTGGGGCACCATGGCCGTGTCGATCACGGTTCTCTACGTGGCGACTTTCGTCACGACCGTGCTGCTGTTCTGGATGCCGCTTCCCACCGTCTCGCTCACCGTGGCCGTTCGCACCGGCGCGGCTCTCGCTCTCGTCGGCCTCGGACTGGCTTTTCTGATGACGGGACCGACCGCCCAGCAGCTCGACGACTATCAGGGCATCGTGGGAGCCCACACCGTGGGCAGCGCAGACGGCGGGCCCGGCCTGCCCCTCCTCGGGTGGAGCACCGTGAGCGGCGACCTGCGCATCCCGCACTTCGTCGGAATGCACGCACTCCAGCTGTTGCCGCTGTTCGCGATCATCCTCGGCGCGCTGGGCGGGCGCACACGGCTTCTCGCCGACGATCGCGTGCGCATTCGACTGGTGGTTGTGGCGGCGGGGGCCTTCGCGGCAACGCTGGCCGTCCTGACGACGCAGGCTCTGATCGGCCAGTCGATCGTGCGGCCGCAGGGCGGGATCCTCGTAGCGGGCTGGAGCGTCGGCGCGGTCTCGGTGGCTGCCGCCGTCATCGTGCTCGTTGCCGCCGCGCGGCATCCACTGCAGACAGAACGGGGCCCGTTCGACGAAAAATCGCCGATCGCCGAGAAGACAGAGAAGGTGCACTCATGAACCGGCTTCGTGGCAATTGGAGTGCGACCGCCGTGCTCTACCTCGTGCTGGCAGTCATCGGACTGGTCGGAACCTGGACCTTCAACATCACCGCCATCGTCGAGAACCGCGACTTCCTGGGCGAGTGGTTCGGCAGCGGGCCGTCGGTGAACTCCCTCGGTGTCGACCTCGCCATCGTGGCTGTCGCTGCGATCGTTCTGATGGTCGCCGAGGCCAGAAGACTGCGCATGCGAGGCATCGCGATCTACGTCGTGCTCGTCCCCCTGGTCGCGCTCGCGTTCGCGTTTCCGCTCTTCCTCTGCGCACGCGAGCGCGAGCTGACCCGTCAGCGGGCGACCGAGCACTGAGACTCAGCCGTTGGGCAAGATCACTGCGCGGCCCCGGATGGAGCCCTCGTGCAGGCGCTCGTACGCCACGGGGCCGTCGTCGATGCCGAACGTCTCCACCTCGACCGAGATCTGGCCCGCCCGAGCCATGTCGAGCACCTCGATGAGTTCGGCGCGCGAGCCCCAGTAGGGCGTGCGTACGGCGGCGTCGTAGGCGATCGCGCCGAAGCCGACCGGCAGCATCCCGCCACCGATGCCCACGATGGTGACGTCGCCCTCGATGGCGACCGAGGCGCCGGCGATCTCGACCGTGGGCTGCACGCCGACGAAGTCGAAGACGGCGTTCGCTCCGAGGCCACCTGTGAGCTCCTTGATCGTCGCGACGGCATTCTTGTCGCTGAGGATCGCGTGGTGAGCGCCGACCTTCTTCGCGAGCTCCAGCTTCTCGTCATTCACGTCGAGGGCGATGACGGTCGCGCCCGAGAGAGCGCGCAGAATCTGGATGCCGACATGGCCGAGCCCGCCCGTTCCGATGACGACGGCGAAGGTTCCGGCGCCGAGCTTCGGAAGCGAGCGCTTGATCGCGTGGTACGGAGTGAGGCCGGCGTCGGTCAGCGAGACGTTCTTCACGGGGTCGAGGTCACCGAGCGGCACGAGGTGGCGCGGGTCGTCGATGAGCATGTACTCGGCCATCGAACCCGGGGCTCCCAGCCCGGGAGGCATGATGCCCTCGGCCTGCGCGTTAGTGCAGTAGTTCTCTTTGCCCTCTGAGCAGTTGTGACAGCGACCGCACCCCCACGGACCGTAGACGGCGACCGCGTCGCCGACCGAGAGGTGCTCGACACCTTCGCCGAGCTCGTGAACGATTCCCGCGCCCTCGTGCCCGAGAGTGAGCGGAAGTCCGTAGGTGTACTGGTCTTCGGGAAGTCCCATGACGAACTCGTCGGAGTGGCACACTCCGGCAGCGGTGACCTTCAACAGCACCTGGCCGGGCCCGGGGGTGGGGATGGGGATGTCGACGACCTCGGGGGCCTTGCCGATGGTCGTGTACTGGAGAGCCTTCATTGTTCTGACCTATCCGCGGGCGGCGAGATGTCCTGATTGCGGTAAACCGTCCGCTCCCTCAACGGTACCCCTTTAGCCAACACATGTCTGATTGCGCTTGCCACCAGCGTCGAATGTTCGCAAGGGTCACCCTGAAGATCTGACTCGTATGGTTTCGTAGTCGCGTGACTACAGCACAATCCACGGTACCCGCCCCACTCATTGCCGACACCGCCCTTCGAATCTTCGGGTGGGACCGTCTGCGCGAGGGGCAGATCGAGGCGGTTCGGGCGCCGACATCCGGTCGGGACGTGCTCGCGGTGATGCCCACGGGCTACGGCAAGTCAGCCGTGTACCAGCTCGCCGGCACGCTGCTCGGAGGAGTGACCGTGGTGGTCTCTCCGCTCATCGCCCTGCAAGACGACCAGGTTCGCTCGCTGCGAGAGATGCACGGGCGCACCGCCGTCGCCATCAACTCGTCGCTCTCCGAAAAAGAGGTCGAGCATGCCTGGGCCACGGTCGAAGCCGGCGAGCAGTGCTTCGTCTTCCTCTCGCCCGAACAACTCGCCAAGCCGTCCGTCGTCTCTCGCCTGGCGGCGCGCGGCGTCAGCCTCTTCACCGTCGACGAGGCGCACTGCGTGTCGTCGTGGGGGCACGACTTCCGCCCCGACTACCTAGGGCTCGGCGAGGTCATCGAACAGCTCGGGCATCCCCCCGTGATCGCCCTGACCGCGACCGGTTCCGGCCCCGTGCGCACCGACATCGTCGAACGCCTCGGGCTGCGCGACGCCCTGATTCTCGCCAGAGGCTTCGACCGACCCAACATCAGGCTCGAGGTCGTTCGCCACGAGAGCGACGACGACAAGCGTCGCGCCGTCGTGCGTCAGGTGATGGATGCGACGGGTCCCGGCCTCATATACGTCGCGACCCGCGCCGACGCCGAACGATACGCTGACGCTCTCCGAGCCGAAGGCATCCCTGCCGACGCCTACCACGCGGGGTTGCCCGACGCCCATCGGGAGGACGTGCACAATCGCTTCACCGATGGAACCCTCGACATCGTGGTGGCGACGAGCGCGTTCGGCATGGGAATCGACAAACCCGATGTGCGTTTCGTGGTGCATGAGGCGGTGACCGACTCTATCGACAGTTACTACCAGGAGGTCGGGCGCGCGGGTCGAGATGGGGAGGACTCCCTGGCGACCCTGCACTACCGGGCCGAAGACCTGGGCCTGCGCACCTTCTTCGCCTCAGGAGTGCCGTCGGAGGAGTCGATCGCCCGCGTCTACGCCGCGGTCAAGAAGTCGCCGTCGATCTCTCTGGCCGATCTGGCTCGCGAACTCGAGCTTTCGGCCCGCACCTGCCGCGGTCTGGTCAACCTGCTCGAGGAGGCCGAACTCCTCACCGCGACAGCTGCTGGGCTCAATGCCATCGGCCGCCGCTCGCCCGCGACCGCCGCTCGCATCGCGGTGCAGCGCGCCGAGGCCCAGCACCGCGTCGAGAAGTCTCGGGTCCAGATGGTTCGGGGCTATGCGGAGACCCTTGAGTGCCGCCGCATCTTTCTGCTCGGTTACTTCGGCGAAGAACTGCCGAGCCCCTGCGGCAACTGCGACACGTGCTCCGCGGGTGTCGCCTACGAGGAGTTCGCACGCGAACACGGCGACACGAGATCGGCTGCGTTCGAGGTAGACGACCGAGTGAGGCATCGCAAGTGGGGCGGTGGCATCGTGATGCGGGTCGAAGACGACCGGATCACCGTGTTCTTCGATGACGAGGGCTACAAGGTGCTCTCGGTCGAGGCGGTGCAGCAGAATCGGCTGCTGACCGTGCTGCCCGCCTGACCCGGAGCCGAGTCACCCCGATCGGTTCTTCTCAGTTCTGTGCGGGGTCTTCGAGGTCTTTTTTCGCACTGTCGGAGTCGGCCTGCTCGTCTTCTTCCACGTTGAAGTGAGAGGCCTCGCCGTGTCCCAACGCGATTCCGTCGTCGGAGTTCGGGATGGTGCCGTCTTCGCCGAGCTTCTCGCCCTCGGTGGGGATCTTGTCTGACATGCTGCTCCTTCGATTCGGTAACGGACACCAGTCAAATGCGATTCGCCTGGTCCTGCCAGGGGCTGGCGCGCCGAGGCCTGACGTGCTTGCCTGGATGAGCCGTCGAAGACGGTGATGAATCGAGGCAGGACAGAGACCTGCCGGATTGGACGACAGCATGAGTGACCAGCAGAGCGAGTTCGACAAGAAAGAGGTCGACGAGGGCGAACAGATCGTTCCGGGCGTCGAGACAGAGGGCGTGGCGGCAGCCGAAGCGGTGTCGCACTCCTTCGGCGCAGTCGAGGAACAGCTGCCGACCGACGGCGTGGGCGACGACGACCTCGATCTGCGCTCACCGGGAGCCGGGTCGACCGAGGCCGACTAGCGAGACGACGCTCAGGCGTCGAGGTAGCTCTGCGTGCGAACGAGGTAGTCCTCGAGATAGCCGGTGGCCAGACGGGTGCACTCGTCGATGAAGAACTGATCGCCCGTCGAATCGGTCTCGAATGCCTTGGCGGTGAGGGTGTCGACGATCTCGATCACCACCTCGACGTGCTTGAGCAGATCGGGCCGTTTACGCGACACCTCGAAGCGCTCGAAGAACAACTCCCCGACCTGATGGGCGAGAACCGTGCGGTTGCTGTCGGTGTTGTCGATGAGGTTGCGATCGATAGCGTCGCCCAGCCTCAGCCATCGGAATCCCGGCTCTGTCTTGTAGAGCGTGCAATACGCCGCGATGACCCGGCCGAGCAGTTCCTGCCACTCGGCATCTCTGCTCTCGAGGGCATCTTTCGACGCCTGCATGAGGCGCGTGAGATTGCGAGTGGCGAGCGCGGCGGCGATCGCGGTCATGCCGTCGAAGTAGCGGTAGATGCCCGGGCCGGACATGCCCACGCGCTTGGCGATGAGTGTCGGCGAGACATTGCCGTAGCCCACCTCATCGATCAGGGCCGCCGTGGCGTCGAGGATGGATTCGATTCGCTGGGCACTGCGATCCTGGCGCGGGCTGCGGCGGAGAGTGGCGCGCGCGACATCGACGGGTTCATTGGGCATAAGGCATAACACTACCCAGTTTCACTGACCCTCAAATTGGGGTGACACGCCCAGCGTTCAGCCTGTCCGCAGCTTCGCGAGGGCGCTGTCGGCGGTCGCTACTCTGCCGAGGCCGGATGCGCCACCCCCGGCCCTGTGTCGGTCGTCACCCGTAGCGTGGTGAGCATGTCAGACATCCAGAACAGCGACGCGGCCGTCGAGCCCGCAACACCCTCGATCACTCAGAACGACTCCTCAGCAACAACGGCTGCCGAAGGCGGCGAGGCCGAAACGCTGGGCGCACCTCGACCCGACGGCGACGACTCATCCGCGGCGAAAGATCCCGAAGACTGGGTCACCGGCGACGAGCCGATGACCGGCCCGCAGAAGAGCTACCTCGACACACTCGCGCGCGAGGCCGGCGAAGAGCTTCCCGCCACCCTCACGAAGGCCGAGGCATCCGAGCACATCGATCGCCTGCAGAAGGTCACCGGCCGAGGCCAGTAGACCGCGCGCCGTCGGCCCGCGAGCTATTCGGCACTACTGCCGTACGAACCGACGGCCGTGTGGATCAGTTCGATGATCTCGAGCGATCGCAGGGCGTCGCGCGGGTCGACCGGCAGCGGGCCGCCGCGCAGCAGCGCTTCGGCAAGCAGCTCGTAGAACGTGGCGTACTTGCCTGCCTGCGTAGGCAGAGCGACGACCTCGCCATCGACGCCGAGAAGTCCCCAGCGGTCCTCTCCATAGACGCCGAATCCGTCATCGGTGGGCAGAGCACCGTCGCGCAGCTGCGCCTCCTGTGGGTCGAGTCCCCAGCTCGTGTAAGCCGAGGTCGAACCCAGCACGTGAAAACGCGCGCCGACCTGGGCCGCCATGCCGTTCATCCACAGCTGGGTGCGCACCCCCGAGCGGTGCTCGAGCAGCACGGTGGTGTCGTCATCGGCCGCGCCATCCTCTCGACGGGTGAGCACCTCCGCGTGCACCCCTTCGACATCGCCGAAGAGCTGCAGGGCCTGATCGATCAGGTGGACTCCGAGGTCATAGAGAATGCCGCCGCCCTCAGCGGCGGTGGCCTCGGCCTTCCACGATTTCGCCTGCACCGGCTTCCACCATTCGAAGCGGGATTCGAAGCGGCGCACCTCACCCAGTTGCCCGGCCTCGAGTAGCGAGGCCAGCGTCAGGAAATCGCCATCCCACCGCCGGTTCTGAAAGACGGTGAACGGAAGGCCGAGCCGCTCGGCCTTCTCGATGAGGGCGAGACCCTCAGCACTGGTGACGGCGAAGGGCTTGTCGACCACGACGGCGACCCCGGCATCCAGGGCCCTGTCGGCGAGTTCGGCGTGAGTGCCCGACGGCGAACCGATCACGACGAGGTCGAGCTGCCCCCGAGTCGCGCGCTCGAACAGCTCGTCGACGGTGTCGACGATGACGGCGGCCGGATGCAGCTGTGCGGCCTCTGCTGCACGCTCGGCATTCGACGTGACGATCACCGACACCTCGAAGTCGGGGTTCGTGGCGAGAAACGGTGCGTGGAACACGCGACCGGAGAGGCCGAATCCGATGATTCCGGTGCGGATGGGGCGGGAGAACGGTGTGGCGGTCGACATGCCTCGAGGCTACCGGCACCCGCTGGCGGGAATCGAGAGGAAATCGGCTCGCGTGGTCGACCAGGGGCGACGATCCGGAGCGGCGCTACGTCGACCTCGCGACAAGGGCACTGAGCACGCGCGTGAACTCCGGGAGCTTCGCCTCTACCTCGCGCGAATCACGGAGGTAGATCATGCGGCGACCGTCGGCGTACTCACCCTCGAGGAGCTCACTGGTGATCTCGGGGGCCGCGGGGTGATGCACGACGAGGTGCAGATAGTCGTCGGGGCGCAGCATGAACGTGTACAGGTGATCGCCTCCGATGCGAAAGCTCGGGGCGTTCCACTTCCACTCCTCGACGATTCGACTGTCGACGGCACGAGTCCGGGCACGAATAAGGTCGATGTGGGCGCGCCATGGATGTGCACGCCGGTCGAGAGCTTCATCGACGGAGAGCTGCTTCTTGGGCATGCGCTCAGGGTAACCGTCGGGAGATCTGGACTCGTGGACCGAGAAATTCTTACTTCGTTAAGTCGGAAGCTGAATTAAGTCAGGGCTTGAGGTCGCGCCTGCGAGATCGCGCCGATCGAGGCTCGATGACAAGCATTGTCAGGTCCGATTCGAACCCTTTGGACGCGCCGATTCGTCACGAAAGCTCCTCCACCCGAAATATCCCAGTTTCTTTACCGAGCGCGTACGTCGTGCCTACATTGGGGGGACTCAGGCGCTGGGGGTGATTGACGTGGATGCCATCGAAGAGCACCGACCCGTCAATCGACTGCGGCTTCTTCTGCTCGGCGGACTCATCGGCGCCGGCTTCGTCGTCGGTGGGATGTTCCTGTCGGCGACTCCCGCCCACGCCGACGGAGGTCTTCTCGACGGCGTCGGAGAGATCGTCTCCGGGGTCACCCAGCCCGTGAGCCAGGTGGTCGATTCGGTCGTGCAGCCCGTCGCCCCCGTGGTCGACAGCGTCACCTCCATCGTTCCCGAGCCCGTAGCCGAGGTCGTTCAGCCTGTCGTCGACCCCGTCGTAGAGCAGGTCGTCGTTCCGATCGTCGATGCGGTCCCCGATGCTCCGGTCTCTGAGGTCGTCGAGCCCGTGACCGACCTCGTCGACCCTGTCGTCGCGGCAGTCCCGGTTGTGAACGACATCCTCGGTTCCACCCCGACGCCCACCGTCACGGCGCCGGTCGTCACACTTGTCGACACCACCCTGGGCCAGGTCACGAATACCGCTTCCGCGGTCGTCCCGTCGCTCCCGGGGGTATCTGGTCCGGTCGGTCCCGGCATCCTCGTTCCAGTCGTACCCGGTCTCGACCTTCCGAGTCTCGATCTTGCCGACCCATCGACTCCCGGGGCCGTCACGACGGCACCCGCCGCTGCGACCGCATCGGACCCCGCAGCTGGACTTCCGGCGGCGCCTTTCCGCGGCCCGACCTCATCTGGCTCCACCCCTGGTCTCCCCGCCCCGGGACAGGCCGGTTCCGTCAGCTCTTCAACGCCTCCGAACCCGGGTTCCCCTGCACCTGCCGGGCCTGCGGAGGGTTCTCCCGTGGTCTTGCCCGCTCCGTCGGGAAGTGGCGGCCAGGGAATGGGCGGCGGAGCCGGTTCCGGCGCGCCTGCAGCACTCGAATCCATCTCCGGCGCGATCTTCGGCCACGCGGCTCTCAGCCTGCGCGCTCTCGCATCCAACGACGCGCTTCCGACTTCACCGACGTTCGACCTCGGTTCGACTCCTGACTGACTGAGTTCGCACCTGCCCGATCATCCGTGGGCAGATCAAGCGAACCATCTCCCCCGCCATCCGCGGCTGGAGCTCATCAGTCTCACCCATCTTTTGGAGTTGAATCATCATGAAGAAATTCATTCAGAGAGGGCTGTACTTCACCCTCTTCGTCGGTGGCCTCTCGTGCCTCGGCGTAGCCGCAGCAAACGCTGCAGACACCACGTCAGGCGACGACGGCCTGCTCTCGGGAACCCAGGCCGCAATCGGCCTCGAGGTTCCGGTCGACCTCTCGGGCAACTCGATCAGCATCCTCGGGGATGCCACGTCGACGGCTCCCGAGGCGGCTCCCGCCCCCGCGGCTGAGCCGGCAGTTGAGCCGGCACCGGCCCCGGAGCCTGCCGCCGAGGCGACGACCTCTGGCGACGACGGGATCGCATCCGGCACCCAGGCGATCGTGGATGTCAGCATCCCGATCGATGTGTCGGGTAACGCGATCAGCGTGATCGGCGACTCGGAGCAGTCCGGCGCAGCCGAAACCGCGCCGGTCGCCGAGGCCCCGGCGGAGACCGCACCCGTCACGACGACGGGAACGGATTCGCTGCTCGGTGGTACGCAGGGTCTGGTGAACATCGATGTTCCGATCACGGTCGGCGGCAACGCCATCACCGTCATCGGAGACTCGAGCAGCACTGGCAGCACGAGTGGTGCGGGCACAGCGGGCGGGGCGTCTGACGTTCCCTCCGGCACCGGCGCATCCACCTCGGGCGACGACGGCATCCTCGGCGGAACGCAGGTCGTTCCCGTCGTCGGAGTGCCCGTCACGGTCGGCGGTAACGCCATCACGCTGATCGGCGACGCCGAGTCCACCGACTCGGCCGTCACCGGCGGAACGACGGGCGGAACCGGAACGACCGGACCCGGCGCATCCACCGACGGAACCGACAGTGTTCTGGGCGGCACCCAGGTGGTCGGTGACGTTGGTGCACCGGTCACGGTGGGTGGCAACGCCATCACCCTGATCGGCGACGCCGAGTCCACCGACTCCGCCGTCACCGGCGGAACCACCGGCGGCACCGGAACCGGAACGACCGGCACCGGCGCAACCACCTCAGGCGACGACGGCATCCTCGGCGGAACACAGATCGTTCCCGTCATCGGAGCACCAGTCACCGCCGGCGGCAACGCCATCACGGTGATCGGCGACCCGACCACCACGGGATCGGATGTCACCGGTGGCAGCACCGGCGGCTCGTCGGAGAACACCACCGGCGGCGATGGAAGCATCGGCGGAGGAACGCAGATCATTCCGGTGATCAACATTCCGATCGACCTGGGCGGCAACGCGATCACGGTGATCGGTGACCCCACAGTCACACCCGGTGGACCGACGACGCCGACCAACCCGACGGATCCCACCGACCCGACGGACCCGACGGACCCCACCGACCCGACGGATCCGACCGATCCGACGGACCCGGTAGTTCCGACGGACCCCGCCACGCCGACCACGACCACCTCCACCGTGGTCACCGCCGGTAGCGTCACCACCGCGGGTTACTCGGCCTCGGCCTACACCGCCGGAAGCGACGCATCGGGCCTCGCCCTCACCGGCGTTTCCGCGGCACCGCTGCTCGGAGCGATCGCGCTCCTGCTGCTGGCCGGACTCGCTCTGACGATCGCCGCGCGCAGAAAGAACGCTCGCATTTGAGCCTCGGCTCGAACACGCCCGTGCCGGGCGACGCGCAGATCATTGCGTGTCGTCCGGCACGGGCGCGCGCCCCACACATCGGCGTGCTGATTCGGATGCCCGTGCGGGCCCTCGAGTCAGCGCGCGTTTGCGTTCACTGCGGCCAAGACCACCGGGTCTTCACACCCCCGGGCGAAACCCCGGATGCGGCGGTCGATGTCACGCTGAAGCACGATGGCCCCGATACGTTCCGCGAGCGGCGCGAGCCACTTCGGTTGACACGTGAAGTTATAGCGCCAGACGGCGAGCGTGCTGCCCGGAGTGCCGTCGACGGGAGTGAACCGCCAGCCGCCTCCGAGCTTCTCGAAGAACCACGACCCCTTGGTCATCTTCATGCCCACATTCGACGGAGGCTTGTACGAGACGTACTCGCTCTCCATACGAAACCCGAAGCGCTGCACCGTGTAGGTGTGCACCCCCTTCGCCGGAACCGTGGCCCCGTGCAGAAAGTACTGCTTTCTGATGAATGGGTCCCAACGCTTGCGGATCTCGCCCGTCGTCTGCGAGATGGCGAAAGCCGTCTCGACATCGACCGGAACAACACAGCGGGACTCGACGACGGGCATGCCTCATCCTGTCACGAGGGAGGAGGCGCAGACCTACTCGACCGCGCGCCCAGCACGCGCAGCAGCGCGAGATCGAGCAGCCAGATGACGAGCGCACCGATTGCGTACGCGACGAGATCTATCGCCGAGAACGATGCCCCCAGCACGAGCCTCACCGGCGGAAACGCATCTCCCCACTGCTCCGGCAGCCCGGAGAGCTGGAGTACTTCGATCAGCGCGCTGAATGCGAAGGCCGCGAGCGCGAGCGCCGAGAGCCGCGCCCGCACGAACACCGTGCGAAGGACCAGATACACGAGCACCGTATACAGGGAGTCGGCGACGAATGCCGCCGCGGCACCATCGATGGCGTGCACACCCAGCCCGATCGCAATGACAGCGCAGACCGAGAGAACAAGCGCAACGCGGTGCCTCGTCGGCGTCGAGTACATGGCTCGACCGTACCCGCCTACCTCGCCCTCACACGGCACTATCGGTTCAGTCCGATTCGGGGTCGGGTACCCACTGCGTCAGATCGAGGATGCGGTCGGCCGCGCCCTCGCGCGCCTCGATGAGCCGCGCATTCGGCTCGTCGACGGAACGCACCCACTCGCGCGCCGCATCCGGGGTCTTACCGAAGGCCTCGTGTCGGGCGAGCAGCCGGCGCTGCCGGACCGCCGGATCGGTGACGACGTGCCATGCCGTGTCGAGTTGTCGGCGCACCGCGCTCCAGGCCTCGCCCGGCAGCATCAGGTAGTTGCCCTCGGTCACGATGATGTCGTCGCGCGGTTCGATGGCGCGAGCCCCCGCAAGCGGCTGCTCGAGGCGGCGATCGAAATCGGGCGCGTAGATCGTGTGCCGAGGTCGGGCGCGCACGGTTTCGAGAAGCCGCGCGTACCCGAACGCGTCGAAGGTGTCAGGCGCGCCCTTGCGCTCGAGCAGGCCCTCGCGCGACAGCTGCTCGTCGGCGAGGTGAAAGCCGTCCATCGGCAGATACACCGCTCCCGGACCGATCGCCCGCACGAGCGCTCGTGCCAGCGTGGACTTTCCCGATCCGGGCGATCCAGAGATGCCCACGATCACGCGTCCGCTCGTGCCCCGAGGAAGCTCGCGGACGAGTGCGGTCAGCTGGGTCTCTACAGAGGAGACGAGGATCGGCGCGGGTCTGGTCACGCTGACTACCGTACGCACTCCCCGCCCCTCAGATGCGTCGGACGGACGCACAGGCGCGCTCGATACACTGCGATGTGTAGTCAAAGAGAGGATTCCTCGTGACAGACCTCGTCGACATCCCCTCGCCCGGATGGCCGCTCGTCTTCGGCACGGAGGGCCTGCCCGCGGTGGTGCTCGTGCACGATGACTACGGACGCCTTCCCTACCTGGAGGCCTACGCCACGGCCCTGTCGAAGCAAGGATTCTTCGTCGTGGTCCCCGACCTCTTCAACGGTGTCGCAGCCGTCGACGTTGAGGGCGTGGAGCTGCTCCGATCACGTCTCGACGAGGGGTTCGCCAGCGCCACGCTCTCTGACGCCATCGCGCTCGCGCGGAGCTCCGGTGCCGCACGCATCGGTCTCATCGGCATGGGAATGGGCGGCCGCCTGGCGCTGCGCAGCGCGCAGGAGGGTGCGGTCGACACGGTCATCGCCTACTACGCCGGTTTGAGCGACGCCGAAAGCGGCATCGTTCCGTGCCCTGTGGCACTGCACTACTCGGAATACGACGAGTGGGGTTCCGGCCTGGCCGCCGACCTCTTCGTGAGCCGCCTCAAGGAGGTCGGCACACCAGTGACCCGTCACAACTACATCGGAACATCGACCTACTTCGCGAACGCCACGATCTCGGCCGTGCTCGACAAGAACGCCGCCGCTCTCGCCTTCGCCCGGTCGACCTACTTCATGCAGGGTCAGTTGCTCGACTGATCGCTCCAAGAAAGAAGCACAGAAAGTGACCATGAGTCTCGAGGGCGTCGAGAACGCCCTCCCCAGTGACATCCCCGATTCCGACGGCTTCTTCAGCCCGGAGGAACTGCCGCAGGCCGTTGCCGCGGTGACAGCTGAACGCGGCTGGCAAGCAGGACTCGAGCTTGAAACGGCCCATTGGGATCGGTTCGTAGACAGCCACCCCGATGCCCTCCTCGCGTCGATCTCGACTCTTCCGGGCGAGGCCTTCGTCGCGATACCGAGCCTCCTCGTCGGAGTCAACTATCTGAAGCACCTCATCGCGAGTGGTGACCCCAGCAGCTTCTACGACTTCGCTTACGACGCGGCCGGCAGAACGCCTCGAGAGAGGGAGACCCTGGATCGTCTGATCGGCTCCGCCGGAAGGACGGCGGGGCACCGAACGCAGGGGCGACTGACGGCGGCCGTCCGCTCCGCATCCGAAGGCCGGAGGATGCTCGACGAGTTGCCGGCTCGAGACAAACCCGTGATCGAGATGACGCTGCCTCATCTCCTTCTTCAGTGGGGCCGGTCGTTCGACCTTGCCGATGCGGGCGGAGTGCGCGAATACGAAGAGTCGTGGGAGCTGGCCAACCTGACCTCGCAACCGCTCATCGCTCGGCGAGCAGCGGCATCCCTGGCCTGGATGCACGCGGACCAGGGGCGCCTGAACACGGCCGAACGCTGGATCGCTCGGGCCCTCGGTGTGTCCGCCGAGGGGCAGAGATACGACGCTCCGCTGCATCTGGCGCAGGCGCTGGTATCCGCCGACCGACTCGAATACTCCACCGCTGCCGAGCATCTGCTTCGTCTGACCGACGCCCCCGTAGGCGAGTACTGGGCAGCCGAGATCTGGGTGCGATCCTGGATCGCACGATCTCCGGATGCCGCGGCGAAAGTCGTGCGCGCGGTCGAAGAGCAGGTGCAGGCCAGGCCCGATGGCCTGGTGACAGACGGCTCGAACGCACGCTACATCGGATCGGCGCTGGACCGTGCGGCTCCGCTGCGCGATCGCGCGATCGTTCGTGACCCGGCGGCGGCTCTCACCGCCTCCGATCATCTGCAGCTCGCGACGGCCGCGTACAGAAGAGGGCGCATGCACGACGTGCTGCAGGCCGGCGGCAACGCACTGGAGAAAGAGCCGACACCTCGAGTGCAGGCGACCGTCGTCGTGTTGACCGCCGCAGCACGGCTGAGCCTCGATCGGCGCGACGCGGCGATGAGCGCGTTCGGCTCCGCCCTCGAAGCCATCGCCAGCGAGCGCCTCTACAGCGTGTACACCTCGATCGCCCGAGACCAGCTGGACGAGCTCGCAGAACTCTCGAAAGCAGTTCTGCCCGCGCAACTGGATGGGATCGGCGACGATCCGCTGCCGCACAGTTCCGTGGTCATGGCACAGCTCAGCCGGCGTGAACGTCAGCTTCTGATCGAGCTTGCATCTGATCGGTCTCTCCCGGAGATAGCCGAGGCTCTGTTCGTGAGTCACAACACAGTCAAGACGACCGCCGGCAGGCTCTACCGCAAGCTGGGCGTGCACTCTCGACAGGCGGCGGCCGACATCGCGCACCAGTCGGGGCTCGCGTAGGGGTGACGGATGTCATAGGGCAAAGGTGACAGTCCTCAGACGCATCCGATGACTCGCGCCGCCAGGCTGGAGTCATGACCATCTCCTCCATCCCTGCCATCCACGCGACGGCGCTCGTGAAGAGCTTCGGCGACGTCAACGCCGTCTCCGGCGTCGACCTCACGGTGCAACCCGGCGAGATCGTCGCGTTCCTCGGGCCGAACGGTGCCGGCAAGACCACGACCATCGACATGATGCTCGGCCTCACACCTCCCGACGGTGGCGATGTGAAGGTCTTCGGCCTCTCGCCCCGTGCTGCCATTTCGCGCGGCCTCGTCTCGGCCGTGCTGCAGACCGGTGGTCTGCTCAAAGATCTCACCGTGCGAGAGACACTCGAGCTGACCGCCAGCCTCTTCGCCGACACCCGGCCCGTGGCCGAGGTGCTCGATCGCGCGGGCATCGCCGACATCGCCACTCGCCGGGTCGGTCTGTGTTCGGGAGGCCAGCAACAGCGCCTGCGGTTCGCCATGGCATTACTCTCCGACCCCGGACTGCTGATTCTCGACGAGCCGACCACCGGCATGGACGTCGAGGGGCGGCGAGCCTTCTGGAACGCCATCCGAGCCGACGCGGACCGTGGGCGCACCGTTCTCTTCGCCACCCACTATCTCGACGAGGCCGACGAGTACGCCGACCGCATCGTGCTGATGAGCCGGGGCACGATCGTGGCAGACGGCGCCACAGCCGAGATCAAGAACCTCGTCTCGGGGCGCATCGTGCGAGTGACGCTGCCGGATGCCGACACCTCCGCGCTCTCGATGCTGCCCGCGGTCGACGACGTGTCCGTGCAGGGCGATCGCATCACCCTGCACACGAGCGACTCGGATGCTCTCGCTCGGCACCTGCTGCTGCACACGGCGGCTCGGGACATCGAGATCACGAGCCAGAACCTCGAGAGCGTCTTCCTCGCCCTCACCTCCGAAGGAGTCTCCGCATGACCACCCCCATCGTGCCCACCACGGCGACCGCCGGTCAGACCGACCGGGCGTCAGTCGGCCGCGTTCAGCTCGACCGACGCGTTCCTCCGCTCGGCGGCTTCACCCTGACCTACCTGCGCATCGAGCTCGCCCGCAAGCTGCGCAACCGACGCACGCTCATCTTCACCCTCATCTTCCCGGTCATGATGTTCCTGATCGTCGGCTACCCCATGCGCGACGTGCCCCTCACCGGCACCGCCGTCGCCGATGGAGGGCCGTCGGTCGCGGCCTTCATCATGGTGTCGATGGCGATGTACGGCGCCATGATGTCGGCGACCCAGACGGGAGCATCCGTCGCCGTCGAGCGAGCCCAGGGATGGAGCCGGCAGTTGCGGCTCACTCCGCTGAACCCACTGGTGAACGTGCTCATCAAGATGATCGCGGGTATGTTGCTCGGCCTCGTCGCCGTGATCGCGACCTACCTGGTCGGCGCGATCAGCGGCATCCAACTCTCGCCTGCGCAGTGGATCTCGACGGGCCTCGTAGGGTGGTTGCTCGCGAGCGCGGTGTTCACGACGCTCGGGCTGATGGTCGGCTACCTGGTTCCGGGCGAGAACGCGGCGCAGGTCACGAGCCTCGCCATCGTGCTGCTCGCGTTCATCGGCGGACTCTTCTACCCCGTCTCGAGCATGCCCGACTTCATGCAGACGATCGCGGCCTTCACTCCCGTCTACGGCATCAGCGAACTGGCCCGCGCCCCCCTGACCGGCGCCGGCTTCGACCTCGCGGCCCTGGCGAACGCGCTCGTCTGGTTCGCGGTGTTCCTGGTCGGCACGGTCGTCTTCTTCCGGCGCGACACCAAGCGGGTGTGAGGATGGCGAGACTCGACGAGCTCGGAAGCCCGTCGACGCCGGCGCCCCATAAAGTGGGCGGGTGATGAAGTTCGACGAGCCGCGCAGGTTCGGACCCGGCTGGCCCATCCGGCCGGCGAGCGCAGGACCGGACCCGACGACCGTTCTGCCCTCGGCACTTCTGTCGCCTCGTGCGTACAGCTGGTATCTCGGGGCGACGTTCTCGTTGTTCTGGGTCTACTCGATCATCCCCAACATCCTGCGGGCGACGGATTCCGCCGTCGAGAACGTCGTGGGCGTCGCGCTCGTCGTGGTCTTCAGCCTCTGCTTTCTGGCTGCACCCCCGATCGCCTGGACACTCTCGACCCGCGGCCGCCTCATCGTATGCGGGGCGATCTTCGCCCTGACGCTGATCTTCGTTCCTTGGATCGGCGACAGCGTGGTGGGGCTGTGGACCTACGCCGGTGTGGTCATCGGCATGTGCGTCTTCTCGTGGATGGTCACCGTCTCGATGATCGGCCTGATCACACTGCTCGCGCTCGGAGTTCGACTCCTGACCGAGCCATGGTCGGACTCTGTCCTCGTTCAGCCCGTCATCATCCTGTCGATCTCGCTCATGATGGCGGCCTTCGCCCGCACGATGGCCGTCATCAACGAACTCCGCGCCACCCAGGCGGAACTCGAAGAGGTGACAGCCGAGCGCGAGCGGAGCAGGGTCGCACGCGACATCCACGACATTCTCGGCCACTCCCTCACGGTCATCACGGTGAAGTCGGAGCTGGCTGCTCGTCTGATGGATGCCGATCCTCAGCGGGCGCGCTCCGAGATCGAGGACGTCGAGACGATCGCGCGCGGGGCACTGGCAGACGTGCGCGCGACCGTCTCGGGTGTGCGCGGCGTCACCGCCAGCGGTGAACTCGCGGCCGTGGGGGGGGCCGGCGCCGCGGCAGGTGTCGAGGCCGAGTTGCCGTCATCGACCGAGACCATCCCCGCGCAGCACAGAGAGCTGGTCGGCTGGGTCATCCGCGAGGGCGTCACGAACGTCATCCGGCACGCGGGGGCCTCGCGGTGCCGCATCCGCATCTCCGAACACGATGTGACGATCGACGACGATGGACGAGGCCCTGCAGCACCCGCCCTGGTCGGGTCGCCGTCATCGACGGGCCTTCAGGGTCTGCGCGAACGCGTCGAATCGGTCGGCGGCTCTCTACGATTCGGAGCGGGAGAGCTCGGCGGCTTCACCCTCACCGCCTCTCTGCCCGCCCCGGCGGCGCTTCCCGAGACGACAGGGGCACACTCATGATCCGGCTGCTGATCGCCGACGACCAGGCATTGGTGCGCGGCGCGCTCACCGCGCTGCTCTCGCTCGAGTCAGACATCGAGGTGGTCGCCGAGGTGGGGCGCGGCGACGAGGTCGTGGATGCCGCCAGGTCGTCCGCCGCCGATGTCGCTCTGCTCGACATCGAGATGCCCGGTATCGATGGCATCGCCGCGGCAGCCGAACTGCGCGCGGCGGTTCCGCACTGTCGCGTGCTGATCGTGACGACGTTCGGCCGCCCGGGCTACCTCGTGCGAGCGATGCAGGCGGGCGCATCGGGCTTCGTCGTCAAAGACACACCGTCGGCTCAGCTGGCCGACGCCGTTCGTCGTGTCGCCAGCGGCTTGCGAGTCGTCGACCCCTCACTCGCCGCCGAGTCGCTCGCGCAGGGCGACTCCCCCCTCACCGAACGAGAGACCGACGTGCTCGCGGCCGCACGCACTGGCGGATCTATCGCCGATGTCGCGCGCATCCTGCATCTCTCCGAGGGCACGGTGCGCAACCACCTGTCAGCGGTGATCGGCAAGACCGGGGCACGCAATCGAGCGGATGCGGCGCGCATCGCCGAGACGAACGGCTGGCTCTAGGCCTTCGACACGTCGTGCAGGTGATGCACCGGGTCATGGATGAAATACTGCGCCAGCGTCTCGACGGTGAAACCCGCTCCGTCTCCGCGCCTGCCCGACCGGCCCCACGCATCCGCGGGCACGCCATCGAACGCGTCGGCGATCGCTCGACCCGCCTCGACCAGCTGCGTCGCGACGACGGTCGGGTCCTGCTCGTTGTAGCGTTCCTCGACAGCGGTCGCGTCCTGGTCCCAGTTGGCGAACTGCGGATCGGTCTCGGCCAGCATCAGTTCGAGCCGGCCCCGCATGATCGTGAAGACGTCACGCACGTGCGCCGCGTACTCGAGCGGCGACCAGGTGTCGCCATCCGGTCGCTCGCGCACATCGGCCCGCTGCAGAACGGCGGGCCAGGCGGCGGCGTTCTCGCGGGTGAGCTCGGCGACCTCGCGGGCGTCGGCGGTGGATGCGTCGAAACCGCACTCGGGGCACCGCTTCTCGAGCACCCAGGTCCAGCTCTTGGTCTCGGGAACGATAGGCATGGGCCGAGTTTATGGATGCGTCGAGCGACGCCACCAGGCCATTTGCGCCACGCGTCGTCGACTTCGTGCCGACCTACCGGGCAGATACGCTCGACGGATGAGCACCTTCAGCCCCGACGTCGTGTCCGCGATCCTGAACCACATGAACGGCGACCACACCGATGACAATCTGCTCATCGTGCGGGCGTTCGCGAACCCGGCTGCCACGTCTGCCGTCATGACGGGCTTCGACGGGTCGGTCGCGACCTGGGATTCCACCGCAGCCGGCGTCACGAGCGAGGTGCGCATCGCGTGGCCTGCCGGCCCGATCACCGAGCGCGGCGAGGTGCGCCGCGAAGTCGTCGCCCTCTATGACGCGGCCTGCGCTCGCCTGGGCGTCGAGCCGCGCCCGCACTGACAAAGCCCTGAACGGCACAACTGCGTCTAGCGACCGAGCCCGCGCGTCCTATAAAGTAAGGGCAACCTAACTTCACGGTTAGAGAACCCCACCGTCTTGGAGTCGTCATCGTGAGCAACGTCATCCCCTTCTCGCAAGCCCTGCGCGAGCGCACCTGGACCAGCCACAGCGAGAGCGAGGGCGCCAACTTCATGGGCGACCTCATGAGCGGAAAGGGCACGCGAGACGACTACATCGCGCTCGTCGCGCAGCACTTCTTCATCTACGAGGCGATCGAGGCTGCGGCCGACCGCATGAAGAACGATCCGGTCGCCGCGCCCTTCATCACCTCGAAGCTCACCCGCCTGCCTGCCATCGAAGAAGACCTTCGCTTCTTGATCGGCGACGACTGGCGCGAGCACATCACTCCCCTGCCCACGACGGCACGCTATGTGGCGCGCATCAACGAGGTGGCCGCGACCTGGAACGGCGGCTTCGTCGCCCATCACTACACGCGCTACCTTGGCGACCTCTCGGGCGGCCAGGTCATCCGCACACTCATGCAGCGCCAGTTCGGCTTCGAGACCAATGGCGTGGGCTTCTATCTCTTCGGCGACATCGCCAAGCCGAAAGAGTTCAAAGAGACCTACCGCGCACAGCTGGATGCGACGGGCTGGGACGACGCTGAGCGAGACCGCGTGATCGACGAGGTTCTGGTGGCCTACCGCTTCAACACCGAGCTGTTCGTCGACCTGGCCAACGCGAAGGCGACTGCGGCCGCTTAGCTCCAAGCGTGCGCTGATCGAGTAGCACTCGCGACGAAGGAGCAGTGCGTATCGAGATCACCCTGCGTGGTCTCGATACAGTCGCTGCGCGACCACTCGGACAGCGCAGAAGAGAGCTGCCGAACAGTGAGCCGCTGCGTGTTTGCGTTCGGGTCATAGTGACACTAAGCTGAGTGCAGCACTTAGGGTCATCAATACCTTAAGTCACGACACGATCGGCACGGCCATGAGCCAGCAGCAGGCGAGCATCGCGGTATCCACCGTGATCTTCTCGCTGCGCTCCGACCCGACCACGGGAATCAGCACCGTGTGGATCCCGGTCGTTCGTCGCATCCGGGAACCCCACGAGGGTCGATGGGCGTTGCCGGGAGGCCCGCTTCGAGTCGATGACGATCTAGAAGAGGCGGCCCGCAGCCATCTGCTCGAGACCACCGGCCTCACCCCGAAGTATCTCGAACAGCTCTACGCGTTCGGCAAGGTCGGCCGGTCGCCGGGGCCCCGCGTCGTTTCGATCGTCTACTGGGCCCTCGTCGAGAGCGACGAGGCCGCGCGCGCGACCGTGGGCGAGAACGTGACCTGGCTGTCGACCGACGAGCTGCCCGAGCTGGCCTTCGATCACAATCTGATCGTCGACTACGCCCTGTGGCGGCTGCGCACCAAGATGGAGTACTCCCGCATCGCGCACGCCTTTCTGGGCGACACGTTCACCCTCGCCCAACTGCGCGAGGTGCACGAGGCCGTCAGGCAGAAGCCGCTCGATCCGGCGAACTTCCGCCGCACGATCGAGTCGAGCAAGACCGTCGTGCCCACGGGCGAATTCGTCACCGGCACAAGGCATCGCCCCGCGCGTCTCTACCGCTACGACGGGTCGATCGACCTCGCCGACAGCGGCCCCCTCCAATAGAAATCCGTCCGTTCCCTGAGCCTGTCGAAGGGAACGGTCTACCCGCTTCGACAGGCTCAGCGAACGAAGAAGACCACCATGACTTCCGTCGACACCACCATCCAGCTCCTCACTCGCGAGCAGGCGACGACCGGCTCCGCCGCCGACAGCACCTGCACGCCCGAGCTCGCCCTGCGGCCGTGGGCATTCGACGCGGGCGTTCCGAACTACGGGCCCGGCGCATCCATGACCGACGTCATCCCCACCGGGTCTCCGGTGCAGGGGCGCCTGCCCGTCGAGTACACGACCGCGAGCGCCGACGAACTGGATGCGCGCATCCGGGCAGCGAAGGCGACGCTCGGCGAGCGGGTCGTCGTGCTCGGTCACTTCTATCAGCGCGACGAAGTCGTGCAGTACGCCGACTTCGTGGGCGACTCCTTCCAACTCGCCAACGCCGCCAAGGCCAAGCCCGATGCCGAGGCGATCGTCTTCTGCGGCGTGCACTTCATGGCAGAGACGGCCGACATCCTGTCGCAGCCGTCGCAGGCGGTCATCCTGCCCAACCTCGCCGCCGGATGCTCGATGGCCGACATGGCCGACATCGATTCCGTCGAAGAGGCGTGGGCCGAGCTCACCGAGATCTACGGCACGGCGCCGGATGCCGATGGTCGGGTCCCCGTGATTCCGGTCACCTACATGAACAGCTCGGCCGCGCTCAAGGCGTTCTGCGGTCGCAACGGCGGCATCGTGTGCACCTCGTCGAATGCGGCGACGGTGCTCGAGTGGGCGTTCGAGCGCGGGCAACGGGTGCTCTTCTTTCCCGACCAGCACCTCGGCCGCAACACGGCGAAGGCCATGGGCATCCCCGTGGGGCTCATGCCCATGTGGAACCCGCGCAAACCACTCGGCGGAAACTCGGCCGACGACCTCGTCGAGGCCAAGGTCGTTCTCTGGCACGGATTCTGCTCGGTGCACAAGCGCTTCACTCCTGCGCAGATCGCGAAGGCGCGCGCCGAGTACCCCGGCGTTCAGGTCATCGTGCACCCGGAGTGCCCCATGGCCGTCGTCGACGCCGCCGATTCTGCCGGCTCGACCGACTTCATCGTCAAGGCGATCCAGGCGGCTCCCGCCGGCTCGACCTTCGCCATCGGAACCGAGATCAACCTCGTGAACCGCCTCGCCGCCGAGTACCCGCAGCACACCATCTTCTGCCTCGACGACGTGATCTGCCCCTGCTCCACGATGTACCGCATCCACCCCGGCTACCTGGCCTGGGTGCTCGAGGGCCTGGTCGATGGGGTCGTGCGCAATCGCATCCAGGTCGCGGCAGATGTGATCGCCGACTCGACAGTCGCCCTCGAACGGATGCTCGCGGCCCGGCCGCCCGCGTCTGCGCCTGTCGCCGACACGGTGCGCTGACATGGCGCGCGTGATCATCGTGGGCAGCGGCATCGCTGGTCTGGCCACCGCCCTGCACGCCACGCGGCAGCACGGTCACGAGGTGACACTCGTGACCAAGGGCGAGCTGGCCGAGAGCAACACCCGCTACGCGCAGGGCGGTATCGCCGCTGCGACCGCGCTCGACGACAGTGCCACCCTGCACGCCGACGATACGATCCGGGCGGGTGCGGGGCTGACCGACGAGACGGCCGCGCGCGTGTTGGCCGACGAGGGGGCGGCGGCCATTCAGAGCCTGATCGAGTGGGGCGTGCTGTTCGACCGCCGGCCGGGCAGTTCTGAGCCCGACCGCGCGCTCGAAGCGGCACACTCGCGCCCGCGTGTTCTGCACGCCGGCGGCGACGCGACGGGCGATGCGATCGAGACTGCCCTGGTGGCTGCGGTGCGGGCGAGCGGGGTCGCCGTGCGCGAGCACACCATGCTGACCGACCTGGTGCTCGCCGACGCGACGGGCGTGCGCGCCCGTTCGGCGCATCCGCTGCCGGTCGACCAGGCGCCGATGCGCCCAGCAGGCGCGGATGCCGGCGAGCGGGTCGTGGGCATCAAGGTGCTGCGGGCCGACGGCGAGCGCGAGGTGCTGCCTGCCGACGCCGTGGTGCTCGCCACCGGTGGCGCCGGCCAGCTCTACTCGCACACCACGAATCCTGCGATCGCGACGGGCGACGGGCTGGCCGCAGCGCTGCGGGCGGGCGTGGCCACCGCCGATCTGGAGTTCTACCAGTTTCACCCGACCACGCTCGCTGCTCCATCGAACTTCCTGGTCTCCGAGGCCGTGCGCGGCGAGGGAGCGGTTCTTCGCAACGCGCGGGGCGAGCGTTTTATGCATGGCGTGCACCCCGACGCCGAACTCGCGCCGCGCGACGTCGTCGCCCGAGCGATCGCTGCAGAGATGGCGAAGCAGAATGGCGTGCCCGTGAATCTGGATGCCCGGGGCATCGGCCGAGAGACGCTCGCCGAACGCTTTCCCACGATCATGGCGGCGTGCGCGGCTGACGGCTTCGACCTGGCCAGCGGGCTCGTTCCCGTCGTTCCGGCAGCGCACTACTACATGGGCGGAATCGAGACCGATCTCGACGGTCGCACCTCGCACTCCGGGCTCTTCGCCGTGGGCGAGGCGGCATGCACGGGGGTTCACGGGGCCAACCGGTTGGCCTCGAACAGTCTTCTCGAGGGTGCCGTGTTCGCCCGGCGGGTGGCGGCTGCGCTAGGTGGTCTCGATACGGCCGCGGGCGGCCTACTCGACCAACGAGAGGTCGACGACCAGCTGCGCCGGTCGAGTAGTCGCGAGACGACAGAACTGCGCCAGTCGAGTAGTCGCGAGACGACAGAGCTGCGCCGGTCGAGTAGCCGCGCGACGAAGGAGCCGGCGTATCGAGACCACCCGCGAGCCTGTCTCGATACGGCCGCGGGCGGCCTACTCGACCAGCGCAGCGGGAGCGGTGTCGACCGCAGCGAACTGCAGGCGCTCATGTGGAGCTACGCCGGGCTGACCCGTTCCGGAGTGGGGCTCGCCACGGCCGCAGCCCGCCTGCGGGTCTGGGCGGAGGCATCCACGGTTCGCGCAGACGACCGCGAGCTGATCGAGACAGCGAACCTGCTCGTCGTCGCCCGGGCACTCGTCGATGCTGCGCAGGCTCGGCGCGAGTCGCGCGGCGCCCACGCACGCAGCGACTTCCCCCAGACCGACTCCGCGGCTCGGCGACGCGCGTCTCTCCGGGACTCGAGCGGGACAGCCGCAGATCCATCCGGCGACGCCTCACCCGACACCGCCCTCACGCTTCAGACTCAAGGACACTGACATGCTGCTCACACCCCAGGCGATCGACCTCGTCGTCCTAGCCGCTCTCGCCGAGGACGCCCCCTGGGGCGACGCGACCTCCGACGCATTCCTTCCCGAGGGGGCGACGGCCAGCGCCCAGCTTGTGGCGCGCGAGGCCGGAGTGCTCTCGGGCGGCGAGGTCTTCTCGAGAACGATGCTCGCGGCCGACGCGTCGATCACGACCTCGGTGCTGCTCGGCGACGGCGAACACTTCGAACCCGGCGCGGTGCTCGCCACCGTCTCGGGCCCGGCGCGCGGAGTTCTGCTCGGAGAGCGCGTCGCCCTGAACCTCGTGCAGCGCATGAGCGGAATCGCCACCGTGACCGCGCGCTACGTCGAGGCCGTCGCGGGCACCCGAGCGCGCATCGTCGATACGCGCAAGACGACTCCCGGGCTGCGTGCCCTCGAGCGGCACGCCGTGCGAAGCGGCGGAGGCGGCAACCACCGCTTCTCGTTGAGCGACGCCGTGCTCGCGAAAGACAATCACCTGGCGGTGCTCACGGCATCCGGTGTCTCGCTGACCGACGCGATCATTCGCGCCCGCGCCCGCATCTCGCACACCACCCACCTCGAGGTCGAAGTCGACCGCCTCGACCAGATCGAGCCCGTGCTCGCGGGCGGAGTCGACACGATCATGCTCGACAACTTCTCGCTCGATGAGCTGCGCGAGGGAATCGCCATCGTGGCAGGGCGGGCACTCGTCGAGGCGAGCGGCGGCGTGAACCTCGACACGGTGCGAGCGATCGCCGAGACCGGAGTCGACATCATCTCCGTCGGCGCGCTCACGCACAGCGCCCGCGCTCTCGATCTGGGGCTCGACCTTACTGTCGAGGCATGAGCGAGGCACGATGAGCGCCAGCAGGTACTGCTACGGACAATATGTACCGGCGCACCGGGCACTACTGTCCGCACGGGCGACAACTGCGGTGACCCCGTGATCTACCTCGACCACGCGGCGAGTTCGCCCGTTCGACCCGAGGTGCTGCAGGCGATGTGGCCGTACCTAACGGGCGAGTTCGGCAATCCGTCGAGCCATCACGCTCTGGGTGACGCGGCCTCTCGCGCTCTGGCCGACGCCCGCGCTCGCCTCGCCGGCTGGTTCGGCGCGCGTCCGAGCGAGGTCACTTTCACGTCGGGCGGAACCGAGGCCATCAACCTCGCCATCAAGGGCATCGCGCTCGGCCAGCCACGGGGCCGCCACGTCGTGACCACGCCGATCGAGCACGAGGCCACGCTCGAGTCGGTCGACTTTCTGCGCCGGGTGCACGGCTTCGAGGTCTCGTTCGTGCCGGTGGATGCGACGGGCCGGGTCGATCTCGCCGCCCTCGCCGGCCTGCTGCGCCGCGACACGACTCTCGTGAGCGTGATGGCGGCGAACAACGAGATCGGCACCGTGCAAGACACGGTCGCCATCGGTGCGCTGGCCCACGAGGCCGGCACGGTGATGCACGTCGACGCCGTGCAGGCGGCGGGCTGGCTCGACGTGAGCCTGGATGCGCTCGGTGCCGACGCCGTGTCGATCTCGGGTCACAAGCTGGGCGCGCCCAAGGGCGTGGGTGCCCTGGCGGCGCGCTCTCGCTTGGTTCTCGAGCCGCTTCTGCACGGCGGTGGGCAGGAGCGCGGCCGGAGGTCGGGCACCGAGAACGTGGCCGCCGCGGTGGGGCTCGCCATCGCTGCGGAACTGTCCGCGGCGGGCCGAGCCGAGGCATCCGAACGCGTCACCACACTGCGCGACGACCTCATCGCGCGCGTCGAAGCGGCGCTTCCCTCGGCGAGACTGACCGGGTCACGCGAGCACAGGCTGCCGTCGATCGCGTCGTTCCTCTTCGTGGGAACGAGCGGCGAGGGCGTGCTGCTCGGACTCGAGGAGCGCGGGATCGTGTCGTCGAGCGGCTCGGCATGCGCTGCCGGCAGCGACGAACCGTCGCCCGTGCTGCTGGCACTGGGCATCGACCCGGTGGATGCGCAGACCGCCGTTCGGTTCAGCCTCTCGCCGGCGTCGACCGCCGCCG
>Ga0308163_10000782_pt1 | contig 44880 bp, 43 predicted proteins | sample PhyTR1_FD_201037 | JGI IMG/M metagenome (GOLD analysis project Ga0308163, IMG submission 201037) | Phyllosphere microbial communities from UC Gill Tract Community Farm, Albany, California, United States - DLSLT.R1 | ecosystem: Host-associated > Plants > Phyllosphere > Unclassified | place: USA... | reverse complement strand
GCGGGGCACGTACCCTGCCTTCCTTTGAAGCTCGTTGAGCTGCAGTTGCCCGACGACCCGGCCCTGTACAACGAGCCCAACCTTCAGCAACTGCCAGAAGGTTGGGATGCCTTGCCCGCCGACAAGGCCAGCATGGATTTCGGTACCGCCTGGCTGGAGCGCACCGAACATTTGGGGCTGATACTGCCCTCAGCGACCATGGACCAAACCCGGTGCCTGATGATCAATCCAAAGCACCCGGCGATGAAGCAGGTCACGATCTTGCAATCGACCGACTTTATCTATGGCCTTGCCCGCACACGCGTGGCGTATTAGCGCTGAGTGTTCACCACCACCCTGCCGCGCACCTGCCCCTCCATGAGTCGGTGCGCGGTTTCAATGACCTCCTCGAGACCGATTTCATGGGTAATCAGCGCCAACCGCGCCGGATCCAGATCGGTCGCCAGACGTGCCCATGCATCGATACGATCCTGACGTGGGCGCATGACGCTATCAATCCCGGCCAGCGTCACTCCGCGCAAAATGAACGGCGCCACCGACGCCGGAAACTCCATGCCTTGTGCAAGGCCGCACGCCGCCACGGTGCCCCAATAGCGCATGCTGGCGCAGATATTGGCCAGGGTGTGACTGCCGACCGAATCAATCGCACCCGCCCAACGTTCCTTGGCCAGCGGACGCCCCGGCTGTGACAACGTCGCGCGGTCGATCACTTCGATTGCGCCCAGCTGCTTGAGGTATTCGCTTTCTTCCAGACGCCCCGTCGAGGCGACAACGTGGTAACCCAGCTTTGCCAGAATCGCGATGGAGAAACTGCCGACGCCGCCATTGGCACCCGTCACCAGAATCTCGCCCTTGTCCGGGGTCACACCATTCTTCTCCAACGCCATGACTGCCAGCATCGCCGTGTAACCCGCGGTGCCGATGGCCATGGCTTGAGCTGCCGTGAACGCCACTGGCAGCGGAATCAGCCATTTGCCTTCGAGCCGCGCCATTTGCGAAAGACCGCCCCAATGCCCCTCGCCGACACCCCACCCATTGAGCAGCACCTGATCGCCCGGTCTGAAATCAGGGTTGCTGCTTTGCTCTACCGTTCCCGCCAGGTCCACCCCCGGAACCATGGGAAACGTACGCACGATCGGCCCTTTGCCGGTGATGGCCAGCGCGTCCTTGTAGTTCAGCGTGCTGTAGGCCACGCGCACGGTCACGTCACCCCCAGGTAAACGCGCTTCGTCGATGGCTGTCAGCTGGACGTGATAACCGCTGTCGTCCTTGTCGATCAGAATGCCGTTGAACATGCTGCGCCTCCGTTATAGACCGGTCGTCTATAAATGGTCATGGAAAAAGAGAGTCGGAATTAGCGCGGCAAGCCACGCAGAAATCCGGCAATAAACGTGTTGATCGGGCTGTCGCTTTGAACCAGCCGGGCGCGAAGTACCGCACCTTCCCAGCCAATCCAGAAGTACGCCGCCAGCGCTTGTGCGTCGGCGCTTGGGGGTAACTCACCTGCCAGCTTGGCCGCCTCGAAGCAGACGCTGAGCCGTTGCTGCCAGTCGAGGAACGTGCTTTCAAGCGCCTCACGAAAACCTTCTGGTAGCACACTCACTTCCTGGCCCATGTTGCCGACCAGACATCCACGGCGGTAGCCGTAGCGCGCCATGCTGAGCTTGGAGTGCTGGACGAAGCCGGCGAGACGCTCAAGCGGTGTCAGCGTTTCGTCAAGCAACCAGCGGTCAAGGCGCCTGGCAAAGTAGCCGGCATAGCTTTCCAGCACTTCAAGGCCAAAGACTTCCTTGCTGGGGAAGTAATGATAGAACGAGCCTTTCGGCACGCCGACGCGTTTGAGGATGCCGTCGATGCCCGTCGCCATGAAGCCCTGTTCGGTGAGGACTTCCACGCCACATCGCACCAGCGCCGTGCGGGTGTCGAACTGGTCGTCGCGAGCCACTTTCGGTGGACGGCCACGACGTTTAGGTTTTGCGATCGTTTCGTTCATGGGGTTGCATATTAGACTGATCGGCTATTAAATCAACTCACCTTCTAAACCGGTGCAATCGACGCCCGTCTGCTTGCTCAGGTTTAACGCGCCGAGGCCTACAACCGCGCCTTACTCTTACCGCCTTTGGAGAATCTGCCCATGATCGCCTGGCCCGACACCCGCATCCTCAAATTGCTTGGCATCGAGGTGCCTATCCTGCTTGCGCCGATGGCAGGTGCAGCAGGCTCCGCCCTGGCCATCGAAGTCGGCAAAGCCGGCGGCCTCCCATCGTTACCTTGCGCCATGCTAAGCCACGATCAGATCCGCGAAGAGGTCGCCGCCATCCGGGCCGCGACGCGCGCGCCCCTGAACCTCAATTTTTTCTGCCACCAGAACCCGGACGCGAACGCCGAGGCCTCCCAGCCGTGGAAAGACCTGTTGCAGCCTTACTACCAAGAACTGGGTGCAGACTTCGACGCACCGACGCCGACCTCAAACCGCGCGCCTTTCGATGAAGCGACCTGCGCGCTCGTGGAAGAGCTGAAACCTGAAGTGGTCAGCTTCCACTTCGGCTTGCCATCTGCCGACCACATTAAGCGCGTGAAAGCCACAGGGGCCAAGGTGATTGTCTCTGCGACCACCGTGGAGGAAGCAGTCTGGCTTGAGCAGCGTGGCTGCGATGCGGTAATCGCCATGGGCAACGAAGCGGGCGGCCACCGCGGTATGTTCCTCAGCGACGAATTGCACACCCAGGTCGGCACCATGGCACTTGTCCCGCAAATTGCCGACTCGGTCAGCGTGCCGGTGATCGCAGCGGGCGGGATCGCCGACAGTCGTGGTGTGGCCGCGGCCTTCATGCTCGGCGCCTCGGCCGTGCAACTGGGCACGGCGTATCTGTTCTGCCCGGAAGCCAAAACCTCGAAGCTGCATCAAGCGGCGCTGCGGGCCGCCACCGACAGCCAGACCGCCGTAACGAATCTGTTCACCGGTCGCCCCGCACGGGGGATCGTCAATCGCATCATGCGGGAGATCGGGCCGATCAATTCCGCTGCGCCAGCCTTCCCCACCGCCGGCGGTGCGCTGATGCCGCTGCGCGCCAAGGCCGAACCTCAAGGCGATAATGGTTTCATGAACCTCTGGGCGGGTCAGGCGGTCGGGATCAAGCATCAACTGCCTGCTGAGGAATGGACCCGCCAACTCGCCATTCAAACCCTCGAACGACTGGCGGGCGTCAAAAACTGACCTGGGCCTGATCACGCGCGCAAAAAAACAGACTTCCTTGAGGTGACCACTCGCTATATATTTCACTGCATAGCGTTGGGCCGGTATTCGGTTGACGTCCGTCATCACCTCATAAAAACATCACGGAGCTGTTTCATGTGCGCAACCTCCCTTCGCCTTACGCTCAAATCGCTGATCCTCGCCGTCGCCGCCCTTTCGGGGACCGGTGCATGGGCCGATGAAGTCCAGGTGGCCGTCGCCGCGAACTTCACGGCGCCGATCCAGGCCATCGCCAAGGATTTCGAAAAGGATACCGGTCATAAGCTCGTGGCCTCGTTCGGCGCCACGGGCCAGTTCTATACGCAGATCAAGAATGGCGCGCCCTTCGACGTGTTCCTGGCCGCTGACGACACCACTCCGGCCAAGCTTGAGAGCGAAAACGAGATCGTCAAAGGCTCGCGCTTCACTTACGCGGTCGGCACCCTGGCGTTGTGGTCAGCGAAAGACGGTTATGTGGATGGCAACGGTCAGGTGCTCAGGGACAACACCTATACCCACCTTTCCATCGCCAATCCTAAAGCCGCGCCTTACGGCCTCGCCGCCACTCAGGCACTCGACAAGCTGGGCCTGACTGACGCCACCAAACCCAAGATCGTTGAAGGTCAGAGCATTGCCCAAGCGTATCAATTCGTGCAGACCGGCAATGCCGAACTGGGTTTTGTCGCGCTGTCTCAGGTCTACAAGGACGGGAAGCTGACCAGCGGCTCGGCCTGGATCGTTCCGGCCAACCTGCATGAGCCGATCAAGCAAGACGCTGTCATCCTCAATAAAGGCAAGGACAACGCCGCCGCCAAAGCGCTGATGGATTACCTCAAAGGCCCGAAAGCCGCAGCGGTGATCAAGTCCTTCGGGTATCAGCTGTAAATGCCACTCGACAGTGCCGATCTCTCGGCGATCTGGCTGACGCTGAAACTGGCGTCACTGACCACCGTGATCCTGCTGATTATCGGCACGCCCATCGCATTGTGGCTGGCACGCACCCGATCCTGGCTCAAAGGACCGATTGGCGCCGTGGTGGCATTGCCCTTGGTATTGCCACCGACGGTGATCGGCTTTTATCTGCTGTTGTTGCTCGGCCCGAATGGCGCACTGGGTCAATTGACCCAGAGCCTGGGGCTGGGCACCCTCACCTTCAGCTTCACCGGCCTTGTGATCGGGTCCGTGCTGTATTCCATGCCCTTCGTCGTACAGCCTCTGCAAAATGCATTTGTGGCGATCGGCCCTCGGCCGCTTGAGGTCGCCGCGACCCTGCGTGCCAGCCCATGGGACACGTTTTTCTCCGTGATCCTGCCGCTCGCGCGTCCCGGGTTCATCACCGGCGCGATTCTAGGCTTTGCGCACACGGTCGGCGAATTCGGCGTGGTGCTGATGATCGGTGGCAACATCCCGCAGAAAACCCGCGTGGTCTCGACACAGATCTACAACCACGTCGAGGCGCTGGAATACACGCAAGCCCACTGGCTGGCCGGGGCCATGCTGGTGTTTTCATTTCTGGTTCTGTTGGCGCTCTACTCCAGCGGCAAGACCAAATCGGCCTGGAGCTGACTGACCCATGACGCCCTTAATCGACGTTCGTCTGAACGTGGACTTCCCGAGTTTCTCGCTCGGTGTCGACCTGTCTCTTCCGGGGCGCGGCGTCACCGCGCTGTATGGCCATTCCGGCTCGGGCAAAACCACCTGCCTGCGGTGCATCGCGGGGCTTGAAAAGCCACAAGACGCGTTCATTCGCATCAACGGCGAGGTCTGGCACGACAGTGCCAACGGTATTTTTCTCGCGCCACACAAACGCTCGCTCGGCTATGTGTTTCAGGAAGCCAGTCTGTTTGCGCACCTCACCGTGCGCGGCAACCTGGAGTTCGGCCTCAAGCGCATCGCAGCGAGTGAACGCAGGGTCAAACTGGATCAGGCCACGACATTGCTGGGCATCGATCACCTGCTGGCGCGTCAGCCCGACACACTGTCCGGCGGCGAACGCCAGCGCGTCGGCATTGCCCGCGCCTTACTCACCAGCCCTCGTTTGCTGTTGCTGGATGAACCGCTCGCAGCGCTGGACGCCCGTCGCAAGAGCGAAATCCTGCCGTACCTTGAACGCCTGCACGACGAACTCGACATCCCCATGCTTTACGTCAGCCACTCCCAGGATGAAGTCGCGCGTCTTGCCGACCACTTGGTGCTGCTCAGTGACGGCAAGGCGCTGGCCAGCGGGCCCATCGGCGAAACGCTGGCCCGTCTGGACCTGCCGCTGGCCATGGGCGATGACGCTGGCGTGGTGATCGAGGGTCAGGTGAGCGCGTACGACACGGCCTATCACTTGGTGACCGTGCGACTGCCGGCTAGCAGCTTGTCCATTCGAGTGGCGCACGCGCCACTGGAAGCGGGCAAACCCTTGCGTTTCAAGATTCAGGCGCGTGACGTCAGCCTCAACCTGCAACCCGACGACCAGAGCAGCATTCTCAATCGCCTGCCCGTCACCGTCGTCAGCGAAGTCGCCGCCGACAACGCGGCGCATGTGCTGATACGCCTGGATGCCGAAGGCACACCCCTGCTGGCGCGAATCACGCGCTATTCGCGCGACCAGTTGCACCTCCATCCTGGACAGCGGCTCTGGGCGCAAATCAAATCGGTGGCGCTGCTCGCCTAGCACCGGACGCGAACCGCATCAAATAATCGGCACCACTGCGGACGGGAACGGTCAATGCAAAGACCAGTACTCAGGATTGCCGCTCATGCCGGACGCCACTCTCATTGAAGATTTGCCCAAGGATCTGCACTACGTCGACGACAGGCAGCCTGGGTTTTCGCGCAAGATCCTGCGCGGCAAATTTGCATATTTCGACACCCAGGGCGAACGAATTCGGGACGAGGCCGAGATCAAGCGCATCAATGCGCTGGTCATCCCGCCCGCCTACACCGACGTGTGGATCTGCGCCGATCCGCGCGGTCACCTGCAAGCCACCGGACGCGATGCCCGAGGTCGCAAGCAGTACCGTTATCACCCTCGCTGGCGGGAGATTCGGGATGAAAACAAATACTCCCGAATGATCGCCTTCGGTACGGTGCTGCCCAAAGTGCGCAAGCAGCTGGAGGCTCAATTGGCAGTCCCCGGCATGGGGCGCGAGAAGATCATGGCGGCGGTGGTCTCTTTGCTCGACCAGACGTTGATCCGTATCGGCAACAGCCAGTACGCCCGTGACAACCGTTCCTACGGCCTGACCACGCTGCGCAACAAGCACGTCGATGTGCACGGCAGCAAGATCATTTTCGAGTTTCGCGGCAAGAGCGGTGTTGAACATCAGCTCAGCGTTACCGATCGGCGCCTGGCCAATATCATCAAGCGCTGCATGGAGCTGCCGGGACAAAACCTTTTCCAGTACCTGGATGAGGACGGCCATCGCCACACCGTCACGTCGTCAGACATCAATCAATACCTGCACGACCTTACCGGTGCTGATTTCACTGCCAAGGACTACCGAACCTGGGCGGGCAGCGCCATGGCATTGGCCACCCTGCGCAAACTGGACTGGGAACCGGAGGCCGACGCGAAGAAACACATCGTCGCCATGGTCAAGGAAGTGGCCCGACTGCTGGGGAACACCCCTGCAGTCTGCCGTAAATGCTACATCCATCCGGCGGTTCTGGAGGCTTTCGTCATCGGCGAGCTGGCCAAACTGCCGCGCTCACGACAACGCAAGGGCCTGCGACTTGAAGAGGCGGCACTCGCCGGATTTCTACAGGGCCTGCAAGCAGCTGAAGCAATACGTGAATCCACAGGAGAAAAGGCATGACACAGCATTCATTTCCCGGCGAGAAAATCAACGATCCCAAGGCAACCCCGGCTGACGTCGCGGACGATCGCGAGCGCACGGATGAGAGCCGCAAAGAACAGCCCATGACCGGGGGCAAGCACGACGATGCGGGACACACCCCAAAAGTCCCCGATGCCGGTTAAGCTCGCGCCTTGCGATCTGTCCCTTGCCACCCGCGACCCAAGGCCCGCACATGACCACCGCGCCATATTTGCCTGACGATGCCGACCCACAATCCGCTGCTTCCTTCACCGTCGCGCCTGACCAACCCGGCTTTGTTCGCGTGCGTGGCGCTCGCGAGCACAACCTCAAAGACGTCGACATCGATATTCCCCGCGATGCGCTCGTGGTGTTTACCGGGGTCTCCGGATCGGGCAAGTCGTCACTGGCGTTTTCAACGCTGTATGCCGAGGCTCAGCGCCGCTATTTCGAATCGGTTGCGCCTTATGCGCGACGCTTGATCGATCAAGTCGGCGTGCCCGACGTCGACTCCATTGAGGGCCTGCCGCCGGCCGTGGCCTTGCAGCAACAACGCGGTACGCCGAGCACACGCTCATCGGTGGGGAGCGTCACCACGCTGTCCAGCCTGATCCGCATGCTGTATTCGCGGGCGGGCAACTACCCGCCCGGGCAACCGATGCTGTACGCCGAGGACTTTTCACCCAACCTGCCCCAGGGCGCATGCCCTGAATGCCATGGGCTGGGCCGCGTTTATGAAGTGTCCGAAGACCTGATGGTGCCCGACGACTCCTTGACCATTCGCCAACGTGCTGTGGCGTCCTGGCCACTGGCGTGGCAGGGGCAGAACCAGCGCGACATCCTCGTCACCCTTGGTTACGACGTCGACATCCCTTGGCGTGATCTGCCGAAAAAACAACGCGACTGGATTCTCTTTACCGAGGAGCAACCCACTGTCCCGGTGTACGCAGGCCTGACCCCTGAAGAAACCCGGGTGGCGCTCAAGCGCAAGCTCGAACCCAGCTATCAGGGCACCTTCACCGGCGCCCGTCGCTACGTGCTGCACACCTTCACCCACTCGCAAAGCGCCTTGATGAAGAAGCGCGTATCGCAATTCATGCGCGGCAGCCCCTGCCCGCTGTGCGATGGCAAGCGACTGAAGCGCGAAGCCCTCTCTGTCACCTTTGCCGGTCTGGACATCGGTGAACTCTCACGCATGCCGTTGCTGCGACTGGCTGAAGTCCTGCGTCCGGTGGCTGAAGGCGCTTTCGACGCCAATCCCGACAGCCACACACTGGATCGTCAACAGATCGACAACGCGCGCAAGCAGCGCGTCAAGGCAGGCGGCGCCTCGCACGAAAGCGCGCCGGACGTTCGGGCGACGCCCAACCTGTCTGTCGAAAAGCGCCTGGCGGCGCAACGAATCGCACAAGACCTGCTGGCGCGCGTCAGCACCCTGACCGACCTCGGCCTGGGCTATCTGGCCCTGGAGCGCAGCACGCCGACACTGTCTTCGGGCGAGCTGCAACGCCTTCGTCTGGCGACGCAACTCGGGTCTCAATTGTTTGGCGTGATCTACGTGCTGGACGAGCCATCAGCGGGATTGCACCCCGCGGACAGCGAAGCGCTGTTCACGGCACTTGAACAGCTCAAGGCCTCCGGTAATTCGCTATTCGTTGTCGAGCATGATCTGGAAACCATGCGCCGCGCCGACTGGTTGATCGACGTCGGCCCGGCTGCCGGCGAACATGGAGGCCGCATCCTCTACAGCGGCCCGCCAGCAGGACTGATGCAGATCCAGGCGTCGCAAACCCGCCTGCACCTGTTCGCCGAACACAGCCACCTGCGCACCACACGACGCACCGCAACCGGTTGGCTGCGCCTGGAAGGTATTACGCGAAACAATCTCATTGACCTCGCGGTCGAGTTTCCGCTGGGATGCTTTAGCGCCGTGACCGGCATTTCCGGCTCAGGCAAGTCCAGCCTCGTCAGCCAGGCGTTACTGGAGCTGGTCGGCGCTGAACTGGGCCGGCCTGCTGCCAGCAATAACGACCAAGAAGAACCCAGCCTCGAAGATGATGCCCCGCAGCCTACAGGCGGGCGCATCACGGAAGGACTCGACGCCATCAAGCGGCTGGTTCAGGTGGATCAGAAACCCATCGGCAGAACCCCTCGCTCCAACCTGGCGACCTACACCGGCCTGTTCGACCACGTCCGCAAACTCTTCGCAGCCACCGACGATGCCAAAGCCGCTGGCTACGACGCCGGTCAGTTCTCCTTCAACGTTGCCAAAGGCCGTTGCCCGGTCTGCGAAGGGGAAGGCTTCGTCAGTGTCGAGCTGTTGTTCATGCCGAGCGTTTATGCGCCCTGCCCGACCTGCCACGGGGCCCGCTACAACCCCGACACCCTCGCCATCCTTTGGCAAAACCTCAACATCGCCCAACTGCTGCAACTGACCGTCGAACAGGCCGTCGATGTGTTCGTCGATCAACCGGCCGTGCTCAGATCACTGACCGTTCTTCGTGATATCGGTCTGGGCTACCTGCGGCTCGGCCAGCCCGCGACAGAACTGTCAGGCGGCGAAGCGCAACGCATCAAACTGGCAACAGAACTCCAACGAACCCAGCGCGGCGCTACCCTTTATGTGCTGGACGAGCCGACAACAGGATTGCACCCGACCGATGTGGACCGCCTGCTCAAACAACTCAATGCGCTGGTGGACGGCGGACACACAGTCATCGTCGTCGAGCATGAGATGCGCGTCGTGGCACAGAGTGATTGGGTGATCGATATCGGGCCTGGGGCGGGCGACCAAGGCGGTAAGGTCGTCGCGAGCGGCACACCGGAAAAAGTCGCGAAATCCAAAGGAAGCCGCACTGCACCGTTTTTGCGGGCCATTATCGCAGGCTGAACAGTGCGCTGGCGTGTCGGACAGTATTCCACTCGTCCGCTCGCCGGCACCTTCAGACCCGCAGCGCCTCAAAGTCCACACACCTTTGAAGAGGTTATGATCATGAACAGGTTAACCACTGCCTTCGTGCTGACGGGCCTGCTGTCGGCGGGCCCGTTACTGGCGGTCGCCCAAGACAACGATCCCAAGACTGCACTGCCCGTCGACAATCACGCGCAACCCAAGGAATCCAATCAAGAGAAAGCCAGCAAGAAAGGCGAAGAATCATCCGGTGCCAACGCGGGCGCAGAGACAGAGACGCTCCACAAGGAGGCAGCGACTGCAAACGGAGAGAAACAGGAAGGGAAATAGATGCGTGAGGCCCTGGGTCCCGCCTCACGGGATTGAACCCAAGCTTTGGGCCAAGCTGTTTCGACCGCCCGTTTGCACCTCCAACTTGCTAAAGTGGCGTCTGCCGAGCTAACCCGCTCTTCCCTACGACCCGCTTGATGATTGTGACGAGGTAACGGTGCTTCCTGATGCGATGACCGTAAATGTAGCGGGCAAGCGATTCGCTCGCCTCAGGGGACGTGTCGGGCTTTTGTTTGTCGGCACACTGTCCATCATCGCAGGCATGACCGACGCAATCGGATTCATGGTCACCGGCGACTTCGTCTCGTTTATGAGTGGAAACACTACGCGGCTGGCGGTTTCCATCGACCAGTCAAACGCTGCCCTCGCCCTTCATATCAGCATGCTCATCGCAGCCTTTGTCATCGGAAATGCGCTGGGCGTCATGGCTGCCCGTTTTTCCAGGCGACGCGCCTGGCCGCTGCTCCTGGCGATTAGTGCCTTGCTCTGCCTGTGCGGAGTGTCGGGTGAAGGTGCCGCCCCGTTCCTCCTGGCCGTAATCTCGATGGGGATGATCAATGCCGTCGTCGAGGAAGTGAACGGCCTGCCGATCGGACTGACCTACGTGACGGGAGCGCTGTCCAGGTTTGGACGAGGGTTAGGCCGCTGGTGCCTGGGCGAACGTCGCAATGGTTGGCGCGTGCAGCTCATTCCCTGGGCGGGCATGCTGGCCGGCGCCATTGTGGGAGGCCTTATGGCTCAATCCTTAGGAATCAAGGCGATGGTCGTCAGCGGACTGTCCACGTTGATATTGGCCGCAGTGTCCGCCGCCATCCCCCGCAGCTGGCAGCTTCGGTTTATGCCGCGCTGAGCGAGCGGTTGGAGCTGCCATGCCAGCGCTTTGATCACACAACGTCATTGCCGAGAACGCAGAAACGACTCAGCCGCTCAGGATTGCTCCATAAGCGGCTGATCTAGATGGTGCCCCGAGCCGGAGTCGAACCGGCACATCCTTTCGGACGACGGATTTTAAGTCCGGTGTGTCTACCAATTTCACCATCAGGGCGAGGTGCATGCAGCGGTGTAGCAAAGTCGCTGTCATGGCTGACAAGAGCTGGGAATATATACATCCCTTCCCAGTGAAGCAAGCTTGATGTGCCCCAAAATGAAACAGAAAATCTTTCGCAGCGCCAATAAAAAAGCTCTGTAAATCAGCGATCTACAGAGCTCGTTTATAGTGGAGGCCGAGGTCGGAATCGAACCGGCGTAAGCGGATTTGCAATCCGCGGCATAACCATTTTGCTACTCGGCCCCAAACGTTAAGTGCTCTAACCACCAACACTAAACGCGTACAAACTGGAGCGGGAAACGAGACTCGAACTCGCGACCCCGACCTTGGCAAGGTCGTGCTCTACCAACTGAGCTATTCCCGCTTGGTGTGGGCGCCATTCTATAGATTCAAATGACCCCGTCAACCCCTTGATTTAAAAAAACTTATTTTTCGTCCGCGAGCCACGCAGATGCGCTCAGGCCGCTACGTAACGCGTGCTGCTGCCCTGTTTACTCGTTGCGGGCTTAAGTGACTGTCATTTCTGACAGTATCCCCTTAAGGCGCTGCGGCGCAGAATGCGCTCACGACATTGATGCATGTCACAAGGAGCGCCTTCATGGGGATGGAGACTGACAGTCACACGCCGAACCTCACCATCGTTGACGGCCGTAGACTGGTCGTCCGCAAGGTCGCTTTTCATAGGGCGCCAGACAGCGATGACACCCGAGAGGACGTCACCGGCATTACGCTCGACTTAGCAGCTCGCATCACTCAACTGCGCGATGCACGCTTGTGGGCGAAAGCGAATGATGAACCACAGTCACTGCCGAACCGCACTCACCTGTACAGCCTGTCCGGAATTCCTCTGCTGAGCGAAAGCGTCGATGCAGGTTGGGATTTGGCTTTGGTGCGAGAGTCCGGCGTGGTAGACAGGAGCTGGGATTCCAAAGAAGCAAGTTGGTACAACGATTACGATGAGTTGCTGCGACCCATTACCACGTACGAAATAGCACCCGCCAAGACATCGCGAATAATGTCTCGCTATGTATATGCAGACGGCGCCCCGGCCTGGGCTGCGCAAAACCAGTGCGGACAACTCGTCGAACTGTACGACAACGCCGGGCTGCTCAACTATCCGGAGTTCGGGATACTCGGTCAGAGCCTCGCGGAAAGTCGGCAGTTTCTAAAGGAAACCGAGCTGCCCAATTGGAGCCTGTCGCCCGTGCTCGATGGGCAACACCTTACTCGCTTCACATTTGGCGCCCTTGGCGACCTGCTGACGCAGACTGATGCATCCGGAAATCAGCAGCGTTTTACGCAAGATATCGCTGGCGCGACTCAGCAAATTTACCTGAAGCCGGCGAATGACGTCGAAACACTATTACTGTCCCAAGTGACGTACAACGCTTTGGGTCAAATTGTATATGGGTAAAAAAATCGCCGCATCCGCGGGAAATGAACTCCGGGCAGTTTTGGAATTGGACACATCGTTAGCCATGGATGTAGGAAAACTAAATTCGGAGAAAGTATTCAAGACAGCGCGAAAAACCGTCCTCGGACCGACCTTGCAGGTACTGACTGAACAGGTTAAAAACATTGACGTGCGCGAACGGAAAGTTCGAGACGACATGATGCTTAGCGTCGCGATGACACGGGTAAAAGAGCTGCCGGGAGGCGGGATCGTAGCCGTTATCGTCCCAGAGGCGCTGAAAATCCACGAAGAAAGGACAAAGATGGACCAGCCCCCCCCGAGAACTTGATGAAGCTGGTGATCAGCGTCCTGGCCATTAAATCAAGGTGGGAAGAAAGCCTTGCCAATTTAGAAACTCAAATGCAAGGACTACCGGTTTCGCTGCCTCCGTTGTATATCAACGCCAAGCACTACAAAGATATTCAGACAGAAACCCAAAAAACTATAAATAGGATCAATAATCTCGCGGCAATGGCTGACAGGCTGCATCAGCGCATGACAGCTACCTCAAGTTAGGTCGGCATGTATGCATCCGGATCGGCCCCGGCGCGGTCCTTTTCGAATCGCCTAAACCGCCAACAGGACCTTTAGGCGCGTTATTCACTGATCGCCATTTGACGTGCTCAAATGGGGCCATGCCGCCCGAAGGTACTGCACCATCGACCACAACGTCAGTCCCGCCGCCACCATCAGCAGCACGTAACCCAGCACAACCCAGAATGTAAACGCGGGCGGGTTGGCCAAGAGGATGACCAACGCGAGCATCTGCGCGGCGGTTTTCCATTTGCCCAAGTTCGAGACCGCTACCTGAGCACGAGCGCCCAACTCGGCCATCCATTCACGAAGGGCCGAAATGACGATCTCGCGTCCGATGATGACCGCTGCTGGCAACGTCAGCCAGAAATTGGCATGCGCCTGCACCAGCAATACCAACGCCACGGCCACCATGAGCTTGTCGGCAACCGGGTCAAGGAATGCACCGAACGGCGTGCTCTGCTCAAGGCGTCGGGCCAGGTAGCCGTCGAGCCAGTCGGTGGCAGCGGCTAATGCGAAGACCGAACTGGCTGCCGTGTAGCTCCAGTAATAAGGCAGGTAGAACAACAGAATGAAGATCGGAATCAGCAGGACACGTAATACGGTAATCAGATTAGGGATGTTCATCGGCACAACTGGCTACGAGGTGAGCGAGCATTCTACTCGCTGTGCAGGTTTGCATAAATCGACTCTGCGAGCTTTTTGCTTATTCCGGGAGCTTTGGCAATTTCTTCGATGCTGGCGCGGGACAGTTCTTGCAATCCACCGAAGTGCTTGAGCAAGTCTCGACGACGCGTCGGACCTACCCCGGCGACGCCTTCCAGCGTTGATGTGCGTCGGGTTTTACCGCGACGGGCACGGTGTCCGGTGATCGCGAACCGGTGGGCTTCATCACGAATTTGCTGGATCAGATGCAATGCAGGTGAGTCCCCTCGCAAGGTGAACTCGTGGGCGGCGTCGTTCAGGTACAAGGTTTCAAAACCCGCCTTGCGGGTGGTGCCCTTTGCGACACCGAGCAAAATCAGGTCGGGGACCGCGAGTTCATTCATAACGTCGCGCGCCATGTTCAACTGACCTTTGCCACCGTCCACCAGCAGAATGTCGGGCAGCTTGCCCTCGCCATCCTTGATCTTGCTGAAGCGCCGGGTCAGGGCCTGATGCATGGCAGCGTAATCGTCACCCGCTGTGACACCTTCGATGTTGTAGCGACGGTAGTCCGACTTGATCGGCCCTTCAGGCCCGAACACCACGCAGGAGGCAACCGTGGCCTCGCCGCTGGAATGGCTGATGTCATAGCACTCCAGGCGCTGCGGGGGCTCGTCCAGCTTCAGAACATCAGCCAACGCCTCGAAGCGAGCAGCGACATGCTGACGGTTCGCCAATCGCGCAGCCAACGCCTGTTCTGCGTTTGTCACCGCCAACTGCTGCCAGCGAGCCCGTGTACCTCGCACACGATGACTGATGGTGATTTCACGACCGCGCGAGGCCTCAATGGCTTCGATCAACGCAGGGAAATCCTCATTTACCACGTTGACGATCACCTCGCTTGGCAACTCTCGCTCGCCGCCGCCCAGGAAATACTGAGCCAGGAAGGCCGACATGACTTCACCGACCTCTTCCTCGATACCCACCTGAGGAAAAAAGTTCTTGCTGCCCAGAACGCGACCACCGCGCACGCTGATCAGGTGAACGCAAGCACCGCCCGGGTTGACGAACGCGGCCACAACATCGACATCGCCTGTCCCGCCTTCCATGCTCTGCTGATCCTGCACCCGACGAAGCAAGCCGATCTGATCGCGCAGTTCGGCAGCGTGCTCGAAATTGAGATCCATCGCCGCCCTTTCCATCAGCGAGTTCAACTCGTCGGTCAAGGCGTTGCTGCGCCCCTCGAGGAACATCACCGAATGGCGCACATCCTCGGCGTACACCTGTGGCTCAACCAGCCCGACACAAGGCCCCTTGCAACGCTTGATCTGATACTGCAGACAAGGGCGCGTGCGGTTCTTGTAGAAGCTGTCCTCGCACTGCCGCACATGAAAGGTCTTCTGCAGAATGCTCAGGCTTTCGCGGATGGCGCCAGCGCTGGGATAAGGACCGAAATAACGGCCCTTGGCCTTTTTCGCACCGCGATGGATGCTCAGCCGCGGAAACTCGCCATCGGACAAATGCACGTATGGGTAGGATTTGTCGTCGCGCAACAGGATGTTATAAGGCGGCCGAGACTCCTTGATCAGGGTCTGCTCCAGCAGCAACGCCTCGGTTTCATTGGCGGTGATAGTGGTTTCGACCTGCGAAATCCTCGCGACCAGCGCACTGGTCTTGGGCGCGTGACCGGTCTTGCGGAAATAGCTCGCGAGACGCTTTTTCAGGTTTTTGGCTTTACCGACGTACAGAAGCCGCCCCTCGGTATCGAACATGCGATACACACCGGGACGGCCACTGCAGGTCGACAGGAAGGCACTTGGATCAAACGGCTGGGTCATTTCAGGCGCTGGCATCGACCATGCCGTGACGTACAGCCAGCAACGCGAGTTCGACGTCGCTGCCGATCGAAAGCTTCTCGAAGATACGGTAACGGTAGGTATTAACAGTTTTGGGGGACAGGCAGAGCTTGTCGGAAATGGTCTGCACTTTTTGACAGCCTACAATCATCAAGGCGATCTGGATCTCCCGTTCGGACAGCAGATCAAATGGCGAATTGTTGGTCTGTGGCTGGAACGACTTGAGCGCCAGTTGCTGAGCAATTTGCGGGCTGATGTAACGTTGCCCTGCAAACACCAGGCGGATCGCCTGAACCATTTCAGTCAGCCCGGCACCTTTGGTCATGTATCCCGCCGCCCCGGCTTGCAGAAGACGCGTCGGAAACGGATCCTCCTCGCACACGGTCACCGCCACGACTTTTATGTCGGGATGGCTGCGCAAGAGTTTGCGAGTGGCTTCCAGTCCGCCGATGCCAGGCATCTTGACGTCCATCAGCACCACATCCGGTTTGAGTTCGCGAGCCTGCTTCAACGACTCCTCGCCGGAGTCGGCCTGACCAACCACCTGCAGGCCGTCGATGTCAGCGAGCATGCGCGTGATACCTGTCCGAACCAGATCGTGGTCATCGACAACCAGCACCCTAATCAAGCAGACACCTCACGAACAGTTTATGACGAATGGTCGTCACCTTAGCAAAAAAGAAAGTGCATGACCTAGCTCGAAACACCCTTCGAACGGCCGTGCCAGACAATCGATAACAATATCGAGACAACCTATCACCATCGACCATGAAACTTGAAAAAATCTTCAAACGCACGCTTGCGGGCGTCAATGCGTGTCAATCTCCCTCCGACAGCGTTTTCTTCTCTGGCGCGTAGCTCGCCTTGTATTCGGCCAGTGTTGTGGTCAATCGCAAAATTGCGTCCTGATCCTCTTTGACCAGCGTCCGATAGCTGCCCAGCACCCATTCTTCAACGTCGCTGAGGTTATCAACAGGCGCCGGCGTGTGCGTACCCGTCAATACATAAAGTACGTCGACGCCCTTTGCCGCGACCGCCGCCAGATAGTCGGCCTTGGGTGTGCGGTCCCCGTTCTCGTATTTGCCTTGCGCATTAGCCTCCACGCCACCAATTTCTCCGAATGCTCGTTGCGACAGCCCCAAACGCTCGCGTTCTTCCCTAAGACGGGCACCTATTCCACTCATTTGAATGCACAACCTTGTTGACCCCATCCTTACGAATGGTAGAATCGAGATAAATTTAAACAGACTTGAACGGTTTTGAACTATGCCCGGAATCCGCACCGCAGCACAAGCCAAGGCCTGGCTGGAACAGCAAGGCAAATCCGTTCAAGAGTTTGCACGGGAAAACAATGTTGACCCGGCCACTACTTACCAAATACTTTCGGGCCGAAAAAAAGGTCGGCGTGGCGAGTCGCATAAAGTAGCGGTGCTGCTGGGAATGAAGGTCGGTGTGATACCCGCAACAACGCCGAGTAACAGCGGTTCACAAGTAGAGTAAGTTATTCGCATCCTGTAATTTGTAGGATGTTTCTGCAAACTTGGTACTCATCGCCTACCCATACGGCAGTCATAAGTAACGATATCCGCCACCGCAGTGAGACAATATTGCCCATAACGCCTGTCAGTGCTTGTCTACAACGCGTTCCATCCAGAGCAATGCCGTCTCTTCCCCCACGCTCGCGTAACCGAGCCGGCGGTACAACGCTATTGCAGGGTTGCTTTTAAACACTTTCAATCGTATGCGCTTACAACGTCTGTCAGCGGCCATTTGCGCAATGCGCGCCATGCTCCACGTCCCGACACCCTCGCCGCGATATGTCTCTATCAACTGAATATCGCGCACGTACAGGTAATTCGTCTCAACAGTGATTCCCAAAAATCCGGTGAGACGACTTGCCCTGTGAATCAAGTAGCTCTCGCGCAAAGGCCATTCAGCGTCAAATGCCGCAGGCTGCCAGATCAAGCCGTATCGGGCGTAATACTCGCGCATGTTGACGCGCGTGAGTTCTCGGGCGAACGGAAGATCCTTGATCGAGGCGAGGGACAGGCGAAGATTCACTTCTTTTGCAATCATCCGCACGTGCTGCTCAAAGAAAAACAGTCAAGGCGCGCGCCACGGACAGCGATTGGGCCGCTGCCCACAACACTGGCGCTGATCGTTGTCTGTTGCCGTGCTGCTCGTTCGTGGACACAGCAGATCCTCCTGATCACCCGCTACCAGCGCACGAGGATAGACGCGGCGACTGACTGACGCGACATCTTACTGCCACACACAGCGATGGCCACTCCCATACAGCCACCTCACCCAACCAATCGAATCCATTGAATTTTCCAATTGAATAACCGCCTGCCGCTGAAGTAAGCTCGGCGTCACTCAACGGAGACCGATCATGTTGCTTTCCCGCCTTTCACCGCTTCATCGCCCTGCCGACGCCTTGCGTTCGGTGCCGAAGACCGCTGTGTGGGATGCGCTGACGATCACACTGCCTGCTTCTTATTTTTATGGGTATTGGTTTAGCCACTGGCGCGCCTGATACCCAAACGGCGCCCACGAATCACGGGACGCCAACCAGAGATAACTCTACCCCCGGTCGGCCTCCCGACCGGGGGTTTCGTTTTTTTACCCCTTCAAAAAACTGACTCACACTTCAATTTGAGGAACATGACATGAACTACAGCACCTATTACCGCAACGACATCGACTTTGCATGGCGATTTAGCAACCTCCGTTCGGGACAGCCTGCCGCCTCCGATCGGTCACTGACAGGTGGCAAATCCACACACTCAGCCAATACGGCCAATTGTCGAACACCCCAGTAGGTCCGTGCGGGAAACGCCCGCCGACCAGGAAGCCTTACTCATGAATTCGTCCGTCGCCGCTAACAACCTGTCCGACCTGCCGTCCCGTCCTGTGACCTTGATCGACAGCCACCCCGCTCCACAGCGCCTGCCCAGCACCTTGGCACTCAAGAACCAGCTGCCGCTGGACGCTGAATTGATCGCACAAGTCGAAGCTCATCGCCGATCCGTGCGCGCCATCCTCAATGGCGAAGACACCCGTCTTTTAGTTGTGATCGGTCCATGCTCGATCCACGACCCGAAATCGGCTCTCGAATATGCCGAGCGGCTGGCAAGCCTGGCCACCGAAGTCAGTGATCAGATGCTGCTAGTGATGCGCGCCTACGTTGAAAAACCACGCACCACTGTCGGCTGGAAAGGTCTCGCTTACGACCCGCACCTGGACGGCAGCGATGATATGGCGGGCGGTCTCACGCTCTCACGCCACTTGATGCGCGAAATGATTCGACTCGGCCTGCCGGTTGCGACCGAGTTGCTGCAACCGATGGCCGCCGGATACTTCGACGACCTGTTGAGCTGGGTGGCCATCGGTGCACGCACCACGGAATCGCAGATCCACCGGGAAATGGCCAGCGGGCTGCAAATGCCGGTCGGCTTCAAGAACGGCACCGACGGCGGCGTGGCCGTGGCCTGCGACGCCATTCGCTCAGCCGCTCACGCACACCGTCACTTCGGCATCGATCGTCACGGTCATCCGGCGATCATCGAGACTCAAGGCAACCCGGACACGCACATCGTGTTGCGCGGCGGCCACAGCGGGCCTAACTACGATGCGCAGAGTGTGGACAAGGTCAACGCCAGCCTCGACAAAAACCGCATCGCCGCTCGAATCATGGTCGATTGCAGCCACGCCAACAGCGGCAAGGACCCGTTGCGTCAGCCTCAGGTCTTCAACGATGTGTTGCAACAACGTCTGGCAGGCGATAACACGCTGATCGGGATGATGCTGGAAAGTCACCTCTTCGAAGGCTGTCAGCCGCTGAGCGAATCGCTGCGCTACGGCGTGTCGGTGACCGATGGTTGTCTGGGCTGGGACGGCACCGAACACCTGCTGCGCGAAGCCGTGAACAAACTGCGCTACAGGTAACATCTGTTTATGGGAAGTCGGTCAAACAGCGACGGCCGACTTCTCATGCACTTGTCGCAATGACAGCAATCGCTTGTCACGTTCTGGATCGACTCTGTGGGAAATGTGCTCCGTGACACGGGGACATTACGGCGCAGCATCGCGTCCTTGGCGCGCAGGCCTTACCCTCCGGGTTTTTTAGCTTTCCAGCAATAACGTCGGACACGCCCTCATCCCTTCAAACGCAACCCGCAACAGGCCGTTGGGCGCAGCGTCATGCCCTTACTCTCGTGCGCCTCAGCAAGCAAACGGGAGTCATCCTTATGTACACGGAAGTCACCACCAAATACCCCATCCTGCTGGTTCACGGCTTGTTCGGTTTCGAGCGCGTCGGCGAATTCGCCATGTTCCACGGCATCGTTCAAGCCCTTGAAAAGGCCGGTTGCCGGGTTCACGTGCCGGCCGTGTCCGGCGTTCACGACAACGAGACCCGCGGCGAACAACTGCTTGATCAGATCGAGCGCTTCCTTAAACGCACAGGCTATTTGAAGGTTAACTTGATCGGCCACAGTCAGGGGGCGCTGACGTCTCGCTACGCTGCCGCGGTCAGACCAGACTGGGTCGCGTCGGTGACCTCCGTCAGCGGCCCGAATCATGGGTCGGAGGTCGCAGACCGGGTCCGTCGCGCCTTTTCACCCGGCGAGATGCCCGAGCGACTGGCTTCGCGACTGACGCTGGGCTTTGCTCATTTCCTTGCGCTACTAGGGAGTAACCCCGAACTCCCGCAAGACCCGCTTCTGGCGCTCGATGCCCTGACCACCGAGGGTGTGGCGCGGTTCAACAGCGCATACCCGCAAGGCCTGCCTCTGGAGTGGGGAGGTGAAGGTGCCGAGCGGGTCGATGGCGTGCGCTACTATTCATGGAGTGGCTGCATTCAGCATTCGCTGATCAGTGAGCGGCGAAATGCCTTTGACCCACTCCACTTGGCGCTTCGCAGTTACGCACTGCTGTTTGAGAGGGAAACCGCGTTTAACGACGGCCTGGTGGGGCGCTACAGCTCGCACTTGGGGAAAGTCATTCGCTCGGATTACCCGATGGATCATGTCGACTCAATTAACCAGACCGCCGGTGTTGTTCGAAAAAGCATCGATCCAGTAAAACTTTATGTCGATCATGCTCAGTTATTGTTTCGCAAAGGACTCTAGGCGCATTAATCCCGAGTTTCGCTCGTGATAGCAGATCGCCCGTTCGCTAGGCAGACCGGAACTTTTTCGGGAAAACGCCCCCTTAATCCGGTAGGCTCTTTCCTTTTTTTGACAGGAGTACTCCAAATGGCCAAGGCCACTGCCCGCCACATCCTTGTTTCCAGCGAAGAGAAATGCAACGAACTCAAAGCTCAGATCGAAGGCGGCGCTGATTTTGCCGAAGTAGCAAAATCCAATTCCAGCTGCCCATCCAGCCGGCAAGGCGGCGACCTCGGATCCTTCGGTCCAGGCCAAATGGTCAAGGAGTTCGATACCGTGGTGTTCAGTGCTCCAGTGAACGTCGTGCAAGGTCCGGTAAAAACCCAGTTTGGCTACCACTTGCTGGAAGTGACCAGTCGTCAGGACTGACTCACACCGCAGCAACACCTGAACGGCCCGCCCTTAAAAGCGGGCCGTTTGTATTTAGCGCACCGCAAACCGCTGCAGTATCGATTCCGGCAAAGAAATTGCTTTGTTTTGGCCGGTCGCGCCGGTAACCGCACCTTGAAATGCGTCCAGCCTGCACCGCACGGTAAAGAAGTTATCAACCCCCGCTATTGTGCGGTTACAAAGATTCCGGCATTACGGTACCTTGCCACCGGAGGTAACCAATAAAAAACCAAAGGGCACGCCGCAATCGCCTGCTCATGACCTTCAACCCTGATGTTGAGCCACGACATCAGTCAGGATTCGTGTAATGCGTTTTGTTTTTTCATCGCTGATGGTTGCAACACTGGTCCTAGTTTCAGGTTTTCAAGCCCTGTCCGCCGCCCCTCAACACGCATTGACCGTTTACGGCGAGGCCCCTCGCTATCCGGCCAACTTCCAGCATTTCGACTATGTGAACGCCGACGCCCCAAAAGGCGGCAGCATGCGTCGGTCGGCGCAGGAAATCGGTCAGTTCGACCACATCATGCCGTATCTGGACAAAGGCACTGGCGTGTCGCAAGTCAACGGCCTCCTCTACTCCCCGCTGGCTGTCAAATCGCTGGATGAGCCTTACACGGTGTACGGCCTGATCGCTGAAAAGATGGAGCGTGCAGCCGACGGCATGTCGCTGCGGTTCTATCTTAACCCCAAGGCGCGTTTTTCAGATGGCACGCCCATCACCGCCGAAGACGTACGTTTCACCTATAACCTGCTCATGACCCAAGGCAGTCTGTCGTATCGCACGGAATTCGGCGATGTGCAGGGTGTGGAAGTCGAATCGCCCACGCAGATCCGCTTTGACTTCAAGAGCAACGAGAGCCGCACCTTGCCACTGGACCTGGCGTCGCTCCCGGTCTTCCCGGAGCATTGGTGGAAAGACCGTGACTTCGCCAACGGCGGCGGTTTCGAGGCGCCTGTCGGCAGCGGTCCTTACCGTATCGGTCAGGTCGACCCTGGCCGCAGCATCACCTTCGAGCGCAACACCGATTGGTGGGCGAAAGATTTGCCGGTCAATCGCGGGATGTACAACTTCGACCATTTCAAAGTCGAGTACTTCGGCGACACGGACGTCGCGCGTCAGGTGCTGCGCGGCGGCGGTTACGACTACAACCGTGAATACTCCGCCACCGGCTATTCCATCGGTTACGACGGCGATGCGCTGACCGAAGGCCGACTGCAGCGCGCTCATCTGGCGAAAGGTTCGGTGCAAAGCTCTCAAGGCTTTGTCTTTAATCTAGACCGCCCCAAGTTTCAGGACCGCCGCGTGCGTCAGGCGCTGGCCATGCTCTGGGACTTCGAGTGGACCAACAAGCAGATGATGCGCAACGTCTACGTTCGCCAGAACAGCTACTTCTCGAACAGCGACCTGGCGGCCACCGAACTGCCCACCGAATCCGAACTGAAGATCCTGGAGCCATTACGCGGTCAGGTGCCACCCGAAGTGTTCACCACCGTGTTCCATACGCCCAAAACAGACGGCACCGGCTTCATTCGCGACAAACAGCTGCAAGCGCTGGCGTTGCTGGAAGAAGCCGGCTGGATGCCCAAGGGCGACAAACTGGTCAACGCGGCCGGCGAACCCTTGAGCTTCACCTTCCTCAATGGCCAGAGCGGCTTCGAGAAGATTCTGCTGCCGTACAAGCGTAACCTGGCGCAGATCGGCATCGATTTTGAAATCCGCCGGATCGACTCCGCACAATATTTGAACCGCGTAATGGCCCGTGACTACGACATGATCGTGACCGGGTACGGGGTGTCCACATCGCCCGGGATGGAGCTGTACAACAATTTCGGCTCCAAAGTGGCGAAAGACGCAGGCTCCAGCAACTACATGGTGTTGCGCGACCCCGCCATCGACACCCTGATCACCGGCCTGGCCAAGGCTGACAACAAGCCCGCGATGATTGATTACGCTCATGCGCTGGATCGCGTGCTGCAGTGGGGCTTTTACTGGATTCCCAACTATTACCCGCCCGGCTCCTCGACCGTCTGGTGGAACCGCTTCGGTATTCCCAAAATCCAGGCCAGCAACAGTGAAGCGATCGACACCTGGTGGGAAGTCAGCCCACAAGCCCTGACCAACGAACAATTCGCCCAGCAACGGGGCGCGTCGGCCATCCCTTCGGAGGTCAAATAATGCTTGGCTACCTGATGAGGCGCCTGCTGCTGATCATCCCCACCCTGCTCGCCATTTTGCTGGTGAACTTCTTTATTGTGCAGGCGGCGCCGGGCGGCCCGGTCGAGCAGGCCATCGCCAAACTGCAAGGCGTCGCGGGCGGCACGATCGGCGCCGGACACACAGAAACCATGAACACGGGGCAATCCCGCGCCAGCCGTGGTCTGGACCCGAAACTGATCAAGGAGATCGAACACCAGTACGGCTTCGACAAGCCGTTGCACGAGCGCTTGTGGCTGATGCTCAAGAACTACGCGCAACTGGACTTCGGCAACAGTTTTTTCCGCGGGGCCAAGGTCACCGACCTGATCCTGCAAAAGATGCCGGTGTCCATCTCCCTTGGCTTATGGGCGACGCTGATCACTTACCTGGTGTCGATCCCGCTGGGGATCCGAAAAGCCGTCAAGCATGGCAGCCATTTCGATATCTGGAGCAGCACGGCGATCATCATTGGCTACGCCATGCCAGCATTCCTGTTCGCCATGTTGTTGGTGGTGGTGTTCGCTGGCGGTACGTCGCTGAGCTGGTTCCCGGTGCGGGGGCTGGTGTCTGAGAACTTCGATCAGATGACGACGCTGGGCAAGATCGCCGATTACTTCTGGCACCTGGTATTGCCGGTGATGTCGCTGGTCATCGGCGGTTTTGCGACGCTGACCATTCTGACAAAGAACTCCTTCCTCAACGAAGTCACGCGCCAGTACGTGGTCACTGCTCGGGCTAAAGGCCTCAGCGAACGGCGGGTGCTGTACGGGCATGTGTTTCGTAACGCCATGCTGCTGGTCGTGGCGGGCATTCCCCAGGCGTTCATCAGCGTGTTCTTCGCCGGCTCGCTGATGATCGAGGTGATCTTCTCCCTCGACGGCCTGGGACGCATGAGTTACGAGGCTGCGGTGTCCAGGGATTACCCCGTCGTGTTTGGCTCCCTGTTTATTTTCACCCTGTTCGGACTGCTGATAAAACTGGTCGGGGACATCTGCTACACCCTGGTTGACCCCCGAATCGACTTCAGCGCGAGGAATGCTTGATGCGCAGACTGTCTCCGGTGGCTCGCCGACGTTTCGAGCGCTTTCGCAATAACCGCCGTGGCTGGTGGTCCCTTTGGCTGTTTTGCGGCCTGTTCCTCATCAGCCTGTGCGGCGAGTTGATCGCCAATGACAAACCGTTGGTGCTCAGCTATCAACACTCGTTGTACTTTCCTGCGTTCAAACGCTACACCGAACAGGAATTTGGCGGTCAGCTGCCCTTCCAGCCCGACTATCGCAGTGACTACGTACGGCAACTGATCAGCAAGGGCGACGGCTGGATGCTGTTTCCGCCGATCCCGTTCAGCGATGACACCCCCAACTATGACCTGAACAAGCCTGCCCCAAGTCCGCCCTCTGCCATTAACTGGCTGGGCACCGACGACCAGGCACGGGACGTGCTGGCGCGGGTCATTTTCGGCTCACGGGTGTCGATCCTGTTTGCGTTGGCGCTGACCATCATCAGTGCGTTGATCGGGATCGCCGCCGGCGCTTTGCAGGGCTATTACGGCGGCTGGGTCGACCTGCTCGGCCAGCGGCTGCTGGAAGTCTGGTCGGGGTTGCCAGTGCTGTACCTGCTGATCATTCTTTCAGGGTTCGTCGAGCCCAACTTCTGGTGGCTGCTGGGGATCATGGCGCTGTTTTCGTGGCTCGCCCTGGTGGACGTGGTGCGTGCCGAATTCCTGCGCGGACGCAACCTCGAATACGTGAAGGCGGCGCGGGCGTTGGGACTGGATGACCGCAAGGTGATCATGCGGCACATCCTGCCCAATGCCATGAACGCGACGCTGAGCTACCTGCCGTTCATTCTGACCGGTGCCATTTCAACCCTGACCGCCCTCGACTTTCTAGGCTTCGGCATGCCGGCAGGCAGTGCGTCGCTGGGCGAGTTGATTGGTCAGGGCAAGCAAAACCTTCAAGCACCGTGGCTAGGCTTTACCGCCTTCTTCACGCTGGCGCTGATTCTGTCGTTGCTGGTTTTCATTGGCGAGGCGTTGCGCGACGCCTTCGACCCGAGGTCTTGATATGTCCGAAAACCTGATAGAAATCCGAGACTTGTCGGTGTCCTTTAATGGAAATACTGTGGTAAAAAATCTCAGTCTGGACATTCCTGCGGGGGAATGCCTGGCACTGGTTGGCGAGTCGGGGTCTGGCAAGTCCGTGACCGCGCACTCCATTTTGCAACTGCTGCCGCAAGCCGGAACGGTCAGCACCGGCAGCATCACGTATCGCGGTCAGGAACTACTGGGCGCAGACGGCAAACTGATGCGACGCATTCGCGGCAACCAGATCGCGATGATCTTTCAGGAACCGATGACCTCGCTGAACCCGCTGCACACCGTTGCCAAACAGATTGGGGAGACGCTTCTGCTGCACAAAGGGCTGACCGGGAGAGAAGCCAAGGTTCGCATTCTCGAGTTGCTTGAACTGGTGGGCATCCAGCATCCGAAGAAGCGCCTGAAAGCCTATCCGCACGAACTTTCTGGTGGGCAACGGCAACGGGTGATGATCGCCATGGCACTGGCGTGCGAGCCAGAATTGCTGATTGCCGACGAGCCCACTACTGCTCTGGACGTCACTGTGCAGCGTAAGATTTTGTTGTTACTCAAAGAGTTACAGCAACGTCTTAACATGTCACTTCTACTGATCAGTCACGACCTAAACCTGGTTCATAGCATTGCCCAGAAGGTCTGTGTGATGCGCGCAGGGGAAATCGTCGAGCAGTCCAACTGCCAGCTGCTGTTCAAGAACCCTCAACATCCTTACAGCCGGTTATTGCTGGACGCGGAACCCGCGGGCGAGCCGCTGCCACGCGACACACGTGAGAACGTACTTGAAGTCGATAACCTGCGTGTCTGGTTCTCTCTGGGTGGCGGCATCTTCAATCGCCACCATGAGTACCTGAAAGCGGTCGACGACGTCAGTCTGAGCATTGAACGCGGCAAGACTCTTGGTATTGTCGGCGAATCAGGGTCAGGGAAATCGACACTTGGTCAGGCAATCCTGCGCTTGCTGGAGTCCCGTGGCAGTATCCGTTTCAAGGGGCACGCGCTGGACACCCTGAACCAGAAGCAAATGCGGCCATGGCGCAAGCAGATGCAGGTGGTTTTCCAGGACCCCTATGGCAGCCTCAGTCCTCGCATGTCGGTGGCGCAGATCATCAGCGAGGGTCTGGAAGTCCACAGCGAACTGGACAAAGTTTGCTGTGAGGCCGAAGTGATTCGTGTACTGGAGGAAGTCGGTATCGATCCGTTGAGCCGACATCGCTATCCCCATGAATTTTCCGGTGGGCAGCGGCAACGCATTGCCATTGCACGCGCGCTTGTTCTCAAACCTGCCTTGATTTTGCTCGACGAACCCACCTCTGCACTGGATCGCACCGTGCAGAAGCAGGTAGTGGCGCTGTTGCGCCAACTGCAGGAAAAGCATGGTCTGACCTATCTGTTCATCAGCCATGATCTGGCCGTCGTGCGGGCGCTCGCCCACGACCTGATCGTGGTCAAGGACGGCAAAGTCGTCGAACGAGGCGCCAGCCACGACGTGTTCGACGCACCTCAGCACCCCTACACCAAGGAACTGCTGGCGGCAGCACATCCGGGTTTCAACTGAACAAAGCAATCACCAGCAGTCTGTTCGGCCAGATGCCGGGGACGGAAACGACGGAACAGTGCATGAAAGACAGTGACAGCCTCAAGGATTACCGACGCGTACGGCGACTCGCCATCCGTTCGTTGTTCGAAATCATCGAGCAGTCCAGTGAAGGTACTGTGATCGTGGACAAGGAAGCGCGAATCGTCTGGATCAACGAGCGCTATGCAAGGCGCTTCGGCCTGGAAGATGCCAGTCGGGCGGTGGGTCAACCCTGCGAAAAAGTGATTCCCGGCAGCCTGCTGCGACAAGTCGCCAGCAATGGCCAACCCATCCTGCTGGACATGATGGACACCGCCAAGGATCCGCTGGTGGTCATGCGCTTGCCGATTCATGACGATGTCGGTGGCGTGATCGGCGCGATCGGTTTCGCCCTCTTCGATGAACTGCATGCGCTGTCGCCGCTGCTCAAACGTTACCTCAGCATGCAGCAGGAATTGGCCTCGACCCGCTCGCTGTTGCGCGCCCGGCAGGCCAAATACAGCTTTGCACACTTCATTGGCAACAGCCTGGCGAGCCTTGAGGTCAAGCGTCGCGCCCGACGCAGCGCCAGCACCGACTCCCCCGTGTTGCTGTTAGGGGAAACCGGGACAGGCAAGGAATTGCTCGCCCACGCCATTCACAACACATCGCCCCGCGCCCACAAGCCGTTCGTGAGCATCAACAGCGCGGCAATTCCCGAGACGCTGCTGGAAGCGGAATTCTTTGGTACCGCACCGGGCGCATTTACCGGCGCAGACCGGCGCGGGCGACAGGGCAAATTCTATTTGGCCGAAGGCGGCACGCTGTTCCTTGACGAAATCGGCGACATGCCCCTGCCCCTACAAAGCAAATTGCTGCGGGTGCTGCAGGAAAAGGAATACGAGCCCGTGGGCTCCAATGAAATGATCAAAAGCGACGTGCGCCTGATTGCGGCGACGTCGACGGATCTGGAAGCAGCGATCAAGCGTGGAGCGTTTCGTGCGGACCTCTACTACCGCCTCAGTGTGCTGCCCATTGGCGTGCCGCCATTGCGCGAACGTCTGGAAGATCTTGCGGCGCTGAGCGAGGCCATTCTGGAAGAACTGCGCAGTCAGCATGAGTTGCAACCCAGCGCCATGGCGATGTTGGGCAAGCACGCTTGGCCTGGCAATATCCGGGAGTTGCGCAACGTGCTGGAGCGCGCCGCGTTGCTCAGCGACGATTTGCAGCTCGGCGCGGATGAGATCCGCGCCGCCATCGGCACGATGGTGCCGATTGAAGGCGTTACAGGGTCGTCTGCGCCGGTGCCCGGTGAGACGTACAGCGAGGCGCGCGAGCGTTTCGATCGCGAATTGATTCAAGCAAAACTGGCGCACTGCCGAGGCAACGTGATCCTTGCTGCTCAGCAACTGGGGCTGGGACGATCCACGTTGTACAAAAAAATGGCAGCGCTGGGCATCGTCGAGTCTCAATAATGAGACTTGGCGTCTCTGAATCCGGATTTTACGTGAACATACTCAAAACGCCTCTGGGGCGGGGCCCCATAGGCTGATTTGTTTGCGCCAGCGAGCAGGATGGTCATGTTTGCAAGCACGTAAGTCTCTCATCAGAGACATAGTTTGCCGCTGCCCTATCGCGACCCATTAGAAAAGTCATAAGAATCAATCATTTAGCGTAATGGCACGAAAGTAGCTATACCTCCTGTACGCGGCTGGACCGCAGTCATAACAAAAACAACAGGAGACACTCGATGAGTGTGATCATCGCTCTGGCAGCCCTCGCGCTGCTGATGCTTGCTGCATACCGTGGTTACAGCGTTATCCTTTTTGCCCCCATCGCGGCGCTCGGCGCTGTGTTATTGACCGATCCATCGGCCGTGGCGCCCGCCTTCACCGGCGTGTTCATGGACAAAATGGTCGGCTTCGTCAAACTCTACTTTCCTGTTTTCCTGCTCGGCGCCGTGTTCGGCAAGCTGATCGAGCTGTCGGGGTTCTCCCGCTCCATTGTCGCGGCGGCCATTGGCCTGCTCGGCACGCGCCAGGCCATGCTGGTGATCGTGCTCGTCTGCGCCCTGCTCACCTATGGCGGCGTTTCGCTATTCGTGGCGGTGTTCGCGGTCTATCCGTTCGCCGCAGAAATGTTCCGCCAGAGCAACATTCCCAAACGCTTGATCCCGGCAACCATCGCGCTCGGCGCTTTCTCGTTCACCATGGACGCTCTGCCCGGCACGCCACAGATTCAGAACATCATCCCTTCAACTTTCTTCAACACCACCGCCTGGGCGGCACCGTGGCTGGGCTTGATCGGCACCGTATTCGTGTTCTGCGCGGGCATGCTGTTCCTGACGCGCCAGCGCAACAAGGCACAACGCGCAGGCGAAGGCTACGGCACCGAGTTGCGCAACGAGCCGGAAACCGCCTCTGACATCAAGCTACCCAACCCCTGGATCGCACTGGCGCCTCTGCTGCTGGTTGGCGTGATGAACCTGTTGTTCACTCAGTGGATTCCGCAGTGGTATGGCAAGACGCACACGTTGGCGCTGCCCGGGATGGCCACGCCCGTTCAGACCGAGATTTCGAAAATCACCGCGATCTGGGCCGTGGAAGCCGCCTTGCTGGTGGGAATCGTCTTCGTGCTGCTGTTCGCCTTCGGTGCCGTAAAGTCGAAACTCGCTGAGGGCAGTAAAGGCGCGGTGAGCGGCGCGCTGCTGGCGGCCATGAACACAGCCTCGGAATACGGTTTCGGTGCGGTCATCGCTTCCCTGCCGGGCTTTCTGGTATTGGCCGACGGGCTCAAGACTATCCCCAATCCGCTGGTTAACGAAGCGATCACCGTCACCTTGCTCGCGGGCATTACCGGCTCAGCGTCGGGCGGCATGAGCATCGCGCTGGCTGCGATGTCCGACAGTTTCATTGCCGCTGCGCACGCCGCCAATATTCCGCTGGAAGTCCTGCACCGGGTCGCCGCCATGGCCAGTGGCGGCATGGACACCCTGCCGCACAACGGCGCGGTCATCACGTTGCTTGCGGTGACGGGGCTGACCCACCGCGAGGCGTACAAGGACATCTTCGGGATTACCATCATCAAGACCCTGGCGGTCTTCGTGGTCATCGGTACTTTTTATGCAACCGGCATCGTATGAGGAATCGAACATGAGTCTGCAAGGTAAAACCGCATTGGTCACCGGCTCTACCAGCGGCATCGGCCTGGGGATCGCACTGACCCTCGCCAAGGCCGGAGCGAACCTGGTGCTGAACGGCTTTGGCGATGCGTCGGCCGTGATCGAGCAGGTCAAGCAATATGGCGGCAAGGTCGGCCATCACCCTGCGGACGTCAGCGACGTGGCCCAGATCGCCGACATGATCGCCTACGCCGAGCGTGAGTTCGGCGGCGTGGATATTCTGGTCAACAACGCCGGCATCCAGCACGTCGACGCCGTGGAAGACTTCCCGGTCGAGAGCTGGGACAAGATCATTGCGATCAACCTGTCCTCAGTGTTCCACAGCACCCGCCTGGCGCTGCCGGGCATGAAAGCCAAAGGCTGGGGCCGGATCGTGAATATCGCATCGGTGCACGGCCTGGTGGGCTCTACAGGCAAGGCCGCGTATGTCGCGGCCAAGCATGGCGTCATCGGCCTGACCAAGGTCGTCGGTCTGGAAACCGCCACCACCCAGGTCACCTGCAACGCAATTTGTCCGGGCTGGGTGCTGACCCCGTTGGTTCAGAAGCAGATTGACGATCGCGGCGCCGAAACCGGCGACATCGAGCAAGCCAAGCATGACCTGTTGGCAGAGAAACAGCCGTCACTGGAGTTCGTCACGCCCTCGCAACTGGGCGAGCTGACGCTGTTCCTGTGCAGTGAAGCCGGGGCGCAGGTACGCGGCGCGGCCTGGAATATCGATGGCGGCTGGCTGGCACGATAACTGGATACGCGGCCCTAGGAACCCGGCTCATCCCGCTCATCCACCAGCCCCCAATCCTTCACGTCCACCTGCGCGGCAGGCTGTGGCGCCGGGGGCGGTGTGGTGATGTGGTTGACGCCACTTTCATTGTGAAGCTTCAAACGCAGCCGCACGTTGTTCGCCGAGTCGGCATTTTTCAAAGCCTCGTCTTCAGTGATCGCACCTTCGACCGCCAGGTCATACAGCGCGTTATCAAAGGTCTGCATCCCCAGATTCGTCGACTTCTCCATAATGCCCTTGAGCTCGGTCAGCTCGTTGCGGTGGATCAAGTCGCGAATGGTCGGCGTGCCCAGCATCACTTCCACCGCCGCTCTGCGCTTGCCGTCCCTGGTTTTGACCAGACGCTGCGAAACGAACGCCTTGAGGTTGTTACCCAGGTCGTGAAGCAACTGCGGACGGCGGTCCTCGGGGAAGAAATTGATGATGCGGTCCAGCGCCTGGTTGGCGTTGTTGGCATGCAACGTCGAGATTGCCAGGTGGCCGGTGTCGGCAAACGCCAGCGCATGCTCCATGGTTTCGCGGTCACGGATCTCGCCAATCAGGATCACGTCGGGCGCCTGACGCAACGTGTTCTTCAACGCTGCGTGAAAACTGCGGGTGTCGACCCCCACCTCGCGCTGGTTGATGATCGACTTCTTGTGCTTGTGAATGAACTCCACCGGGTCTTCGATGGTGATGATGTGCCCGCTGGCGTGGCGATTGCGGTGATCAATCAGCGCGGCCAGGGACGTCGACTTACCCGATCCGGTCGCACCGACGAAAAGCACCAGGCCGTGCTTTTCCATGACCACGTCGAGCAGGACCGGCGGCAGGTGCAGGTCTTCGAATTTCGGGATGTCGAGTTTGATGTTGCGCGCGACGATGGACACTTCGTTGCGCTGCTTGAAAATGTTGATCCGGAAACGACCGATTCCTGACAGGGAAAAAGCCAGGTTCATCTCCAGCTCACGTTCGAAATCCAGACGCTGTTCAGCGTCCATGATGCCTTCAGCGATCAGCGCCACATCGCCGGGCTTCAGCGCCTCGGTACCCAACGGCTTGAGTACGCCATTGAACTTGGCGCACGGCGGCGCTCCCGTGGAGAGGTAAAGATCCGATCCGTCCTGGGTGGCAAGAACCTTCAACAACGCCGGGAAATCCATAAGTCACACCGCACATAAAGGTTTTAAGAAAACGGCAGGTCAACACTGTTCAAGTGCGACCATCGACCCGCACCAACGTTCGCCGAAGGTTGGCGTACGCTCGTCCGACCAAGGTGAAGGAAATTACCTGAAATCGTGCCGTAAAGGCATAATGCGCGGCTTTTTTATCGAGGCGATTTCATCATGAAAGCTCAAGCCCGCCATATTCTGGTCAAGACGGCTGAAGAAGCCGAGCAGCTCAAGCAGCGAATCGCCAAGGGCGAGGCGTTCGATGTGCTGGCAAAGAAGTACTCCACGTGCCCGTCCGGCAAGCGCGGCGGCGACCTGGGTGAGGTCCGCCCCGGCCAGATGGTCGGAGCGATCGATCAGGTCATTTTCAAAAAGCCCCTGCGTACGGTGCATGGGCCTGTGAAGAGCAAGTTCGGTTATCACCTGGTCCAGGTGTTTTACCGGGATTGAACTGCAAAGACCGACCTGTAGGAGCGCGCTTGCCCGCGATGGCGTTGGTTCTGACACCGAAAAGGTGAATGACACACCGCAATCGCGGGCAAGCGCGCGCCTACAGGGATTTGCGTCAGAGACTCAAGCCGGCATCACACTGCGCGGAATCAATGCGCCCGGATGCTGAATCACCAGGCTTGCCAGACGGTGCCCGGCCTCCGCCGCTTCCTGTGGACTGCCCCCACGCAGACGCCGGGCCAGATACCCGGCGCTGAAGGAGTCGCCTGCTGCGGTGGTGTCGATGACGTTTTGCACCGGATGCGCGGGCACCTCGTAACGGCGGTTGTCCGCGCGCACCAGACAGCTTTGCGCTCCCCGCTTGATCACCACCTCACTGACACCCATGTCGCGGTAGGCGCTCATGATTGCTTCGCTGTCGCTGTAATCGAATAATGCCTGTTCGTCTTCCTCGGTCAGCAGCGCGAGGTCGACTTCGTGCATGACCGCGCGATACGCCTGCCGCGCCTGATCGACACTGCGCCAAAGGCGTGGCCGGTAGTTGTTGTCGAAGACCACGCGAGCGCCACGATCACGGGCGTCGCCCAGGGTCGACAACAGCCGGGCACGCCCGACTTCGCCCAATACCGCGAGCGTTATGCCGCTGAAATACAGCACATCGTATTCCGGCAACGCTGCCAGAATCGGATCGGCAGCCGGCGTGGTGAAGCACTCACGCACGGCGGCTTCGTTGCGCCAGTAGAGAAAACGGCGCTCGCCGTTGGCATCAGTCTGAATGCAATAGAGCCCAGGTAAACGCCCCGGCAACCGTTGCACGCGGTTCAAACCAATGCCCTCTTCTGCCCAGATCGCACACATGGCGTCGCTGAAGCTGTCGTCACCCAGGGCGGTGACATAATCCACCTGCGCCGCCGAACCCAGCAGCCGTGAGAGGTACACCGCTGTGTTCAGCGTGTCGCCGCCAAAACTTTGCTTGAGCGTGCCGTTGGCATGCTGCTGCAACTCGATCATGCATTCGCCGATCAGCGCCACCCGTGGGTGACTGTGACTGAGAAATTCGCTCATCGCAGGCTTCCGTCAGAAACAGGTGTCAAAGGTTTCGATCACGCTCAGGTCATCGCCGACCAGGCACCCCGTGCGCCACTTATCGAACGTCAGGCAAGGGTGCGAGGTGCCGAAAGAGATGATGTCGCCCACCTTCAACTCGTAACCCGGCGCGACGGTCATGAACGCATGCTGGTCCATCACGGCGGTCACTTTACAGGCGCTCACGTCATCGCCTTCAGCAGGCACGACACCCGCTTTGTAGCGTTTGATCGGGTTCGGCATGCCGGCGTCGAACGCCACGTCACGCTTGCCCAGTGCGATCACCGCAAACCCCGGCTCCGGCATCGACTGCACGTGAGCCCACACTTCCAGTGCCGGCTGCAGGCCTTCGCTCAGGTCGTGACGACGGTCCAGCACGCAGCATTGCGCCTCTTTGTAGATGCCATGATCATGCACCACGTAGCTGCCGGGGCGCAGGACGCTGAGAAAACGGTCGCGAACCTGTTGCTTGTCGAACTCTTCGGCAATCAGGTCGTACCAGGCCGAACCCGACGCGGTCACGATAGGACGGTCCAGCGCAAACGCGCCTTTGTCTTGCAGGGTCACGGCCAGACGCACCAGCGACGCGGCGAACTGGCGAATACCGCTGACGGCCTGATCGCCATGAATCACCCCTTCATAGCCTTCGATTCCGGTCAGCTTCAACGCCGGTTGTGCGGTGATGGCGTCCGCGAGGGCCATGACTTCCTCTTCGCTGCGGCAACCGCAACGGCCACCGACCACGCCGTACTCGATCATGACGTTCAGGTGCAGGCCCTTCTGCGCGAAGAACTCGCCCAACGCTTTCACGTTGTCCGGGTGGTCGACCATGCAGTGGAAGTCGAACATCGAATCCGTGAGCATCTCCGCGATGATCGCCATGTTTGGCGCACCGACCAACTGGTTGGCCATCAACACGCGGCGCACGCCGTGCGCATAAGCCGCGCGGGTCTGCACGGCGGTCGCCAGGGTCATGCCCCAGGCGCCGTGTTGCAACTGACGCTGAAACAAAGCCGGAACCATGCTGGTTTTGCCGTGCGGTGCCAGTTCCGCGCCGCTGTCGCTGACAAACTTCTGCATCCAGCGCAGGTTGTGTTCCAGCGCCGTGTCGTGGATGACCAACGCCGGAAGGCTCACATCCCGTACAAGCTGGTCGCCGGGGTTGGCGGCGCCTTTTTCCAGTGCGGCAATCGTCATGTCTGTTCTCCATCGTTCTTGTTCGGTAAGGATCGCGAGTCGCCGGCGATCTTGTCAGTCGTTGACGCGACGGGCCAGGCCGTTGGCACTGTTGATCAGCACCCGTCGGTAATCGTCATAGTGTGCGGTCGCATCGGCCCTGGGAGCCACGATGCACAAGGTTGCAATGCAGATGCCCTGTTTGTCCTTGACCGGTGCAGCGAAGCAGTGGGTGAAGGTATCGGCAATGCTGTTGAACGAGAAAAAGCCTTCGTCGTGCGCCTTGCGGATCTCGGCGAGGAAGGTCTCCAGCGGCAGCCGCTGACCGTCCGGAAGGATGTAATCCTCGGGGTCGATCAGGTCGACGATCTCCTGATCGCTCAAGTGCCCAAGCAGCAGGCGTCCCGAAGCGGTCCAGGGAATCGGCGCATCTTCACCGATGTCCGAGGAAATCCGGAAATGCCGCGCGCCCTCCTTCATCAATGCCACGGTGTATTTGCGACCGTTGAGCAGGCACATCTGCGCGGTCTCCCGGGTCTGGTCGACGATTTCACACAGGCTGACTTCAGCCTCGCGGGTGAAATCGAAATGCCGAAGATGCGCCTGCCCGAGGAAATACAGCTGACGCCCCAGGTACACGTGGCCGTCCTTGCCCACGGTTTCGAGGATGCGCCGCTCCAACAGGGAGCTGACCAATTCATATACCGTCGACTTCGGACTGCCGATGCCACTGGCAATTTCATTGGGCCGCAGCGGCGTGCCCTTTTCCTTGAGGAAATCAAGAATATCGAACGCCCGGTCCAGACCACGGGCCCGGCGCTTGATGGTGTCTTCGGTCATGGTGGTGCTTTCCATTGAGCGGGTCTTTCCTGAATGAGGCACGCAGTTTACAAGCACGACACTGTCTGTAGGAGCGCGCTTGCCCGCAATTGTGGTGCGTCAGGCAACAATTTTATTGCAGGCACACCGCGATCGCGGGCAAGCGCGCTCCTACAACAACAACCTCTTTCAGCCTTTCTTTTTATAAGCGATACAGTCGATCTCGACCTTGCAATCGACCATCATGTTCGCCTGCACACAGGCCCGGGCCGGGGCGTGCTCGGGCGTGAAGTACTCACCGAATACCTTGTTGAAGCTCCAGAAATCCCGAGGATCTTCCAGCCAGACCCCCACACGGACCACGTCTTCGAGGCCATAACCGGCTTCAGTCAGAATCGCCACCAGGTTCTGCATCGTCTTATGGGTTTGCTCAACGATGCCGCCAACAATGATCTCGCCGTTTTCCGCCGGTACCTGGCCGGAGACATGCAACCAGCCGTCAGCCTCTACCGCGCGGGCGAATGGGCGTGGCTGGCCGCCACCTGCGGTGCTACCTGCGCCGTAACGAGTAATGCTCATGAAAAATCTCCTTTGATTGAGCGTTTAAAAACGAATGTTCTTGAGGAATTCGCTCAAGCGCGCCGATTTCGGCTGCTCGAACAATGTCTTGGGAGGGCCCTGCTCTTCGATGCGACCCTGATTCATGAAGACGATCTGATCGGACACTTCATAGGCAAAGCGCATTTCGTGGGTGACCAACAACATGGTCATGCCCTCTTCGGCCAGGCCCTTGATCACGCTGAGCACTTCTCCGACCAGTTCCGGGTCGAGCGCCGAGGTCACTTCGTCGAACAGCATGAGGCTGGGGTTCATCGCAATGGCGCGGGCGATAGCCACACGCTGCTGCTGCCCACCGGACAACTGGCCAGGGTAGTGATTGCGCCGCTCCAGCAGACCGACGCGCTCCAGCCATTTTTCAGCGAGGGCGACGGCCTGATCCTTGGGGAGTTTCTTGACCTTGAGCAACCCCAGGGTCACGTTCTGCAACGCGGTGAGGTGCGGGAACAGGTTGAACTGCTGAAACGCCATTCCGGTCATGGCCCGGTGCTGCGCGATGACCTTTTCAGGGTGACGCACGCGCTTGCCGTTGACGTCGCTGTAGCCGATGTCCTGCCCTTCGAGACGGATATGCCCGCCCTGGAACTCTTCCAGCAGGTTGACGCAACGCAACAGCGTGGTCTTGCCGGAGCCACTGGACCCGATCAGGGTCACGACGTTGCCCTTGTTCATCTTCAGGTCCACACCCTTGAGGACTTCGACAGGGCCGTAGGATTTGTGCAGCCCTTCGATGCTCAGCAACGCCGGTGCAGCGGTCGCGGTTTGAGTCTGTGTCATGGCAAGGCCACCCGTTTTTCAATTTGCCGCCCAAGAAGCTCGATGGCGTAGTTGATGACGAAGAATAGAAACCCCGCGAACAGGTAAAACTGCAGGGTCATGAAATTGCGCGCGATCACCTGTTGCGTGCTGAGCAGCAATTCGGCCACGCCGATCACCGACAGCAAGGTCGACGCCTTGACGATCTCGGTGGACGAGTTGACCCACGTCGGCAGGATCTGCCGCAGCGCTTGCGGCAGCAGCACGTAACTGAGCGACTGACTGAACGTCAGGCCGATGGCCTTGCCCGCCTCCAGCTGGCCGCGCGGAATGGCCTGCAAGGCACCGCGCACGATTTCCGCGACGTGGGAACCGCAGAACAGCGTCAAACCCAGTGCGCCGGCCTGAAACGCGCTGATCTGCCAGCCCAGCGCCGGGGCCATATAAAAGCAGGCGAGCACCAGCACAAACACAGGCGTGCCACGGATCAGGTCGACGTAGCAGCGAAACGGCAGGCGCGCCCAAAGCTTGCCGTAGGTCAAAATCAACCCGGCAAACACACCAATGACGGTGCCAAAGATGATCGCCAGGCCGGCGCACTGCACGCTGGTCAGAAAACCCGCCCACAGTGCCTCTCGGGCGATCCACAACTCATGCAACCAGGTCGGTTGTTCGTACATGTCTGGGGCCTCCTAGCGGCGAATCGCCAAGCGCTGTTCGAGGTAGCGCAAGAGCATGGCGATGAGGTAACAGGCCGCGACATACAACGCCGTGGTCACCAGCCAGGTTTCGATGACCCGGTAGCTTTCGACGTTGATCTTGCGCGCGTAATAGGTCAGCTCCGGCACGGCAATCGCGGCCGCCAGTGAGGTGTCCTTGAACAGCGAGATGAAGTTGTTCGACAGTGCTGGCAGCACATTGCGCAGCATCACCGGCACGATGATGTAGGCCCGTACCTGCCATTCGCCCAGGCCGATCGCCAGACCGGCCTCACGCTGGCCTTTGTGAATGCTCAGCAGACCGGCGCGAAACACCTCCGTCAGGTATGCCCCTGCGTACAGCGACAGGGTGACAATGAACGAAGGGATCTTGTCCATTCGGATACCCAGGCTTGGCAAGGCGAAGTAGATCAGCAGGATCAACACCAGAATCGGCGTATTGCGAACCACCGTGACATACACCGACGACACCACGCGCAGCGCCCAATAGCGGGACAGCATGGCAAACGCCGCCATTAGGCCAATCACGCAGCCGATGGCGATCGAGATCAGGGCGAGTTCAAGGCCCAGACCCAGCCCCGCCAGCAGACTGGGGAAATCCCGCCAGACAGCTGCAAAGTTCAACTGATAATTCATGGTCAGCAGTACCTGGGACGGAAAGACACCACGGCCTTCCCCGCCCCGTCAGTTCGGTGATGTGGTGCGGGTTACTTGTATTCCATCGGGAAACCAATGGCTGGCGTCGGCAGCTCGACGCCGAACCACTTCTTGAAGGATTCCGCGTAAGTCGGGAATTCAACGCCGGTCATGGCTTCATGCAGCGCGGTGTTAACGAAATTGAGCCAGTCCTGATCGCCACGCTTCACCGCGCAGGCGTAGGTCTGTGGGCTCCAGGCGAACGCCGGGGAACGGTAACGGCCAGGGTTCTGCACCATCAGGTATTTGACCGAAGACTGGTCAGTGGCGGCGGCGTCTGCACGTCCGGAGTTAATGGCCTGGTACATCAGATCGACGCTGTCGTATTGATCGACTTTGGCTTTGGGCAACGCCTGGTGAACCAGTTCTTCTGCGTAAACGTTCTGCAGCACGGCGACGGTCACGCCATCACCGGCGGTTTTGAGGTCGTCGATTTCCTTGTACTTGCTGTTCATAGGCAGCAGCAACGCCACGCCTTCGCGGTAGTACGGCAGGGTGAAGGCGACTTGCTGCGCACGGCTGGCGGTGACGGTGATGAATTGACAGCTCATGTCGACTTTGTCAGTCAGCAAGTTCGGAATCCGCGCATCGGACGACTGCACCACAAACTCGACCTTCGTCGGGTCGTTGAACAGACCTTTGGCGACGATACGGGCGATGTCGATATCGAAACCCTGCAATTTGCCGTCAGCGCCCTGGAAATGCCAAGGTGCATTGGTGCTGCCCGTACCCACCACAAGGTGGCCGCGTTGCAATACGCTGTCGAGCTTACTGTCAGCCGCTTGAACCGTGGTCGCCAACGTTGCCGTGGCTGCCAGTACAAACGCACAAGCTTTCAGAAAAGAAGGTCCGCGATGCATGTGATGAACTCCGCAAGATGGTGTTTATTCCGCTATACCGGAACTTGGTATGTAACAACGGAATAGACAGCAGAAAGTGTGCCACAGAATCGACGGCGAAAAAAAGCGCTCAAAAAGTTCGCAATATCAATGAGCTAGCCATAAAAATGGCGAGACGACGGATCGCGTCCGACAAAATGGGTCGCTACCGTTTCCCACAACGCTGTGTACCGAGGCCCCAGTGTTGTGCGTAACGCGCCAGAAACGCGCAGCGTTGAGGGTCTGGCGCCGCTCGTCGCGCTGACCGCACATTGGCCTCGCAACAGATGCCCAAAGGTCATCAGGACGTCAGTCAGACGGGAGAGGCATCATGAACATACCCAAACTGTCACACCTGCTCACGGCAGGATTCCTAACCCTCGGTATCACGGCACTGGCTACACCCCATGCAATGGCCGCCGAAGCGGGCGGATCGTCGTTACCACCGGGCGTGAACCCTTCTACGCCAGCGGGTGGTAATGGCGGTGATGCTCAAGGCTACGAGAAGAAGCCGGCAAACCCTGAGCCTGCAGGCACCGAGAAACAAGCGGTTGAGAAACAGCCGTCTGCCAAGTCGAAGACCGACCGTACGCATTCGACTCAGAAGAAAGCGGCGCCGACCAAGCCGTGATTGAAACGCTGCTCGCGCGTATCGCTGCTAGGGTTAAAGGAGCGGCCGTACAGGCCGATCAAACAGGGAACGTTGGCACCGTTAATGCTTCTAAGCCTTTTATGAAGCTTTTATGACAGCTGCGTGACATTTCGCACTCTGGGTGCATCTCACAAGCTGTACGGTGGAGGGAACATTCAATGAAAGAACGCGCCACGGTGATATGCCGACGAGACGACGAGATTCTGTACGTGCGCAAACCCAAGGCACGCTGGAACCTGCCGGGTGGGAAAGTCGAAGCAGGAGAATCGCCCGCGCAAGCCGCTGTGCGGGAATTACGCGAAGAGACAGGCCTGATTCTTGATGATTTGTCCTACATCACCCGCTTTGAATCGCAGACCGTGCTGCACCACGTGTTCGAAGTCTCGGTCACCTTTATCGCGACGCCCTCTCCCAAAAACGAAATCGCCGACTGCAAATGGTTCACCGCCAAGGCGTTAAGCGACGTGAAGGTCAACCCCTCCGTCAAGCCCATCATCAAGGCGTTCCTGAACGATACCATTCCGTGAAGCGACGTTTCGTCGCACCGGTGGCGTAAAACGGCCACCAGCCTGATTTCGATGGGTCAGGCTGGCCCCTCCCCATATATCTGTCATCTCAGCTATGCGACAATGCGCGCCACTGTCCGGCATGAATCCCGCATCCAAGCTGCCCAGCGCCCTGAACAAGGTCGACGCTGAGGTGGTTTTTTTTGCCTGTCGGGTTCACTGAAGATCGTGACAGGCGCGAGCTCCCTGGCTCATCCGCTGCCCTATGCACGCCCGCGCGGCGGTCGGTCACTTCCAAGCTATTGAAAGGTAAGGTAATTGATTTCCACAGCAAATATCACGATGCAGTTCGGCGCAAAACCGCTGTTCGAGAACGTTTCGGTCAAATTCAACAACGGCAATCGCTACGGCCTCATCGGCGCCAACGGCTGTGGCAAATCCACGTTCATGAAGATTCTGGGCGGTGATCTGGAGCCGTCTGGCGGTCAGGTCATGCTCGAGCCAAACGTGCGCCTGGGTAAATTGCGCCAGGATCAGTTCGCCTACGAAGAATTCACCGTGATCGATACCGTGATCATGGGCCACGAGGAACTGTGGAAAGTCAAAGCCGAGCGTGACCGCATCTATTCGCTGCCGGAAATGAGCGAAGAAGACGGTATGGCCGTGGCCGAGCTTGAGACCGAGTTCGCTGAAATGGACGGCTATACCGCTGAATCCCGTGCGGGTGAACTGTTGCTCGGCCTGGGTATTCCACTGGAGCAGCATTTCGGTCCGATGACCGAAGTCGCGCCGGGCTGGAAGCTCCGTGTCTTGCTCGCTCAGGCGTTGTTCTCCAACCCGGAAGTGCTGTTGCTCGACGAACCGACCAACCACCTGGACATCAACACGATTCGCTGGCTGGAAACCATTCTCACGGCGCGTAACAGCACCATGATTATCATTTCCCACGACCGCCACTTCCTCAACAGCGTGTGCACCCACATGGCTGACCTGGATTACGGCGAGCTGCGCCTGTTCCCGGGTAACTACGACGAGTACATGACCGCGGCAACCCAGTCCCGCGAGCAGCTGCTCTCGGACAACGCCAAGAAGAAAGCCCAGATTGCCGAGCTGCAGACATTCGTCAGCCGCTTCTCGGCAAACGCCTCGAAAGCCAAACAGGCCACCTCTCGTGCCAAGCAGATCGACAAGATCCAGCTGGCCGAGGTCAAGCCTTCGAGCCGCGTCAGCCCGTTCATCCGCTTCGAGCAGACCAAAAAGCTGCACCGTCAGGCGGTGACCATCGAGCACATGTCCAAAGGCTTCGACGGCAAAACCCTGTTCAAGAATTTCAGCTTCACCGTCGAAGCCGGCGAGCGCGTGGCGATCATCGGCCCGAACGGCATCGGCAAGACTACCCTGCTGCGCACGCTGATGGGCGAACTGACCCCGGATGCAGGTTCGGTGAAGTGGACCGAAAGCGCTGAACTGGGCTACTACGCCCAGGACCACGCCCATGACTTCGAAGACGACGTCAGCCTGTTCGACTGGATGGGCCAGTGGACGCAGGGTGAGCAGATCATTCGCGGCACCCTGGGCCGTATGCTCTTTTCCAACGACGAGATCCTCAAGTCGGTGAAGGTCATCTCCGGTGGTGAGCAAGGCCGCATGCTGTTTGGCAAGTTGATCCTGCAGAAACCGAACGTTCTGGTTATGGACGAACCGACCAACCACCTGGACATGGAATCCATCGAGGCGCTGAACCTGGCGCTGGAAAACTACCCGGGCACGCTGATCTTCGTCAGCCATGACCGCGAGTTCGTGTCGTCGCTGGCCACGCGCATCATTGAGCTGAGCCCTAACGGCGTGACCGACTTCAGCGGCACCTATGACGACTACCTGCGCAGCCAGGGCGTGGTGTTCTAAGCCGATACGCGTTTTACCGAAAGCCCCGTCCACGCGACGGGGCTTTTTTATGAGCGACGACTTTACGATCTGCGAAGGCGCAGGTTTCCCCGAGTCAGGCACAACAGCGAGCGCGAGACGGGTTTACATCGTTAGCCTGCTTTCATTTCTGTCGATCCCGCGCGATGATGACGCACTCCCACCGCTCCAGCGAAGAGTCCCCATGTCTGCCGCCCTGCCGCCAAACACGCCCGTTCAAAACGCCAGTTCAATGGCCATCACGCTACAAATCGTGTCCATCGTGTTTTACACGTTCGTTGCCTTTCTATGCATCGGTTTGCCCATCGCGGTCATGCCTGGCTATGTGCACAATCAGCTCGGGTTCAGTGCGGTGGTCGCGGGTCTGGTAATCGGCTCGCAATACCTGGCGACGCTGCTCAGCCGCCCGGTGGCGGGCAGAATCTGCGACACCATCGGCACCAAGCGGGCGATCGTGTACGGCCTCTCCGGCATCGCACTGAGCGGTGTGCTGACGGTGCTGGCAATCTTGCTAGAGTCCTATGCGCAGGCCAGCCTGATCATTCTGGTGATCGCCCGGCTCATCCTCGGCGGGTCTCAAGGGTTGATCGGGGTCGGCACGATCAGTTGGTGCATTGGGCAAGTCGGGTCCGAGCACACGGCGCGTTCCATTTCCTGGAACGGCATCGCCTCCTACGGCGCGATTGCAATTGGTGCGCCATTGGGCGTGTTGATGGTGGACGCGTTGGGTTTTGTCAGCCTGGGCCTGGTGCTCACCGCGCTGGCCGCCGGCGCGCTGCTGTTGATCCGCAACAAGCCGCCGGTGCCCGTGGTCCGAGGCGAGCGTATGGCCTTCTGGTCGGTGTTCGGCCGCGTGGCACCTTACGGATTGAGCCTGACCCTGTCGTCAATCGGTTACGGCACCCTGACGACCTTTATCACGCTCTATTACGTGAACCGCGGCTGGGAAGGCGCTGCGTGGTGCCTGACGGTGTTTGGTATCTGCTTCATCGCCGCTCGACTGTTTTTCATCAACGCGATTACTCGTTTTGGCGGTTTTCGCTCAGCGATCACCTGCATGTCTGTAGAAACCATTGGGCTGGTGTTGCTGTGGCTTTCACCGAGCACCACGGTGGCCCTGATCGGCGCGGGCCTCACCGGCTTCGGCCTGTCGCTGGTGTACCCGGCGATCGGTGTCGAGGCCATCAGACAGGTGCCCAACAGCAGTCGCGGTGCCGGGTTGGGCGCGTACGCAGTGTTCTTCGACCTGGCGCTGGCGATTGCCGGGCCGTTGATGGGCGCGATCGCGCTGGGCATGGGTTACGGCTGGATCTTCTTCTTCGCCGCCCTGCTGTCGGTCCTCGCGCTGGCCTTGACGTTGCTGCTGTCTCGCCGTCCCACCGTCGACACGCGCGTGTGATCGAACAGTCATCAACCGTCAGGGGAAAAAGCTGAACTGCCGAGTGCCTGCCGGGTCGGAACTAGCACATCCCCCGAGACAGGAGCGTGCGCGTGAACCCCGACCCTGCAGGCAGCCATGTTCCCCCTACAGACATGGCCGGCGTGCGTGATGTCCATCGACTTCGCGTGCTGACGGTCAACACCCATAAGGGTTTCACCGCGTTGAACCGACGCTTCATCCTTCCGGAATTGCGTGAAGCGGTGCGCAGCACAGGCGCCGACCTGGTGTTTTTGCAAGAGGTGCTTGGCGGCCATGACCGGCATGCCGCCCGGTACTCGGATTGGCCCGTGACCTCTCAGTACGAGTTTCTTGCCGACAGCATGTGGAGTGACTTTGCCTACGGCCGCAATGCGGTGTATCCCGATGGGCATCACGGTAACGCCCTGCTCTCCAAGTACCCGATCCTGCATTACCGCAACCTGGACGTGTCGATCACGGGGCCCGAGCGGCGCGGGCTCTTGCACTGTGTCTTGCAGGTCCCGGGGCATGACGAGGTGCATGCCATTTGCGTCCATCTGAGCCTGCTGGAGAGCCATCGGCAATTGCAGCTTGACCTGCTTTGCGCGCTGCTCGATTCGCTGCCGGAACACGCGCCTGTGGTCATCGCGGGGGACTTCAACGACTGGCAGTTGCAGGGAAACAAACGCCTGGCCCGTTGCGAATACCTGCACGAGGCCTTTGAGCGCAGTCACGGCAAACTGGCGAAAACCTACCCCGCACGTTTCCCGTTGCTACGCCTGGACCGGGTCTACCTGCGCAACGCCACCAGCCACAACCCGAAGATTCTTGGCACCCGGCCGTGGACCCATTTGTCCGACCAT
>Ga0308163_10000781_pt1 | contig 44891 bp, 29 predicted proteins | sample PhyTR1_FD_201037 | JGI IMG/M metagenome (GOLD analysis project Ga0308163, IMG submission 201037) | Phyllosphere microbial communities from UC Gill Tract Community Farm, Albany, California, United States - DLSLT.R1 | ecosystem: Host-associated > Plants > Phyllosphere > Unclassified | place: USA... | reverse complement strand
CAACGTCGCTCATGATCCCAAACTCGCCTTTATCAGCGATCAACCTGTGTCGGTGCCTCACGCTTGTCCAACGGAAAGGGGGTTTTCCGTGTGATAGCACGAACATTAGCTTGGCTATTCCCCGGCTTGCCGCGTTCGAACGGTCGCCCCTCGGAAAAGCACCGCAATTCCTATGCACTACCTTGGGATTCCGTGCGGCACTGCGTGCTTTCACGAGGAAAACGCTGGGCTGTGGCATGAGCCGCACGACCGAGACAGGAGCCTTCGTGCTATTACACGGAAAACCCTGTCGGCCTTCAAGCCGCTAGCCGTTTGTGATTGTTCGAGCCGACAATATCGGCGCTACCTGTATCCACCGATGAACGATATTGCGGTCTGCTGCTGACGTTTTGGGTCAAAGACGGAATCTGCACGCCAACACGCCAACATCGCATCGTGTCGAGGTGTCGAGTATGCCTGTTTATGCGCTAAATTTTGATCATCGTCCCGCAGCGTTGTTATCCTGTATATTCAGTAGGCTATAGGAAACGTTGGCCCGCATGATCTTTGAATAGATCCGCATTGCGAACATAGTCGGCAAGCACCTGCACCGATTTATGCCGACTGACTTCCTGAAGTTTGAAGATCGTCGCGCCTTGCGATGCGCCCTCGGTGAGAAACCCTGCGCGTAAAGAGTGCCCCGCGAACTGCGTCGGGTCATAGCCGGCTGCTGCCGCATGATACTGAACCAAGCGTGCGATCGCACGGTCTGACATCGCAGCAGGGGTCAGCGCATCGCGCCGCGATAGACGTCGAAACAGGGGCCCTTCGGCATGCCCGGCCGCAGCCATCCAAGCGAGAAGCAACGCCTTTGGCCGAATACGCGAGCCTTCGGGGATAGCGATAACGATGCCTTCCCGGGTCTGATCGGTTTTCGAATGGGCAACGGTCAGCCTGAGCCCTTCCGGTACGATTTGGATATGCTCGACCTGCAGTGCGACGATCTCGGAACGCCGTAACGCCGCAGCCATGCCGATCGCCAGGATGGCGCGATCGCGCAGCGCCCGCAGACCTTCGCCGTCGATCACGGCCAGCATGTTGCGTAGTGCGGCCGCGTCTGCGGGGCGCTTCTGTCGTTTGGCACTGCCGTGTTCCGCGCGAATACCGGCCAGTACTTCAGCCAAACGACCCGCGGTCGGCATCGCAGTCGGTGCCGGATACCCGCCAGCGCGATGATGATGTCCGATGGCTGCCACCCGCCGGTTGATCGTCGACGGGTTGAGCCCGGCGGTCGCCTGGTCGCTGGCAAAGACCGCAACGATGTCCGGTGTGGCCGGCAGCGATGGCAGACCATGCTGCGTGCACCAGGCGGTGAAGATCGTCCAATCGGAATCATAAGCGCGTCGCGTCGCACCGGCGCGGGCCGCTTTCGCATACGCGGCCGCGCGCTCGATCTTTTCATGCAGGATCGCGGGCAACATCGGTTCATCCGAGTCCACGGTAACGAACGGTGTTTGCGACGATGTGAGGTCCGGATCGGACGGCATCAGTCCAAGAGTGCGGGAAGCGACCATAAAAGAGCGTGTGCCACGCTCGATTTCGCCACGCTACCCTTATGTCCGAGAATGATACTTATCGGACACAGAGTGATAAAGATTTTGCACGTATTTGATCGGTGGGTATGCCGCGTGCTCCGGTCGCACCGGTAGGAGCAACACGGCGAGAGACCTTCATTGCAGAAGCGGCTTAACACTATGTGCGCGTCTATAAATCGCCATTTCCTTTGGTTTACTTTTAAGAAGCGCGGCGTTAATAGAACCTGAATAGTTATAAGTCAATTTAGTTTTTCGTAATAACGACATGATTATCCAATAATTCGTCCGCCTACCCTCAAAGATATCTTCAATATTTAGGTGACTAGTACGGTGTCAAAATATATTTCGCAACGGCATAGTGCTGCGCAAAAACTGCGCTGGAGCGTGCTCGCTGTACTGATATGTACTCTGATAACGTATTTTGCGCGCCTCGCTACTTCTCCCATAAGCGATGGCCCCGAGGTTCTGAATGTAACGCTGTTTGGAAGCATATTCGCATCACTGCTAGGCGTTTTTTTTCTACGAAGTCTTAGTGATTATCCCGGTGTACAGGGCGTAGTCTATATAGTTCCTTCATTTATATTTGGTTACGGCATTGCCTTTTTTGTATTTCTATTTGCGCGCTTAAATTACTCGCGGTCAGTTTTTATAGCTAATCTACTATTGTGCATTATTTGGTTTTTTCTTGTGCATTTTCGGGCGCAGCGGCGCGGCGAATTGTCCATTGGTATTGTGCCTACTGGAGCAGCGCTTCAACTCTCCAAGATAAATTCAGTCGGTTGGCGTGTATTGGACGATCCAGATAGTGATGCGTCCGATCTAACCGCTATTGTCGCGGACTTGCGTAGTGATCTACCTGATGCATGGGAACGTCGTTTAACAGACTATGCGTTAGAAGGTTTGCCCGTTTATCATAGCAAACAATTAATGGAGTCTCTTACTGGACAAGTCGAGCTGGAACATTTGTCAGAGAACAGCTTTGGCGGGCTTGCCCCTGTTTCTGCTTATATGACGATTAAACACACAATAGATTGGATTTTTGCTGCTATCGTTCTTGTTATACTATCACCTATACTTATCGCGTTAGCTATCGCCATTCGGCTGGATAGTCCTGGTCCTGCTATTTTCCGGCAAAAGCGCATCGGCTATCGCGGCCGTCCTTTTACCGTTTACAAATTTCGCTCGATGACACCGCGCGAAGCGCCGGAAGACAATCGCGCTCAGGCGATGACACAAGCTAACGACCAGCGCGTAACGCGAATTGGCCGCTTTTTGCGCACGTCTCGCATTGATGAGCTGCCGCAACTCCTGAATGTATTAAAGGGCGAGATGAGCTGGATCGGCCCCCGCCCGGAGGCTGAGGTTCTTTCACGCTGGTACGAAACCGAAATACCTTTTTACCGCTACCGGCATATCGTTCTGCCCGGCATCACCGGTTGGGCACAGGTTAGTCAGGGTCACGTCGCCGAAGTAAACGACGTCCGCCTCAAGCTCCATTACGACTTCTATTATATCAAGCACTTTTCGCCTTGGCTCGACTTGCTGATCGTAGCTCGCACGATCAACACCATGCTGACGGGTTTTGGCGCACGATAGGCATCATCGTCTTTATTCATCGGGCTTTGGCCAGGTTGGCCAATGGCCCCGGGTCGATCATACCGGCATCACTAATGGTTGCATGATGAAGAGTTAGTTGATCACCAGGGGCCGCCTGCATGAGAAGCTCCACCGTCGAAAAACTCGTAAACTCCACTGGTACGTCAACCTTAACGTAGGTTCCCACCCCGCTGGTTGCTGGCAACGTTCCGATGAACCGCCACGGTGACCGTGAGACTGTGCCACTTGTAAATCTTAGCTGCACAGGTCGGGTCGCCGCATAAAGGATTATCAGATAGGCGGCTCCTTGATGGCGTGCCTCGCTTGTGTTTGCTAACGGGGCAGCAACCCCTACCAAGGGATTAGGCCCGGTCACTGCGGTGCATCGGACCGCACGCGCATCTCCAACACTTTTTTCGGCAATGGCTGTATTATTGGCGGTCGCCTGCCAGTTGCGGCCCAGTGTGGGAGCAAAAACCCGAATAGGCATGGTGCCTAACACATCTCCCTGAAAAAATGGATCACCACCTAGCTTGATCTGGGTATCGACGTCGCGAAACGTGACTTTGCCGGCGCTTTGCCCCGCTGAAGCAGGAACGGCAACGAGCCGGTCAAGCGTACCGAACTGCTGCCCACGCAGCGCGCTGCCCGTAACAGTGACCGTCCCGCCTAAGGGAACGATACCAAACCGTTCTACACTATGACCTACGAAGAACGTACCGCCCCGGATCGACACGGTTCCGCCACTCCTTAGGACATCACCGCCGATTGCCTCACCAAGATAGCAGGTGTCGAAACTTGCTGTGGCACCCGGCGCGACCACAACGCCGTGACCGTCCCCAAATTCGATGTCGCACCCTTGGAAAAGAAGCGCATCGTTTCCGTCCTTGGCGGTTCCACCAGCCCCGATGTCTAGATGCACAGAGCGCGAAGCGGTAAAGCTGCACCCCTGCCAAATGCTGCTGTGATTGGCACCGCGCAGCCGCCAACCAACATCGGTCGCACGGGTTCGACAATTCATTCGACGTCCCAGCCAGGAGTCCACCTCGTCTACCCCAACGTCGCATCTCTCCACAGCTAGCGTGTCGAAAACGGTGCGGTGACGGTAGCGAAGGCGTAATCCCGCCTTGGCTGCCCCATTGCCGTCAAGCGTCAAACCGAACAGGTAAAGGGGACTGTCGATGACATCGTGCTCTTCCTGCACATTAAGGAGACATGTCATTGGCCCGGCTGCTCGCAGTATGGTGTGACCGACCGGATCTCCGAGGAGACCGATATACCGTCCCCTAAGGTCGAGCGGCGCACTTAGGAATGCTGTGCCCGACGGCAGCACCAGCGATCGGCGTTGCTTTGCAGCCGCGTCGATTGCCCGCTGCAGCGGGACCGCATCGTCCGACCGACCATCGAACCGGACGCCGAACTCTCGTACGTTCAGTGCCTCGGTGGACAGCGCTTGAACCGTATCGCGTGCGAGCAGGGCTTGAACCGGAACGACCGTGGCGCCGGTTGCGGCGCGGAGCAGGTCACGTCGTTTCAATTGGGCTAACATGGCTGGCATATGCACACTCTCAGTAAGCGGTAAACCGTGGCGGCGGTTCTGTTGCAATCGGCGGTGGGCCTACATACAGCCGCCCCTCACCATCTATGCCAGCCAACCAGCGTCTGCGGTTGCGTTGTTCGATTAGATAAATCAAGGGTTGCCGCCATGTCTGAACCGCTCCGCGTTCTTCAACTTGCGAAGCATTTCGATCCCGACACCGGGGGCATCGAAACCGTGACGCTGAACATCAGCGAAGTACTGCTCCAGCATGGCATACAGGCGGACGTACTGTGTACGGAAGTGAAGGGGCCATATCAGGAACGTGAGCGAGGCTATCAGGTGCGACGGTGCCAGGCTGACGTGGCGTTCGGCAACAAGCGCCTGTCCTGGCAATATATCACGGGGGGAAAGCGCCTAGAGCGTGATTACGATTGCGCGATCGTGCATATGCCGAACCCGCTGGCGGTGCTGGCCGCGCTTAGCTGGCGCAAACCCCTTATCGTGCTTTGGCACGCCGACATCCCGCAGTTACCAATTCGCTGGGCAACCACGCCGCTCGATAATCGCTTACTGAAAAAGGCCGCAGCGGTGGTCGGGCCGACGCCGATCCATCTGGCTCAATCGCACCGGGCAGATGCAATTGAGTCCGGCAAGATTGCCATTATTCCTTATCCGTTTGATCGATCGCTCATTCCGGTCGCAACCTGCGCTACTGGTTTCGCCGAGCGATTGCAGGCATTCCGGCGCGGTCGTGCGATGTCAATTTCGGTGGGGCGACTTGTACCCTATAAGGGTTTCGAGGTGCTCATCGACGCAGCGCGCGAGTTCGACGACGACTTATGCGCGATCATAGTGGGTAAAGGCCCTCTGGCCGACGAATTGGCCGCTCGCATCATCGCGGCGGGCGTGGAAGATCGCGTGATGATGGCCGGTGCGTTGTTGCCTGACGAGCTTGCCGATGCCTTCGCTCAGGCACGGATGGGATGCATGCCGTCGGTCACCGCGGCAGAAATGTATGGTGTCGCGCAGGTCGAGAGCATGGCTGCCGGGCTACCGATGGTTTCCACGGAAATTCCTCGCTCCGGCGTTTCTTTCGTGAACAAGGACGACCAGACCGGGCTGGTTGTGCCTCTGCGTGATCCGCACGCGTTGGCGACTGCCATGTTGCGGTTGGCGAATGACGAAGCGCTTTGGCAAAGACTGCACGAAGGCGCCCTTCGATCAGTCACGGAGGAGCACGACCGTACGTCTGTGGGCAACCGTTATGCGCAGCTCATTCGGGATGTTTGCCAGCAGTCGAAGCCTTAAGCGCAACCCACGGCCTGAACTCACCCAGAAGATGGCGCCGCCCCGCCAAGCAGAATATCCAACATTTCACGGGCCGTCTTCTCCCACGTGAACCGCTGCTGATTCTGGAATCCCATTTGTCGCAACGCCTCTCTCGTCGTCGGGACATCGATCAACTCAGCGATCGCCGCCTTGATCTCGGTCACCTTCGTCGGATCGAAGTAAAGCGCGCCTTGGCCACCCACCTCGGGCAGGGCACCACGATCCGATGATATCACTGGTGCGCCAAAGGCTTGCGCCTCCAGCACCGGCAGCCCGAAGCCTTCGCATAACGAAGGAACCGCGACGCATAGGCATTGCCGGTAGAGCGTGCCGAGCTCCTCATCGGAAACATTACGTCGACGCACCACCCAGTTACTCGCATCATGCTGCCTGATGGTCGCTTCCAAAATGCCTTCGGGGTCCTTCCCGACATGAACCAGGGTGAGGTCGGGATATCGCTGTCGCAGCTCGCCCACAGCAGCCACCAAGGGCCCGGGATTCTTGTTTCCCGTCAACGCCGCAACGAGAAGCACGAAGCGGGTAGGCGCGGCCTCGCCTGGAGGAAGCGAGAGCGGTCCCGGCAGCCGGTTGGCCATGGGAACGACGGAAATTTTGTCCGTGAGGTCCGGGAAATGCCGCAGCAAATCGCGCATTGTCGACGCGGCGGTAGTCACCACTCGCGTACTCCTGCGGCAGCAGTATGGCACGAAGACCCGAAGATAAAGTCGCTGCGGACGTGGAAGAAGATCCGGGATCACCAAGAAGTAAGGGTCGTGGACCGTCGTGACAATCATCCGCACTCCGCGGACGGGACCGGTGAACGCAGGATTTAGCACCGCATCGACCTTGTCGCGTCGCAACATTCGAGGCAGGCGAAGTTGCTCATTCAGAACGCGCGCTACACGACCATCCTGCCCCACGACGGCTCGCACCTCCACGCCTTCGATTGCAACGAAATGATTTGCCGCAGATGGTCGGCAATAGACAAGTAAGCGATTGTGCCCGCCCTGCTCTCGATTAATCTGGGCAAACCATTGCACCAGTTGCACGGTGTAGTGGCCGATGCCCGACAGGCGTCCGGCCTCCACGATCATCGCATTGACGGCTATAACAGTCATATCGTCGAAACCAGTGCGCTTCGGACTTCGGCCCGCTGCTTCAATATCAGGTAAAGCACCCCAGATATCATGAGCACGAAAGTCCCGGTAAAGTAGTTCGTTCCTCGAATAAACAGCTCTACCAAATATCCTATTATACATGCTCGAGCGAATAACTCGCCGTCTGACATATCACTCAGGCCGTTTTTCGCCATTTTAAGCCCCACGAATGCCTTGCCGACGAAATATAGGTAACTAAAAACAAGAATTCCGCCAATGATCCCCATTTCGCTTATTATTTTCGATAGCACAAAACCGCCATCCTGCAGGTTCAGATCGAACCCCAACAGCGCGTTTATGCGGACTGATGCCGGTACATTGGTGTACACGACACCCAACTGCTGAAAGCCCAATCCCCAATTATGCGTCCGGGATATAGACTCTTGTAGCATTTGCCATCCTTGCACATAGACCAAGGACGAGAGATTGGAGCTATTTGCCCAGTCGAAATCCAATCTATCCGTATAATACGTAAGATCCAGACTAGCCAAACTCATGATGATAACTCCGATGCCAACTGCAAACCACGATAGTGGCAGGCATACAACAGCGGCCAAACCACAGGCGGCAATGATCGTAAGGTTGCTAAGAAGGTATCCGAGCGTCAGAAATACGCCGAGAATAGCCAGTCTGACGGGGGTCGAAGTTCGTAGCAGCGTAAAAATGAGGAAGGCCGGCATCGAGAATCCGAGAAACGACGGCTCGGTATAAGGAAAGGTGGGCTTGGAGCCGAGATTAGGTGATTCTGGCTGTAGCTGTAGAAGCGACAGGATTGCGATCAGGACGAACATTCCACACATGACCTTCACAATCATGTCGAGCTTGTTGTCGCCGCCCATCACGCCCTGACATACCGCGGGTACGGACAAAAGGATCAGCCCCATCAGTGCGATCGAAAGCATTGCACGGCCAAAGTCGAATCCGGGATCACCGTCGATCGCGTAAGCGATAAGCAGATGCGTCACGACGACAAAAACAACCGCAATAGTGATGGCTAGAGCACTTTGAACGTCGCCCGCACTTAACGGTATCCGCCTCATTCCGACCAGCAGGATCGCGAAAACGGATATCAAAGCCGTCCCTGTGGCGAACGACAGACCCTGGACAAAAAATCCCAATGCACCCGGCACGAACAGCAGACCGGCGAGCAGGACGGCAGTCCAGAGTGATTGCACGGTCATATGCGGCGACCGGCTTGCTGGTTCGATAGGTATCAAGGTAGTCCTCGTCCCGCCATCGGCTTGCATCACAAAAGTCTAATGAGCATTGATGACGTCAATTGCTTGCCGCTTCATACATCCACGTCAGCGTGTCGGCTAACGAAGGAATGGGCCAATCCGGCAGGGTGACACGCAGTCGGCCGGCATCGCCACCCAGAACGGCAACGTCATTGGCCCGGACGAACTTGGGATTGACCACTATCTCGGGACAGTAGCCACTGATCTGCGTCATGATCGACAGAATATCGTCAATCGAATGGACGACCCCGGTACAAATGTTGAGCAGCTCGGGCGACGATGTCGCGATAGCAAGCCGTGCATAGGCATCAGCAACCGCCCGGACATCGCCGAAGTCGCGCTTCACGTACAGATTTCCGAGTTCGATAACGGCGGCACGGCGGCGAAAGTGGTCGACGATCTTCGACACTAAATAATCGGTATGTTGACCAACGCCGGTGTAGTTGAACGGCCGGGTTACGACGAGGTCCAGCCGATCGCGCCACCGCACCGCACCCAGCTCCATTGCCAGCTTGCTGACGGCATAATGGTTGGCGGGAGCGGTTGGCGCGGTCTCCACGATCAACCCTTCCGCGCCCGGACCATAAACTTGCGCACTGCTCGCCAGAATGCAACGCAGGCCTGGCCGCCTGCGCGCGAGGACATCCAACAGATGGAATGTACCGAGCTGGTTTACCGCGTAAAAAGCCTCCCAGTCCGACTGATCGACGAAGGCCCGTGCCGCCAGGTGGATGAGCCGGTCACACTCCATCGTATCGACCGCCCGTTCTATCGCGGCCGGGTCACGAAGATCGGCGCGCAACGGCACACAGGTCGCGCCGTGGCGCGCGAGCGCGGCGGCAACGAAGCGCCCCGTGAAGCCGTCGGCACCAGTGACTGCAACCCGCATCAGAACGACCAGCCGGCCTTGTTGCGACGCATGTCGGCCTCCATCATCAGGCGGGCCAGCTCCTCAAGCTGAACTTGGGGCTCCCAGCCCAGATCCGTTTTCGCCTTGGCAGGATCACCGATAAGCAGTTCGACCTCGGCAGGCCTATAGAATTGCGGGTTCACACGAACCATCGTCTTGCCGGACTTGCGGTCGATGCCGATCTCGTTTTCTTCGCGTCCGGACCAGTCGAGTTCGATCCCGATATGGCTGAATGCCAGTTCGACGAAGGTCCTGACCGGCTCGGTCCTGTTGGTAGCCAACACGTACGTGTCGGGCGTATCGTGCTGGAGCATCAGCCGCATGCCTTCGACGTAATCTTTAGCATATCCCCAGTCGCGCTTGGCATCCAGATTGCCCAATTCAAGCAAATCAGCCTTGCCTAGAGCGATCTTGGCGACGGTATCGGTAATCTTTCGAGTCACGAATTCGCGACCTCGAAGCGGGCTTTCGTGATTAAAAAGAATGCCGCTGGTACCAAATATCCCGAAGCTCTCCCGATAATTGACCGTCAGCCAGTGGGCATAAAGCTTGGCCACGCCATAAGGACTGCGCGGGTAAAAGGGTGTTGTCTCAACCTGCGGAATGGCCTGAACCTTGCCGAACATCTCAGACGTCGAGGCCTGATAGAAGCGGATCGCCTTGTTAACGGTGCGGATGGCTTCGAGAAGATAGGCTGCGCCAAGTCCGGTGATCATCCCTGTGGCGATCGGTTGATCGAAGGACACACCGACAAAGCTCTGCGCTGCAAGATTATAAACCTCGGTCGCCTCGGACGTCTCGATCAGGCGGATGGCCGACCCCATATCTGTCAGGTCGTATTCGACCAGCTTCAAATTGGGATGATCGCTGATCCCGATCTCATCGATTCTCCAAAAGTTGACCGAGCTTGTGCGCCGATACGTTCCATAAACCGTGTACCCGCGTCCGAGCAGGTTTTCGGCAAGATAAGCGCCATCTTGGCCACTGATGCCTGTGACAATTGCAGTTTTGGTCATTTCATTCTCTCTTTTACGCCAGCGCTCTTGGCGACATCCGGCGGCTTTCGATCAGGCGTGTAGCGATGCACGCCAGCCATATCCAGCAGGGTCGTGCAATGCTCGCATGTTACAAGGCGGTCAGGGGTCTCGGTCAAACCGTGGGTTGAAGGTCGTCCGAACGGTCAGTAAGAGCCTCCGCTCGGTACTGCCGCCGTCATGCATCAATGCCTCCCTGCTTGCACGCGCTGAATGGTTTGCGCTGCACACACGAAAGATATCATGTCGCGCCTTGCTCGTAACGCGGTCTGGAACATTGTCGGTGGCATGTCGACGGCGATTGTCAGCGTCGCGCTGCCACCATTCCTGGCGCGGCTGATTGACCGCGATTCCTTTGGGGCTTGGGCTTTGGCGCTCCAAATTGCCGGCTACATTAATTTATTGAACTTCGGTCTGCAGGTCATTGTTGGGCGCCTTGTCGCCCAGGCTGATGCGATGGATGACCGCAAACGACGCGATCGGGTTGTTGCTACATCATTCGTCACTTTGGCGGTTGCCGGCTTGATAGGCGTCGCTGTCTTAGCTGCAATATCGCTCAGACTTGACCTTGTGGTGCCTCAAGCACCTCAAACACTCCGGCCGCAGCTAGCTATTACCATCGTGTTTCTTGCACTTGCATATGCGGTTCAGTTACCCGCCTCCGTCTTTGGCGGCGTGTTCATTGGTCTCCAGCGCAATAGCATGTATGCTAATGGCCTTATGGCAACTAGAGTTTTGACTTTCGTTGCAGTTCTAATAGTTGCATATATTTCACGAAATCTGGTCATGATGGGAATAGCCTGGTTCGTTGCATCGATAGTCGGCGCAATGTACACAACCTATATATGGCGGCGCTACAGCCCACAGCCACGGCTTTCTATTTTCGACTTTAACAGATCAACTTTGTGGGAGTTGAGCCGTGACGGCTTTGCATTCACAATTTGGAATCTGGCTATGCTAATGGTTTCAGGTTTCCAGCTCCTGATTGTCGCCAGGGTCGACTTCGCAGACGTTGGCGCATTCGCTGTGTCTTCTTCTATAGCACTCTTTATTTCCGGTATCATGCAGGCTGTCTGCAGTACGCTGGTGCCCCATATATCAAGCCTCATGACGCTCGGTGAACACTCGCGGGTTGAACGCTCATTGCGGGATGTGACCGCAACAAGCGTCCTTTTATCATCGGCTATGTCGATTTGCCTGGTCAGCATCGCCAGTCCGCTGATGGGGCTATGGATGGGCAAGATATCTACTAGTCAAAGTGGCCTGATCCTAGTCCTGCTTGTGACTGCACAGGCAATACGGAATGCAATGATGGCCTATGTAATGGTCGCGATTGCACTGGGCCTTCAGCGCCGCATGCTGCTTACACCAATCATAGAGGGCGCGTCGTCGTTGGGCTTGAGCTTGTTTTTCGGCCAAAGGATGGGGGCGGTTGGCGTTGCCGTAGGCATGTGTGGCGGTGCGGTGATCGGAGCGGCACTCCTCGCCACACAGAACGTGGTTAAAAGGGCGGTGCCAAGTTTCAACATTGTCGGGTACGTAACGCACGATGTCATTCGGCCGATCAGTGGTTTCCTTATCACTGCAGCATGCGCCATCGCGTTGACGCAGAATCATCACCAGAGCCTACTATATGTGCTAGCGATGATTGTATCCGGGCTTTTCGTCTCAACGGCCATGTCTTGGTACGAACTTAAGAGCGCAGCATCGCTACTCGTAAATTGGCGACGAACCTGACCTGTGCCATATTTTTGATAAGCGCAAACTAAATGCTGTGTGGATAGATCAATGAACATCGTAGGCACGCTCAAGCGATTCGTTAAACGGCATAGGTTTGTACCGAAAGGGGCAGATTTTGGCGTTGATTCCTTTGTTCGTCGCCCTTGGCTATGGTTTAATCGTGACGCTATTAAAGTCGGTAAGAACGTGTTTATCGGACGCGAAAGCGTCTTTCATCCTGTGACTAAATATGCTGGCGTAAGTCACACCCCGTCTATTAAGGTCGGAGATGGAACCTATATCGGTGGCTATTGTCAAATTCACGCAATGGGTCGCATAGAAATAGGACCGGAATGCGTATTAAGCGAACATGTATATATTTCAGATATCGCACATGGTATGCAAATTTTGCCAACGCCTATAATGGAACAGCCGCTAGAGAGTAAGGGGCCAGTTTTGATCGGTCGGCGTGTTTTCCTCGGGTATCGCGTTGCCGTATTACCGGGCGTTGAATTAGGCGATCACTGTATTGTTGGAACTAACTCTGTGGTGACACGCAGCTTCCCAGCTGGATCCGTCATTGCAGGATCTCCAGCCCGACTCATGAAGATGCGCCCTGGCTTCGATGCCTAAGTGCACTATTGTTGATGGGCTGGATTCCTTTGACGCCACTACGCGCGGGGGGAAGATAAACTGTGCTAACTATTTCCAGCGACACCATGTAGTCATAGGCAACATTTATCCTGTCGAGTCCAGGTCAGCTATCATATCCAATCTGACCATCGAGTGGAACTGCATCAACGGTGCATGTCTCGCACTAGCACGGGACTTTCCTAATAATTTTATGGCTTCCTCTGCTCAAACTAGGGGCATCAGATTGGGAATGTCTCACGGGGAAAACGCAGCATGATACGGATCGCCTTGGTCACAGTAACCTTTAATGGGGAAACGGTGTGGCCCGAATTCTACGCCAGCTTGGTAGCCCAAAAAGACGTCGACTGGCACCTGATCGTAATCGACAATGCCAGCAAGGACGGTAGCGTTGCGGCCGTTGAAGCCGCAGCCATGGCCGACCCTCGTATTACATTGCTCGCCAACACCGATAATGTCGGGGTCGCGGCCGGCAATAATCAAGGAACTCGGCTCGCGCTCGAAATGGATTTCGAGCTGATTGCGCTGATCAACAATGACACCTCATTCGGTCCGGGGATGCTTCGTCAGTTGGCGCATACGCTTAAACGGGAAAGCGTCGGCGCGGTGTCGCCGCTGATCCCGTTTTACGACGAGCCCGACCTATGTTGGTACGCCGGCGGCCATTTCAGCGGACCGCGTGGCATGCTGAGCCTGCATGACGGAATGGGTAAACCACTTCCTACTCCTTCCCGCCCTTTCCAGACCGACTATGCTCCGACTTGCTGCGTCCTGTTCAAAGCGGATGTCTTCAGAACCGTCGGTTTGATGGATGAGGCATATTTCGTTTATTGGGACGATGTCGACTTTTTATGGCGTATGAAAAATTTGGGAGTTATTATTCTAGTCGATCCCGATGCGGTAATGCTGCATAAGGTCAGTGTGTCGACAGGTGGAAGATCATCGGACTTCAGCATTCGTTTCGGCCACCGCAACCAAATCTACTTCGCCCGCAAGCATTTCGGGCGGCTGTATGCTGGCTATGTGTCCGCATTCACCACGGTTGTGGGGCTTGTCCGTATTGCCGTCGCCGGCGACACCTGGCACCAATTTCGTGTGCGCATGTCGGCCGTTGGCGAGGGCTGGCGTATGACGTTGCCGCAGCCATCGTCACTACCCTCGACACGGTGATAAATCAATTTTTTGAACAGGAGTGAATGTGAGGATTCTGATCACCGGTGGAGCCGGCTTTATTGGGCGCCGTACCGCCGCAGCCTTGGCATGCCGCGGCGATGAAGTCACTCTTCTCGACAACTTCTCGCCTCAGATTCATGGTGATGAAGCGTTGCAAAAAGCCCTCGCGGCGGACTTGTCCCAGCAGGCAGAGGTGATCCTTGGCGACGTTCGCGACCGCGATGCGCTAACCAAACTTGCCAGTCGGCACGATGCCGTTCTTCACTTGGCGGCGGAAACCGGAACCGGCCAATCGATGTACGATATGGTTCGCTACAATGATGTCAATGTGACTGGCACAGCAGCCCTGCTCGAGGCAGTGACTTCGCCCAAATCGCATATCAGGAAGGTCGTAGTTGCCTCTTCGCGCTCAATTTACGGTGAAGGCGCCTACCGGTGCGGGGTGCACGGCCTGGTGTTTCCAGCCGATCGTTCACCAGCAGCTTTGGACGTCGGTGATTTCGATCCACGCTGTCCCGTCTGTGGGGAACAGGTCGCCGTCGCCCCAACTCCCGAAAGTGCACCGCTGACGCCCGCCTCGGTTTACGCGGTGACAAAGCTTGCTCAAGAGAACCTGGTGCTCGCAGTGGCCAAGGCACACGGGTTCGCTGCATATGGCTTGCGCTACCAGAACGTCTTTGGCGCAGGGCAATCGCTGAATAATCCTTACACTGGCATCCTATCGATCTTTTCCCGGGAAATGCTTTTCGGACGCCCGATCGAGATTTTTGAAGATGGCTTGGAAAGCCGCGATTTTGTTCATGTAAATGACGTGGTGCAGGCCAATTGCGTAGCTTTAACCGACACTGCCGACGGGATACGCGCAATCAACGTTGGCACGGGCATCGGGACCTCAGTCAATACAGTCACTGCCGAATTGGCTAGATTGTTGGACTATAATAATGAAATTCGTATTTCGGGACGGTACCGTGCGGGTGATATCCGACACAATATTGCGGACGTGGCATTGCTGGAAGCTGAACTCGGCTTACGGTGTGAAATTAGCTTTTCGACGGGGCTAGAAGAGTTTGTCGTTTGGGCCAAAACCGAACTTGAGCGCGGGAAAGATAGTGATGGTTATGCAAAGTCTCTCGCCGAGCTAGCGCAGCGCGGCTTGATGAAAGGCGGCTAAGAGATATTATCCGGCACTTTAGGGGTTTATTCCCGCTGGTGCTGGATAGCTTTTAAGCTGTCCACCATGCTCAATCTGACCGGCCCTCACTGAGTGGCCGGCATTGATTAAAGCATACATCGAAATTTCATTCTATGTCATCTTTCTAATCGATTTGACGATGACGCAATACCCAGAATACCGTATTGACATAGTATGGAACAGATTGACGCATCTCGAACCCGATGGATCCCTGGCTATCGACACGGCGCCGTCATCGCAATTTTTGCGGCCACAGGGATACTTTTGCTCGACACTGCGGTCGGCGCACAGACGCACACGGTGCGTGATACGGCAACCGCTTACGGCGCGCGGCTCAACGCAAAAGGAGAGCCTGCCGGGCTTAATCCCAACCGCATTAACAGCCGCGCCAATAACCGGGTCGAGACGCGCCTGAGTCTCCGCATCGAGCGATACCGTCCGGACAGCATTACCTATCCGGCCACTACCTACTCAGTGCAACCAACCGACAACGCGCGGATCGGCACTGAGACGACGCTCTCGCCCCTGTCTTCACCCACGTCGCCAGGCAAATGAGGCGTCCTTGTCACCGACCTGTGCGCTGACAAACTGCCGAAGCAGTTCCCTTCGGCCGTTCGATGATCTAGGAGCGGGCATGGCCATTTCACGTCAACGGGGCACACGTGTCGACCCCGGCCTCTCCTTTGTACTGCTGGTGGCGCTGCTCGTTATTCTATGGCTGGCGGGGGGAGCCTCGCGTGAAGATGTGACGGGGCAGATCGTCTCTCGCGCCGCGTCTTGGACAGCGATCATGATCGCTGTGTTGTTCGCGCGGCGCCCGCGTATCCAGGAGGCGTGGGCCCCAGCGCTGGTGCTGCTCGCCGCAATTTTACTGTGCGTGGTGCAGCTTATCCCGATGCCACCGGGCATCTGGCGCGCGCTACCTGGCCGCGCGGCGTTCACCGAATCATTAGTATCCCCGCCCGATCTGTTGCGGCCGTGGACGCTGGTCCCAGGCGCGACGGTAAACGCGCTCTCATCGCTCGTTGTGCCGCTCGCAGTACTAGTTCTGGCCACCGGCGTGCGCGAGGAGCAGAAACGCTGGGTTCCTGTCGCGATGCTGGCCGTGATCGGCCTGGCGCTGCTAGTCGGCCTGCTACAGTTCACCGGCGCGCAAATTGAGAACCCGCTTGTCAACGGAACGCCGGGTCTAGTCGATGGCATGATCGCCAACCGCAATCATTTTGCGCTGTTCCTAGCTATCGGGCTATTGATTACGCCGGTTTGGGGGGCAGAAGCTGGTAGTGCCTCGCGCGTGCGCGCTCCAGTCGCGGTTGGGATCGTCTTGCTGCTGGTTCTTACCATATTAGCGTCAGGCTCGCGCGCAGGCATCGTGCTTGGTGTGATCGGTCTTATGTTGGGGTTTGCGGTCTCGCGACGGGGAGTGAAATCGGCGCTGCGTCTTTATCCGCGCTGGACACTGCCCGCGATAGGTCTTGGGACTATCGCGCTGATTGCAATCTTCGTGCTCGCGAGCGTTGCCGCGGACCGAGCAGTATCAATCGACCGTCTCATCGATCAAGATACCGGAGCGGATATGCGTGCGCGGGGGCTACCAACGGTTCTCGCGATCATCCGGATCTACTTTCCGTTCGGGAGCGGGTTGGGAAGCTTCGATCCAATTTTCCGGATGCACGAGCCCTTCGCGCTGCTGAAACCAACCTATTTTAATCACGCTCACAACGATTTCCTCGAAATTGCCCTTACGGCCGGACTACCCGGACTATTGGTCCTCGTTTGCGCAATCGGTTGGTGGGCGTGGCGCAGCTGGGCAGCATGGCGGGAAGACTCGGTGCTGCCCAAGCTCGGCTCTGCAACGCTGCTGCTAATTCTCCTCGCGAGTATAGTCGATTATCCCGCACGCACGCCGCTGATCATGGCGGTAGCGATGATCGCCGCGGTCTGGCTAAGCGGCAATCCTGCGCACAAAACACCTTTACCCTCGATAGGGCACAACCTATGAGCCCGCGCTCCGTCTCGTCCCCAAGAGTAACCATGCCGCGTATGCGTACGATTTGTCTCGCCCTAGCGGTGGCCGCTCTCTCCGGATGTGCCCACCAACAACCGATCGTTTCAACCGAACAACTCACCGTTGTTCAAGACAGCACGGCGTTTCCAGCTCCAGAACGTCGCGACCTTACCGCAGCGGACCGCCCGTCTCTGATCGGACCGCTCGATACGATTCAGATCGACGTATTCAATGTTCCCGACCTGAGTCGCGAGATACAGGTTGATGCAGGCGGCCAGATCGCGATGCCGCTAATTGGTACAATCGACGCGCGCGGGCGTACTGCGCAAGAGCTAGCGCAGACGATCGAGGCCGCACTGCGCGGTCGCTATGTCCGCAATCCCGATGTGACTGTGAACATCAAGAGCTCGGTAAGCCAGGTAGTGACGATCGACGGGCAAGTGGTAGAGCCGGGTCTTTATCCTGTCACTAACCAGCTGACACTTCTGCGCGCGATTGCGTCCGCCAAAGGGCTGTCTGAGTTTGCTAGACAGGAGGAGGTGGTAATCTTGCGCACCGTGAACGGACGCAAGATGGCAGGTCTCTACAACATTGATGCGATCCGGCGTGGGGCCTATGCAGATCCGGCGATCTACGCCAACGATGTCGTTGTGGTCGGCGACTCCCCTGCACGACGCCGTTTCCGGGACGTAGTGTCCCTCGCGCCACTTCTCGCCGCACCACTAATCGCGATACTGCAGTAAGGTCTGACAAGCGCATGAACGTCATCTCGTCAAACCTGCAACCTGGAAACGTTACGAAAGCGGCATCACTATCCGCTTCGCGGCTAGCCGAGAGTGAGCGCCCGCCGCTTGTGCAGCAATATTTGCGCATCATACTCCGCTGGAAGTATGTTATCGTCGGTATTACGGTAGCTTGTATCGTATTGGGCCTCATTGTCACGTTGCTGATGACGCCGAAGTACACCGCGACCGCAACCGTTGAGATTGCGCGCGAAAGCTCACAGGTTACTAATATTCAGGGTGTAGACCGCGATACCAGCATCGCCGACCAAGAGTTCTACCAGACGCAGTACGGACTGCTGCGATCTCGGGCATTGTCAGAGCGCGTCGCCAGCCAGTTGCGTCTTGTCGACGATGCCGATTTTTTCAAGATGTTTGGTGGAAAAGGTCAGAGTTCCGCATTTGTGCAAAAAGACGGTCGCTATACGGCGGCAGGACGCGCTGAACGGCAGCGTTTCGCGGGCGAAATCTTACTCCGGAACGTATCAATAAACCCTACGCGGTTATCACGTCTAGTTGATATTGCCTTTATCAGCCCACAAGCGGCATTGTCGGCGCGTGTCGCCAACGCTTGGGCAGAAAACTTTATCCAAACCAACCTTGAGCGTAAAGTCCAGGCGACTTCTTACGGCCGCAACCTGCTCGAGCGGCAGCTGCAACTGCAGAAGCAGCGTCTCGACCAAAGCCAGCGCCAGCTGGTTACCTATGCATCTGAACAGGAGATCATTAATCTTCCTGCACAGAATAGTGGGAGCAATGGTTCGGTCACATCTGAACGTTCCATCGTCGCGGACGATCTTGCCGCCCTCAACTCTGCATTAACACAAGCGACGGCAGATCGGATTCAAGCCGAGGCACGTTACCGCGCAGGCGGGGGCGGTGGCGCATCGACCGAAGCACTCGGCAACGTAGCAATTAATAATTTGCGTCAGCGGCGTGCTGAGCTTGCTGCGCAGTACCAGCAGCTGATGGTGCAGTTCGAGCCAGGCTATCCAAGCGCACGCGCACTCAAATCGCAGATTGACCAGCTTGACAACGCGATCGGACGGGAAGAGTCAAGGGTATCGGGATCGATCCAGAGCAACTACCGCGCAGCGACCGGACGTGAAGAAGCGCTTCAGGCGCGTGTCGACCAGCTTAAGTTGAGCTATCTTGATAATCGCCGACGTTCAATTCAATACAATATTTACCAGCAAGAGGTGGATACTAATCGCGCGCTCTACGACGGCCTACTACAGCGCTACAAGGAGATTGGCGTCGCAAACGGTGTCGGCGTTAATAACATTTCAGTCGTGGATACTGCTGATGAGCCGCAGAAGCCTTCGAGCCCACGCCTGTTACTTAACCTTCTTGTGTCCCTGCTGGGCGGCCTAGCGCTTGGGGCAATCGCAGCTTTTGCTCTCGATCAGATGGACGAGGCATTCGCCGATCCCGGCGAGGTCGAGCGCAAGCTTGGACTGCCGTTGCTTGGCTCAGTACCCAAGATTGGTGACAATCGTGAGCCGCGCGACGAATTGCTTGATCGTAAGTCAGATCTCGTTGACTCTTATCTTGCTATCAACACAAACCTGAGCTTTGCGACTGAGCACGGCGCGCCGCGCTCGCTGTCTGTCACCTCGACGCGTCCAGCAGAAGGCAAGTCAACGACCGCACTCGCGCTCGCGACAATGCTCGTACGGGCGGGCAAGCGAGTGATCCTAATCGACGGCGACATGCGCTCCCCATCAGTTCACCACTTCGGCAACGTTGGACACGAGCGCGGACTTAGCAATTTTCTTGCTGGTGAGGATACAATCGAGCCACTCATCTTCCAAATGTCGGATCTTGGCTTAACCGCAATGTCAGCGGGCCCAATTCCACCCAACGCGGCGGAACTGCTAACTGGTAGTCGTCTTGCCACATTGATCGATCGGTTGCTCGGGCAGTATGATCATGTCGTTATCGATAGCCCTCCCGTCATGGGACTTGCCGACGCGCCCCTAATCGCGGCGCGGGTAGAGGGCGTCGTCTACGCAGTAGAGTCTAACGGTATCCGCGCGAACCAAGTGAAGACTGCGCTGGGGCGCCTTGCGGCCTCTAATGTACGCATTTTTGGTGGTGTACTGACAAAATTCGAAGCGCGTCGCGCTACATATGGCTACGGTTACGAATATGGTTACGGTTACGGGCGCTCGAAAGACGATGCCAAGGACGGGATTTAAGAGCTCAGCATGCCGTCCAAATCGCCACGTCGTATTAGCCACAGGCACCGTCCGCCCAGCGATTGGGTGGGCCGCATTGCGCTCTTCTGCGGCGTAGCCGTACTGGGGTATCAGAGCATTATCTTCTCCGTGTCACAGGTCGCCGCCAAATCACAACCTGCATCTGCCGACGCAATCATTTCCTACGACGGACGCTTGATTGCGGCGCATGCTGCGACGCTTCTGACTCCAACCGTGAATACAAGCGAACGCGCCAAAGCAGCTGCGCTATCGCGCGCGGCACTGCGAAACGATCCTACAGCTGTTTCAGCAGCAGCGACGCTTGGCCTCGTCACTCTTGCTCAGGGCGACGTAGCCAACGGGAAACGCCTACTTGCCTACGCGCAGATGCTTTCGCGCCGGAACTTCCAGACCCAATTGTGGTCAATAGAAGACGCGGTCGGAAGGGGAGACGTTGCAGTTGCGCTGCGCTGGTACGACATCGCGCTACGTACAAAGCCCGACGTGAGCAACATACTTTTTCCTGTGCTGGCGGGAGCATCGCATGACCCCGCAATTCGTACCGCGCTAGTGCAGACGCTCGCGGGAAACCCGCTCTGGGCAAACAGCTACATTAATTTTGCGGCAGGGCAGAAGGACGATCCGAAAAGCACCGCTTCACTATTTGTAGATCTGCGTGCTCATGGTGTGACCATTCCTGCCTCGGCGCAGGCTGCAGTCATCAACATCTTACTCAATGCCGGCAATGTTGATCAGGCTTGGCGCTACTATACCACAATACGCCCTGGCGTCGATCGTACACGTGCACGCGATCCACGCTTTGCCGCAATGCTCGAAACGCCGTCGGCGTTCGACTGGACGACGCTAAGCGATAACAGCATAGCCACCTCTATTCAGCGAACACGCGAGGGCGGCATGTTCGAATTTTCCATGCCAGCAAGCATCGGCGGCCCCGTACTTCAGCAGATCCAGCTCCTACCGCCCGGTAGCTACCGCCTAGCCGGACACAGTGACGGCATCGCACAAGACGCGAACGCACTTCCCTATTGGATGCTGACCTGCCGTAGTGACGGGAGCGAACTTAGCCGCGTGCCTGTGCCCGATTCGGCACAGGCACGCGGTATGTTCGTTGGAACGCTGACGGTCCCAGCAAATTGCCCAGTTCAGACTTTGACCCTTTTTGCACAGCCTTCCGACAAAATAGGTGGAACTTCAGGGCAAATCGATCGCGTTGCATTGGCGCCCCTTAATGCTCAAGGAGCAAGTTAACGATAGCATAAAACGATTATCTAGTGGCCTTAGTCAAGAGATTGAGCTTTATGCATGGCTGGAACGTTGGTAGACGAATCTTTTTCGTCATGCCTGCGCAGCTATAATCTAAGTACACAGTATATCACTCGTCAAAATCCCGGTAAGTTTACTGGTTATGACGATCAGATTGTCGCTGTACTTTTAGAGAGAGCCGCATATAGCTTATAGTTGCGTGAGATTCTGAGACTTATCTTTCCTTTACGGATTGACAGCATTCAGAATACGGATTATTTTAGACCCTATGTCTGGTCGATTGTCTGGTGGATCGTAACCAGCTATTGAGCTTAGCAATGTCATTCTCTTTACCCGTTCAACTCATCCGTCCAAAGCGTTTCGGCGACAGCCGTGGCTGGTTCACCGAGGTCTATTCGGTGCCCGCCTTCGAAAAGCTAGGCATCACCTGCACGTTTGTGCAGGACAATCACTCGCTGTCGATACCGGCGTTCACCTTGCGCGGTCTGCATTTCCAGACGCCGCCCCACGGCCAAGACAAGCTAGTGCGCTGCGTCCGCGGCACGATCTTTGACATCGCGGTCGACATCCGCAGGGGTTCGCCAACCTACGGGCAGTGGGTCGGGGCCGAGCTGTCGGCGGAGAACGGCCACCAGCTCTTCATCCCGATTGGCTTCGCGCACGGCTTCGTAACGCTCGAGGACCATTGCGAAGTCTCGTACAAGTGCTCGGACACGTACGAACCTGACTCAGATGGTGGCATCCGCTGGGACGATCCCGCGATCGGCATCGACTGGCCGCTGCCCGCCGACACTTCGCCTGAATTGTCGGCCAAGGATGCGGTGCAGCCGCTGCTCGCCGACTTCGACAGCCCGTTCCCCTATGATGGCCGCCCGCTGGCGCCGCTCGCCTGAAGGACAGACCCATGCGCATTTTTGTCACCGGCGGGGCCGGTTTCATCGGCTCGGCCCTCGTCCGCCACCTGATCGAGAACACCGAGCATGAGGTGTTGAACTTCGACAAGCTGACCTATGCCGGCACGCTGTCGACGGTCGAACGCGTTGCGAACTCGAACCGCTACCGCTTCGTCCAAGGTGACATCTGCGATGCACACACGGTCAAGGCCACGATCGCCGAGTTCAAGCCCGAGATCGTCACGCATCTGGCGGCTGAGAGCCATGTCGACCGATCGATTGATGGCCCCGGCGCGTTCGTCCAGACCAACGTCGTTGGCACGTTCACGATGCTTAGCGAAGCGCGCGCCTATTGGCTTGGCCTTGATGACGAGGCCAAGGCGGCATTCCGCTTCCATCATATCTCGACCGATGAGGTCTACGGCTCGCTCGGCGATACCGGGCTGTTCACCGAGGAAACGCCGTACGACCCGCGCTCGCCCTATTCGGCGTCGAAGGCGGGCTCCGACCATCTCGTCTCGGCCTGGGGTCACACCTTCGGCCTGCCGGTGCTGATCACTAACTGCTCGAACAATTACGGGCCGTATCACTTCCCCGAAAAGCTCATCCCGCTGATGATCGTCAAGGCGCTCGCAGGCGCTGATCTGCCGGTTTACGGCAAGGGCGACCAGGTCCGCGACTGGCTGTTCGTCGAGGATCATGTTCGTGCGCTGCATGCGGTGTTTGAACAGGGCGAGCCCGGCCGGACCTACAACGTCGGCGGGAACAACGAGAAGCAGAACCTCGATGTCGTGAAAACCATCTGCGCGATCCTCGACCGGCTGCGTCCACGAACTGACGGCCAGTCCTACGCGACGCAGATCACCTACGTTACCGACCGCCCCGGGCACGACAAACGCTATGCGATCGACGCGAGCCGCATCAAGAACGAGCTTGGCTGGGAACCTGCCGAGACGTTCGAGACGGGGATCGAGAAGACCGTTGCCTGGTATCTCGACAACCAGGGCTGGTGGGAAGCAATCGTCAGCGAACACCAGGCCGACCAGCGCCGTGGGCTTTCCGTATGAGCGACGTGAAGCGGATCCTCGTTACCGGCGGCAATGGCCAACTTGGCACCGAGTTGAGGCGATACTCGTGGCCCGAGGGCTGGGCCGTTACCGCTATCGACATCGACGAGCTAGACCTGCGCGATACCGCAGCGATCACCGCTATGGTCGCCAAAGGTCATGACGGGCAACCCTGGGCAGCCGTGATCTCGGCTGGCGCCTACACCGCCGTCGATAAGGCCGAGAGCGACATCGTTACCGCTTGGGCTGTCAATGCGATGGCGCCAGCGGCGTTTGCTGAAGCTTGCGCTAAAGCCGGCATCCCGATCGTTCAGGTTTCGACCGACTATGTTTTTGACGGTGCGCGCGATGGAGCGTGGGAAGTGACCGATCCGGTTGCCCCGCTCGGCGTCTACGGCGCGTCGAAGCTCGGGGGCGAACTCGCGGTTCGCACGTCGGGTGCACTGTATGCGATCGTTCGCACCGCCTGGGTGGTCAGCGCACACGGCAACAACTTTATCAAGACGATGCTCCGCGTCGGCGCGACCAACTCAAACCTGCGCGTGGTCGACGACCAGCACGGCAGCCCGACATCGGCGACCGACCTCGCAGCAGCGCTCGCGACGATCACGATGCGTCTTGTGGAGGATCCAGCCGCCCCAACCGGGACTTATCACTTCAGCAACGCAGGTGCTGTGACTTGGGCAGGCTTCGCCCGCGAGATCTTCGCGCAGAGCGCCGTACGTGGCGGGGCCAGCACCGAGGTGCAGGGTATCACCACCGCCGAATATCCGACGCCCGCGACGCGGCCTGCCAATTCGCTGCTGAGCCATGACGCGATAACCCGCGACTACGGCATCCATCCATCGGCGTGGCAAACCGCTCTCGGCAATATCCTCGACGAACTGCTTGGGGCATCCAACAAGGAGACACGCGCGTGAAGGGCATCATTCTCGCAGGTGGTTCGGGCACGCGCCTCCATCCGGCAACGCTCGCGGTCAACAAGCAGCTGCTACCGGTCTACGACAAGCCGATGATCTATTACCCGCTGTCCGTGCTGATGCTCGCCGGCATCCGCGACATCTTGATCATCTCGAGCCCCGAATATATCGGCAATTACAAGAACCTGTTCGGTGACGGCTCGGCGCTCGGTCTGACCATCGCCTATGCCGAACAGCCCAAGCCTGAGGGCCTCGCCCAGGCGTTCACGATCGGCGCGACCTTCATCGGCGGCGACAATGTCGCGCTGGTGCTCGGCGACAACATCTTCTTTGGCGCGCACCTGACTGATCTGCTGGCGAGCGCAGTCGAACGCAAAAGCGGCGCGACGGTGTTCTCTTATCGCGTCGAGGACCCAGAGCGCTATGGCGTGGTCGAATTGGGCAAAGGCGGCAAGGCGATCAGCCTCGAGGAAAAGCCAGAGAAGCCAAAATCGAACCATGCGGTCACAGGCCTGTATTTCTACGACAACCGCGTCGTCCAGCTTGCCCGCGACCTCAAACCCTCCCCGCGGGGCGAACTCGAAATCACCGATCTCAACCGCCTCTACATGGCCGCCGGGGACCTATTCGTCGAACAAATGGGCCGTGGCTATGCCTGGCTCGACACCGGCACGCATGACAGCCTCCTCGAGGCGTCGGAATTCGTCCGCACGATTCAGCACCGCCAGGGTATTCAGGTCGCTTGTCTGGAAGAAATCGCGTTCCACCAAGGCTTCATCACCGCCGATCAGGCGCGCGAAGCGGGCGAACAATTCAAAAAAACGAACTACGGTCGCGCCATTCTCAATGCTGTCAATGAACTTCACTCAGAAGCGTAATATCGATATTATAAATTAATATAATTATATTATAACACTTCATATAGTTAGTATTTTATAATATTAAAATACTGATGGTTTTGTATTGCCATCGCCTTAGCGTCAAGCGTTTGTTATTCAGCATATTAAATAATATCAATGAACCGCGCTTAAATAAATATCACTACTTCCTGTATTTCCGCCACTATAATCAGCTCATTTAACTATTCGCTGTTTCCAGCAAACTTCTATATAAAATTGCCAATTTTAGGAAGTTGTATGACCACACATAATATTGTCCCCGTTATTCTATCAGGCGGTTCGGGCACGCGTCTCTGGCCGATGTCGCGCCCCGAAATGCCTAAGCAGATGCTGGCGCTTACCGCGGACGAGACGATGCTACAGCTTACAGCGGTACGGGCGTTCGGCGAGCGCTTCGTCGCGCCGATCGTGGTCGCGAATGCGCGTCACGCCGATCTGGTCGAGCAGCAGCTTGCCGAGGTCGGCGCGACTCCGCAGGCGCTGATCCTAGAGCCGATCGGCCGCAACACCGCGCCCGCTATCGCGCTCGCTGCAATCGCTGTTGGAGATAGTGGCGACGCGCTGCTGGTGATGCCGTCGGATCACGTCATCGGCGACCTTCCCGCGTTCCATGCCGCGATCGAGGCGGCGATGCCGCTCGTCATGCAAGGATGGCTGGTCACCTTCGGCATCGCACCAGATGCGCCCGAGACCGGCTATGGTTGGATCCAAATTGGCGGCGAGCTCCAGCCCGGCGTCAACCGCGTCGCGCGGTTCGTCGAGAAGCCTCCGCTCGACAAGGCGCAGTCGATGCTGGCGAGCGGTAATCATGCCTGGAACGGCGGGATCTTCCTGTTCCTCGCCGACGCCTATCTCGAAGCACTCGCACAATTCGATCTAGGCACCCTCACCGCCACGCAGGAGGCGATGGACAAGGCACGGATCGAGGGCACGCGGATCTACCCCGACGCAGCCGCTTTCGCCGCCTCGTCCGACGATTCGATCGATTACGCGGTCATGGAAAAGGCCGACCGGGTCGCGGTCGTACCGGTCGCGATGGGCTGGAACGACGTCGGCAGCTGGGACGCGCTCCACGCGATCAGCGATACAGACAGCAACGGCAACGCACATCGCAGCCACGGCGACGGCGATGTGCTCGCGGTCGATACGAAAAGCTGTTTCGTTCGCAGCGACGGCGTTCGCATATCAATGATCGGCGTCGAGGATCTTATCGTCGTCGCCAGTGGCGATGACGTACTGATCATGCCGCGGGGGCGTAGCCAAGAGGTCAAGCAGTTGATCAAGGCGATAGACGGAGGTCGATAGCCGCCACCACCCCGTCCTTTAAACAAAACAAAAATAGCAGCTGGATCGAGCTTAACGACTGTAGCGATTTTCAGATGCTGGCAAAGGGGTTGCGGGGTACACCAACCATGGCTTCGAACCGGTGCCATCCAGCAGCACACGGCTGTTCCTGCCAATGGCGACAGGCGGGATTTTGGCCACCACCGCTTAAGCTTCGATAATAATATTTATTTGTCCAAAACGATTCCAAGGTCGCGATCGCTGATACGGAGCAGTCATTCCTGCCGGGATAGACCCGCTCTACGACTTAGCCGGGTTCGCTCCCACTGGTTCAGAATCAACGGGAGCGACCGGACCACCCGGCCGAGCCGCGGCGACATCTCCGTATCCACCGCAATATTTCGTCCCGCCCGGCCCACCAGCCACATACAAACCACAATAGTCCTTGGGGCGCATGACAACGTTGCGAAGGAGCAGTTCACGCCCGTTGCGCAGTTCCACCGTCAGATGGCCATCGGGCCCCACCCTCACGAAGGCAGTGGATAGGGTTCGGCGTCCCACCGCCTCTGTAGGCGTGTCAGTCGGGGCCAGGGGGGGAGCGGGATTTTCCGCTGCCGACACCGCGGCCGGAATAGGGCCTTGAGCGGCACGTACGGGATCGCTAGCGTCCTGTCCGATCAAGCCGGACGTGGCCAATCCACCTCTGTCACGCTTTGCTTGGCTTGAACCTCGCACACTGGTTCCTGGAAGCGGGCTCGGTTTGCGCATGGCGTCATCCTCCGGTGAAGGGGTGCATGCGGCGGATGCTGCTAAGCATAATAGCAAAATGCGAACCACCGCGTTCTCCGTCGGCCTGAACACGCGTCTCGATACGCGAACCGCAGGCGCGAGTCACGGGCGTTCGGCAATGCTGCGAGCGTACCGCGCACGAGACTTATGAGAGGACGAAGATTGGCGTGATGACGGTTCATCCCAAAAGCCGGCCGTCCTTCGGCATCGTCTTTGATAGTGCCCTCACCGCTCGACCGCAGCGCTTTCCCCGACCGTAGCGATTCGTGTTGCGTTCCAATCGCTTCCACGTCGAAATTCCGTCACGCTGGCCCTTGACCGACATCAGTCCGCCATGGGATCGTAACAGATACATGAACGAACCATTACGGCCGTATGTGCCGATTTTGATCGGATATGAACGTCATTCGTACGCCGTTGGGAATAACGGCGATATAATCGTGCAGAATTGGGGAATCATAGATGAGCATTTCCAACCCCGGCAGCAACGGATCCGCCGACGACAATCTCATCGGTTCCCCAGAGTCGCTGAACTATGCCAGCCGCCTGTCCGGCGACGAGGTGGTCATCGGCTCCTACGATCCGACCGCAAACACAGATATTGTGGATGATGGCCACATGGGGGTCGGCGTCATGGGGGGCGGCACGTGGGATCCGCTCGCCGAAATCGACCATGCAACGATCGTGGCCGGGTGCGGCTGCGCCATATGCCAAGGTTTGCGTGACGCACAGGGCAGCACCGACGATGCCAAGTCGAGAAACCTCGACCCGACCGGCGCCAATCCGGAAGGCAATTATATCGGCGAGTTGTTGCCGCTCGGCACCAACCCTGATGGGAGCCGCTTCATCACCGGCAACCGCAACATCGACGCCACGCTGATCGGTTCGAAATGGGGTACTCTGAACCTCACCTACAGCTTCCCGATGTCAGGCTCGAACTATAACAGCAGCGGCTACGACACCAACGGCGTCAGCCTCTATCACATCGACCTCGGCACGCAACAGCAGGCCGCGGCGCGCGCGTCGTTCGCTCAGCTCTCGGCCACGACTGGCCTGACCTTCACCCAGATCGCCGATACTGACGCGGTCCACGCCAACATCCGCATCTCGCAGAGCGCCGACAACGACGTAGCTTCGGCGTACGGCAACTTCCCGTCTGACACGCGCGGCCTCTCGGGCGACATCTGGTTCGGTCGCACCAGCCAGCCCTATTACGACCTCGCCTTCAAGGGGACGTGGGGCTACGCCACGATGATGCACGAGATCGGCCACACCATGGGGCTGAAGCACGGGCACCAGGACTATACCAACAGCGATCTGTCCTTCTATTTCGGCGGTGCGCCGCGCTACGGCACCCAGTCGCTGACTCCGGACCGCGACGGCCAGGCCTGGTCGCTGATGACCTATACGCCCGCCCCCGGCACCGGTGGTTTCGCGGGTGAGAAGATGAACCAGCCGCAGACCTACATGCAGTATGATCTGGCCGCGCTCCAGTACATGTACGGCGCCAACTACACGACGAACGACGGCGACACCGTATACACCTTCAGCCAGACGACCGGCGAGATGTTCGTCAACGGCGTCGGCCAGGGTGAGCCGTCAGGCAACAAGATTTTCCTCACCGTCTGGGACGGCGGCGGCAAGGACACGATCAACGTCAGCAACTATTCGAACGGCGTCACGGTCGACCTGCGTCCGGGCGAATTCTCGACCTTCGACCAGTCACAGCTGGCGAACAGCCTGGCCTATCAGGGACTGACCTCGCTGGCGCCCGGTAACATCGCCATGTCGCTGCTGTACAACAACGACAGCCGCTCCTTGATCGAGAACACCGTGGGGGGCGCGGGCAACGACGTCCTAGTGGGCAACACCGCTAACAACGTCCTCGACGGCGGCGCCGGCAGCGACGCGGTGATCTTCACCAACGCCACCGGCGTCACCGTAACCCTGAACGACACCGGCGCGAACGTCATCGTCAGCCACGACGGCGAAACCGACACGCTGCGCAACATCGAGAATATCGGTGGCACCATCGGCAACGACACGCTTACCGGCAACAGCCAGAACAACATCCTCAGCGGCGGCACCGGCGGGGCGGACACGCTGTCGGGCGGCGCCGGCGACGACCGCTTGATCGGCGGTGGCTTCACCACCACGACCACCGTCTCGGCACCCTCGCAGCCGGACATCACTAAGCCGCAATCGACCAACAACGGCAGCATCGCCACCGCGGTCGCGACCGCCGGCGCGTATGACGTCGACGCGAATGCGGACATCACCAACGCAGCCAGCATCCCGCACGCGACGATCAACGCCACGGCGGCGGGCGGCGAGCTGGAATATTACCGGATCGACGTGACGGTGCCCGGATCGCAGGCGATCTTCGACATCGATGGCCCCGGCACGCTCGACGACAGCTTCATCGAGCTGGTCGACGGTGCGGGTATCGTGCTGGCCAGCAACGACACGGGCGTGGGCGATGCGAGCTATCCAGGGCACGACGACGCTTACCTGACCTACACCTTCGCCACCGCGGGAACCTATTACATCCGCGTCGGGCTGTGGAATGGCGCCGCCACCGCGCAGCCGCTGAACGCCGGGCAGACCTATCAGCTGAACGTCTCGCTCCAGAACGCCGCGGTCGTGACGACCACGGTCACCGCCAACAGCACCAGCAGCCTGGTGGCGGACGGCGGCGAGGGTAACGACTTCGTGCAGGGGACGATCGCCAGCGACATCCTCAATGGCGGCAACGGCGACGACACCGCGTCGTTCGTCAACGCGTTCACCGCCGGCACCACGACCGGCGTCACGGTAGACCTGAACCTGCAGGGCACGGCGCAGAACACGGTCGCGGCCGGCAATGACACGCTAATCGGCATCGAGAACCTGATCGGCTCCGCGCTCAACGACACGCTGATCGGCAGCGCCGACGCCAACGTCATCGAAGGCGGCCTCGGCAACGACACGATGAGCGGCGGTGCCGGGAACGATACCGCCTCCTATGCGGGGGCCACGGCCGGCGTGACGGTAAGTCTCGCGCTGCAGGGCGCCGCACAGGCTACGGGAAGCGCGGGCACGGATACGCTCAGCGGGTTCCAGAACCTGCAGGGTTCCGCCTTCGCCGACACGCTCACCGGGGATACCGCCGAAAACGTCCTCTCGGGCGGCGACGGCGACGACACGCTTAATTCGGGTGCCAACGTCGGCGGCGCCGTGGACCTGCTGGACGGCGGTACCGGATCGGATACCGCGTCGTTCGCGGGCTACGCCGCAGGAGTCGCCGCCACGCTGACCGGTGCGACGGACGGAATCGCCAGCGTCGGCGGATCGCAGATCGCTGCGTTGCGTGGCATTGAGAACCTGCTCGGCGGTGACGGCAACGACATCCTGACTGGCGACGCCAACGCCAACGTCATCGAGGGCGGCCTCGGCGACGACAGCCTCAATGGCGGTGCGGGCATCGACACGCTGTCCTTCCGCAGCGCGACCACGGGCGTGACGGTCGACCTTTCCGTCCTGACCTCGCAAAACACCGGCGTCGGCAACGACACCATTATCGGCTTCGAGAACGTCAGCACCGGCGCCGGTGCCGACACGATCACCGGCGACACCAACGACAACGTCTTCTTCGATGGCGGCGGCGCGGACGTCTATACCGGCGGCACCGCCATCGACACCGTCGATTATTCCGCGGCCACCTCGACGGTCACGGTCAACCTCAACACCGCTACGGCCCAGAACACCGGGATTTTCGGGGGCAGCGACACGATCCGCGAGATCGAGAACGTGACGGGTGCAGCGGCGTTCGCCAACAGCCTCACGGGCGGGAATACCACCGCCAACCGGCTGGTTGGCGGCGCGGCCGCGGACTTCCTGATCGGTGGCGGTTTTGGCGACACGCTGGTCGGCGGTACCGGCAACGACGTGCTCTTCGGTGACTATGTCAACACGTTCAACACCGGGGCGACCGCGGACGGCAACGACGTGCTCGAAGGCGGCGTCGGCAACGACACGCTGGTCGGCGGCATGGGCAACGACGTACTGCACGGCGGCGATGGCGACGACACGCTGGTCGGGGGCATCGCCAACGGCACGGCGGCCGGGCTCAGCACCGTCTACACCAACGATGGCGGCGACGACACGTACGACGGCGGCGACGGCACCGATATCGCCTATGCCTATTATACTGATCACACCGGCGGGGTCAGCTTCGATCTCGGCAACCTGGCCGGCAACAGCGCGATCACGGTCGACGGCGTCCAGCGCGGCGAGTTCATCAGCGTCGAGCGCGTGATCTTCCGCGGCGGCCTCGGCAACGACGTCGTGCGCGGCGGCGGCACGCTCGACACGCTGGTCGGCAATGCCGGCGACGACGTGCTCGACGGCTGGTACGGCAACGACACGCTGTCCGGCGGGCTCGGCAACGACATGCTGATCGGCGGCGAGGGGCTGGATACCGCCACCTACGTCAACTCGACGGTCGGCGTGAACGTGGATCTACGTATCCAGGGCACAGGGCAGTACACGATCGGCGAAGGCATCGATACGCTGGTCGACATCGAATACCTGACCGGCTCCAGCTATGGCGACACGCTGCGCGGCAACGACGACTTCAACCTGATCATCGACAATGCGGTCGAGACGACCGCAACCGCACTCAGCCAGACCGATTCGCTGTTCGGCTACGGCGGCAACGACAGCATTCTGACCACGCGAGCTGCTGCAACCGTGGCGACCAACGTCAATATGGACGGTGGTGACGGCAGCGACTTCATCGAACTGCGCAGCGGCACGTTGTCGACGGCACTGGCCGCCAACGCCGCGGGGCTTGCGGGCACCACGTACCTGGCAATTGGCGCGACCTCCAACGACCGCAACACCGACGTCGTGACCGTCGATGGCGGGGCCGGCGACGACCGGGTCATCCTGACTGGCGTCGCCAGCGCAACGGTCAACGCCGGGACGGGCGCGGACATCGTCAGTATCAGCATGCGTGGCGCATCCACCGTGAACAACTATCAGCTCACGCTCGGATCCGGGGCCGACATCGTCCAGCTTGGCGTTGGCACCTCGGCCGCGAATTCCACCGAAGTGGCAGCTACCGTTCGAAACAACCGCGTGACCGACTTCCAGGCCGGCAATACGGGCGACAAGTTCGAAATGACCGATTTTCTTAATCGCGGGCTGACCGGTTACACTGCGAATAGCGACGCCTTTGCCAGTGGTCACCTGCGTCTGGTTCAGTCGGGCACCGACCTGCTGCTGCAAAGCGACCGCGACGGCGCGGGTACAGTCAACAGCTTCGTGACTGTCTTCACGATCAGTAATGGCTACACAGGCGGGTTAACCGCGTTTAACTTCGACGGATCGATCGGTAACCTTACCATTACGGGCTTCGCGATCGACGAAACGATTACCGGCGCCACTGGCAACGATCTGCTTAGCGGGATGGACGGCAACGACGTGCTGGCCGGTCTCGCCGGGAACGACACACTGGATGGCGGAAAAGGCAACGACACGCTATTCGGTGGTGTCGGCAACGACACGCTATTCGGTGGTGTCGGCGACGACATGCTCGATGGAGGCGCGGGTATCGATAGAGCAGGATATGACAGCCTGTTCCGAAGCTACGGGCTTTCAACCACGGCAGGCGTGATCACCCTGAATGGTGGTGCAGCCGAGGGCAGCGATACGCTGACGAGTGTCGAGCATATTTTGTTCAGGGATGGCGAATTCAGCACCGATCCCGACAGTGCGGGCGCACAGGTGATCCGCTTATACGATACGATCTTGAACCAAGGGCCCGATAAGATCGGTCTCGATTTCTGGGTCGATCAAATCCAGGATAACGGCGCATCGATTTTCACGGTAGCCAACGCTTTCGCTTCCAACGCTGCGTTCCAGTCCGCCACCAGTGGTCTATCGAATGGGGCGCTCGTTGATTACATCTATCAGCAGGCGCTGGACCGTACGCCCGATACCGAAGGCAAGGCGTACTGGACGGCGCAGTTGGATGGTGGGCTAACACGCAGCGAGTTCTTCATCAGCATCTCGGAAAGCGTTGAGCATCGTGTTCTTTCCGCAGAGATCGTTGAACAGGGGTATTTTCAAACGGATGATACTTATCAGTCGATCGCATTGCTATACGACAGCATGAGCAACCGGCTACCGGACGTCTCGGGCCTGAATTATTCGGTTAGTCAGGTAAAAGCCGGAATTTTAACCTTGAGCCAAGTTGCAGATGCGTTCGCGTCGTCGACTGAGTTCAGCAACGAGACGCAAGGTCTGAGCAACGGTCAGCTAGTAGATTTGATGTACCAAAACTCGTTGGATCGCGCGCCCGATGCCGTCGGCCGCGCCTTCTGGATCGACCAGCTCGATCACGGCTTATCCAAGGGTGGGCTATTGCTTGGATTTTCTGAGTCAGCCGAGCACACGGCGCTGCTAGCTGCAAACATCGTTGGCGGCATTGCTGTGTAACTGACGCGCGCCCGAAGCGGGCGAGTGCGTTGGTGACAGACAATGTCCGTACCGCCACCCGTCGCGTTTTCTGGCTCCGACCTGACACTGATCGGTGGGCGTTTCTAACTGCTGGCGATAATCTCCGAATTGAGACAATCAGTCGGCGCGGAACTATCTTCCACGCCGATTCTGGTTTCAAACATTCATGCTGCTGTCATTGTTGAAAACACTAACAGCGGCTCTTACGCGATGCCCCAAGGCAACCATGGTATGACTTTATCAGCAGCACGCAGGCGCCGCATTCAACGTGCTGGTCGCACCATATTCGCAGGCGGAATCGTCGGCGGGCTTGCGATTACCGCGCCACCCGCGATACATGCGCAAGTAATGACCACGCCGCCTAGCTCGCTGGTAGTCGACCCGCAGCAGGGGGCGACGCCGCGCCCGCTTCCCGTGTCTCCGACATTGCCGGCAGAGGCTATGCCGACAAGCCCGTTACCCGCCCCGACATCGCCGCCCCAACAGGGCCCATTACTGCCGATCCCGACCACGAACATTCCCGTTCGGTCGACCGGTATGACGGCTGCTCCAGTCACGCTAAGACCGCTGCCCCGTCGCAGCATCCAAGGCGGGCTGCCCGCGCCTAGCGGCGATCCGCTCCACATCGATCCGGCAGCCGACCCGGTGCTGCGTCTGGCGCGCAGCTCAACCGATCCCACGCTGTTTCGTCGTGCGATCGCCGACGCCGTGCGCCACAACCCGGCGTTGGAAGAGGCAACGGCGCAAGTCGACGAAGCCGACGCGGTTCGTGCCGAGGCGCGCGCGCGCAGGCTGCCGACCGCCGATATCTCGCTATCGAGCTTTAAGATACTGAGCCGCGCCTTTTCCAACGACCCCGGCAACGTGCTCGAACGCTCGCGCCCTGATGGCCGGACCGATGGGCTAATCCGGGTTCAGCAGCCGGTGCTGGACTGGGGATCAAGCCTAAGCCGGATTCGTGCCGGCGAGGCTCGGCTCGAGGTGGCGCGGGCGGGGGTCGAGGATACGGGGACGCAAGTGGCACTAAAGGCGATCGCGGCCTGGTACCAGGTTTATGGGTACCGGGTACTGGTGCGGCTCGCCGATGCGTTCACCGCCAACCAACGCGACCTGCGCGGGGCACTGGAGGACCGTGTTATGCAAGGCGCGGCAGCACCCGCCGATATTGCCCAGGTCGCAAGCTATATTGCGTCGGCCGATGCGCAGACGGCCGATTTTCACCGGCTTCTCACCAATGCCGAAGCGCAATATGCCGCAGTGATCGGATCCCCCGCACGCGGCGATCTTGGTCGAGCGCCGGTGCCCGCGCTGAGCGGGATCGCCAAGTCTGCGCTTTCCGACGACATTGACCGCCTCCCGACGGTGCGCGCCGCACAGCTGGGAGCAGACGCCGCCCGGCTCGATGCCCGCGCGCTCAGGTCCGATCGGCTCCCACAGCTTGCGGCGGGACTCGACGCGGGCCGGTACGGCATCATCGAGACTGCGCGCGACTATGACATCCGCGGCAGCGTCACCCTGTCGATGCGGCTCGGGGGCGGAGCGGCAGAGCGCGGCCTTCAGGCGGCAGCGCGCGCCAACGGTGCCGATGCGCGGTTGCGACGTACGCGGATCGACGCTCAGCGCGATGCCGAGATCGCCTTGTCCGACGTCGACGCGCTGGAAGCGGCGCGCAAGGCGATCGAGAGCAACTACATCGCCAGCCGGCAGTCGCGCGACGTGCTGGCGGAGCGATTCCGCGTTTCGCGCGGCACACTGTTCGATTTGCTAGGCGCTGAAAGCAACTATTTCGGGGTCGCCGCGCGCTACTTACAGACCGTGATAGAGCTTGATAGCGCCCGTTATGCCCTGCTTGCCCGTACCGGCCGCCTGCTGCCAGAACTCGGCATCGACCCTGTTACGCTGAGCGAAACGCTGGCCCCCCGATGAGCAGATCCCCCGACCTAGTCGAGCATCCCGCCCCGCGCTTCGCGCCGTGGCTGATGGAACCAATGCTCCGCAACAAGGCAACCTACATGAAGGTCGCCCTAGCTGCAGCCATGGTGAACATCTTTGGGCTCATCACCTCGCTCTTCACCATGACGGTGTACGACCGCGTGGTACCCAATAACGCCATCACATCACTCGTCGCGCTGTCAATCGGGCTACTGGTCGTCGTAATCTTCGACTTCCTGCTGCGCATCCTGCGCGCCTATTTCACTGATCTTGCGGGCGCCGATATTGACCACGACGTAGGCAGTCGCGTCTTTCGGCGCTTGGTGGCGATCCGGCTCGACCAGAAGAAGGGATCGACCGGCGCGCTGACCGGGATGATGCGCGAACTGGAGACGCTACGCGACTTCTTCGCTTCCGCGACCATGACCGCGCTGGTCGACGTGCCGTTCATCGTCGTGACCTTGGTTTTCATCGCGATCTTAGGGGGCCCACTGGTGTGGGTGCCGCTCGCTGCCATCCCAATCGTTATAGGCGCCGGGTGGCTAACCCGCCCCGCGCTCGATCGCCTGTCGGCGAAATCGATGAGCGAAGGCCTGTCCAAGCAGAGCGTGCTGGTCGAGACGGTCGGCGCGCTGGAGATGGTCAAAACGTCGGGTGCGGGGCGCCTGCTCGGGCGCCGCTGGAGCAAGGCCAATGTTGCGCACGGCGACAGCTCGACCCGCCAGCGGCTGGTCTCCACGATCGCGGTCACGGTGGCAGCCTCGGCAAACACTCTATCCTATGCGGGAACCGTAGTGGCCGGCGTTTTCCTGATCGCCGATCACCGGCTGACAACCGGCGCGCTGGTCGCGTGCTCGATCCTGTCGGGTCGCGCAGTCCAGCCACTTGCGACCATCGCCTCGCTTCTCTCGCGGCTGTCGGCAACGCGGGCTTCCTACAAGCAGATCAACGGGATGATGGAGACCGGATCCGAAGAACCGGGCGCCGGCGCGCTCCGCCCGGTCAGGTTCGATGGCCGGATCGAACTGCGCGGCGTCGAATTCCGCTATCCGAGTGCGGCTGAGAAGACGCTCGACGGCCTTAACCTGGCCATCCCGGCGGGTCAGCGCGTGGCGCTGCTCGGCAGGATCGGATCGGGCAAGTCGACCATAGCCCGCCTCATCCTCGGCCTCTATCCACCCCAGGAAGGCTTGGTGATGATCGACGGCACCGACATCCGCCAATATGATCCCTGGGCAATGCGTGGACTGATCGGGACCGCGCTGCAGGAACCCGTGCTGCTTTCTGGGAGCGTCCGCGAGAATATCGTGCTCGCGCGCGACGGGATCGACGACGCCGAGATGCTCCGCGTTGCCGAACTCTCGGGAGCACATAGCTTCATGGGTCGGATCGCCAACGGCTATGACCTTCAGCTCGCCGACCGCGGCGAAGGGCTGTCGGGCGGCCAGCGTCAGGCGATTTCGCTCGCCCGCGCGCTGGCCGGTAAGCCGCAGATTGTCGTGTTTGACGAGCCCACCAGCGCGATGGACCAGGCCAGCGAGGCCCAACTCATCGGCCGGCTGGAGGTAGAACTTCAGGGCCGGACCTTCGTGCTCATCACCCATCGCCCGGCGTTGCTGCGCCTCGTCGAGCGGATCGTGGTGGTCGAGAACGGCCGAGTGGTGCAGGACGGCCCCCGCGACACCATCCTGAAGGACCTCCAGCGCCCCCGCGTCGCAGCCTGAGATCTAATGCATGACCGACACCCATTCTGCGCATACCCACCTCGAGGATCTAGCAGACAGGATCAAGCCTAGGGCGGTTTCCAACCTCCTCCTGTGGCTTATCCTTAGCTTCATCGTGATCTTCGTCATCTGGGCGAGCATCGTCGAGCTCGACCGGACCGTGCATGCGTCAGGTCGGGTGGTCTCCTCGAGCCGGCTCCAGGTGCTGAGCAACTTGGAAGGCGGCATCGTGTCCGAGATCCTGGTACGCGCTGGCGACGTCGTCAGGCGCGGCCAACCTCTGGTCCGCCTCGACCGTACCCAGGCCGGGGCCGAACTTGGCAGCTCTGAGGCTACGGTCGGCGCGCTCACTGCCAAGATCGCCCGGCTGCGCGCCGAGATCGCGGGCCGCGAACCGGTATATCCCACCGCGCCGTCGCCTGAGATCGCTGAGCAGATCGCGATCGAGCGGTCGCTGCACATCGCGCGAATGAGCGACCTCGCCAGCCTCAGCCTTGCCGCGGCCGCGCGCGAGGCGCAGGCGGCGCGCTCGGTCTCAGAGGCGAGCGCGGCCTATCAGTCGCGCGTATCGGCGCGCGATTCGGCGCGACGCCAGCTCGCTATAATGCGCCCGCTGGTGGATCGCGGAATCGAGCCGCAGCTGACCCTGATCCAGCTGGAGAACACGGCCGCGATCGCCACTACCGATGCGGCACAGGGCGCGGCTGGAATCGCGCGGGCGCAATCAGCGGTCGCAGAAGCCCGCGCCTCGTTGGCACAGGTACGCGGCGCTTGGCGTGCACAGGCAGGTACCGAGCTTGCCACTGCGCAGGCCGAACTGGCGGCACGACGCCAGGCAGTGCCCGCGCTTGCCGCTAGGCTTGGCCGCGCGACCGTTTCGGCACCGGTCAATGGCCGCGTCAACCGGGTGTTGGTCTCCACTGTCGGTGCCAGCATCGCTGCGGGGCAACCGATCGCCGAAGTGGTGCCGTCCGCCGATGCGCTAACCGTCGAAGCGATGGTCAAACCCAAGGACATAGCCTCGGTGCGGCTCGGCCAGCACGCCAAAGTCAACATTACCGCGTATGAATCGGGCATCTACGGCGGCATGGATGGGCAGGTCGTCACCATATCGCCCGATGCCATGGTCGACGAGCGTACCGGCGAAGGCCACTATACGGTGCGCATCCGCACCGACGCCCAAAACTTCCGAGGTCCCAACGGCCGACGCCTCGTGATCGGCCCTGGTATGACTGCAGACGTCAACCTGATCGGCGACAAGCGGTCGGTGATGGCCTATATCCTGTCGCCGTTCACCCGTCTGCGCGAGAATGCGTTCCGAGAGTAGTGACGGGTATCGTAGAGCGAGCGCCCTGCCCCGCACTACAACTGCGATCGGCGTTCTCTACTGCACGGCTATGTATGGCCTTGCGGCTTTTGCCGTCACCAACGACCCGATCTGGACCACGGTGATCGCGCTTTTGACGGCGGTCATATCGTGGGAACCTGTTGCTGCCTTTACCTCACGTCGAGCAGCCCGCTGATCCCCTCGGGTCTATAACTTCCTAGCTCGGCCGTATGTCGAGCTCTTGTTATGCCACGACCTGTCCTGACCTGCTCCCCAGATTTCATGCCATTGGTAAGTTAGCCCGTCAGAGGCTTTGTTGCAAAACTGACGCTGGAGATTCCCCGAAGGAATCGAGCGGGATAGATGGGCGTGATGCCCAAACCTGCTGCACCTAAATATCGCACGACGAACTGGCCGGAGTATAATGCAGCGCTGAAGCTGCGCGGATCGCTGGAAATATGGTTTGATCCGCAGATGCACTGGCTGTCGAAGCCGCGTGGTTGTCCTGGGCGGCCGATGCGATTTTCGGACAGCGCCATTGAGCTCTGCCTGACGCTGAAATCGCTGTTCAATCTGCCATTACGGCAAGTGACAGGGCTGGTGGCGAGCCTGATCAAGCTTGCCGGGTTGGACTGGCCGGTGCCGGATTATACGACACTGTGCCGACGGCAGAAGACCTTGAAAGTCGAGCTTGGCGGCCGGCACAGTTCAGGCGGCCTGTGCCTTCTGGTTGACAGCACAGGGATCAAGATAACGGGTGAAGGAGAGTGGAAGACGCGCAAACATGGCGCTTCCTACCGCCGCCAGTGGCGCAAGGTACATCTGGGGATCGACGCGGCAACGCTGGATATCCGGGCCATCGAGGTCACGACGAATGCCATCGGCGATGCGCCGACGCTGCCCGATATACTGGCGCAAATCCCTCAGGACGAGCACATAGTCAGGGTTGGCGGAGATGGCGCTTACGATACCAGGGCGTGCCATGCGGCCATCGCAGAACGTGGTGCCGATGCGGTCATCCCGGTCCGTCGCAACGGGCAACCATGGACAAAGGATGGCCCCGGCGTCGATGCTCGCAATGAAGCGCTACGCGCTACAAAGCGCCTTGGCCGCGCTATTTCGAAGAAGTGGAGCGGCTATCATCGTCGCAGTCTGGTCGAGACCAAAATGCACTGCTTCAAACTCCTGAGCCAACGCGTTGTGGCCCTTACCTTCGATCGTCAGATCACCGAGCTCAAAATTCGTGCTGCAATCCTCAATCGCTTCTCCAAAAGGTCGTGTCCCAACGCGTGGTGTAGTTTCGGCGGCGTAGCCGCATCGATCTCCGGCTAGGCCGGCATGGGTCAGGCGGCCATGGATGGCAGCGTGACGGCAGGATCATCGCTCAATTGTGTCACGCTTTCCAGCGTCATGTAGCGGCCCCGCTGGACCGCCCACTCATCGTTCTGCTCCAGCAGCAAGGCGCCGACGAGGCGGGTGATGGGCCTCCTCGTTAGGGAAGATGCCGACGACGCCGGTGCGTCGCTTGATCTCACCGTTCAGGCGCTCGAGTGGGTTGGTGCTGTGCAGCTTGGTGCGATGCTGCGGCGGGAACGACATGTAGGCGAGCACGTCCTCCTCAGCCGTGTCCATCAGCTTGGCGAGCTTCGGGACGCTGGGTCTGAGCTGGTCGGCGACCTTGCGCCACTGCCCCTTGGCGGCCTCGGGCGTTTCCTGGGCATAAGCCGTGGCGATAAAGGCTGAGACGACGCGGCGACCGCTCTTGCCGGCATGGGCCGTGGCGTTGCGCGCGAAGTGGACGCGACACCGCTGCCACGTAGCGCTGAACACCCGCGATACGGCTGCTTTGATACCCTCGTGTGCATCCGAGATGACGAGTTTCACGCCACGTAAGCCCCGCCTCGCGAGGCTGCGCAGGAAGTCTGTCCAAAACGTCTCGGCTTCCGACGCGCCGATGGCCATGCCGAGAACCTCGCGCCGGCCGTCGCCGTTCACGCCGACCGCGATGGTGACCGCGACCGAGACGATGCGGCCGGCTTGACGGACCTTCAGATAGGTGGCGTCGACCCAGACATACGGCCAGTCGCCTTCGATAGGCCGCTCGAGGAACGCCTTCACGCGGACGTCGATCTCCTCGCACAGCCGGCTGACCTGGCTTTTCGAGATGCCCGACATTCCCATCGCTTTCACCAAGTCGTCGACCGACCGGGTCGAGATGCCTTGGATGTACGCCTCCTGGACAACCGCGGTCAGCGCCTTCTTGGCAAGCCGGCGTGGTTCGAGGAAGGCCGGGAAATAACTGCCCGTCCTAAGCTTGGGGATCCGCAACTCCACCGTGCCGGCGCGCGTCTCCCAGTCGCGGTAGCCGTTGCGCTGGGCGAGGCGATCACTGCTCTTCTCGCCATGCCCTGCGCCGGTTAGGCTGCCGACCTCCAGGTCCATCAGCCGCTGCGCGGCAAAGCCGATCATCTCGCGCAGGAAATCTGCATCCGCGCTCTTTCCCACCAGCGCCTGCACGTTCATCGTATCGTCGGTCATCGAAGGTCTCCGTTGGTTGAGTTTCGCAACCCCAACCTATCCGAAGATCTCCGATGGCCACCCCTCAGCTACACCACGTCGCGGGACACAACCGGCTGCCGTAACGCCAAAGGCGGCCATGAAGGCAAGAAACAACCGACGTTGCATCCTCGGAAAGTGCCACAGGCCATGTCTGCTATCCACCCATTCCGGTCATCCATGATGCAAAAATCAAAAGTTTTGCATCAGCGCAGCGGCCTAAAGCGGTCGGTCGGCAGTCGCCCACATGCAGACACTCGCGTGCCGATATGCATTGCCTGACAGCCGCCATTCGTTCAGCCTGTTGATGCAGCAGGAGCAACCGCATGGCCGAATACCATCGACAGATATTCGTCTTCGAACAGGTCAGTTCCTCATAAGCCATTCGGTATGTCTGCTATGAGAACCTCGGGACCGGCCAGTTCGCCGTGTCCAGCGGGGAGGTTCTAACCGCTCCTCAAGACGACGAAACATTGGCCTTCCATACTCGGCAACAGGCGGAGCATTTCATCACGGAGGGCGTCTCGGGTTGGTTCGATAGCCTGTTGGAAGCCGTGGCAGACTTTGCGTTCGTCATGGACAATGAGTGCAGCTAATGTCGGATGACTGCTAACCATGCCCGAAAGCTGCCAGTCCGCTGACCACCAACTTTCCGCAGTCGTGATGCAAAAATCACAAGTTTTGCATCAACTTAAAAATGGCCGGAATGCAGGCACTTCCGCGATGCATAATTCCGATGCACAATCAGCGCATGATTTACGGCTAGCTGCGATGCTCGGCAGCGACGAAGCGCTCACGCGCGAACTGGTTCGTCCGCTTCCTGCCCTTCTGCCCGGCATGCCGGCTTAATCGGGCAGCCCACTCAGGCGTTCCAGCATCCGGAAGCGGGCCTGGCCACTTCCGGATGCCCCGCGTCAGAACGCCAGCCGAACTCCCGCGCGGGCCGACGCGCGATGGTCCGCGTCGCCGCTCTCGCCGGAAAGCGCGCCGAACACCGCCAGACGCTGCGTCACGGCGATGTCGGCACCGAGCGTCGCCGTCGCGAGCAGGGGTGCGCGGGCCGCGCCCGTCGCCAGCAACCCGAGGTCGCCGCCGCCCAGCGCAGCCAGAGCATAGGGGGTGCGCCCCTTTACCTGATACCGCGCACCGATCGTCAGATACGGCCGGGCGGTCGTTATACCGCCCGGCGAAACGGCACTTGCAAAGGTCAGGCTGCCGTCGACGAACGCCGCAGTGGTGCGCTGCTTGGCAACTGTAAGCGCGAAGGCGCTGCCCCCGGTTTCCGCCACGCCGTCGCGCGTGGTGCGGATCGCGGTGCCGCCGATTCTCGGCCGCACCGTCCAGGCGTCCGACAGCGGTACTGCGGCATCGATGCTCGCGTCCGCAGTCCAGCTATGCAGGTCGTAGCGCCCAAACGCCGTCCCACCCGGCAGCGCGCGACGCGTGTCCGCCTGCGCGCCGTCATAGGCGACCATCGCCTTCATGCCGACCGCGCCACGCTGCACGCGGCCGTGCACGCCCGCGACGCCGCCATCGGCCTGCGTCCGCGCACCAAGGCCGGACAGGGTATGGTGGCCGTTCAGCCACCCGCCGAACGCTCCCAGCGACCAGCCCTCGCCTGCGACGCCGATGCCGGCGAGGAAGCCATAGCCGTTGACGGTGGTCCGCGCGGTGCCGCGCGCGACGTCCGCGCCCAGGGTGCGCGTGCCGCTAAGCGCTGAGGCGAAGGTGTACACCCCCGGCGTGTCGCGGGTCGGCGCGAAGGCGCTGCCGCGCGCTGCGTCGGCCAGCGTCAGCCCGTTCTCCACGCCGATCTGGCGTGCGGCGGCATAGGGTTCGGGGGTGACCTGCGAGAACGCCGCGGCATTGGTGCCCCCAGATGCGCCAACCAGCAGCGGCGCGGCGGCGATCAACGCGGCGCTCGCCTGCCCGCTAGTCAGGACGCCGTTGATGTAGTCGATGCTGTTGCGCACCTGGCCGGTATAGCCCGCGTCGTTCCGGAACTGGCCGAGCAGCCGGATGGTGTTGGCATCCTGCACCACGTAGCCGAACAGCGAAGCGGGCTTGACGACGGTGGTGAAGCTGCCGGTGATGCCGCTGCTGGTCGTGATGAGATCAAGGCTCTGGCCCGGCGTCAGCGTGCCGGTCGAGACCAGTTGCAGCGTCGCCCCGCCGGCGATCGTCAGCGCGCCGTTAATCACCAGCTTGTCGGATATCGTCGGCGTAATCTCGAACAGCGATGTCGAGGTCGAGGCCAGCGCGACATTGCCGTTGACCGTCATCGTTCCCGGTGAGGCGCCGGGGCTGAGCGTTCCCGCCACCGCGATGTTGCCGGTGACCGTGCCTGCCGAGCCGAAGGTCGCGCCCTGGCTCACGGTGAACGCCGCGGCGGTCATGCTCGAGCCCGCCAGCCCAACCAGCCGCCCGCCGGTCAACGTGACATTGCCCAGCGAAGCGGCGCCCGCGATGGTCGCGAACCCGCCGCTCATCCGATATGCCTCGACATTGGCGATGCTCGAGAACGCGACCGGCGCCGTGGCGCTGCCGCCCGACACGTCGATACTGTCGGTGCCCGCGCCGCCGTCCACCGCGTCCGCAAATCCGCCGGCGATGATGAAGCGGTTGTCGGCCGATCCGAACGCCACGCGTGCCGCGAGGCCCGCGTCGGCGGCGATCGTCAGGTTGCCCGCCGCGGCCAGCGTGTCATAGGCGAAGCTGCCACCGCCGAGCGTCAGCGTGCCTGAGCCTTCGGTCGTCAACCGTGCGAAGTTGGTGAGCGTGCCCGCGCGCAGGCCTAGATCGCCAGCCGACAGGTCGAGCGTCGCCGCGTTGCTGCCTGCGCCCCCGGACACGATGCCGGCGAGCGTGCCGCCCGCCGCCAACCGGAAACCGTCATTGCCCGCGCCGAGATCGATCGTCCCCGCGAGCACGCCGCTCCGCGTCACCGTCACCGTCTTGTCGCCACCGGCGATCGCGATCGACTGCCCGTCGCTGCCGAGCGTGCCGGCGATGGTCAGTGCGTTACCCGTAAGCGCCAGCGTCTCGAACCCGGTGGCGGTACCTGCCAGCGTCACGGCGCCCGTATCGGTCAGCCGCAGCGTGTCAGTGCCGAGGCCCCCGTCATAGCGGCCGGCCAGCGTTGCCGCGCCGATCGCGAGCGTGTCGTTGCCTGAACCAAGCCGGACCGCACCGACATCGCCGTCGAGCGTCACTTGCGTCGCCGGACCGGTCGCAGTGATCTGGCCTACCGCGTAGCTGCCCAGTCCCAGTGATAGGCTGGTACCGGTGAGCGCGATCGACTCGAAGTTCTGGTCGAGCGTCAGCGCCAGCGTGCCGCTGCCGTCCACCGCCAGCGTCTGGAAATTGGCGCGCGCGCCGATGCCGACGCGGTCGCCCCCCAGCACCACGCGGTAGAGATTGGTGCCTGCACCTGCGTCGACGCTGCCATTGGCGCTGCTGCCGAGCCCTTCGACATAGGTGTCGTCGCCGGCGCCGAGCAGCACCGCGCCGCCGATCGCACCGGTGTTGATGACGATATCGTTGCCGTCCGCCAGCGTTATCCCGCCCGCGATCGTGCCGGCATTGACGAGGGCCAGGGGGCCACTGCC